>SESG01027096.1_pt1 | contig 11405 bp, 7 predicted proteins | sample 3171421 | NCBI WGS metagenome assembly SESG01 (sample SAMN10866946, study PRJNA518727) | freshwater metagenome | biome: subpolar coniferous forest; feature: holomictic lake; material: water; isolation source: holomictic Lake 227, 6 m and 8 m depth | place: Canada: near Kenora, Ontario | collected... | reverse complement strand
CAAGGTGGTCGGGAAGGATCCCCCGACCGACGTGGCCCTCATCCGTCTCGAGAAGGCCCCCCACGACCTGCCCACCGTGGCGCTCGGCGACTCCGACGCGCTCGAGCAGGGCGATTTCGTGCTGGCTCTCGGCAACCCCTTCGGCCTCGCAGGCTCGGCCAGCTTCGGCATGGTCTCCGCGAAGGCCCGGTCGCTCCAGAACGGCCCCTTCGACGACTTCATCCAGACCGATGCCGCCATCAACCCCGGCAACTCGGGAGGGCCCCTCTTCAACATGAAGGGGGAGGTGGTGGGCATCAACACCGCCATCGTGTCGCCGCAGATCGGCCAGGGCATCGGCTTCGCCGTGCCCATCAGCCTCGCGAAGCAGCTGCTGCCCCAGCTCGAGAAGGGGGGCAAGATCTCCCGCGGGTTCCTGGGCGTCACGGTCGGTGACCTCACCCCCGAGCTGGCGCGCGGATTCGGCCTGGCCGATGGGATGAAGGGAGCCGTGGTGCAGGACGTGGTCGGGAAGGGGCCCGCCGCCAAGGCCGGCGTGAAGGCCGGGGACGTGGTCACCGCCGTGAACGGGAAGCCGGTCGAGGACCGCGGTCAGCTCACCCGGTCCATCGCCAGCATCCCCCCCGGCGGGAAGGCCTCGCTCAGCATCCTCCGGAAGGGCAAGAAGACCGAGGTCGTGGTCACGGTGGGAACCCGCCCCGACGAGGACTCGCTTGCCCGGGGTGACTCCGCCGACGGGGAGGAGGGTGCAGGGGAGGCGGCTGCGCCCACCAAGGGGGCGAAGCTGGGGGTCCGGCTGCAGCCGGTCCCGGCCGACCTCGCTCAGAAGATGAAGCTCGATCCGGGCACCGGCGTGCTCGTCTCCGAGGTCGTGCCGGACGGAGCCGCGGCCCGGGCGGGGATCCAGCGGGGCGACGTCATCCTCGAGGTGGCGCAGGACGCCGTCTCCAGGCCCGAGCAGGTGACCGCCGCGGTGGCCAGGGCCGCACCGGGCGATGTCGTCCTGCTTCGGGTCCGCCGGGGAAGCCAGGCGACCTACATTCCGGTCAAGATCCAGGAACCGGAGGCTGCGCCCGAGAAGAAGTGATGGGTGGGGAGTCCCACCAGATGTACGAGAGCCCGCCCGCCCCACTGGCCATCGAGACCCGCGGTCTCACTCGCCTCTTCGACGGAAAGCCCGCCGTGGCGGGAATCGATCTGCGCGTCCCGGCGGGAGCCTTCTACGGCTTCCTGGGGCCGAACGGCGCCGGCAAGAGCACCACCATGAAGATGCTCACGGGGCTCCTGCGACCGAGCTCCGGCGCGTCGCGCGTCCTCGGCGTCGACCTGGCCCGGGACGGACTCTCGGTGAAGGGGCGCATCGGGGTCGTTCCCGACGGCCTGGCCCTCTTCGAGCGCCTCTCGGGTGGGGAGATGCTTCGCATCCAGGGGCAGCTCTACGGGCTCGATCGGAAGGTGGCCGCCGGCCGGGCCGAGGAGTTGCTCGCGGCGATGGAGCTCTCCGCGGAGGGAGGCAAGCTCGTCCAGGACTACAGCCACGGGATGAAGAAGAAGCTGGCGCTCGCCTGCGCGCTCATCCACGGTCCGGAGCTGCTCTTCCTCGACGAGCCCTTCGAGGGGATCGACGCGGTGGCCGTGTCGGGCATCCGTCGGATGCTGCAGGACCTCGTGGTGCGCCGGTCCCTCACGATCTTCCTCACGAGCCACGTGCTCGAGGTGGTGGAGCGGCTCGTCACCCACGTGGGGATCATCCACCACGGGCAACTCATCGCCCAGGGCTCGCTCGCAGAGGTTCGCGCCACGGGATCGCTCGAGGAGACCTTCATCCGGCTCGTCTCCGAGGAGCGTCCGGTGGGCCCGGGGCTCTCCTGGCTCGGTTCACGGGCGGACGCGGAGTGACGGGCGAGCTGCGGGCGCTCGCGGAGCTCCGCGGCAGGCTTCTCTGGCGCCGGTTCACGGCCCGTGGAGGGATCGCCGAGGGCGTGGCCACGGTGGTCCTCCTCCTGATCGCAGTCCCGGTCGGCCTCGGCTTCGCCGTGGCCATCGGCATGGGCGCCTACCAGGCGGTGAAGTCGGCCGGCGGTCTGCGGAGCGACGTCGGGGCATCCGCCATCTTCTTCGGAATCTGGCAGACCTGGACCGCGGTCAGCCTGACCCTGAACGACCGGGACGGACTCGACCTGCGCCGTTTCCTCCTCTTCCCCGTCCGGCCAGGGCGGGTCTACGCGATGGGACTCGCCACCGGGATCGTCGGCGATCCGGTGGCACTCGTCTGGGGCGCGATGCTGGCGGGGGTCTTCGTGGGCGCCGCGGTGGCCCGGCCGGGGGCCTGGCTCGCCATCCTGGCGGTGGTGCTCCTCGCCTTCGCGATGGCGACGGTGGTGCTGGTGGCGCTCGTGCAGGAGGTCCTGTCCGCGGTCCTCTCGACCCGCCGGTCCCGGGAGTGGGCGATGATCGCCTCGGTCGGCGTCTCGATGGCCATCCTGGCGCTCCTCGCCTGGTCGGGGGAGCGGCCGGTGCGTGCCGCCGCCGACGCGCTTCCCTACCTTCGCATCCTCCAGTGGGCGGCCTGGCCCGCGGCCTTCTCGGCCGGGGCGGCGCGCGCCCTCTTCGCCGGCCGCTCCGCGGAGAGCCTGCCCTGGGTGGTCGGGCTCTGCGGGACCACCCTCGCGGCCGGGTGGCTCTCCTTCCGCATCGCCCTCGCCCTGGCGCAGGGGAGCGGTGCGACGGGGGAAGGGGGCGCGGCGGCACCGTCCCGCGTCGGTTCGGGTTGGCGGGGCGGTGCGTGGGGCGCACTCCTGGAAAAGGAGGCGCGCTACCTCTTCCGGCAGCCGCTCGCCCGTGTGGACCTCCTCCTCGCGCCGGTCATCATGGTCTTCGTGGCGCTGCAGCTGGAGCCGCGCATCCCGGTGGAGGCGGGGGAGGTGGTGCGGGCCCTCCCGCTCTTCGGGGCCGCCCTCTACGCCCACCTGCTCCTCCAGGCGTTCTGGCTGAACGGTTTCGGCTGGGAACGGGGCGGGGCCAGGGCCTTCTTCCTCTCCCCGGTGGACCTCGGCGCGGTCCTGCGGGCCAAGGCGGCCGTCCTCTACGGGTTCAGCCTGTTCCTCTTCCTCCTCTCGGCGGCGGTGATGCTCCTGCTCGGGAAGGGCACGCCACCGCGCTGGGCCTTCGCCGCGGCCGTCGTCCTCCACGCCGGCACCGCGCCCTGGCTCTACGCAGCCGGGAACATGGTCTCGATCCTCCGGCCCAAGGCGGCCTCGTTCGCCATCCAGCGCAGCTCGGCCCTGTCAACCCTCTCGGGTCTCATCGGGATGGGGATCGTCTCGGCCGTGACGATGCTCTTCGCGCTCCCCGCGCTCCTCGCCACGCGGGTCGATTCACCCACGGTGCTCCTGGCGGGATGGTCGGTCCTCGGGCTCGCCGGGGCCCTGGGCCTGCGCTTTGCCATCCCGCGCCAGGCCCGCCTGCTCGCGGAGCGCCGGGACGAGTTCCTGCCCGTGGTCTGCGGCGACGAGGCCGCGTAGCGCGGCTACTGCGAGAATCCCTCGAGGAGGTAGTGGGCCTCGATGCGCCGGAGCGCGAGCGCCATGGCTGCCGTGCGGGGGTCGACCTTCTGGCCCACCGCGAAACGGCGCGAATCGTAGAGCGGCGTCTTCTGCGGCGTGTCCTGGGAGATGTCGTGGATGATGCCGTAGTTGGCCTTGATGGCCCGCTCGAGCCGGTTGTTCACCTCGGCCTCGGTCCAGTGTTCCATGCGCAGGTTCTGGAGCCACTCGTAGTAGGAGACGGTGACGCCGCCGGCGTTGCAGATGATGTCGGGGATGAGATCGATCTTCCGGTCGCGCAGGACCTGGTCGCCGTCCGACGTCGTCGGCCCGTTGGCCGCCTCGGCCACCACCTGGACCTTCAACCCCTCGGCCACGTCTCCGGTGATGGCGCCGCCGAGGGCGGCCGGGATGGCGATCTCGGCGTCGAGCTTCCAGAAATCGTCGCGGGACACCTTCGAGGCTCCGGGGAATCCGTCGATCGTGCGGCGCAGGTTCTCCGGGCCGCCGCAGTGGGAGAGGAGGGCCGGCACGTCGATCCCCTTCTCGTTGGCGACGCAGCCGTAGGCGTCCATCACGCCCACGATCCGCGCCCCCATGGCGTGGAGGATCTCGGCCGAGGCCGTTCCCACGTTTCCGAAGCCCTGCACGATGACCCGCTTCCCGGCGAGAGACTCGCCGCGCCAGCGCGCCCACTCCTCCAGGCAGTAGACGGTGCCCTGGCCGGTGGCCTTGGCGCGCCCCTCCGACCCGCCGATGCGCACGTCCTTTCCGGTCACCACCCCGCGCTCCGCGTGGGGCATGCGGGCGCCGTCGGTGAACTGGCGCATCATGATGGCCATGATCTCGGGGTTCGTGTTCACGTCGGGCGCCGGGATGTCCACGTAGGGCCCGATGAGGTTCTTCAGCTTGTAGATGAAGCGGAGCGTGACGTGCTCGAGCTCCTCCTTGGAGTAGGCCGAGGGGTCGATGCGCACGCCGCCCTTGGCACCGCCGAAGGGGATGTCGGCGATGGCGGTCTTCCAGGTCATGTCGGCCGCAAGGGCCTTGAACAGGTCGAGCGAGACGTCCTTGTGGTAGCGCACGCCGCCCTTGTAGGGGCCGCGCACCTGGTTGTACTGGATCCGGTAGGCCTTGAACTTCTTCGGGGCTCCCTTCTCGATCCGGAAGAGGCCGCGCTTGGGAATGCGGATCACCCCTTCACGGAGCGTGAAGTCGGCCTTGAGGAGGGCGCGCCGGTGGAGGACGAGCTGCCCGTTGGCGAGCGGCTCGAGCGCCTCTCCGGCCTTCACCGAGGAGGCGGGGAGGTCCTTGAAGTGCCCCTCCTCCTCCTTGGTCAGCGGGACCAGCCGGTCCCGGGTCTCGATGGTGATGTAGAAGATGTGCTCGAAGTCGGGCTCCTCGAGCTCGAGCTGGACGCGCGGGTTGAGATGGATGAGGTCCGCGGCGCGGTAGAACGCCTCCATCGACTCGTCGAAGATGCTCTTGCGGGGACCGTCCTTGCGCGTTGCCTTCATGCCGCACCTCGGGTGAACGGGTAGGGTGGGAATCTGCACGGATGGTACGGCCGGTTGACCCGGGAATCAAACTCTTTCAGGGGATCACAACCCGAGGAACGACGGCAGGTTACGGGACGTCTGCCGGGAAATTCGGGGCCTGTGCGGGCCCGGATACCCCTCCGGAACGGAATCCTTCGTCCTGCCGCGTCATCTCCGCCACGACTCCTCGTCACCGGGGGGCGGCGAGCTTCACGAGCTGCTTGCCCAGGTTCCGTCCCTGGAAGAGCCGGAGCAGCGCCTCCGGGGCACGCTCGAACCCCTCCACGACGTCCACGCGATCGCGGATGCGCCCCTCGCGCATCCAGCCGGAAAGGGCGGTCACCGCCTCCCCGGCGCGGGAGAGGGAGTCGAGGACGATGAATCCCTCCATCCGGCCGCGCTTCACGATGAGGGACATCAGGTTCGCGGGACCGGGGGACGGGCGGGCGTCGTTGTACTGGGAGATGCCACCGCAGAGCACGATCCTCCCGCGGAGGGCGAGCTGGGAGAGGACCACGTCGAGGACAGGGCCGCCGACGTTGTCGAAGAAGACATCGACCCCCTTCGGGCAGAGGGTGCGCAGAGCCCCGGCCACGTCGGGACTCCTGTAGTCGATCGCTCCGTCGAGCCCCAGTTCCCCGGTCAGGTAGGCGCACTTCTCCGGCCCCCCGGCGATGCCGATGACACGACAACCGGCGATCCGGGCGATCTGGGCGGCCACCGAACCCGTCGCGCCCGCGGCACCCGACACGACGACGGTCTCGCCGGGCTTCGGACGACCCACCTCGAGCAGTCCGAAGTAGGCGGTGATCCCGGTGAGGCCGAGCGCACTCATCGCGGTCTCGACCGGGACACCCGGCGGGATGGCGGTCGGGGCCGACGAGGAACCGGGGCGGGCCACGGCCCACTCCTGCCAGCCGAAGAGCCCCTGGACGAGTTGCCCCGCACGGAAGGCGGGGTGGCGCGACTCGATCACCTCGCCCACCGCGAAGGAGCGCATCACCTCGCCGATCTTCACCGCCGGAAGATAGGTGTCGCCGGCCATCCAGCCCCGCTGGGTGGGATCGACGGAGAGGTAGAGGTTCCGGACCAGGAGCTCCCCGTCCCCCGCGACGGGCGCGGGTGTCTCGACGAGGCGAAAGTCCTCCGCGGACACGAGCCCCTGGGGGCGGCGAGCGAGGAGCCACTGGCGATTGGCGGGACGGGACACGGTGCACCTCCGGTTGGGCGGTCCTCATATCCCCGGACAGGTCCGGGCGCTTCAGGGACCGGTGGACCCGGGCTGCGGCGGCGGCCGGCCGGTGGCGGGGGAGATGCCCACCGGCGAGACGGTCTCCGGGCCGCCTCCCGGTACCGACGCCTCCGTGCCCATGCTGGCCCCGGTGCGGTGGAGGCACGACGGGGGGTCGGAGTCGATGCCCAGGCAGACGATGGATCCCACCGGGTCGCAGAAACCGGTGCGGGTGTTGCACACGGTCCCGCCCACGCACATGGCGTAGCAGCCACCCTGGCTCCGCGAGAGGGCGGACGCCCCGGCGGCCAGGCCGCCGTTGATGGCCATCGACGCGGCGCTGTAAGGAGCGGAGGACTTGCAGGCTCCCGCGCAGAGCGTGAGGAGGAGCAGACCCGACCGGATGGCGGCGTTGCGAGGCATGGCACGACCCTTCGGCCTGGACGGTAGCAAAGGGAGGAGCGGGAGGCCACCCGAGCGTCAGCGCGGGAGGATCGCCACGAGAATCGTGATCGCGAGAGCCAGCAGGAAGGTCGGGAATGCCACCCGCACCCAGGGCCGATGCAGCAAGGCACCGCACCGGTCGCAGCGGCGCCTCAGCGGCCGGTTCGGGAACGCGCAGTGCTCGCAGGCGATCACGTCGACGAATCTACCCAGGGGCGAGCCCCCGTCCAGCCCCGTTCGAGGTAGTTACTTCGGGACTCGTCCCCCGTGCGAACACCCGAGACAAGCCCCTCCGGGCACCCTGACGGGGCGGGGAGGGGCGACTGATTGCTCGGTTTCTGGAGCCGACACCCAGAATTGAACTGGGGACCTACTGATTACGAATCAGTTGCTCTACCAGCTGAGCTATGTCGGCAAGGCGGGAAATGCAGCGCGTTCTAGCATCGCCGGAGCGCCCCCGCAAGCGCTGGCGCGCCTCAGAACGACTCCCCGAGGGTCACGTAGACTTGCGTACCGGCGTAGGGATCGGCGGGGTGGCCCGGCGCGAGGAGCGGCCCGAGCCCCTGTCCGAAGCCGACCCGCAGCAGGACGGGAAGGTAGAAGCCCAGGACGATCTCGAGGTCCACCTCGGCCCCGGTCCCGAAGCGGACCCGGTCGTACCACGGGATGCCCGCGGTGGGGACCCACGCGTTGCCCGCGTCGAGGAAGACCGCTCCGGAGATGCGCCGGAGGAAGATCGGCCAGGTGGACCAGCCCCACTGGGGCGCGGCGATGGGGAACCGGAGCTCGAAGGTGCCGGAGAGGAGGTTGCTCCCCTGGAAGATCCCCGAGGCGTATCCGCGCAGCTGGTTGGGCTGGGAGCCCGTGGAGGCAAATCCGAGCGCGGAGAGCAGGAGGGAGGCCACGTCCGGGGAGGGGATTCCGCCCAGGGTGAAGGGGTACTGGCCACCGAACGTACCGTCGGAGACACCGGCCGCGAGGTGGAGCGCCAGCACCCACTGGCTCCGCTCGGAGAAGCGGAGGTAGCCGTTCCAGGTCGCCTCTCCCCAGGCGTAGTCGTAGTCGCTGCCGAGGACCGGAGACGTGACCCCGGCGGCGACGCCGGCCTGGAAGCCCGACACGCGAGAGATGCTGTTCACGTACTGCCGGGTGTCGTCGTAGGCCAGGCTCCCCGCCACCATGCTCCGGAACCCGTCCCGCAGCGGCAGGGGTCCGGGGGGTGGCGAGAGGACCCGGTAGAAGGTTCCGCTCCAGCCCACCGAGGCCGAGAGGTGGTGGTAGAGCTCCCGGATGGGGACGAGCAGCGAGGCGCGGAGCGGAGTCCAGACCTCCTCGCGCACGCCGTCCACGCCGGGCGCCCAGCCGATCCAGCGGCCGGAGCCGAGCAGCAGCGGCGTCCGGATCCACTCCCCCACGTAGGCGGCGTCGTACACCGGGCTCGACGACCCGAAGCTCCATCGGAGCTCCGCGGCCCAGGAGTGGAGGCCGACCACGTCGGAGGCCGAGGACAGGGCCCCCAGCGTGAATCCCGCCGCATCCCAGCCGAAGACCGGGAGCCAGTAGCGGGGCACGAGCATCGGCAGCGGATCGTACGGCTCCGAGGGGATCCCCGGAGAGGCGTCGTAGGGGATGGCGCCGGGGCGGGGCGCGGACGCCGGGGCCGGGGGGAGGGGATCGGCCGGCAGCTCGAGCCGGGCGAGGTCGTAGCCGGCCCGGGAATAGGAGACGTAGGCCACCTGCCGACCATCGGGGGAGACGGCGGGCTGCATCGCTCCCATTTCACTGCGAGTGACACGCCGGACCTCGCCGGGGATGACCAGGGTGGGCGCCCCCGGACGACCGGCGGGCGGGGACGAAGGCGGCCCACCGTCGGGCGCCTTCACCGGGGGAACGAGCGACAGGAGCGCATCGCCGGGAGGGAGGAGCGCGGCCGAGGGCGCCGGAACGGTCCCTCGCCATCCCCCGGCGCCGGGCTCGAACCGGTAGATGTCGTAGATCCCGGTCCGGTCGGAGGAGAAGAGCAGCCGCCCGTCCGGCAACCACTCCGGGCTCGTGTCGAGCGCGTCGTCGTTCGTCACCCGAGCGACCCGGCCATCCTGCCAGACCGCGATGTCCCGGCGCGCTCCCTCCTGGAGCTCGAAGGCGATGCGAAGCCCATCGGGAGAAATGCGCGGCAGGTAGATCTGGGCGCCCGGGAGGTGGAAGAGGGTCTCGGTCGTCCCGCCGTCGAGCCAGAGACGCTTCAGCGCCATCTCGCCCGGGGCGATGCGAGCCACGTAGGCCACGAAGGCACCGCTGGGAAGGACGTCGGGGTCGGTGGCCCGCTCGCCGACCGTCATCCGGATTCGTCGGCCCGAGTCGAGGTCCACCCGCCAGAGGTCGCTCCAGAGCCAGTAGTACCGGTAGTAGTCCTCCACCGCGACCACGGCCTCGGTGGGGGACAGGAGCGCGAAGGTGCCGTTGGCCGGGATCTCCGCTGCGAGGCCGAGGTCCTCGCCCGCCGGGGTGGCGCGACGGATCCCCTGCAGTCCGTCGAGCCCCCGGTCCCAGTAGGCGACGAAGCGCCCGTCGGGGGACCAGCGGGGGTGGAGCACCCGGGCTCCCCTCCGGGTGATCCAGTCCGGGGAGGTCACGGGTCCCTGCCGGACCTCCGCCAGCTGCGCCTCGTAGCGGAGGCGCAGGGCCTCGCCGAACTCCCCCCAGAGCTTCCGGAAGTCCTGTCCACCGAGGGTGTCCTCGGCCACGACACCGATCGCGAAGGGCCAGACGTATCGACCCTGGGCGGCCATGAAGCGGGAGAGCCCCTCGTCCCCCGTCCGCTCCTGCAGGAAGGAGAGGAAGCGTCCGCCGAGCAGGTACCACATGTTCCCGAGCGGCCAGTCGAGCGGCTGGTTCGAGACCTCCGGCAGGGGATAGAGGCCGCCCTGGAGAACCATCGCGCGGGCGTACATGTCGAAGAGGGCGCTCGAGTTTCGCCCGTGCCCCTGACCCGATTCGTGGAGAACGGCCATGCCCTCGGTGAGCCAGGGCGGAACCATGGCGTTCGGGAGGAGAACCTTCCCGACGATGTCGTCGATGACGGCGGGGACCCCGCCGCGCATGTTCATGTGGATGACGTGCACGTACTCGTGGGCCACGAGCGAGAAGAGCCAGTCGGCGTAGTCGTTGAGCTCCGAGAGGGAATCGGGGGGCGTGGCGACGAGGTGGATGGCGTCGTACGGGAAGACCGTGGCGACCCCGTTCGCCTCGTCCGTGTCGTCGGCGAGGACCACCTCGGTCTTCCCCGTGGGCAGCGCAGGGAACCAGGGGGTGAGGAGTTCGCGGGCCCGCTCGAGGGCGCCGGCGGTGCGCTGGGCGAGCGACTCCTCCCCCTCGTAGTAGTGCACCCGGAAGTGGGGCGTCTCGATCGTTCGCCAGCGAAGGGACGGGTCGTACTGTGCCGTGGCCAGTGCGGGGAGGATCGCGACCAGGAGCGCGAAGGTCTTTCGGAGGAGCGTCACCGCGTGGCCGGGTGCCGATGCTAGTCGAGTGGATTAGACTGCGCCAAGGACCATGGCACACGATCACGACCACGCCGCAGGGGCGCACGGGGCCTCGACCGCGAGGAGCGCCCGGAACCTCGGCCTGTCGCTCGTGGTCACGGCCGGGATCATGGTGGCCGAGGCGGTGGGCGGATTCGTCTCCGGCTCGCTCGCGCTCGTCTCCGACGCCGGTCACATGCTCACCGACGTGGCGGCCCTGGCGCTCGCGCTCATCGCGGTGCGCTTCGCCTCCCGCCCCGCCGACGAGAAGCGGACCTTCGGGTTCCGGCGCGCCGAGGTGCTGGCCGCCCAGGCCAACGTGGCGGCTCTGGTCGTGCTCACCGCCTGGATCATCTGGGAGGCCGTCGATCGGCTCCGTCACCCCAGCGGGCACATCGCGCTCCCTGTCATGGCCGGAGTGGCTGCCATCGGACTCGTGGCCAACCTGGTGGTGCTCCGCTGGCTCCACGCCGACGAGAGCCTGAACGCCCGCTCGGCCTTCCTCCACGTCCTCGGCGATGCGGTGTCGTCGGTGGTGGTCCTGGCCGGAGCCGCGGCCATGTGGTTCGAGCCCACCTGGACCTGGATAGACCCCATCCTTTCGCTCGCCATCTCGCTCCTCATCCTGTGGGGCGCGCTGCGCCTCTCCCTCGAGATCGCCGACATCCTCATGGAGGCGGTCCCCCGCCACCTCGCCATCGAGGAGGTCTGCGGAACCATGGGGGGGGTCGCCGGGGTCCTCGCCGTCCACGACCTGCACGTCTGGACCATCTCCAGCGGGCATCACGCCCTGTCGGCTCACCTCGTGGTCGGGGAGGGGGACATGGGGCGGAACGACGCCATCCTCGACGACGTGAAGGGGCGGCTCCGGAAGCGGTTCGGCATCCAGCACAGCACCATCCAGATCGAGTCGGCCCGGTACGCCCATCTCTACGACGACGTCCACCACCACGGACACTCGCCGGAGACGGGCTGCGCCCCTCACGCGGCGGAGGGCTGACCTGCCGTGCGGATCGTGGCGGGAACGGCCCGGGGCCGGAAGCTCCACTCACCGGCCGGGGAGGGGACCCGCCCGACGAGCGACAAGGTCCGGGCAGCGGTCTTCAACGTCCTCGGCCAGTTCTTC
>SESG01025794.1_pt1 | contig 11407 bp, 7 predicted proteins | sample 3171421 | NCBI WGS metagenome assembly SESG01 (sample SAMN10866946, study PRJNA518727) | freshwater metagenome | biome: subpolar coniferous forest; feature: holomictic lake; material: water; isolation source: holomictic Lake 227, 6 m and 8 m depth | place: Canada: near Kenora, Ontario | collected... | reverse complement strand
CATAAGCAAGGTCAGCAATAAAATCATCATTTGTCTCTTCACCCCTGTGACTAACAATTAATTCAATATTATTTTCTCTAGCTAATTTCATAGTCTCTAATGTCTCTGATAAAGTACCAATCTGATTTGGTTTTATAATAATTGCATTTACACTTCCATTTTCTATAGCCTTTTCAAGAAGCATCTTATTGGAAACAGTTAAATCATCTCCCACCATAAAAATTTCTTTTGCCTCACAATAAATCAAGGAGCGAAGACGTTTAAAGCTATCAAAATCTTCCTCATCAAATGGATCCTCAATAGAAAATAAATTAAATTCCTTAACTAAAGAATCATAAATACTTAACATACCCTCTTTGGAAACAAACTTGCCATCAACTTTATACATTCCATTAGAATAAAATGAAGAAGCGGCGACATCTAAAGATAATCTTACTTTACCTTCTAGATTATTTTCTTTTATAGCATTGACTAAAAATTCTAAAGGTTTTCTTATGTTATTTATTTTTGTTGCAAAGCCCCCCTCGTCACCCAAAACAGTAGATTCTTCACCTAATTCTTTTCTAATCATCTCTTTTAAAGAATTTTGCACCTTAACACCAAAATCAACAGCCTCTCTGATATTGTCTGTATCAGAAACAAGAAGATATTCTTGAAAAGCTAATTTACCCTTGGTATGTTTACCACCTTCAAGTAAATTCATAAAAAGATGAGGTGTAGGACGAGATGGCTTTATTGCAGATAATGTTTGTAAATATTTAAATGTCTCCATTTTAGAAACTCTAGCTGCAACTTTTGCACAAGCAACACTAACACCAATCATAGAATTACCTCCTAGATTGTCTTTATTTGGAGTACCATCTAACTCAATCATGATTTCATCTATTTCTTCTTGTGCTAAAACATCTTGTCCAATTAAAACTGGAGCAATAATTTTATTTATATTTTCTATTGCCTTTTTTACACCTTTTCCATCTTCATCTCGTAGCTCGTGCGCTTCATGAGCACCAGTACTAGCTCCAGACGGCACTGAAAAACTATCTGAGATGTCTCCAGACCATATTGTCACCTTGATAGTAGGATTACCGTGTGAATCTTGTATTTCTTCAGCTATAATTTTTGTAATTTTATTTTGTGCTTGACTTTGATTCATATATTTAATATACTTAGTTTACAAATTGCCATTCGGCACGACTCCGCTTCGGCGGAGGTAAATCTTAGAAAAAACTCAAGGAAATAATTCTTTGAGTTTTTTCTTTATTTCTGTCATTTCAGTTTCTGTTATTTTACCTAAAAGATGACTTAATCTTCTTACATCAATGAGTCGCATCTGGGATAATATCAATGATCCTTCTATCTTTCCAGAATTTATAGATATATGAAACATATCATTTTTTTTCTTTGAAGTTATTGGTAATCCATAAAATATCGATTTATTGAATTTCCTTAAAATTAAAACTGGTCGTAAATAATTTACACCCTTACCGTCTTCTTCGCTACCAATGTTAATTCCAAGAGCACACCACCAAATTTCTCGTTCTGAAAATAAAGGTAACATATTTTTATTATGCTTTTCCTTTTTTATTTTATTCCAATTATCAAAATCTTTACTCATTTTATATTTAGACAATTAAACATTTTATTTTTTCGTCAAAAGAATCATTAAATCTGAAACATTGGCGCCAGTTGCACCAGTCATGATCAGATCACCTGATTTTTGAAAAAAGTTATAAGAATCGAACCTTGATAAATAATCATCAATATCTAGACCTAATTCCTTTGCTTTTTCTAAAGTATTTTTATCCACTACTGCCCCAGCGCTATCACTATTATCCATACCATCGCTCGCAAATGATATAAACACAGAATCATCATCAATCATTTTCAACATTTCTAAATCTATATGAAGATTTCTTCCACCTTTTCCACCCCTGTCGTTAATATAAACAGATGGCTCTCCTGCAGCTAAAACAACAGTATTATTTTCTTTAACTGCAGAAATTCTTTTCAAAGCAATACTAATTTCATCATATATTTCATCTGATACTATTTTTGTCATCAATCCGAGCTCTTTTGATTTCTCCCTCATAGCTTCTAACGCTATTTTATTTGAAACTAATACAAAATTATGAACATTTTCAAAATATCTATCTTCTTTGTGTGTCTCTATTAAATCAAAATCTCCCAAATTGTTTTCAGTAATAATCTTTTCTGCATCAATTACCGTAGTCTCATCTTTGTATGTTGGACCAGAAGCAACATTTGAAAAATTATCCCCAGGAACATCAGAAAAGATAAGTCCAATCACTGTCGCAGGATAAGCTATTTTTGCCAAACCTCCACCCTTTAATATTGAAAGATGTTTACGAACTGTATTAATTTCTGCAATGGTCTTCCCAGATTTTAGAAATTCATTATAAAGATTAACATTTTGTTCACATTCATTTTGAGAATAACAAAGAAGTGCAGAACCTCCACCTGAAACAAGAACAATAATTAAATCTTCAACAGTAGAATCTTTAATTATTTGATATATCCTTTCACCAGCTTCAACATTTATTTGACTTGGTTTAGGGTGAGTGCCTGTAAAAATCTCAATATAATGAAGATCTATTTTATGAAGTCCAATAACTGCCCCTTCTGTTATTTTAGAACCCAAGATTTCCTCTAGCGCCAAAGCTGCGTCAATAGATGCTTTACCAAAACCAACAACTTTTATTTTTTTGAATTTAGATAAAATAAACTTTTCTCCTAATATATTTAAAACATCATTTTCAAGTTTAACAGAGTTAGAAATTACAGCTTGCGTATTTATAGACTCCAACCCTGCCTCCACAATAGAAAAAACAAGTCTACGATTCTCTGTTACAGCCAATTCGTCAAAATTCTTAATGCGATTTTTCATTATTTATTACTTTACAAGATTTACAGGATTGTTAGTAAGAAAACTTTTAATATTTAAAACTGTCGTCTTTAATATTTCAGAAACTGCTTCACGCGTATAAAAAGCAATATGAGGAGTAACAATAACATTTGGCATATTCATCAACTCTTTATTAAGTAAAGCCAAACTTGAATCTTTATGATCTCTCAAATCCTTCTCATTTTCTAAAACATCAAGACCGACTCCACCAATGATTCCCTCCTTGAGCCCCCAAATGAGTGCCTCGGTGTCAACAAGCTCTCCACGGGCCGTATTTACAAGATAAGCTCCTTTTTTCATTAAGGAAATATTTTCTTTATTTATCAAGTGATGATTCTCTTTGGTGTAAGGAGCGTGTAAGGTTATTATATCAGACTGAGAAACAACTTCATTTAAAATTTTATATTCAAAATTATTCTCCTTTGCAAAAACTTGATCTGGATATAAATCATAAGCAACGACATTCATAGCAAAACCTTTAGCAATTTTTAAAACATTTTTTCCAATTTTCCCAGTACCAATAATTCCTAAAGTTTTACCTTCTAAATCAAAACCCTCCATCTCTTGAAAATAATTAAAATCAGATGATCCTCTTACATAATTGTTTGCCTTTATAATATTTCTTGAAAGATTTAAAATAAGACCAAAAGCAAACTCTGCCACAGTATGAGAACCATAAGCAGGCACATTGGATACTTTTATGCCTTTTGTATTTGCATATTCACAATCAATATTATTATATCCTGTCGCGCGAGTAGCTATAAACTTTAAATTTGGCAATGCATCAATAACTTTCTTATTTATATCTGAATTAATAAAAACACAAACAACATCGGCATCTTTTGCGTCAATTGTGTTATTTTCATCTAATTTTCCTTCAATAAATGAAATATCAACACCAATAAAAGATTCTAAAAAAACAACCTGTTCATTTTTTTCTAAACCAAAAAATACAATCTTCATAGCTTTATTGTATCATATTATTTAAATAAATTCTTCAAAAAAGAGAAAAAGCCTCCAGACTCTTCTTTTACCACCTTTGGCTCAGTTTTGTTATCTATTATAACAACGATACCTTCTCCTTCTTTGGCTAAACCAAATTTATCTCTAATACTTTCCTCTACTCCATTATTACTATTTAATTTAGAAATATCAGATACAAGTCTCTCTTTTTGTTCTTTCAACTGCACAACTTTATTTTCTGCTATTTTTCTATTCTCCATGGTTAGTTCCATTTTTCCCATAAAACCAAATAAAAAATAACTAAATAAAAATATTAAAATAATCAACAACACCAAAACAGGTCTTGAATATAAAATATTTCTTAATCCTTTCTTTTGTTGAAAACTTTTCATAAAGATGATATATTCAAGTATATGTTTTTCAACAAAAAAAATCAAAAAAGAATACAACTAGTTTGGGCTATAGTCAGCATCCTCATCATAATCAGTATGATTTTGCTCTATTCTCCTATATTTAGACTAAAGTAAAAAACTTTTAAAGTCTAATCATTAGATGATCGCATCATTTTTAGAAATACATCTTGTGGAATATTTACTCTTCCCCTCTCTTTCATCTTCTTTTTACCTTTCTTTTGCTTTTCACGAAGTTTCATTTTGCGTGTAATATCCCCTCCATACATATGAGCTGTGACGTCTTTTTTCATACCAGAAAGAGTACGTGAAGAAATAATACGTCCGAGCGCTTTACCTTGAATTTTTAAAGTAAACATTTGTCTTGGTAATAAACTCTCCAATTTTAAAACTGATTGTTCGGCTTCAATCTCTACTCTTTTTTTAGAAATAACTTTTGAAAAAGCCGGAACAGGCTCATCGGCAACCAAAACGTCAAGCCGAGTGACATTAGCTTCACGATTCTCAGCTATGTCATAAGAGATAGACCCATAACCCGATGAAGTACTCTTTAATTCGTCAAAGAAATTGCGCATCAATTCGCGAAGTGGCATTTTCACAGATATTGAAGAACGATTGTCTCCAAAGTTTTCTGTCTCCCCAACTTCACCTTCATGGTCAAAAAGAATTTGCATTATATTACCCAAATATTGAACTGGAGTTATTATTTTTATATTTACCCAAGGCTCAAAAACAGTTTTAATTTCTCCATCATCTGGAAAAAAATATGGAGAATAAATCTTTTCCCTCTTTCCAGCTTGTCCTGAACTTGTCGAAGGATTGTTGCGTTCAACTTCATATACAATAGAAGGCGTAGTAATAACTAAATTTAAATTAAATTCTCTTTTTAACCTTTCAGTTATAATTTCCAAATGAAGCATTCCAAGAAAACCAACACGAAATCCACGCCCTAAAGACCCCGAGGATTCTTCTTCAAATGAAAAAGACGAATCAGAAAGTTTTAATTTACCCAATGACAATTTTAATAAAGCAAAATCATCTGCATCTTCAGGGAAAATACTTGCCCAAACCACAGGCATAGGTTGCATATATCCAGAAAGCGCTGGTAGTGGAAAAACAGCCTTTGTAATAGTGTCTCCGACAGAAGCAATACCAGGTTTCTTGATACCTGTAACGATATAACCAATCTCACCCGAAGACAAAGATTCACGAGCAGTTTCTTCTGGAGAAAAAGTACCGACTTCGAGTGCTGTAAATTTCTCATTAGAAACAGCAAAAATTAAATTGTCCCCTTTTTTAACTTTCCCATCGAGGACTCGCACAAAAACAATAACCCCTCTATGGTTTGAATATTTAAAATCAAAAATAAGCGCACTTAAAATATTATCATTTTTATTTTCTTCTTTGTATTTGTAATTTTCTGCTGGCGCTGGGACTCTTTTTATAATTTCTTGCAAAAGATTATCTACTCCTTCTCCGGTGCGACCCGACACCAAAAGTATCTCTTCAGGATCACAATTTAAAAGTTTTATAACCTCTTCTTTTACTTCAGAAACTCGAGCTAAGGGTGAATCAATCTTTGAAAGTACAGGAATAATCTTCCTGCCTTTATCATTGCCTCCTCCACGAGCCATAGCAAGCGTAGTAAGTGTTTGAGCCTGCACTCCTTGAGTAGAGTCAACCAACAAAATAGAACCTTCTACAGCCTTTAAAGCACGAGAAACTTCATAAGAAAAATCCACGTGCCCAGGTGTATCAATCAAATTTAAGACATATTTTTCTTTACCTAAACCATATTCCATTCGCACAGGTTGCATCTTGATAGTAATCCCTCGTTCACGTTCAAGCTCCATAGAATCAAGCACTTGGTCACGCATTAAACGCTCTGGAACAGTATGTGTAATCTCGAGCATTCTATCTGCCAAAGTACTTTTGCCATGGTCTATATGGGCGATAATTGAAAAATTTCGTATGTGTTTTAAATCCATAAATTATAACAGTATTAAATCAGATTTTTAAATCCTCCGGCTTGAAGATCCCATAATTTTTTATAGAGTCCGCCTTCTTTATTAGTAAGTTCTTCATGGACACCATCTTCTGTAATTTTTCCTTTTTCAATCACAATAATCCTATCCATTTCTCGAACAGTTGAAAGCCTATGCGCAATCACAATGGTAGTCTTTCCTTTTATAAGTGTATGGAGAGCATCTTGAATTAAAGATTCTGAATGAGAATCAAGAGAAGAAGTTGCTTCGTCAAGGATAAGTATAGGAGAATTTTTAAGAATAGCTCTTGCAATAGCGACACGCTGACGTTCTCCACCAGAAAGCTTGACTCCTCTTTCTCCGACATGTGTCTCATAACCATTTGGTAATGCATCAATAAATTCATCACAATGCGCAAGATGGGCTGCAACTAAAACTTCTTCATTGGTGGCATCACGTCTACCATAACGTATATTTTCCAAAAGAGTACGATGAAAAAGCACTGGATCTTGTGGCACAAAAGAGATTTTCTCACGAAGATTCTTTTGAGAGACGCTGGAAATATCAATACCATCAATCATGATCTTACCAGAACTAATATTAAACAATCTCATAAGAAGACGCACAAAAGTTGTTTTCCCAGCACCCGAAGAACCAACAATCGCAATCTTTTGTCCAGCAGGAATAATTAAAGAGAAATTATTCAATACCTTGATATTATTATTTTCATAAACATATCCAACATTTTCAAAAATAACTTCTCCATTTACTTCACCCATTTCCTGCGTTGGTTTATCTACTATCTCATATGGAGTACTAAGAATAACAGCCATTTCTTCAGCATCAGCAAAGCTTTCATAATATGCACGCACAATGGCACCAAAACTCCATAAGTTTTCAATTAAACGAATCAAATAACTTTGCAACAAAACGATAACGGGTAAAGTTATTAAACCAAGTTTCCAATCACCAATAACAATCCAGAAAATAATAAATTCAATAGCAAGAGAATAGAAACTTTCTATCGCATTCAAACCTTCCCATAAATACCAATTAAAAACTGTCTTTTTTTTCTGATCTTGAATAACTTCAGTTATGCGCTCTTTTTCATATTCATAACCAGTAAACAATTGAATCGACGAATGATTACCAATCGAGTCAGAAAAGGCTCCAGTGGTTTTAGAATCTGCTTCTGAAGCTATTACATCATATTTTAATTTAAAGCGAATATATAAAAAAGCTGTGAATAAAAATATTATGCAAAAAATTCCTAAAATATAAGAATACTTTGGAAATAAAGTATAGATTGCGATTACTGTACCTATACCACGGATAATGAGTGGCAAACCATCAGCCATCATTCTATCAACAATTTTCTCAAAAGCTCGCGCATATTTATTTATTCTCTGAGTCAACGAACCAGAAAAATTATTCGCAAAAAAAGAATGTGAATGCCCTATCAAATAAGAAAAAGATTGCTCTCTAAGACCAGCCATGGATTCTGCCTCAAAACGTGCAAGTGAAAATCCTGAAATCCTACGAAGAATCCAGCGAGCAAAGTTTAAAATTAAAATTAAAATAATTATAGACTTGGCTGTTTCCACAACAGCAAAATCGTTTACACTCAAAACATTCCAAAGTTTTAAATATTGAAATGGTATAATAACATCAAGTGCGGAAGCAATTATCGTAAAAATAATCACAGTAAAAAAATACCACTTGAAGCGTTTACCGACTTGCCAAAAATATTTAAGCACCAAACCACGGTGCAAATTTGAATAATCCTTTTCCATACAAGAATGGTTCTTGAGAGAGTTTCTCTAAGAACCTCTATTATTCTAGCAGAAATAACACATTTTTCAAAGCTCTTCTTGCGAAGGAGCAACGATTTTAATACGCCAAAATTTAGTTTTTAAAGCCTGTGTGATGTCTTTAAGTTCCTCATTATTCAAAAGATATAACAATAAAACAGCAGCCATTATGCCAAAAATCCCAGAAATAAATCCTTGCAAAAATACTCCGATGAGTGTGGTAGTACCAAAAATTGGTGAAAGAATATTTAAACCAATATAAGACACAAGCCCCAAGAAAAATGCTGCTCCTAAACTTTGAAAGAAAGTCTTTGTAATAAAAGATTCACCATTCATAAAATCTTTCCTAACAAAGAACCAGTGTAAAACAGCATTCAAAATAGTACCAAGAGAATATGCAAGTGGGAGCATCAATACTTCTGTGCCAGCAATATCCCCCACTTTAAGCAACGATTCTATGAAATAACGCCAAACTGGCATATTTTCAAATAAATGAATAAAAACAAAAGACAAAATTATTATTAAAATTGAACAAGAAAGATTAATTATTAAAGGACGCTTTGTGTCACCTATTGCATAATAAGCTCTAGAACAAAGCGTAATCATACCCTGTGCCAAAATTGAAATTGAGAAAATAGCAAGGGCTGCTGCCACCAAACGAGTGTTGTCCCATGAAAAAGATCCTGAACCCAATATTACACGCACAATCTGCGCACGAATTACAATAAAAAGAACAAGAACAGGTAAAGACCAAAATACTATTGCTCGTGCGGAAGACTTGAGATGATTTCTAAATTCATCCATTTTACCCAAAGAAAAAGATTTTGCTAAAGTTGGAAAAGTGGCAACTGCATAAGAAATCCCAATAATATTTAATGGCACTGATTGAAGATTGAAAGCAAAATTAAATATTGAAATAGACCCATCTTTTAAAAATGAAGCTAGGGCAATAATAGCTATGAGAGCCAAATTGTTAAAAGCGAGCCCAAGAGTCCTAGGAAGTGAAGTTAATACCACACTTTTTATTTCAGAAAAATTAATAGACAAAGAAAACTTTGGGGTAAAACCCAAAGTCCCCGCTGTTAATGCCTGTATCCCAAAATGCATAAAAGCCCCAAAAGCAACCCCTAAAGCTAATCCATATATTCCATAGATTGGATACAAAAATATAGCACCAATAATAATACCTATATTGTAAAGAATCGGACTTAAAGAATAAATGAAAAATTTACGAAAAATCTGAGTGACAGCACCAAAAAGATTTGAAAGACCCATAAATATCGGTGACAATAACATTATACGTGAAAGCATAACAACTTTTGCCTGCATTAAAGGAGAAAAACCTGGAGCAATGAAGGGTGCCAAATAAGGCATAAACAAGAAAGCAATAAAAGAAACAATTACCATCGTGATAAAAAAAACAGTAAAAATATCATTCAGATATTTACGAGCCTCTTCTGTAACACTATCTCCAGACCCGCTTGTTGACGAAGCATGCATTTTTGCAACAACAAAAGGAATAATTACAGTAAAGGAAGCAAGAGAAGCTATGGAAATAAAAATAAGATCTGGTACACGAAAAGCAGCATAATAAGAATCGAGCCATGGACCCGGTCCAATAAAATGCGCAAAAGAGCGATCACGGAATAAAGCTAAAACTTGAGAAAGAAAAGCAAAAAAACCCAAAAGAATAGCCGCTTGATTTATATTCGAGTATTCCTTGTTAAAAATTTTTAAGATTTTCTCCATTACGTACAAAATTAATTACCTAATAAGTTACCACAATAATATCATATTTTTTGTAATTTTGTACGAGACCTATTCTTTTTTTTATGGCTTTTTAGTATTCAAAACGGGAGTTTTGATTTGATTTACTACCTTATTTGGATTCTTTAAAGAATCGACGTATTTTATTAAATCTGGACTGGTTGGAGAAACAGAGAGAGCTTTCTCTCCATAAGAGAGTGCAGAAATATTATCATTTTCACTAGTTGCTATTTGAGAAAGTAAAATAAGAGCATCAATGTAATCAGGTTTTAAGGAAAGAGATTGATTGGCATAATCTTTTGCTTCCTTATTTTTTTTATCAGCGATAGATATATTAGCCAAAGAAAGTTTAAGTTCTGGACTGTTTACATTGATAGCAGACGCTGACTTAAAAGCCTCCATAGCTTTACCGTAAGCATCTTTGACCCCAAGAACCCCTGCTGTCTGATAAACGGAACCAAGTAATTGATAATTCAAATAATTTTTTGAATCAAAATTTATTGCCATCTGTGCACCTTGTAAGGCCTGATCAAAAATTGCTTGTAAGGTCGCGTTTTCTGCATCAGATAATGTTTTACCTTTAGATAATAAGGAATTTAAATCTATTAGATATATCTGTGAATAAGTACGTAGATAAAAATCATTTGAATACAAAGAAAGAGCTTTACCAATAAAATCCTTGGCATCAGGAACTGCTTGCGCCGAAAGTGCTTTTTCGAAATAATATATAGAAATAAATCTTTCTGTATACTTGAATGCAACAGTAACAAAGAAAACTGTCACAATAATAAGAGCAGAAATAGAAAAGAAACTTTTTCTATGATCATTCAGAAATGATATACAAAACTCTTTGTTTGAATTAGAAGCGACAAGTCCGATAAATATTCCAGAAAAAGCAAAAGACAATAAAAACATAACTGGACCTGTGAAATAAAATAAAGAGGAAATAAATAAATAAAGAGATAAAATAAAGAAAGAAACCATTTCCCAATTTATTCTTTTCTTGATACTAGCAAATACCGATTTTACACCGATAAATAAAAACAAAACAAAGAAAACTACCCAAGAAAGTATGCCAACACCTCCAGTGGTTGCAGCAAAAGTGGGAAACAACCCTGAACCAGAATTAAAAGAAACATTCCAAAATTGTGTATTATTTATAGATAATGGTTTATACATTGACCAAGCTTCTTTAAATTTATTTGGTCCAATACCAAAGATGGGGTTCTTTACGAGAACTTCTTTGGCAATTGACATAGTGGAAGAGAGAGAAGGATTAACTTCGGTATTTGATATTTGCAAACTATTTGGAATAATATTTCCCAAAAAACCTGACGAAATAAAAAATAGCAATGATACCAACATAACCACAAAAGAAACTACGGGAAAATACTTGGCTTTTATCACACCATCCTCGCCTTCTGATTTTTCTAAAGTAATTGATATTTTATAAACAAAAACAATAGTACTAAAAATTCCGAGAAGTAACCAAACTAAAGGAAAATTTACTGTGGCCGTCAACAACACTGAGAGCAAAACAAATACTGA
>SESG01032717.1_pt1 | contig 11415 bp, 8 predicted proteins | sample 3171421 | NCBI WGS metagenome assembly SESG01 (sample SAMN10866946, study PRJNA518727) | freshwater metagenome | biome: subpolar coniferous forest; feature: holomictic lake; material: water; isolation source: holomictic Lake 227, 6 m and 8 m depth | place: Canada: near Kenora, Ontario | collected... | reverse complement strand
TACCCGCTTCTGAAATACCTCCGTGAAAAATAAAATCGAGGGCATAGGCCGAAGTAGTACTTGCAAACGCCATAAGCGGCACCAGGAAACCTGCAGCAATAAATCTAATAACCTGCCTGCGCCCAATCCCTTGAATTAGAAAAATGACGGAGCTGAGGATTAGAGCGACCATCAGGCATGCCCAAAGGTAGCTCTTTGTGGATGCTAAACCGTACGAGCCAAGAAAGAGAAGTACTGCCCCCTTCTTTCCCATTCCCTTTATTAAGAAATTAAGCCCTGCAAGAAATACCATTGTTTCTGTAATTATGAATGATTCGCGTAGTCCAACCGAGGTCCATAGAAAAACCGAGGGAATACAAAAGCTAAAAAAAACGGCTTTTTGAGAAAGTTTCCTTCCAAATTGACTGTGCCTTTGTATCTCCAAAAGTAAATATAAGGTGACAGTGGTAAGTAATATCGAAAGTATTCGAAGTGCAAGGTAATCAGGCACTCCAAACATGTTTAGAATCTTTGCAGGTAAGTATGCAATCCAAAGAAATATCGTTGGGGCTGTTATCCATCCGCCGCCCGACTGCGCCGAGGTGCCCATTGGTAGCGTATAGACGTTATTGAAGGTATATATATAACCTACCTCATCGGGGGCGAGTGCATACATACGGCCCAAGAAAAGAGCGAAAAAGGTATGGATGGCAATAAAAAAACCTATCCATTTAAATTGTTTCACAACTCGCCCGGCTCTTACTAAAGACATTTCACTATTTACACTTAGAGGTGTATTTGTATTCATCAAATTCAATTAGTTCAGCATCTCTCTCGGATTGAATTGTTTCGGAATATGGAATAGGTAGCTGATTCGCAACTAATTCACCACTAAATCCCTCATCGCAGTCTCCGCAAAACGGACCATCCATCCTGTAAGAAATGATAGTTTTTTCTGCCAAAGCTAGATAGCCGTGGGCGACACCTGTAGGTATAAAAATCGACTTAGGTGAAGATTCATCTAATTCTACGACTTGTAAGTTTCCAAAAGTGTCCGAATCTTCTCGCATATCAAAGAGAAAATCAATTGCTGTCCCATGCACAATTGAAATAATTTTGGATACCGCATGAGGATCGCCTTGAAAATGCATTCCCCTGAAAACATTTTTCTTAGATTCCGTAAAGAAGTGCTCATACGTATTAAAAGGAGTTGGAAATAATTCTGTGTCGGCGGCCGTATAAACTTTAAAAAGCCGGCCCCTTTCATCTGCATGTGTCGGCTTCTGCCAAACCTGAACATCTTTTACAACCCCCAAATTAGGCATACGGGAGTTCGTCTTCATTTTATTCCCCAGTCTCATAAGATTGTTTCAATTCAATGCTGCATTCTCTCATAAATCTCCAAATATCTACTAACAGATTTCTTCATGTCGAAATGTTGCATCGCAAGCTCTCGGCAGCGGTCAGGAGTGCCTTGATCATTTATCAAGGCAACAATTTGTTCGGACACATTTTGGAGTGAATCGTCAAGATCAATAACAAGTCCGGTTTTAGTATTTTCAAGCATCAGGTCTAAATCCCCGATGCCTCGGCTCACTATTACAGGCCTACCCGAAGCTAAAAACTCGCCTATCTTCGTTGGAACGGCAGCAGCCAAACTATCAGAGTTATCCTGTTTACAAATTGCGATTCCGAAATGAGACTCTCTAACAAGTCCCGGCATCTCGGAGTGACTAGCACTTACAATCAAATCTTCACCAACCCCTAACTGTTCCATTGGTGCCTCACCCGCCCGCGCCCATATGACCCTCAATTCTATTTTCTTTCTTAATTCATCGAGGATCTGCTTTGTCCTAACAAGGTCGTAATAATTATTGAAAGTTCCAGATAAAAGACAAGTTATTTGCCCCTGTGGCATTGAGGATACTAAGAATTTTGAAGTCTGAACGCATGTAGGAATTACTCCTCTAATCTCGGGAATTCTCTTATGCCTTTGTTTCAAAATTGGAACTACTGCAGCAGTTAATGTCGTCATTGCTGCCGATCCATTGGCGGAAACATTTTCTAGCACCCTTGCCCCTCTTGCAGTCAATCCATTCCACCCAGCAGTGCCAATGAGTAAGCGCTGGTCTGACCAAAGGCTGCGCACATCCCATAAGACTGGAGCATCGACACCGCTCCAGATTGCAGCGGCTGTTGCAATATCACTTCTTCCATGAATAATTGTGGAAGCTGGAACACTTCGACGTAGTTTGTCCAAACGGGAAACTCCACCAATTGCTCCTGGCTTTCCAAACTCCTTAGCAATCCAGACAACACCGACTTTGGTAAATATTTCGGTTAGCTCTCTGGGGGGTCGAATTTTTTCAAAAGTAATAAGGCAAACCGCTTTTCCGCTCTCGGCTAAACCTAGTATCAGTGGTGTGATTTGGCTTGAGCCGACGCCCTCTTGAATCGAATCTACAGATAGGTAAGTTATGTCAAATTTCTTCTTTTTCACATCACGCTCTCAAATAATCTATCCCACGCTTCCAATACAATCGTTTTCGAATGAGTATCACGGATGTATTGCTGCCCTCTTTCAACCGACTCCTGACGCAGATCCACTGAATTCATATTTTCTAGAATCTTCAACTTCCATTCGCCCGGGCTATTACAAATACCTTCAATTTGAGTATCCCTCATAACTCTTAAGTAGGCTAGTGATGGTGAGGCAAGGGTAGGCAAGCCAATTCGCCACATCATGAGCAGACGATTCTCCGCTTTTAGAGGGTTAAGTGTCCCTGAGGGGTCCAGTGGGAGGACGGCCAAATGAGATTTTCTGGCAGCTTCAACAACTGATTCCAGATTCCATTTAGTCAAGCTAAATCGGGTCCCCAATGCTTTGGGAATGCCTTGCAAGATCTTCTCGGTATTTTGATAAAAATATTTTCCTAAGAATAATGGATATTCGAGATCTGTGACCATTTCTAATGAGATTGGTTGAGATTGCGCGATTTCTAAGAAGGCATCTTCAAGAAGTAACAGTCCCTTTGCTGTGAATGGGAGCCCTTCCCACATTAATGCAGGGAAATTATTACTCTGCAACTCCCGATTAAAGGGAAGCATTGGAAACTCCTCATGAAAATCCAAAATTGAGTGGGTATTTGCACAAAAGGGAAGAATTGTTTCTCTTTGCTCGATAGTTTCGCACACCACGGCTTGCGCTAATTGGCATGCATCACTAACTATCACTCTATACGGCCTTGGCACTCCAGAATTCTGGCCGGTAACTACTTTCCCTGTTCCTCGTAACCAGTCTCGCCACAAATGTTCTTTCCCTAAATATCCATCGACAAGATCGAGAATAAGTGGTGGTCGATTCGACAACGTAGACCAGCGAGTTAGGTCTGCCCTGCCAGATAAAACTAAAACATCGTGCGGTTGATCTAAATCAAGAATAATTTCATGTCCCCGGTTCTTCGCCCAATAGGCAAGACGCCGTCTATCTGCTGGGTGCCCCATGTCTGGACTGTTCGGAATATAGCCAATTTTCAGTTTAGACATTTAGAGAGTATAACGGAGAGACTTAATTCTATTTCTCAATGACTCGGCTGGAAGCCAGCCTTGAGAAAGAAGTTCAGAATCTTGAGACACGACCGCCTTCTTTGCATGCCCCGGTATTTGCCCCGAATAGTCTAGAAGGGATGAATCCAATCCAAACTCTTCGCAAATCAGCTCCGACAGTTCTCTAACGCTTGTCCCTTTCCCTGTGCCAATATCTGCGAAGTGATGCAGTCTATTTTCTAGCGTAAATATAATTCCTGACGCTATATCTGATGTATGAATCCAGTCCATTTCAAAATTCGGCGTGCGGATTGAAAATTTATTTCCGGCTTGAAGATTACTAATTAGGCCAGGAATAAATCGCTGAGGTTTTTCGTTTGGCCCAAAAGCTTGAAAAACACGAACCCAGTGAGTCTGACTTCCATATTTTTCGCCTATTTCCATTAGTCGCAGTCCGGTCTCAATCTTGGATTTTGAATAAATGTCATTGGCTACCAGCGGTGAGTTAGCTGCATTACAGAATCCTGGAGAAATACCGTACTCGCTCATCGTGCCTAACCCAACAAAGGTCTCAACGCCTGATTCAAAACTCAATTCAGCAAATCTCAGTGTTGAATCGCGATAAGCGATATTAGATTCGTTAGTCCAAAATTTTCCGTGTTGCGTATCCCACGCGGTCGACAACACCACATGAGGTTTTGCTTGAGAGAGTGCCGTTTTTAAGGATGATTCATCAAAAAGATCGATTAAGAATTCTTGCCCAATGAATTTAGGGTTTTCAGTTCGCGAAAAAGTAATCACCTCCCAACCCTTTGCGCTAAAGGCACCAGTTATCGCAGTACCCAAAAACCCGAAGCCACCAAGAACGGCGATTTTGGGCATATTTTTCATCCTCCTTTTTTCTAATAATTGCAAGTGAAGAATCTCATTCCAAACTCCAAACTTGAGTCTAGACCCAGCTTTGCCTTCTAAGTATATTTTGAGAATAGTTCGATCATTGTCGCGCCTGAGAATTCCATTTCAAACAAATTGTGTAGTAGATTTCCACCTTGTCTTCGGTGTTTCAGAAATATGAAGGGTATTGGGTGTCTCACTAGATGCTGGCTGTGAATTAGTACACTGTAATTACAGGACCCGAGTGGGCATGAAAGGCGAATAATGAAGATAGCGATTCTCGGTGCCCACGGGTTTCTTGGGCGAAAATTGAGTGGTCTGCTAGTGGCCCAAGGACATGAAGTTGTGGGTTATGTGCTCAACCCTTTCCCTGATAGCAATTCGAGTTTTGAATGTAAGTCCGTGTCTGAGCTTCTTGCATCCCCGCTTGACAGCGAACCGCCCTATGACGTTTCCATAAATCTTGCCGCTCGCCGCTCCACGAGGAATCAACAGTTCACGGAAGATGAAGTCAATGAATTCACCTTCCGCATCCCAAAGGAATTCATTTTACGCACGACCGGTCCCCAAACTATCGTAATAAATGCATCCACTTATATTCAAAACTTTACCGGTGATATTGGTCGGACAGTTGATAGTTATGGCGCTGCAAAAGAAAAACTATCTCGATTTCTTGAATACGAATCGGTAGTAAGAGGATTGCAAACAAGAGATTTATTTTTCTTCACTCTCTATGGAGTAGGGGATCGTCCGAACCATTTGGTACCGCTCTTACTGGATGCCGCAAGATCAGGAGGCGAAATTGCGCTATCCCCCGGTTACCAACTAATGAATCTTCTTTATGTAGATGATGCTGCCCAAAATATTCTTAAATGCATTGGGCTGAAAAATCAAGAGCCCTATCATAAGAGCTTCGTGTGGTCTGAGGATTACTTTTCTGTACGAGAGTTAGTGACTAGGATTGAGGAAGTAGTAGGTCGGAAAATCAATTGCTCTTGGGGTACTAGGGATTATGCTGGACACGAGATGATGAGCCCCTGGCCGATCCCGATGAAACAGTTAAGCGGATTTACTGCCATCACGAAACTTGATGATGGAATAGCAACTATTTGGAGTAGTGCAGTAAATGTTAAGCCCTGAGTAATATTTACTAGGCGTTCGTGGTCAGGTAAGATTAGTGGCTAATTGGATAGCTCTGCACTGAGGTTGGCCATGTAATTGTTAAGTTGGTGTTGTCCCGCCCAATGCCATATGAGGCCAGACTAAGTTATTGAGGAGAAGATAATTGTAATTGCCTCTATTGTCGGAATCTTAATATTGCTAAGAATTCCGTGTGCACATGTTTAGCACTTCAATCTTGATGATTCGAGAAGAGTTTTCTTTCACTTGAATGGACTAATCACTTCATAATGGAGGTTTGAGGAGTCAAATATTTTCGCCCAGATCCTCCAAAACATTGGGCAAAGTAAGACTTTGCATAAGATATCGAATTTAAGGAAAGTTAACATTCAGATCAGTTATCAGTGGATTCTAGCCTCTAGATGTAATCCCGTTCTCGCCTTTTTCGAAAGATTGTATTCAATGCCAATAGAAAATGTTTTTCCCTCAAGTACGTTTTGGCAAAACTAAACTCTAACCTTGAAATAATTCTCCGCTTCTCAGATGAACGTAGCGACAAGTCTTCGTCCGCAAATATTCTCCCATATGCCTTTCGAATATCCCTGATATTATTCAAACTTGACTTACTCATATTATTTTCATGAATCCTATAATTTGTAAGTGGTTCGTGTACAAAATTGAACGTCGTAAATTTTGAACACCGGCGAAAGAAATCCCAACCTGAGGCGCTATTGAGCTCAGGGTCAAAATATCCAGCTTGATTTAGGAGGTTTCGCGTGAATAAGGAAGTACTTTCACCGCTTAGTACGATACTTACTGCGGCTAAGTCTATAAAATATCTGTGGCAATCCCCATCGAATTTAGGCAGTAATATCGATTCTAATTCAAATGTCTGGTCTCTAAACTTTGCGATCCCGGAATATACCAACTCACATTTTGGAGTAATCAGCTTAATTTGTTTCTCTAACTTATCAATTTGCCAGGTATCGTCCGCATCAAGAAATGCTATCAACTCACCTTTTGCGGCTCTTAGCCCAGAGTTTCTAGCTCCCGCTTGCCCCAGGTTTTCTTGATCAATCAGTTTAATTTGTTCTCCAAACTGTTTGAGCAATTTTAGTGAATCATCGGTAGATCCATTATTAACAACTATGATTTCCGTATTTGGATATGTTTGAGCTTGAACACTAGTTATAGCCTCTTTCAGATATCGCTCGTAATTGTAATTTGGAATAATTACCGAAATGAGCGGAGTCTTTTCCATAACCATCTTTCATATACAAATTAGGAACCAAAAAATAGTGAGTTAAATCAACTGCTCTTAATTCTATCATTTTTGGACTATGAAAGCAGCATGCAATCTATGCGAAAGATGAGTCGGTACGTAGAGTGTGTTAGCAAAACGGTTATGTTTAGAGACCCATAATTTTGGCTTGATGATCAAAATCTGGCACAGCGTTTCGAACCTCTTCAAATGTTCCAGTTGCAAGCACCCTCCCATTTGAAAGGTACACAACTCTATCCGCGTTCCTCACGGTTGATAAACGATGAGCAATTATCACGACAGTTGTTGAACCTCTCAGGGCGTGAATTGCATCTGAGATACTAGCCTCAGTCTCACCATCTAATGCGCTAGTCGCCTCGTCAAGGACTAGTAAATGTGGGCGAGTAAACATGGCGCGTGCAATACCTAGCCTTTGGCGTTGACCACCGCTGATCCGGGCACCGCGTTCACCGACCTGGGTATCGATACCATCTGGCAAGCTTGCGACAAATACATCGAGATGTGCCACTTTTAGCGCACCCACAATCAATTCGTCGGTAGCCTCCTCCATTGGGTAGCCGAGTGCAATATTCTCTCGAATTGTTCCAGTAGCAATCACTACATCCTGAGGTACATATGACACGGCTCCTGGCCACTTTGCTACCGCAAGCAATGGAGGTAAACCCGATACCAAAACGGTGCCACTGTCAGGATTTAAAACTCCTAACAAGATATCAATCATCGTCGTTTTTCCTGCGCCTGATGGTCCTACAAATGCTATTGACGTGCCAGCTGGAATCGTAAGAGTAACCTTTGCGATTGCTGGCAGAAATTTACTTGGGTAGGTAAGAGATACATCATCAATAATTATTTCGGAAATGAATCCCTCATGAATTACATCTACCTTGTCATCTATGTTCTCGGTCATTGGAGCATTACCTAAGGTGTCTATCAAATCCAAAGTTGGCGAAGCCACTCCTAAGCCACTCTTAATGGTAATTGTTCCTTGTTGCAACCTCAGTACCGCTGGTGCAATGCGAGTACCTGCGGCAAGAAAGATTGCCAAAGTCGCAATCGCGTGGGATGCGTCGTGGAGAATGAACTGTGCAGCTCCGATCAAGACTGCCCCTACCACTACGGTTGTCTCGATGACATATTTACCCACGTATGGGAGAAATCCCAATTCCGCCGAGGTGTTCGCTAGTGAATATCTTAAGCTTCCTATCTCCCTTGCATAATAATCTCGGCGGTTTCGTACAACAGATTCTCGATAAGAGGCAAAGACTTCTACTATTTTTTCATTGCTCTTGATGCTTAGGGTCGAATTTTCAATACCAAGATCGCCGGCACGCACATGCATGAATTTGTACAAGAAAAATCCGACAAACATGAAAACTAAGAAGGTAGATACAGCCGTCACTGGGTCCACAACTAACAACCCAACCATCATCACAACTAAAAGAGCAAGGTCTGAAATCCAGACAAGTGAAGTTGCTAATACCTGTAGAACAATTCGCTCAACGCCTATGGTAACAGCATAAACTGTTTCCTGGGTGGTTCTCGACTGGACAACCAATAGTGGTTGAGACAGGAGTCTTGATATAAGATCCGCAGAAATCTTTGCTCCCCGTCGGCTCAAGAAAAACAAAATTCTGCGTGTAAAAAAGATTGACAATATGGTTCGTCCAACTAAAAGAACAACTGCGCTAAGTCCCAGAATTAGAGCTTGTTGTTGAAATGTCGCACTCTGAATGTGCAAGAACTTAAGCGCTGAGATTACTCGACTCCCAGGATTGTTAGATTGCAACCCTGTTACCGAAAGCGCACCTAATAGACCTACTGCGATTACTCCCAATAAATCTAGGCCACCCATTAATATCTGCAAAATAGTGATCGCAAATATCTTGCGCTGATCAGCTCGAGTGAGGACCCTTATTGCTCTACCTAGTGGATTCATTCCAAATAGTTCATTACCGTTAAAGTGAAATCCAAATTGGATTCTTGACGGTCCAATTAACTGTTCGCTCTAATGATTTTTCAAATCCAACGGGCGGTTTCCAGCCCATTTCTATTAGTTTGTCACCATTAAGAGCATATCTTAAGTCATGGCCAGGTCTGGTTCCCTCTACATTTATATACTTTACAAGTTCATCCTTTGACTTTAATATTCCCAAAAACTTGGCTATTAGAACAACCATCTCGTCATTACTTATTTCAGTCTCTCCCCTAACATTAAATCTTTCTGGGCGTTCTAATTCGTCTGTGTATCTGTGGGGGGTCTCTATGAAATGAGTTATCAAGAATCTCAGTGCGTCCGCTTGATTACGTGCATGCAAGTAAAATCGACTCCCTGAAACCCATTTTCCATTCTTTTCCATGGCGTGAACTGGAACTTGATTACCCTGCTGAAGCGAATTTATGATTAAAGGTACAAATTTCTCTATATCTTGTCTCTCTCCAATAATATTCATAGTATTAGTCAGTATCACTGGAATATTAAATGTTCTCCAGTACGAAATTGCGATTGCCTCTTGTGCGCTCTTGCTTGCTGAGTATGGGTTAGATGGTACTTGTGGACTCCATTCAGGGTGATTAACTCCTTCAGGTGCAGGTCCATAGACTTCATCGGTTCCAATTTGGATAAAAGTCTTTAAATTTGGAAGAGTTCTTGCATATTCAAAAAGAGTTAACGCCAATGCCACATTATTCTCAACAAAGGGCCTTGGATCTGTAATCGAACGATCCACATGAGAATCACTGGCCATATTGATGATTACATCTGGATTTCCGAATTCTTTCGCGGTAATTGAATCGATGGGTGTCGCAAGGTCATGCGTTATGACCTTCACTCGAGAAACTTCATTCGGTAATTCCTCAAAAACTGCCCGAATTCTAGCTGATATTCCGAAATGCCTAAAAGAATCAGTAGCGACGATATCCCAGTCAGTCGTCTTGAGGAGGTGCGCTAAAGTGTGGTGACCAACAAAACCACCAGCACCAGTAAGTAGAACTCTCATTAATTACCCCTATTTTCACTTTGCCTAATCATAATGGGTAATCCAATCAAGATTCACTCACGTGAACAGGTGCATTTAGATATATTTTGGAGCTAGGTCTCTACATCATGTGACTGGGCAGTCCTAAAGTCGAGACGGAGCAACTACTTCACCCCGTTTTAAAAGATTTCCAAGTCGTAAAGTGTGCTATCTGCAAAATAGGCCTGCCAAGAAAACTCAAATCACAAAGAATATTGGCAAGTGACAACTCATTGAAGTTCTCCGATTGTTGAAAATTTTGCCACTTGTGGGTCAATGGCAAGATCATCGCTCCCTGAGAGATCGTATCAAGGGTTCCATTAGATAAACTGTGTCAATCGCGCAGTATGGCTTGCAACGGCTTTAATATTTATCTATGTCTTTTCTTCAAAGAATCAAGTGGCACCGTAAGCTCTTGACTAATTTTTCACCTAAAAAGGAATTTAAGTTTAAATTCAATTGGCTTAAAGTTTCATCAGTCTGGCTATTCATTGTATTTGGGTTCTATGGTTGGGGCGCTACATCTCTTTCTGCGTTAACTTCTACTCCATCTGTATTAACATCCATAGCTCTTGTCTCTGTTTTTGCAATATATTATTCTTACAGCGACCGGTATGCTTTTAAGCTAACGGAAGCACTCACGATTCAGGTTAGGCAAATCTATGTCGTTTTTGGAATACTTTTATTCCTTTGCGCAATAAACCTGGGGTGGGTTTTCCGCTCATTAACGGGAGATGAATTAGCTTACGCATTGCAATCACAGGGGCAAAGTTATGTGATTGTAAAGAAATTCCTAGCAATGTTTCCGCAATTTGGCACAGTGCCCTTTCGCCTATTACTTCAAATGTGTTCCGCCTTTCTACTCCTCGGATTTTTCCTAACAATTAGATTAATGCTAAAAATTAAGAGTCCTAAATATTTCGTTCTGACCTGTTTCACTATCACACTACTTTTCAGAATTGTATCCACAGGTGTGGGGGGCTCGATTGGCGCAAACCCACCTGGCTCGTTTTTCTTCTACTTAATAGGAAGTACCGTCCTCACGCCTTCAAACTTAAGTTACCGAATTCTAAGTTTACTTTTTGCTAGTATATTTCTAGCGATTATTTATGAATTCTTGAGGAAAATACCAAATTTATCTAGATTGATGAGAGTTCTTATCTTGCTCTTCGTATTGAGTATTCCATTATTTCGCCATATGAGTCTATTGGTAGAGATTTCGATTTGGTATTTCTATTTTGCGACGATCTTGCTTTTATTCCTGCTGCTCTCTACAAATCTTGCTAAACATCAGTTAATATTTATGGGGGCTTTAGCAACAAGTCTAAGATTTCCGATAATTGCCCTATTGATTCCTTTGTTTTTGATTCAATTCTTAGATATCAAACATATAGGCATTAGATTCAAACGCCCTACTTCCTTGGTTATGTCAATACTCGGACTATTACCGTGTTTTCCAGGTTTCATTTGGATTTCCACAACTAGATTTCTTGATAAATATAGTAATGTTACAAGCTCTAACGGAATGTTTGGAAGTCAATTCGCAGAGTTTAAGCGAAGCTCCAGCGAAATTCTTTCTAC
>SESG01029087.1_pt1 | contig 11418 bp, 2 predicted proteins | sample 3171421 | NCBI WGS metagenome assembly SESG01 (sample SAMN10866946, study PRJNA518727) | freshwater metagenome | biome: subpolar coniferous forest; feature: holomictic lake; material: water; isolation source: holomictic Lake 227, 6 m and 8 m depth | place: Canada: near Kenora, Ontario | collected... | reverse complement strand
TCAGGCGTGAAGGGATCGGGCTGCAAGGCACATCCCCCCAAGACAAGAACGATGCAGGATACTGGCAGGGGACGGCGCAGGCCAAAACGAGCCTGGCGGCAGGACGGGGAACACGACTTTGGGAGACCGGACGGTGTCATGCTGTCACCTGATTTTTCATAGATAAGGACGGCGGTTGCCATAATCGGATCGTGCAGGCGCTTCAGGCGGCGTCTCTACCGATCAAGCTCGCGGCGGATCTGATGGTTTCGATCAGAACGTCCCGGTCACGCTCGAACTTGCCGGCGGCATCCGCCAGTTGATCGCTGAAGGACCGCGTCGCCGGGCCGAACAAATAGGTCTGAGGTTTCGGACGAGGCGGCGCCGGTAGGCCAGCCCCTGCGTTGTCCGGGACATTGGCCGGGCCCGGTTGCCCGGCATTGTTCTGTTGACCTTGCGACCCTTGCCCAGGCTGTTCTCCAGTTCTGGACCCGGCTGTGTCGGCGGTAGGCGCGTTGGTGGATGGCACCGTCCTTGCGGGGCTGGCTTCGGCCGTCCCGCCGGTGAGGGAAGACCCGAAGACCCCCGAAGACAGCGACGATCCAAAGGCGTTATCGCCTGCTCCGAAACCAGATATAATGCCGTCGCCCGACGGGTTGGAGAAGGAGAACCCGCCTCCGCCGAAGATTCCGCTACCGTTACCCGAATTGACGCTGGACGCGGCCGAGATCATGCTTTGGCTGGTTGAGCCATTCATGTTCGAAGCTGTAATCAGGCGGCCACTGCCGTTTCCGGCGCCGGTATCGAAACCGCCGCTGGTCATGGCGTCGGTGGAGATCAAACGACCGCCGCTCTCGCCGGCGTCGGTGGCGCCGACCGTGCCGACGCTGATGGCCGACGTGGGGGGCGGGGGAGATGGTCGGCTTACCGTGACGCTGGGGATTGTGACCGTTGGGATCGTCACCGGTGGAGCGGACGACAGGGTCACCTTGACGGCTAGCGTCGCCGTACTGGTCAAGCCGGCGGCGTCGGTGACCCGGACCGTGATCGAATACTGTCCCCTAGCGCTGAAATCGTAGTTCAGCGCTTGATTCAAACTAACCACGCCGGTGTTCTGGTCGATGGTGAACCGCCCATCGGCGTCGTCGGTCAGTTGATAGCGCATGGCCTGACCGCCGGGATCGCTGGCCGAGACCACCCCGATTTTGGCCCCCACGCCGCCACCGTTCGGAACCACCAGCGCCCCGGCGATGGAAACCGGCGCGACGGTTTCAACGATGACGGTTTGCCCGGCCGAAACAGGTCCGGTGTTGCCGGCCGCGTCGGTGGCGGTCGCAGTAATGCCGTGGCTGCCGGCCCCCAGCACCGACGTGGCCACCGACCACGTGCCCGCACTGTTGGCGGTGGTGGTTGCCAGCAGGGTTGCGCCTTCATAGAGCCGCACCGTGCTCCGCGCTTCGGCTGTGCCGCCGAAGGTCGGGGTGGTGGCACGGGTGATGGCGTCGGCGTTCGACCAACCGCTATCACTCGCCGCCGCCAGGACCGGGGAGGCAGGCGCCGCGGGCGCGCTGTTGTCCACCGTGGCGTTGGTGCTGTCCGCCGTGGTGGTCGAAAGGCTGTCGATGTTGGTGGCCGTCACCGAGACATTGCGGTTCGCCACAGTGTTGATCGTGCCTGAGACGATGGTGTAGGCGGCCGTCCAATGCCCTTGACCGTCGCTGGTCCCGGCAATCGATCCGCCGCCGAACTGGCTGAAATTGAAGACGACCCCGCTGATGGCCCGGCTGTTGTCGTCGCCAGTGGCGCTGTTGTCCCAGATGGCGGTGACGGTATCGCCGATCTTGAAAACGCCGCCGGTTCCGGTGGCCCCGCTGATGGCGATCTTGGGATCGGTAACGATGGGATTGTAATTGACCAGAAAGTTCTTGGCGTTGGCTGCCGCCGCAATGGCGTTGCCGGCCGTGTCTTTCACCGATCCGCCGACGATGCCGATGGTGTAAGTGCCGGCGTCCCCATTGTCCCAACTGCCGCCCGGTGGGGTGAAGCTGTAGGTGGCGGTGTTGGTGGCGGCGTCCCACGCGGCCAGGGTCACGGTCAGCCCGGTGTTGCCCGGCCCGGTCACCGTCACATTGCCGGTGCCGATGCTGGTCGGGTCGATGCCAGTCCCGGTGCCATCATAAGTCACGGTGAAGGTGGCACTGGTGCCGCTGGGCGCGGTCAGGTCGGTTCGGGTGACGCCGTAGCTCGGCGCGGTGGTGTCGATGACGATGGTTCGTCCGGCGGAAGCCGTTCCGGTGTTGCCGGCGGCGTCGGTGACGATGGCGGTGATCGTATGGCTGCCGGTGCCCAGAGCCGACGTGGCCACCGACCAAACGCCCGAGCCATTGGCCCTGGTGGTCGCCAACAGGGTCGTGCCTTCATAGACGCGGACCGTGCCATTGGCCTCGGTCGTGCCGCTGATGGTCGGGGTGGTGACGTTGGTGATGCCGTCGGTGTTCGATGCGCCGCTATCGCTCGCCGCCGCCAGAACCGGGGTGGGCGGAGCGGCGGGCGCGCTGTTGTCCACCGTGGCATTGGCGCCGTCCGCCGTGGTGGTCGACAGGCTTCGGGTATCGGTGGCGGTTACCGAGACATTGCGGTTCGCCACATTGTCGATCGAGCCGGAAACGACGGTGTAGCTGGCGCTCCAATGCCCTTGACCGTCACTGGTGCCGGTAACCGCCGTCCCGCCGCCGAACTGACTGAAGTCGAAGGTGACGCCGGTGATGGTCCGGCTGTTGTTGTCGCCGGTGGCGCTGTTGTCCCAGGTGGCGGTGACGGTGTCGCCGATCTTGAAGACGCCGCTGGTGCCGGTGGCGCCGCTGATGGCGATGTTGGGATCGGTGACGGTGGGGCCGTAAACGACCTGGAATGTTTTGGCGCTGGCCGCCGCCGCGACGGCGTTGCCGGCCACATCCTTTACTGAATTACCGACGATGCCGATGGTATAGGTCCCGGCGTCCCCCTCGTCCCAACTGCCGCCCGGTGGGGTGAAGCTGTAGGTGGCGGTTTTGGTGGCGGCGTTCCACGAGTCCAGGGTCACGGCAAGCGTGGAGGCGTCCGGCGCCGTCACCGTCACGTTGCCGGCGGCAATGCTGGCCGGGTCGATGTCGGTCCCGGTGCCATCATAAGTCACGGTGAAGGTGGCGCTGGTGCCGGGGGGCGTGCTCAGGTCGGTCCGGGTGATGCTGTAGGTCGGCGCGACGGCGTCGATGACGATGGCTTTGTTGTCACCCAGTGAATTGGTCGCGCCCGGTGCCGGCAGGGTCAGCGTGGCGGTGTTGCCCGTTCCGTCCTTGATGCTGCCGCCGTTGCGCGTCAGCGCCGTGGTGCTGGAAAAATCGAGGTCCGGGGAAAGATCCCCCGCCTGCACAATATAGGTGAAGGTCAGGGTCGAGGTGCCGCTGCCGCTGGCGTAGGTCGCTATCCGCCCGCCGGCGGCCGAGTTCAGCGTCAGCCGTGGCGAGCCGGTGACGATCACCGCCTCGCTGAACGTCACCTGGATGCTGATGGTGTCGCCCGCCTTATAGGTGCCGTTGGTTGCCGAAGACGTGACGCCCGTCACCGTCGGCGCGACGGTGTCCAGGGCGTAGGCGGCGCCGGCGCTGCCGCTGTCCGGAACCGGCGCCGTGCTGCCATGGGTAACCACGCCGGTGCCGTGGCCCGAGAAGTTCAGCGCAACCGCGCCTTCGCCCGAGAGGCCGGTAACCAAAACGTCATAGCTCGACGAACCGTCGGCGCCGTTTGCAATGGTGATCGTCGGGGTTCCGGTAACGCCGTCCCCCTTGATGACGGTGAAATCGTCGGCGGTGACGCCATCCACGGCGCCGCTGAAGGTAACGGTATAGGTCAGGCCGCCGATGCCTTGGGTCTTTTCAGCGGTAGCGAGTGCGATCGAGGAGAGGGTGACGCCCGGTGTGAGTTGCATCACCGTCGCGGTGTTGAACGCAGTGGAGTCGGTGTAAGCCAGATAAGGCGTGCTGCCATTGAGTCCGAACGATACCGAACCGGCTTCCGCACTGAACCCGGCGCTGCCGACAATCTCCCAACCGGTGCCATTGTAATTCATCACCGTCGCTTTGCCGCCGTTCGCTTCGTCCCGGAAGCCGACATAAAACGGTTGGTCCAGGCTCTGGTAATCGATCGCCAGCGACACATCGGTGGCCGCACCCGCCGTGAAGCCGGGGGTGCCGACAGCCGTCCAACTCCCGCCATCGAACATCATCACCGTCGCTTTGCCGCCGTTCCCATTGTCCTGGTAAGCGAGGACGTAGTTGATGCCGTTGAAGGCGAAGGAGAGATATTGGGCCGCGCCGGCCGAGAACCCGGCGGTGCCGATGGTGTTCCAGTTGGAGCCGTCGAACGTCATCACCGTCGCTTTGCCACCGTTCGCGCCGTCACTGAAGGCGAAGTACGGCGTACCGAAGTAGTTGACGTACAGCGAGCCGTAGGTGGCCGTCCCCGCCGTGAAACCGGGGTTGCCGACGGCCACCCAGTTTGTGCCGTCGAACGTCATCACCGTGGCTTTGCCGTCGCTGGTGCTCTGGAAGGCAAGATAGGGGGTGCCGGTGCCGGTGATGACCAACGATTCATAAATGGCTTCGCCCGGAGTGAATCCGGCGGTGCCGACGGTTTCCCAACTCGTGCCGTTGAATTTCATCACCGTGGCTTTGCCGTCGTTCCCGCCATCGCGGAAGGCGAGATACGGTGCGTCGGTCTGGAAGTCGGTCTTGATCGAGATGAAGTCCGCCGTTCCCGCCGAGAACCCGGCGGCGCCGACGGTCGTCCAGCTCGTGCCGTCGAACTTCATCACCGTCACCTTGCCGGCATTCATGCCGTCGTTGAAGGCGACATAGGTATTGCCGATCTGATCGATGGCCATCGACGCATACTGACTGAACTGGGAGGTGAAATTAGCGTTGCCGAGGAGGCTCCAGTAGGACGAGGAGATGGTCGGGTCCAGATGGTTGCCGGCGGCGTCGGTGATGGTCTGACTACTGGCGAAAGCGAGCGTGATGGTGCCGTTAACAGTGGCCAGATCTCCGCCGGAGATGGTGACGTCATAGGCGTTGGTCCCGACCAGGGCGACATTGGTCACCGTGCCGGTGGTGCCGGTCACCGTAAAGTCGCGGGCCACCGCCGTGGCCGCCATCGCCCCGTCGAAGGTGACCCGGAACACCACAGAGGCGGCGAGGCCGGGGGTGGTCTGACGCACGATCGAGACGAGCGTCGGCGCGGTGTTGTCGATGGTGTAGGTGGAATGATCGGTGCCGGTCGGAGCGGTGATGGTCAGCGCGTTGCCCAGGGCGTCGGTGATGTCCTGACCGCTGGCCAAAGAGAGCGTGATGGTCCCGTTGAGGCCGGCGAGATTGCCGCCCGAAACGGTGACGTCGTAAGCGTTGCCGCCGGCCGACGCGACGCCGGTCACCGTGCCGGTAGTGCCGGTCACCGCGAAGTCGGCGGCATGGAGGTTGCTCACCGCCTCGTTGAACGTCACCCGATAGACCACGGAATCGGCGTTGGTGTACGCCCCGCTCGGAGTCTGCCGTTCGATCGAGGTGATGGTCGGCCCGGTGTTGTCCAGGGTGTAGGCTTGGCCGGAGGTCGCGGCGGTCGCAATCGGCATGGCGGCGCCGTGGGCGACGACGCCAGTGCCGATGCCGGCGAGGTCCAGTTCCACCGCGCCATCACCGGCCAGCCCGGCGACATGGACGGTATAGGTGGACGACCCGTCGGCCCCGGCGGCGATGGTGATTACCGGGGTTCCGGTGACGCCGGCACCCTTTAGCACGGTGAAATCGTTGGCGGTCACACCGTCCACCGCTTGGTTGAACGTCACCGTGAAATCCAGCCCGGCCGCTCCCTTGGTCGATGCGGCGCCGACGCGGTCGATCGAGGCGACGGAGACGCCCGAGGTGTAGGTCGGCACTAGGGCGTTGCCTGCCGCGTCGGCGATGGTCTGGCCGTTGGCGAAGGCCAGGGTGACGGCGGCGTCCACGCTGGCGAGATTGCCGCCCGAAATGGTGACGTCGTAGGCGTTGCCGCCAACCGAGGTCACGCCGGTCACGGTGGCGGTGGTGCCGGAAACCGCAAAGTCGCCGGTTGCCGGGGTCGCAGCCGGCGCCTCGCTGAAGGTCACGCGGTAGACGACGGCGGCGGCGCTGCCGGCAGCGGTCTGGCGCACGATCGAGGTGACCGCGGGGGGCGTGTTGTCGAGGGTGTAACTCGAATTATTGGTGCCGGTGGGGGTGGTGGCGGTAAGGGGGTTTCCGAGGCTGTCGGTGATGTTCTGGCTGCCGCTGAACGCCAGGGCGACGGTGCCGTTGAGGCCGGCGAGATCGCCGCCCGAAACGGTGACGTCGTAAGCGTTGCCGCCGGCCGAGACGACGCCGGTCACCGTGCCGGTGGTGCCGGTCACCGCGAAGTCGGCGACGTCGAGGTTGCTCACCGCCTCGCTGAACGTCACCCGGAAAACCAGGGTATCGGCATTGGTGACGCCGGTGCCGGGGGTCCGGCGGGTGATCGAGGTCACGGTCGGCCCGGTTTGATCGACGGTGTAGGTCTGATCCGAGGTGTGGGTTGCTTCAAGGGGGCCGTTGTTGCCGTCATTGATGTCGGCGACGGCGCTGAGGTCCAGGCCGAGCGTGCCGTCGCCGCTGACCCCGGTCACCGTCACCGTCCATGCGGTGCCGCTGCCGCTGACGGAACTGATGACGCCGGTGACGTCGCTGCCCGACAGGCTGAAGTTGGCGGCGCTGACCCCAGTTACTGCGGTGCTGAAGGTGACGTCGAAGGTTAGTGTGTCGGCGTTGGTCGGCGCCGGCACTCCGGTGTGCCGGTTGATCGACGTCACATAGGGGTAGGGCGATGAGATGTTGAGCAGCACCGAAGCGAAGCTGGAGTTCTGGTTCGCCGTTACGAGGTCGAGCTTGCCGTCGCCGTTGAAATCCTCTTTGGCGATGGCATAGGGGCTGGGGCCGACTGCGTAGTCGGTCTTGGCCAGAAACGTGCCGTCGCCCTGGCCGCGCAGGACCGAGACGGTGGAGCTCATGTAGTTCAAAGCGGCAATATCGACCTTGCCGTCGCCACTGAAATCGCCGATCACGACCGCCCAAGGGTAGCTTCCCGTCGCATAGTCGACCTTGGGCTGAAATGTGCCATCGCCATCGCCCAGCATCACCGAAACGGTATTGGAGGTGGAGTTCGCCACCACGAGATCGAGCTTACCGTCGGCATTGACGTCGCCGATCGCGACACTGGTTGGCGTGCCCCCGGTGGCATAGTCGACCTTGGGCTGAAAGGTCCCGTTGCTATTGCCGAGCAGCACGCTGACGGTGTTGGAACTGTAGTTCGCCACCACGAGATCGGCTTTATTGTCACCATTGACGTCGCCGATGGCCAGCGAAACCGGATTATAGCCCGTATCGTAATCCACCTTGGTCCAAAAGGTGCCATCGCCTTTGCCGAGCAGCACCGAGACGGTGTTGCTGGACCGGTTCGCCACCGCGATGTCGATCTTGCCGTCGCCGTTCAGATCGCCGACGGCGACAAATCGGGGCAGGGCGCCGACGGCATAGCCAACCTTGGCCTGAAAGCTGCCGTCGCCGTTGCCGAGCAGCACGTAGACTTTGCCGTCGTCATTGGCCGTCGTCACCAGGTCGAGCTTGCCGTCGCCGTTAAAATCGGCGGCGGCAATCGAATAGGCTTTGGCGCCGGTGGCGGAATCGATCTTGGTTTGAAAAGTGCCGTCACCATTGCCGAGCAGCACCGAGACGAGGGAGTTGTTGGTCGCCAACGCGAGATCGAGCTTGCCGTCGCCGTTGAAATCGGCCACCACGACGCCACGAGGGGTGGAGGCGGTGGTGTAAGACACGGAAGGCGCGAAGTTCAGGCCCAGGGTGCCGGTGTAATCGGGAAAATCCAGCGCGGAAACGTCGATGGTCCCGGTCGCGGCTTCCAGCACCCAGTCGCCGCCCTGCGCCCCGGCGCCGGTCAGATCGGTCGACGCGGCGACGTCGGCCCCGGTGTCGTGGGCGATGTCCTGAAGCAGGCTCCGGCCATCGCTTCCCCGGCCGACGTCGCAGCCATAGATCAGCAGGTCGCCGGCCGGATTCAGCGCCGCGCCGATGGTGGTCAGCTCGGCCTGGGTCGCCGTCTCGGCCAAGGTGGCCGTGGTCAGGGAATCGGTGCCGATCCGAACCTCGGCTTCCCCGCCGTGGGAAATCAAATGGATCGCGTCGTAGCCGCTGTGGGTCAGCGCCCAGTGCGCCATCTGGGCCAAGCCGCTTTCGCCGCCGCCGATCAACTCGACCTCGACGCCGGGACGCAAGGCGTCGACCAGCGATCGATAATCGGCGACCGAGGTGTCGAAGAAGGCCACCTCCTTCTTGCCGTCATTCCGGGCCGGGTCGGCCGCGCGCGCCTCGACCGCCTGGGGCACGGCAGCCGCCAGCGCCGCCACCACCGCCCGGGCCTCGGCGGTCGTCACGGTCTGGGTGCCGTCGGCCGCCGTCTTGGCGGCGGTAACCGCTCCCGCGCCATCGAACAGAAAGCGCGGCTCCAGGGCAATAATTTGCAATTTACAAGATAATGCATTGCCCATCTTCCACCTCACACGCCCCAGTTGTCGACGGATACACTCCGGAACTTGAGTGAATTTTCCTTACCTACCGATCGTTCATTCATGGCAGATGTGCGAGGGTAGATTCAAACACCGGGATTCGACCGAAATTCGACTGGAATTAGCCTGGATGGCTAGATGGTCTTTTGATCTTTTCAGGCCCGATCACGTGAGCCATCATGGCGATGTCGCTTATTTGAAAGGGCTGCGAAATGTCGGGAGGTAAAATCATCGTCGTCGAAGACGACGCCGACCTCCGGGATCAGGTGGTGACCTATCTGTCCCTGTCGGGGTTCGATACGGTCGGAGTGGGCAGCGCCGCCGAACTCTATCGGCGGATGGCGGTGGAAACCTTCACCATCCTGGTGCTGGATTTGCGTCTTCCCGACGAGGACGGGCTGTCTATCGCCGCCCATGTCCGGACCCATGGGACCATCGGCGTCATCATGGTCACGGCCAGGGGCGACATCGAAGACCGCCTGCGTGGACGGGAAGCCGGGGCCGACGTCTATCTGACCAAACCAGTGGATCTGCGGGAGTTGGTGGCGGCGGTGAAGGGCCTGGAACGCCGCTTGCACCCGGCGGCGGAATCCCCGCCGTCCCCGAGCGCGCAGCCGTGGCGGCTGGATCGGGACAGCTTCAGCCTTATGGCCCCCAACGGCCGTTCCGTGCCGCTGACCGCCAACGAGGTGGCCTTACTGAACCGGCTGTCCTCACCCTGCGGCGTCACCGTTCCCCGCGGGGAACTGCTCGCGACGCTGGGCTACGATCCGCACGATCCCTCAAACCGTAACCTCGACGCCGCCCTGCGCCGGCTTCGGCTCAAGGTTGAAAAGGACGCCGCCTTGCCCCTGCCGGTCCGCACCGTTCATTCCGTCGGCTATGTGATCTCCGAAGTCATGACGTAATATGCGCACCGCCGTCATCGGAGCGGGATGGTCAGGGTGAACGAAGCCCCACCGCCCTCGCGCGGCTGGTAGCTGACCTGTCCGCCGTGGAGTTCGGCGATGACCTTGACCAAATGCAGGCCGATGCCCGAACCGGGGATCGAACCGCTGGCGGCGCAACGATAGTATTTTTCGAAGATGCGCCCGGCTTCATCGGCAGAAACGCCGGGACCGCGATCGTGCACGGCGAAGCTGAGCGAGGCGCCCAGTCTCTGGGCCGTGAGTTCGACCGGTTGGTTCGCGGGTCCATACCGGCGGGCGTTGTCGACCAGCGCGTCAAGGGCGATGCCCAGAAGCTCCCCGTCGGCAAGACAGGTTGCCGGCAGGCCGGAGACGTCGACGATCAACGGTGGGCGATCCGGATACAGGGTGCGCTCGACCACCCGCTTGATCATATCCGTGGGTGCAATTTGCCGCAGACGCAGCGCGGTTTCCCGTTCGGCGGCTAGGCACGTTTCGACCAGGGTCACCACCCGCCGCACCGCCCGGCGGATGGTGGCGACGCGGTCGGTGATTTCGGGACGTCCCGGCGGCGCCAGCAGTTCCAGAACCTGCGCCGTGTTGTCGATCACCGCCAGCGGCGTCTTGAATTCATGGGTGGCCATGTCGATGAAGGTCTTCAGCCGCTGGCGCGACAAGCGCTCCGTGGCCAGGGCCGCCTCGGCGTAGATCCGGGTGCGTTTCGCGGCGCTCAATCGATAGGCCAGGGCGAAGCAGAGAATGATGATGTGCGCCTTGGTCCCGTATTGTTGAAGGTCGCGCCCGAGGTCGGACGGCACCAGCGGAGAAAACCGGGCGGCGAATTGCACAATCCACACGAAGGCCACCGGAAAAAAGGCGACAAGATAGTATTTCAACGAAGTATCGCCGGGATTGCGATATACTAGAATCGCGGCAAGGACGATGCTGCAAATGCTGGAAGAAAGCGACAGTATCTGGGCCGAGCGAACCGCCAACGGAAAGTCCGTCGTCCCCATCGTCAGCAACGACGCCACCATCACCACACCGGCCGTCACGTACATGTAATGGAGGATCGGAAAAGTTTTCTTGAGGTCCAGAATGCGGTCCCACAGGAAAACGAACGCCGCGACGCCACCAATCAGGCCGCCATCGTTCAATAGATAGTTGGTGTCGCGGCCGGCATCGGGAAAGATCAAGGCAATGATGCCGCTGTGAGAACTGCTCTGGCAGAGTTGCATGCCGACAAAACCGGCATAGATGAGAAGGGCGGTATCCCGCAGCCAAAACCCGAACAGCGCATAGACGACGACGATGACGGCAAGGATGCCGAGATTGACGCCGCCAAGTGCCGATTGCCGGGCTTCGTCGAAAATCAGCGCGCCGGGTCGCCATAGCGCCGCATCTTCGAACCTGATCTTGCTCAAAGACGACAGGCGGATATGGACGATGACCGGTTCGGCCTCAGGGAAAGTCAGTTGCGCCACATGGCGCCGCGCCGCGACCGGCAATTGCCGATTGGGAATTCGCCGCCCCAATTGTGTTTCTGAAAAGCCACCTCCCGCAGCCGGCAGGAAAATCCGCACATCGTCGATATCCGGCTCGCCAAACGCCAGCATCCAGTCCGCCGGCGTTCCTGCGGCGCGCCAGACCGTGAAACGATACCATCGCGTCCCTGGGGAAAGCCGCCGGGTGTCGGCCTCGACGCTGGCGGCCTGAGCCGCCTCCGCGATTCCGAGCGAGCTGACATCGCCGTCAACGGCGGCAATGCGCCCCTCGAGGGAAACCCTTACTGCGTCACCCTCCAGACGGATAATATCGGGGCTGGCGGCGTGACCCAAGACAGGCGTCAGAGCGGCATTATGGAGCAAACGC
>SESG01036952.1_pt1 | contig 11420 bp, 10 predicted proteins | sample 3171421 | NCBI WGS metagenome assembly SESG01 (sample SAMN10866946, study PRJNA518727) | freshwater metagenome | biome: subpolar coniferous forest; feature: holomictic lake; material: water; isolation source: holomictic Lake 227, 6 m and 8 m depth | place: Canada: near Kenora, Ontario | collected... | reverse complement strand
GCTGAACCGCATTGAAACGATTGTTAATACATTTATAATGGCAAACGATCAGGTCGTAACCCGTGAAATGAATATATCAGAGGCAATTGAGGCTGGAGCCACAGCGCTATTCGATGAAAAGTATGGTGATTCCGTCCGTGTCGTCAGGGTTGGGGATTTTAGTATGGAGCTGTGCGGTGGAACCCATGTGCGGGCAGCCGGAGACATCGGCCTCTTTAAAGTGGTTTCGGAGGCTGGTATTGCTGCCGGGGTACGTCGAATTGAGGCTCTGACCGGTTTTGGGGCACTCGAATTTGTACGTCAGATGGAGGACGAACAGAGGGTGATTGCTACATTACTTAAGGCCGAAGCGGGTAATTCTCGTGACCGGCTCGAAAAAATGCTGACACGCCAAAAAGAGCTGCATCGAGAAATAGAAACACTGCAGGCCAGGCTTAATGTCGTTGCGTCAGGGGATCTGCTGTCGCAGATAACCGTGGTGCAGGGAATCAAACTTCTGGCGGTAAAGGTTCAGGTAGAGGACATAAAGGCACTGCGTGACCTGTCTGATACACTGAAAGATCGTATCGGAGAGGGTGTGATTGCACTTGGTGCCGACATTGGAGGTAAGGCAAACCTGTTGGTAGCTGTTACCAAAGAGCTGAGCAGTACAATAAAAGCCGGCGAAATTGTCAAACAGATAGCTCCGCTTGTCGGTGGTAGTGGCGGCGGTAAACCGGAATTGGCTCAAGCCGGTGGAAGTCTGCCTGATAAGCTGGATGAGGCGCTGGCAGCAGTAGCTAAAATACTTTCGGGGCCTTAATCCTGTTGGAGTGCAGTATGTCGGCATCTATTTCTCATGCAAAAGAGCACCTGACAAAGGAATCAAAAACTACTATTTTAGTGGTTGATGACGAAAAAATTATCCGTGAACTATGTGAACTGGCACTCCGGAATTATCGGGTGTTACAAGCAGGTACATGTGAAGAAGCTCTCCGCTTATACGAAAGGGAACATGTCGATCTCATCCTTTCCGACATTATGATGCCTGGAGGATCTGGTATTGACCTGCTCAGACAGGTTAAAGCGCTCGACCCGAATGCTACAGTAATTATAATGACCGGGTTTGTGGATAAAGAAATTGTTCTAAATGCACTTAAAGAAGATGCTGATGACTTTATCAACAAACCGCTCAATCTTCTGCAACTGAAAACCACTATTGAAAAGGCTTTAATAAGAAAAACGCTTAAGGATGAGTTGGCCACCATTAAGCGCTCCGAGGAACTCAAAAACACATTTCTCTCCTTGGTATCACATAAGTTACGGACCCCTATTACGGGAGTTTCCCTCTTTCTACAAAATCTGCGGACAGGAGTTTTTAATCAGGAGGATCCGGCTTTTCAGCAAAGCCTGGTCCTGGCCAGTGATGAGGTGCGCTATCTCGGTCTCCTTGTTACGGATCTGCTGGCATTCAGCAAGGTTATGGTGAACAGTACCGATGTCAACAAACACTCTTGCGATTTGAATGAGATAGTTGCAGATGTTCTGATAAGGTGTCGTGAGGAGCATTGTAAGTTTGACATTGAGCTTGAAACCTCTCCGGAAACTTTGCCTCCTGTACCGCTGGACGCATCCAAAATACGTTTTGCGCTGTACCAGGTAATTGATAACGCTTTTAAATTCTCCGGGGAGAGCGGTAACGTCACGATAAAACTCGGGAGTCACTGCGATTATGTTTTTATTGTAGTTTCAGATACGGGAATAGGAATTCCGGAGTCTGAAAGGCCAAAGGTGTTTGAAAAATTTTATCAGATTGATCCCGATCACACAGGGCAGATTCGTGGTTTCGGTTTGGGCCTGTTCTATGCGCGCGATTACATCAGGCAGCATGGAGGTAGTATCAGTCTCGCCAGTGAACCGGGATTAGGTACCACCGTTACGATAAGCTTACCTCTGAAATAAAAGAGTGAATAATCTTGTTGAGGACATATAAATGAAACAGCTGATCGAAAAAGCAAATACTCTGATGGAAGCATTACCCTATATCCGGCGCTTTTCCGGCAAAACATTTGTCATAAAATATGGCGGACATGCCATGGCGGACGAAAAGTTAAAAGAGTCGTTTGCGCTGGACGTAGTTTTGCTGAAGTCCCTGGGAATCAACACGGTTATCGTTCATGGTGGGGGGCCGCAGATTAATGATACTCTGAAGCGTTACGGTATCGTCTCGGAGTTTGTACGCGGTATGCGTGTCACCGACGCTGAGACTATGCAAGTGGTTGAAATGGTGTTAGCAGGTCAGGTGAACAAAGAGGTCGTAGGTTATCTCAATCAGCATGGCGGGCGCGCGGTTGGTCTCTCCGGCAAGGATGGCACCCTGCTGCTGGCAAAAAAACTGCTGCAGGAAGTCAAGGCCGATGACGGAACTGTGGAGATGATTGATATCGGTTTTGTGGGTGATGTTGTCAAGGTTAACACCGATCTGATTAGCACTCTAGAGCATGGAAAGTATATTCCGGTTATCGCACCGATCGGCGTCGGACTCGATGGGCAAAGCTACAATATAAACGCCGATCTTGTTGCCGGTAGGGTTGCGGCTGCTCTTAATGCTGAAAAGCTTATTCTACTGACAGATATTAATGGAGTGAAGGATAAAAGCGGAACTCTACTGGAAAGCATATCCGTAGCCGATCTGCACCGATTGATTGAGGATGAGGCGATCACCGGGGGCATGATTCCCAAGGTCATCTGCTGTGCTGACGCCCTGAAAGAAGGGGTTAAGAAAGCACATATAATCGATGGGCGCATGGAGCATGCGGTGTTGCTGGAAATATTTACTGATGTCGGCATCGGGACGGAGATCGTAAAATGAACAGTCAAAAATGGATTGAAAAATCAGATAAGTACATCATGAAAACATATGGCCGTTATCCGATTGTTCCTGTCAAAGGGGCTGGGTGCCGGTTGTGGGATGCTGATGGCAAGGAGTATCTTGATTTTCTGGGTGGGGTCGCAGTAAACAATCTTGGACATTGCCACCCTAAAGTCGTTGCGGCGCTTCAGATGCAGGCAGCTGAACTGATTCATTGTTCAAATTATTACCAGATTCCACAACAAATCGAGCTGGCGGAGCTTCTCTGTAATCACTCTTTTGCCGATAAGGCCTTTTTCTGTAACAGCGGTGCCGAAGCAAATGAAGCAGCGATAAAGCTGGCACGTAAATATAGCCGCGATACATTCGGACCTGAACGCTACGAGATAATCACCGCAGCGGACTCTTTTCACGGACGCACTATGGCCACAGTCTCAGCCACAGGCCAGGAAAAGGTGCAACGCTTCTTTGATCCGCTCCTGCACGGTTTCAAACACGTTCCTTTTAACGATGTTGCCGCTCTGGAGTCGGCTGTAACCGCCACTACCTGCGCTATAATGCTCGAACCAATTCAGGGTGAAGGCGGGATTAACATACCGTCACACGGTTATTTTGAGGCAGTCCGGGAACTGTGCGATCGACACGGACTGCTGCTGATATTTGATGAGGTTCAGGTCGGAATAGGGCGCACCGGGAAAATGTTCGCGTACGAACATTTCGGTGTGACTCCCGATATTATGACGCTGGCCAAGGCGCTTGCCGGTGGCGCGCCTATCGGCACTATGCTCGCTAAAGACAAATTCGCCATAGCCTTTGTTCCTGGGACCCACGGATCAACATTCGGCGGTAATCCGCTGGTCTGTGCGGCTGCTATTGCCACTATCAGGACGATTCTTGAAGATGGCCTGCTCAATCGTTGTGAAGAAATCGGCGAATATCTGACAGGTGAACTGGAATCGCTGGGTAAGAAGTACTCCTTTGTTAAGGAGGTGCGCGGTGTCGGACTAATGATCGGCATGGCGCTGAGTATTCCGGCCGGTGATGTTGTCAAAAAGGGACATGAGCGCGGTGTGCTGCTCAACGTCACACATGATACCGTACTCCGCTTTGTGCCTGCGTTGGTCGTGACTAAGCAGGAAATAGATACAATGATAGCTATCCTTGACGGCATTTTTGCCGAAGTTGAATAAACTATATATGCTTTTTCTGCACTTTTTGGGGCAGGTATAGGAGAGAAAGATGTCGCGACATTTTCTAGCGTTACACGATTATACTAAAATAGAGCTGGATGGACTATTGGCACTTGCCGCCGAGTTAAAGAACAAACAAAAGTCTGGCGTCCCTCACAAGCTACTGGACGGTAAAACGGTCGCTCTGATTTTTGAAAAGGCTTCCACCCGCACGAGAGTTTCCTTCGAAGTAGGGGTTTTTCAGTTAGGCGGTCATGCCCTTTTCATGCCATCAGGTTCGTCTCAGATGGGACGAGGTGAACCGATCAAAGATAGCGCTCGTGTCATGGCTAGATATTGCGACGGGGTAATGATCAGGACCTTTGGACAGGCGATTGTTGACGAATTTGCCAAACACTCCGATATACCGGTCATCAACGGCCTGACTGACCTGTTTCACCCATGCCAGATCATGGCTGATCTGCAGACGGTAATCGAGCACAAAAAAAGTTATACCGGGTTGAAATTTGCCTGGATAGGTGATGGCAACAACATGGCCAATACCTGGATCGAAGCGGCCGCAATCTTTGGTTTTGAATTGCGTTTGGCTTGCCCCGTCGGTTATGAGCCGGATCAAGCTGTTATGGCATGGGCTCAGGCAAAAGCTCCCGGCCTTATTACGCTTACGGCCGACCCGAAAGCTGCTGTAATCGGTGCAGATGTAATAAATACTGATGTTTGGGCCAGTATGGGGCAAGAAGCGGAACAGAAAGAGCGTGAAAAATCTTTTGTCGGTTATTGTCTTGATGACGCACTGCTTGCTTTGGCACAGCCGGATTGTATCGTACTGCACTGCCTGCCTGCCCATCGTGGTGAGGAGATATCTGATGCGGTTATTGAAGGAAAGCATTCCGTTGTATGGGATGAGGCTGAGAACCGTTTGCATATTCAGAAGGCAATTATGGCGTATTTGATTGGCGGGGCGTCTGGAGCTCAATAAACAGTACATGCCCCTGGTTTGAAACATTTTATGCTGCACATTCAACAAGAAAATATTGACTGACACCCAAAGGAGACCAACACAATGGCAAAGAAACAGGAAATAAAAAAAATCGTCCTTGCATATTCTGGCGGACTAGACACTTCTATTATCCTCAAATGGCTTAAAAACGAATATGGCTGTCAGGTAGTGGCCTTTTCTGCGGACTTAGGGCAAGGCGAAGAGCTTGATCCGGTTCGCGAAAAAGCTCTGGCCACTGGGGCAGATACCGTCTATATCGATGACCTGAAAGAAGAATTTGTCAGCGACTTCGTATTTCCGATGTTCCGCGCCAATGCTATCTATGAAGGGCACTACCTGCTTGGTACTTCAATTGCACGCCCGCTCATAGCCAGGCGCCAGATGGAAATCGCCGCCCTGGAAGGGTGTGACGCAGTTTCTCACGGGGCAACAGGTAAGGGTAACGATCAGGTTCGGTTCGAGTTGGCATACTATCACTTCGACCCGTCTATCAAAGTTATCGCACCTTGGCGTGAGTGGGATCTTAACAGCCGCATGGCTTTAATTGAATACGCCCAGAAGAATGATATCCCTATTCCGACGATCCAGAAGCGCCCATGGTCGTCCGACCGTAACCTGCTGCATATATCCTTTGAAGGTGGCATCCTGGAAGACACCTGGGCCGAAGCACCGGAAGAAATGTACGTGCTGACAAGGCCTCCGGAAGAGGCTCCAGATAAGGCTCAGTATGTAGAGATCGAATTCAAAAACGGTAATGCTGTTGCTGTTGATGGAGTTGAAATGACTCCAGCACGACTGCTCGCGCACCTCAATATTCTCGGTGGGCAGCATGGTGTCGGCCGTGTCGATCTGCTTGAGAACCGCTCGGTTGGCATGAAGTCGCGCGGTGTCTATGAAACCCCTGGTGGCTCGATTCTGCGCGAAGCGCATTCGGCTGTCGAGCAGATTACCATGGACCGTGAAGTCATGCGTATCCGTGACAGCCTGATTCCCGAATACGCAAAACAGATCTACGCCGGTTACTGGTTCTCACCTGAGCGTTTGATGTTGCAGACTCTAATCGACGATTCACAAAAATGTGTTAACGGAGTCGCCCGTGTCAAGCTGTATAAAGGCCTCTGTCGCACAGTCGGGCGTAAGTCGGAAAGTGACTCTCTCTTTAACCTCGACTTTGCTACTTTCGAGAAAGACCAGGTTTTCAACCAGGCTGATGCAGAAGGTTTTATCAAAATCAATAGTCTGCGGCTGCGTATCCGCTCGCTGATGCAGGCCAATAGAAAGAAGTAATGGATTGACAAAAAAACGCTACAAAAAAGAGCACATAGTCACTTCAGTTGTTGCGGTGATTGTGGATGAAGAGGGGAGGGTGCTTCTAACGAGGCGAAGCATTCCTCCCTTTCTGGATTTGTGGGTGATGCCTGGGGGCAAAATAGATCTGGGCGAACCTATCCTGGAGGCTTTGAAGCGGGAAGTGTATGAAGAAGTAGGGCTGGAGATTGAAATTGACGGGTTAATAGATGTCTTTGAACACCTCACTCCAGGTGATGATAATTGCCACTTCGTCATACTCTATTACCGCTGTCGCCCACTTCATTGCGATGTTGTGCATAACGAGCATGAGGTAGCCGAAGCCGTCTGGGTTCCAAGCACAGATTTGGCAGATTTCCCGATGCCGGCCGGTGCACAATATATTTTGGGGAAGATATTTCCTGAGATGTCTCCTTACAGTGTCTCACGTGGCAACGATGCCTGAAATCATCGATAGAAAAATAAATCTTGAATTTCCCCTGGGACACCACCTGCACTGTATGGTTGCCCAGATTCCCATCCATCTTAAACGGGCTGATGTAGGTTTTTGTCTGGTTAATCCTGAAGAACAGTGGCTCTTGATCCGCTCTGTACTTGATTTAGTGGCGGTTGGGGAGGGGAACCTAAAGAAACTGCATTTTCTGCTGTTTCCTGAATCGAGTCTTCCTGCTTCCCGTTTTGATGATATGCTCGCAATAATTGAACAGCACTTCCGCCCAAACACAATAACAGTATTCGGGGTTGAACATATCCGGTTGAGCCAATACCGTGACCTGTTAGTGCGTTTCCGTTCTGATAACGCCGAGGCGCTTGAACTTGTGGATCATGATATTGATTCCGGCGATGTTTTGAATATGCCGGTCAACTGGTGCTGCGTTGCCATAAAAGAGGCTAATGGCAGCTTGCGGGTCTTCCTTGAGGCAAAAAGTCACCCCTACCACGGTGAGGAATATATCGACACATTTCATGACCTGTATCGCGGCAGACATTTCTATCTGTTTCGCTGTCGTCCGTCATGCTTCAACTTTATGGCAATTATCTGCCTTGATTACCTGTATCGTGACCTGTACTCGTCCAATATCAGGCAGATTATTGAATATACCAACCAGCTTTTCTTTGCGACTCGTCAGGGATTAGATGCTCTTTTTGTTATACAGTGCAATCCAAAGCCTGAACACAGAGCCTATCGTGATGTGATCAGTGGATTTTATGGAGAATACCTGGAGGATATGCCGGGTGTGCGCGAGACGGTTACTGTTTTCGGAAACGTTTCAGAGGAGACAACCATAGAGGGCTCTCCGGTAGAGAACGCGTATGGCAGCTCATATGTTGTTATTAACCAGAAACATCGCCTGGCTCAAGTATGTTTTTCAGAATTTAACACGGATGACTTTGATGGTGCTCCTGTTTGCCGGTTGCGTTTCGGCTCTGGAACAAGACTGCTTTATTTTAATCTGCCTCCGCAGCACGAAAATGACCCGCGAACTTCGCGAGTGCCGCTCAAGGTTCACGCAATTATGGCCGTTGACAATTCTGGTGTCTGGCATAAAATTGCAGTTGATGAACAAGTGACCGGTTGGCAGGACGATAAATCTAAATAATAATCAGGAGAATATATGTCTAAAGATAAATTGTGGGGCGGACGCTTCACTCAGCCCACTGATAAGTTCGTCGAAGAGTTCACAGCCTCTATCCAATTCGACAAACGTCTCTATCATCAAGATATTCGTGGTTCAGTTGCTCATGCCCGTATGCTGGGCAAGCAAGGGATAATTCCACTTGATGACGTTGAGAAAATTGTCCACGGACTCCAGAAAATACTGCTGCAGATTGAGACTGGCAATTTCGATTTTTCCATAAGTCTTGAAGATATACATATGAACATTGAAGCGCGTCTGTCCGCAGCTATTGGTGAGGCTGGGAAACGTTTACACACCGGGCGTTCACGAAATGATCAAGTCGCGTTGGATATCAGACTTTACCTTCGAGATGAGATAGTTGAGATCACAACATATCTTGACCTATTGATTGACGCCTTGCTGATTCAGGCAGAGGCACATATTGATACCTATATGCCCGGATTCACCCATCTACAAACTGCCCAGCCGATCCTGTTCGCCCACCACCTGATGGCGTATGTTGAGATGTTCAAGCGCGATAAGGGGCGTCTTGACGATTGTCTGAAACGGGTCAATATTATGCCTCTAGGGGCCGGTGCGCTGGCCGGAACAACCTTCCCGATCGACCGTGAATATGTTGCTGAGCAGCTTGATTTCTCCTCAATAACTCGTAATTCGCTTGATTCGGTATCCGATAGAGACTTTGCCCTTGAATTTTTAGCTGATGCTTCAATTGTGATGATGCATCTGTCCCGTTTTTCTGAAGAACTGATTGTCTGGTCAACAAGCGCATTTCAATTTATAGAACTGTCCGATGGTTTCTGTACCGGATCATCAATTATGCCACAGAAAAAAAATCCTGATGTGCCGGAACTGGTTCGCGGCAAGACCGGCCGTGTTTATGGTAATCTGATGTCATTATTGACGACAATGAAAGCTCTGCCTTTGGCTTACAACAAGGATATGCAGGAAGATAAAGAACCTCTTTTTGACACTATCGACACTGTCAAGGGGAGTCTTAAAATATTTGCTGAGATGATCCGTGAGATGCGGGTCGATGTGGGTAGTATGCGCAAAGCAGCAGGTCAGGGATTTTCTACGGCTACCGATGTTGCTGATTATCTGGTGCGCAAGGGTCTCGCCTTCCGCGATGCTCATGAGGTGGTCGGCAAGTCTGTTGCGTACTGTGTAGAAAACGAGATGGATATAACGGAACTGTCGCTGGCGGAATGGCAACTGTTTTCAGCTAAAATAGACACAGATATTTTTGAATGTATTACAGTAGAAGCCAGTGTTAACGCCCGTAATGTGCCGGGTGGAACGTCCCGAGAACGTGTATGGAATGAAATTCAGAACGTACGTGCAGGAAACTAATCTAAGATGTATTGCGATTTCTTCGGTTTTTCAGAAAAACCATTTACTATTACCCCAAATCCACATTTCGTGTTTTTGAGCAGCATTCACCGCGAAGCATTTGCCAGATTGCTGTACGGAGTCGAAAGCCATGCCGGCTTCATAGCACTTACCGGTGAGGTCGGGACCGGCAAAACAACAATGCTCCGCACACTGCTGACCCAGCTTGACCCCGATAAGTTTACAAGCGCGCTGATCTTTAATCCTTGTATGTCTGCGGAGCAGCTTCTTGCGAGTATTTGCCGTGAGTTTGGTGTTGCACCTGATGAGCAGAATCGCTTTGGTTATTTCGATGCACTTAATCGTTTTCTTATTGAACAGAATAGCAACGGCCGGACAGTTGTTCTGGTCGTCGATGAAGCACAAAACCTTGAGCCTGAAGTCTTGGAACAGGTGCGCATGATCTCCAATCTGGAGACAGAACGGGATAAGCTGATACAGATCATCCTTGCCGGGCAACCGGAGCTGAATGATGTCCTTAATCGCCATGATCTGCGCCAGCTTAATCAGCGCATTACAGTTCGCTGCCGCTTGACCCCTATGAAGCTTGAAGACACGACTTATTACATAAATCACCGCCTTAAAATAGCTGGAAGCCGGATCCCTGAAATCTTTTCTCGTACAGCGATCAGGCGGATATATCGTTTTTCACACGGGATTCCACGACTGATAAATATAGCCTGTGAACAGGCGTTGGTAATGGCCTGGACCACTGAGACCCATTCTGTCTCATCTGCCATTGCTGCTGAAGTTGTTGCAGAGCTTCAGCCGAATGAGGAGCGCAGAGGTTTGTGGTGCCGTATTTCTAGCTGGCTTTTTGCCGGAAAGTGACCTGATAACATGAGCTATATTCTTGATGCCCTGAAAAAAATTGAGCACGAAAAAAACAGAAAAAACAATTCCAATGGAAGGGTCAGTATTTCCGGCGATCTTTTTCAGGAACGCACGCTGCATATTGTCAAAACTGCTGTCTGGAAAACTATTTTAATTATTGCCTTGGTGTCGCTTGCAACCAGTGCGGTAACATGGTTTATACTCCGTGGGAAAAGCACAAAAAATATAGAGGCTGTTGTTCGTCAGCCAGCTACTTTGCCGCCAGTTCAGGCGATTGTCCCAGTCATTCCGGTGCCAGCCCAAAACCAGCCTGCATCAGTTGTAGCCCCTCCTGTACCTCAACCCGCAATTGGATCGGTGGTTCCTGTAAAATCTGGAATTACAAAAGATGAAGATCCTTCTCTGCATCCGGCCCGGCGACCCAAAAAACATATAAAGACGGAGCCGAATCTCCCTAAACAAACAGTTCAAACAATGCAGCCACCGGCTGATATAAAGCTGTCGGGTATCGCCTGGCAGGATGAACATGTTGGTCGAAGAGCCGTAATCAACGGATTCCTGCTCAAAGAAGGCGCTGTTATTGCCGGTGCAAAAATCCTTGATATTCAGACTGACAGAGTCCGCTTTTCATTGCCTACCGGGGTGTTTGAGATAAAACTGGATGCTGTACTGCCTGCCGAGGTCAAAAAATGAGACTCATTGGACGCGCAATACAGCTTGTCAGTTTGTCGCTGATGGTTGCTGCCTGTGGTAGGAAAGGGGCTTTACTTTATCCAGATATGCTCGTTCCGGCTGCCCCGACAGTTATTGCTGCCCAGCAGAGTGGTTCCACTGTAAAACTTCAGTTTACCCTTCCGGACAAAGATCGAGCAGGTCGATCCCTGAAGGGCATCACAGGCGTAAAGATAAGCAGACGTACGGCAGAAACGGATCCTAAAGGCGCCTGCAGGTCTTGTATGGCAGATTATCAACTGGTGAGTACTCAATACCTGGATCACCTTCCAGCAGCAACCCAGCGTTTCGGAAATCGCTTGATATTAATTGACAGTGATGTTGTGGCAGGCAATTACTATTCATACAATGTTGTGCCATTTACTGCGGATGGGGTAGATGGCGCATCAGCGACGTCTGTAGATGCTCATGTTTATTCTCCGTTGTCAGCTCCAGTTCTGAAAGCGGAATCCAGTCCCGGGGAGATTGTGCTC
>SESG01013645.1_pt1 | contig 11429 bp, 9 predicted proteins | sample 3171421 | NCBI WGS metagenome assembly SESG01 (sample SAMN10866946, study PRJNA518727) | freshwater metagenome | biome: subpolar coniferous forest; feature: holomictic lake; material: water; isolation source: holomictic Lake 227, 6 m and 8 m depth | place: Canada: near Kenora, Ontario | collected... | reverse complement strand
GAACGATGTAAAATGCTTTTCGGGACCGAAGATGTATTGCCACTTTGGGTTGCTGACATGGATTTTCGCACACCTGATTTTATCTTAGATGCTATACGTCAGCGGTTGGAGCATCCGATTCTGGGCTACACCATGCCGCCAAAAAACTTTTATCCACTGACTGTGAAATGGATAAGCGAACATCATAATTGGGATATAAAACGTGATTGGGTAGGTTTTTTGCCGGGCATCGTTCCCGGATTGGCTTTTGCTGTACAAAGTCTGACTGAAGTGGGTGATGAAATTATTGTTCAATCGCCGGTATATTATCCCTTTTTTCATGTTATTGAAAACAACAAACGGGTAATGGTCAATAATCAGCTGAAAGAAGTTGAGGGTAAATTCGTGATGGATTTGACAGATTTGGAACAAAAATTTACGTCTAAAACTAAACTTTTCATTCTCTGCAATCCTCATAATCCGGGTGGACGTGTTTGGACCAAGGATGAACTGCAACAATTTGCCAGCGTTTGTGAGAAACATAATGTGACGATTATTTCAGACGAAATACATGCCGATATGGTCTTGCCGGGATGTACTGCTCACACAGCGCTTGCAATGGTTTCTGAGTGGGCTGAACAACATACGGTGACTTTTATGGCACCTACGAAAGTGTTCAACATGCCCGGATTAATCAGCTCTGCCTATATTATACCAAATACTGAACTGCGTCTGAAATTTGCTAAATTCCTGGAAGCTTCAGAGATGAATGCAGGTAATATCTTTGCATACATTGGCGCCGTGGCTGCTTACGAAAACGGCGAGGTATGGCGACTTCAAATGCTTGATTATGTTCATGCTAACATAAAATACATTGCTGATTTTCTTAAAAAATATGTGCCACAAGTGAAACCTATGATTCCGGAAGCTTCATTTTTAGTATGGCTGGATTGCGAAGAATTAGGAATGGAAACCGATGAACTGCATACGTTCTTCTCCCTGCAAGCCGGATTAGGACTAAATAAAGGAACTGTTTTCGGTCCCGGTGGCGAATACCATTTGCGCCTGAATGTAGCTTGTTCGCGTCGGATATTGGAAAAGGCCATGAAGCAACTTCTTTCAGCAGTAAACGGTATGCTGTAAGCAGCAAGTAGTAAAAATAAATTTGTGAAATTCGTTTTAATTCGTAGAATTCGCTTTATTTCGTTTTAATTCGTAAAATCAGTATTAATGGACGTAAAAATTGAAACTTCGTGGAAAACTGTTCTACAAAACGAGTTTGACAAAGAGTATTTTGCCAGGCTGACTGATTTTGTGCGACATGAATATAAAACCCGACTGACATTTCCGCCGGCATCGCTAATTTTCAATGCTTTTGATCAATGTCCATTCGACAAAGTGAAAGTGGTGATTATCGGTCAAGACCCCTATCATGGTGACGGTCAGGCACACGGTTTATGTTTTTCAGTGTATGATGGTGTAGCATTTCCACCTTCCTTGCTCAATATCTTCAAAGAAATAGAACGCGATTTGGCAAAGCCTTCCCCAAGCAGTGGAAATCTGATTCGTTGGGCGCAACAAGGTGTTTTATTGCTGAACGCCACATTGACTGTTGAGGCTCACCTTGCAGGTTCACATCAAAACAAGGGTTGGGAAACCTTTACTGATGCAGTTATTCGAGTATTGGCAACCGAAAAAGAGCAATTGGTGTTTATGCTTTGGGGATCTTATGCTCAGAAAAAGGGAGAATTTATTGATTCAAAACGACATTTGGTGCTCAAGTCCGTTCATCCTTCTCCCCTTTCTGCCTATCGGGGATTTATCGGAAACAATCATTTTTCGTTGGCAAATAAATACCTCAGAGAGAACAATCAATCTGAAATCAATTGGTAAAATTATCATTTGATTAAATAACAAACCAGTATTTAACTATGCTTGAAGTAATAATCAATCAATCAATCAATCAATCAATCAATCAATCAATCAATCAATCAATCAATCAATCTAAAATCAAAAAATGTAAATCGTAAATACAGCTATGGCCGACGATAAAAAAGTAATTTTCTCGATGGTGGGTGTCAGTAAGACTTTTCCCCCACAAAAAAAGGTATTAAACAACATTTACCTTTCCTTTTTCTACGGAGCAAAAATCGGTATTATCGGTTTGAATGGCTCCGGAAAATCCACTTTGTTGAAAATCATTGCCGGAGTAGAAAAAAGTTTCGATGGCGAAGTGGTTTTCTCACCCGGTTATTCAGTGGGTTATCTGGAGCAAGATCCCAAACTTGACCCAACAAAAACGGTAAAAGAAATTGTACAGGAAGGTGTACAGGAAATTGTGGATATGATTGCCGAATACGACAAAATCAACGAACAATTTGCTGATCCGGAAGCCGATTTTGATAAACTTATTGCCCGTCAGGGAGAATTGCAGGAATTGCTCGATCATGCCGATGCGTGGAACTTAGACAATAAACTGGAACGTGCCATGGACGCACTGCGCTGTCCACCGGAAGAATGGAAGATTGAGAATCTGTCAGGGGGCGAGCGACGTCGTGTGGCTTTGTGCCGTTTATTGCTTCGGAATCCGGATATTCTGTTGCTCGATGAGCCTACTAACCACTTAGACGCTGAATCGGTGGAATGGCTGGAACATCACCTGCAACAATATGCCGGAACAGTGATTGCCATTACCCACGACCGCTACTTCCTCGACAATGTTTCGGGTTGGATTCTTGAACTTGACCGTGGTGAAGGCATTCCATGGAAAGGAAACTATACTTCGTGGCTCGAACAAAAAACTGCTCGTATGGCAGGTGAAGAAAAGCAAGCCAGTAAACGTCGTAAAACTTTGGAGCGTGAGCTTGAATGGGTGCGTATGGCTCCAAAAGCCCGTCACGCCAAAGGGAAAGCCCGTTTGGAAGCCTACGATAAGTTGATAAATGCTGATCAACGTGAAAAAGAAGAAAAACTTGAAATCTTTATCCCTAACGGTCCACGTTTGGGCAATAAAGTGGTGGAATCGATCTCAGTTTCAAAAGCATTTGGTGACAAGTTGCTGTTCGAAAACCTGAACTTTATGCTTCCTCCAAATGGTATTGTAGGGATTATCGGACCAAATGGTGCCGGTAAAACCACTCTTTTTCGGATGATGATGGGTATTGAAAAAGCCGATAAAGGAACTTTCGAAATTGGTGAAACAGTAAAAATCGGATATGTCGACCAAAGCCATGCCGACATTGACCCTGAAAAAACAGTTTATCAGGTAGTTTCAGGAGGAACAGAATTTATTCGGGTTGGTGGAAAAGAAATCAATGCCCGTGCTTACCTGTCACGTTTCAACTTTGCCGGAGGCGATCAGGAGAAACTGTGCGGAGTACTTTCGGGTGGTGAACGTAACCGTTTGCATTTAGCTATTACACTAAAATCGGAAGCCAATGTGTTACTGCTCGATGAGCCAACCAACGATATTGACGTAAATACCTTACGAGCATTGGAAGAAGGACTCGAAGCTTTTGCCGGTTGTGCCGTGGTTATCTCGCACGACCGTTGGTTTCTCGACCGTATTTGTACACATATCATAGCATTTGAAGGTAATTCAGAGATTTTTGTGTTCGAAGGCTCATACTCAGAGTACGAAGAAAATAAGAAAATGCGTCTTGGCGATGAGGGACCAAAACGTATCCGTTATAAAAAATTGATGGTTTAATTCAGTTTACAATTGACAGTTTACAGTTATCAAAAATAAACGGGTTTAGTCAATCAGACTAAACCCGTTTTACATTAAAATTATTCGCTATTAACTGTCAACTGATTTCATTGATGTTCCGGTCTCAACAAATCATTCACCGTTTTCACAGGATTGAATGTTTCAATAGGCACTTCCACGAAAATCGTGTTCCAATCGCTCATAGCACCATTCCAAAGCCCTGGTAATTCAAGTGCTTTAAGTTCTTTTCCGCTTTTCGATTTTAGTGAAATAAATCCGGTTTTAGAATCGACGTATTTCACTAAATCAAATTTATCGCCCTTATAATCTCTGATACTACAAACTAAATCCACCGGATTGAAATGAGTTGACTTCAGCATGATTTCTTTGTCAGCCAAATTAGTCAGGTCAATTTGTGAACTTTCCAGGATTTGTGGCGAAACAGTTCCATCCTGATTCACTGTCAGAAAAGGACCACCACCAGGCTCACCAACATTTCTCACCATTCCACAAACCCGAATCGGACGATTCAGTTTCTTGACAAGGTATTTCTTTAATTCATTATGAGAAAGAGAATGTAAATCAGCGTGATGATTATTCAATCTAACTTCGCAGAACTGAGCAATAATCGACAGTTTTGCATCTGAAATTGATTCATTTTCCAATTCCTGCAAATAAGCGAAACATTGTTTCTGAATGTTCACCAGCATACCGGCAATCACCTTCTTATAAGTTACCGTGCTCGATTTAAGCGAATCAGGTACAACATTATCAATATTTTTGATGAAAACAATATCAGCATTTAGATCATTCAGGTTTTCAATCAAAGCTCCATGACCACCGGGACGGAAAACTAATTCGCCCTTATCACGAAAAGGCTGATTCGTTGAATCCACAGCAATGGTATCGGTCGATGGTTTTTGCTCCGAGAAACTCACAATATATTTCACGCCAAACTTCCTTTCAAATACTGGCAAGGATTCATTCAGGTGCTTTTCAAATAATTGACGATGTTCGGTTGAAACAGTGAAATGGATATTTGCATTTCCGGTTTTTCCTGCTGCATACAACGCACCTTCCACCAAATGTTCCTGCATGGGTGTTCGTTTCTCTGTTTTGTACGAATGAAACCGCAATAATCCTTTAGGTAACAAGCCATAGTTCAAACCTTTTTCGGTCAATAAATTTTCAATAACCGGCTTAAACAGATGATCTTTTGTCAACTCATCAATTGATTTTCCGTTAATATTCTTACAAACATCATTCAATTCATCGTAAAATGCAAAGTTCTTAATTTCAGAAAAGAATTTCATTTCAAAAGCATTCATTGGTTCATCACCTTTCTTTTCCAAAAACTCAAAAAGGTCTTTAAACATACGGCTCGCAGCACCCGAAGCAGGCACAAACTTGATAATCGTAGCATCAGATTTCAAATACTCATCCCATTGATTCAGTAAAGTTGGAAGTTCATTTTCCCTGACCTGTACAATACCCTTTCCCGGTTCAGCTGCAGTTCGGATTTCCAGGAAAGGAAAACCGCTGGCAAATGATTGTAGTTGTTCGTTGATTTTTTCAAGGGTAATTCCCTTCTTCTTCAATAAAATTTCATCAGTTGCTAATAACATCTTTTCTAAATTTTAAATGTTAATAATATGTAGTTCAGTAGCATTTTTTAATCTCCTAGTTGCTTTTTCAACACTTCTATTTCTTTCTTTCTTTCATTCAAATCAATAATATAATCGGAAATACGAATAAATGATGGGTAATCAGGAAGGGTAAGTTTGCCAAATGAATAAAATGATTTGGTGGCAAATTCTAACGCTTTGTCAACATCTCCGCTAATTTCGTAAGCAATGGCAATATTGTTCGCTGCATACGCTTGAAGCATGGCACTGGAATTATGGTCATACACTGACAACCAAATATCAATTGCCGATTTCCAGTTTTTCACATAGACCGAATCCATTCCTTGTTTCATCAATTTATTATCAGTTGAAAAAAAATAACGATCCACCTTTTCCCAATATGGAATGAATCGGTTAACACATTTACGACCAACCTCCAACGCACCGTCGACAAGTGCATCTTCTCTTTTGGGTAGATCACTTACAGCTTTCCTTCTGCTGTACGATTCTGTTTCCCAGCACAATGTATCTCTAAAAACAATTGTTTTAACCTGAGATTTATTGGGGTAATGAATGCTCCATGAAGTCTCAAACTTTAGTTCCAGCGAATTCAGGTAGGTGGCATTATCGGCTAAAAAATATTCGTTTAAATCATCATTCACCTTAATATTGTCAAGCGATAAAATCACATTCGACCTATTTGATTTACAAAGCTGTCTGATAGTGTCATCAGATAATATATGCGATTTAAAATATTCAACAGATTTATTTCCCGAATTCGCTAAAAGTTTAGTCGATGAGAAAAAATCCTTGCTTTCCAGCTCTTCATTCATTGAACTTAAACAATAAATAGCAAGACTATCGGTAGGGATGACAAGATTCATTATCTTTTCGTTCAGCAACACCGTTTTATGACCATAGTTTTCAGGCTGAATAACACTGTTATTTACAATTAATAAATTATTGGCATCTATATTAAATTCTACTTTAGCTGGACGTAATACATCGAGCGAAGTATAAAACAGTGTTGTGCAGGATGAGTAGAAAACAGCTACAAAAGCCAACAAAATGAATTTCAGTTTGTGCGTTTTCATTGTATTTTAAGCTTATTAATGTTGATTTAAAATAGTATTTATACGATTAGTTTCAGTCCATCATAAGACAGATGAATATTGTCAGGAAATTGTTTATCTACTTCTTCATGTAATCCCATATCGTGACTAATATGAGTAAAATAAGTTTGTTTTGCAGCAATTCTTTTTGCCATTTGTAGCGCTTCTTCAACCGACAAATGCGAAATATGTTTACTTGCTCTCAATGCATTAATAACCAAAACATCCAAATCTTTCAGCAACTCAAACGATTTATCCTTAATCGTTTTCACATCAGTGAGGTAAGCAATTTTCCCTATTCGAAAACCTAATATCGGCAATGCAGCATGCATAATTCGTACAGGTTGTATAGCCTGATTCTTTACAAAAAATCTATTTTCAGTTATTTCATTCAGTTGAATTTTCGGAACTCCCGGATAACTGTTTTCAGCAAAACAATAGGGCATATTACGCTTAATTATACCTAATACTTTTTTCTCTGCATACAATTGTGTTTCACCAAGTGGCCTTACATCGTCCAATCCCCCTACATGGTCATAATGTTCATGAGTCAATAATATGCCCGAAAGATAATCAATTTTATTATTAATCAACTGTTGACGCAAATCAGGTCCACAATCAATCAAAATTCGGGTATTTCCGTCTGTAATCAAGACCGAAGCTCGTAAACGGTTGTCTCTGGCATCCGGTGAAATACAAACCCTACATTTACAACCGATTTGAGGAACGCCCGTCGATGTTCCGGTTCCAAGAAAAAGAAGCTCCATAATTATCTTTCTATTCAGATTATCATTCTTATTCGCCACTCATGGGGATATAAATTATTGCAGCGGTTGCCTAAATTTTTCACCCATCCAAGTCCGAGTCCTTTATAACAGATCAACAGATAACCACGATTTGAATCAGTCAACAAAATGGCATCTTTCCTTAAAAACCGAATAGCAGTCTCATAATCTACTTCTACAGTTTCAACCGAAGTTTTATCCAATATCTTTGATAAGGCAATATTAGCTGATGGTATAAAATCTTTTCCTTTCATTTCGCCCAGGACTAAACCCGAATACATACATTTCAACTGCTTATTCAACAACAGGAAATCATTCAATTTATCTTTGTCATAAGCCGTAATCTGATTATTTTCAGTTCTGATAATCCAACGTTCAGGCTCTAATAAAGAAAAAAATGGATCTTCAGTTTTAGTGAGTTTCTGTCCTTTTTTCTCTAAGTTTTTATTTTTAAACGATTTATTCTCATTGGCTGTTTTTCTTAAAACAGAAATAAAAAAACCTTCGCCTTTCGTTTTATGTGGGTAAAACCGATAACCAAAATCGCTTTTGGTTATATCACTATTCCCTTGTAAGTCAATAGATAATACTTCAGCGCCCAGTTCATTGCATATCCACTGCACATTTTCCTCATTCTCTTCTCGGTTGAATGTACACGTACTGTAAACCAAAATACCATCTGTTTTCAGGGCATCCCAAACTGACGATACAATTTCCGTTTGACGAGCAGCACATAAAGTCACATTGTATTCCGACCATTCCTCAACAGCTCCGGCATCTTTCCGAAACATTCCTTCGCCCGAACAAGGTGCATCAATTACAATAGCATCAAAGAAACCACCCAAAATAGCAAAATCTTTTGGTTCGTTATTTGTAACCACAACATTCGGATTTCCCCATTTAATGAGATTTTCTGCCAAAATATAAGCTCTTGAACGAATTATCTCATTACTAACCAACAAGCTACTCTCAGCTAAAGTTTGTGATAATAGCGTTGATTTTCCACCCGGCGCTGCACACAAATCCAGGACTGTATCAGCCATTGGAAAATATTGTTTCACAGCTTCTTCCAAAAACATAGAACTTGCTTCCTGAACATAATAAACTCCGGCATGAAAAAGCGGATCGGCAGTAAAAAGAGGACGCTCATCCAAATAATAGCCCGATTTGCACCAGGCAACATTTTCAGAAGATGGCTGATATGCAATTTTATCATTTACCCTGACACTCGTAGGCGGTTTTGTTTCAAGAGCTTTTTCGAGCTCTCGATATTCATTACCTAACAATTCTCTGGTTCTATGCTCAAATGCTTCGGGTAAGATCATTTAAAGCGCATTTACAATTTTAGCGATTGTTTCAGCATATTCAGCATCCGATAAATAAACTTTTTGTGGATTCATCTCAAATGTTCCTCCAAAACCAAAACCACCTTCATATTTTGGCACCAAATGGAAATGAAGATGAGGCAATTTGTCAGAATAAGCACCATAATTAATCTTGGTTGCTGAAAATGCCTTTTGAATGGCTTTGGAAACCTGACAAACATCAGCCATAAAAGCATTTCGGTCTGATTCAGTAAGTTCAAAAAGCTCATTTATATGATTCTTAAAAGCAACTACACATCGTCCTGGATGACTTTGTTCTTTAAACAAAAATAGTGTTGATGTCCTCAAATCACAAATTTCTATCATTAAACTTTTTTGTAAATCATTGCGCTGACAATACAGGCAATCGATTGATTTTTCCATAAATTATTATTTTAATTTGTTCGTGCATTCAAAAAAAGAAAGCAGTGAAATAGGTTATCACTGCTTTCAAAATATCATTTCAAGGTTTAAGCTTTATGTGATTCTAAAATACGCATAGCAATATCTAAAATCTCCGTATCATCTAACATCACTAAACCACCATCTGGTCCGGGTTCGATATGAACTCCACAACTTTTACCATCTTTGTAGTCGTGTCCACCAAAATAATTGCGCACCGTTTCTTTTTCCAGACCAAGTTCTTCAGCGATCTTGGTCATACTACCGCTTGGGAGCGAATCCTTTACTTTACGTAGTTCGTTGAATGTTATCGTTTTCGTCATGACATTAAGCATTAGAATTGTTATATAATTGTGTTTTTGAAAAGTGCAATAAACGTACTGCATTCTTTTTATATTACAAAATTATTTCGTAAAAAGTTTTCTAAAAAATGCTTAATTATTTTTTTCGTTTATCGTTAGACCTGTGTTTTCTAAAATAATTAGCCTGTTTTTTGGAAACTTGAAAACTATAATACTCTAATAGTTTCCATTTATATAATTTTATATGATTGTATTTCAATCATTTATAGTATTTAACATATATATATTCATGTTTTATATGTATTTTTCAAATAATTATTTCTAATTTTGTGCCGTTTTAATAAACTAGTGAATGGAAAATCAACAAGAAATAATAATCAGCACTGCAAGTCACTTATTTGAGCAGTTCGGAATACGAAGTGTTTCAATTGATAATGTATGTACTGAATTACGCATTTCTAAAAAAACCTTTTATACCTATTTCCCTCAAAAAGAAGATTTAGTGGATGCTGTATTGAGCTTTCAGCGGAATGTTAACTTCGAGAAATACGGAAAGCTTTTCAAAAATAAAAATGCTATCGATTCCTTGATTTTGATAATAAAAGAAATTAGAAAAGATGGTGAACATGGTTCACAATCAATGTGCTATGATATAGAAAAATATTACCCAAAGATTCATGAAAAATTTGAAACACAGAAAAGAGAAGGTATTAGGGCAGGTTTTGAAATGAATTTAAAACAAGGGATACAAGAAGGGTTTTATCGCGAAGATTTGGATGTAGAACTGATTTCTTTTTTCCATTCTATTCAGATAAAAAACACCTTTGAATTAATGAGTCAGGATTCGAGAAAATATACAAAAAAACGACTGATTGATTTTTTTATTGATCTTATGATTCACCTGATTGCCAATGAAAAAGGACTAAAATATATGGAAGAAAATTATAATAAATCGGAATAATAATTTAACAGATAAAGTATTGTGAAACAGTTTAAAAACAAAATGATTTGGGGAATAATAATGTTGTTATTGCCCGGTATTGCGCTAAATGCGCAGGATACGCTAAAAGTATCACTTTCGAAAGCCATAGAAATTGCGATGAGCAAAAGTCCCACCATTAAAGTGGCAAATAAAGAAATCACTCGTGTGGATTATTCTAACAAAGAGAAATTTGCAGCATTGTTCCCAACTATATCAGCATCAGGATCCTACCAACGTGCATTAAAAAAACAACGCATGTTTCTGCCTTTTAGTTTTGTACCGGGCACACCTCCGGATCCAAAAGGAATTGAAATCGGGGTTGATAATACCTTGAATGTTGGTTTAGGTGCATCTATTCCTGTTATATCTCCTACATTATGGGCATCTCTAGAGATGACTGATACCGATGCCAAATTAACATTAGAAATGGCTCGTTCATCAAAAATAGCCTTAATTAATCAGGTTTCTAAAGCCTATTATACAATTTTATTGACTCAAGATCAATATATGGTATTCAAACGAAGCTATGAAAATACAGCTGAAAATGCCCGAATTATACAAAATAAATTCAAACAAGGTACTGTTTCGGAATTTGAATGGATTCGTGCTGATGTACAGGTCAAAAATGCCCAATCAAACTTGGTATCTGCTCAAAGTGGAGTAAATATGAGTATTTTACAATTAAAAATGTTGATGGGGATGGATATGTTTACCGGGTTGAAAGTTGAAGGAAGTCTGGCTGATTTTGAATCTAAAATGTATGGTGATGTATTATCTATCGACACAACAGTTTTAAAGACAAACACTGATTTAAAACAATTTGATATCAAAACCAAACAATTAAATCATGCTCTTAAAATTCAAAAAGCTGCGTGGTGGCCAACATTAGCCGCAAGCTTTAATTATATGTATATGTCAATGGGGAACGATGGGACAGCATTAAGTTGGTTTCCTACTTCCACAGCATCTCTCAACCTATCGATACCCATATTTCAGGGTGGAGCGCGACTTTACAAACAGAAACAACTTGAAATTCAGATTGATGAAATGAAAGACCAACGGGATAATCTACGTCGTGGGTTGGAATTACAGGTAATTGTGTGTTTGGATAACATCAAAAAAGCGATAGAAAAGATTGCTTCAAACAAAGAAGGTTTACGTCAGGCGCA
>SESG01023116.1_pt1 | contig 11433 bp, 6 predicted proteins | sample 3171421 | NCBI WGS metagenome assembly SESG01 (sample SAMN10866946, study PRJNA518727) | freshwater metagenome | biome: subpolar coniferous forest; feature: holomictic lake; material: water; isolation source: holomictic Lake 227, 6 m and 8 m depth | place: Canada: near Kenora, Ontario | collected... | reverse complement strand
CCCGTTTGTTCATGACATCGGCTGACTGATGGCTCAAATTACTCGCGCACTCATCAGCAATCCCCTCGTCACCCTCAAGTATTGTTTCAAAGAAATATGACACCGGGACATCCAGAACCTTTGAAATTGCCCAAAGTTTTGACGCACTGATTCGGTTTGTCCCACGCTCATATTTCTGCACTTGCTGAAAGGTCAGACCGATTGATTCCCCAAGCCTCTCCTGGCTCATCCCGAGCAACGTCCGCCGGGTACGCACTCGCTTCCCGACCGCTTGGTCAACCGGATCCGGGCCGTCTATCGTGACCCGGTGACGCTTACTCCCCACCCGCGGCTTGCCAGCCCCCTTCGCCACATTTTCCGCCGCAGCTACATCCGTCCCCACCTTCTTCCCGGCCATATCTTCGCCCCTAGGTTTTGGTTCTTATCCTTCCCACCTACCACGGCTGGCGGCGGCGCCGCAACCCGACCCGACCGGCCATGTGATTCATGGAAAGCTCATTTTTGGTCTACGAGGGACCTAAGAGCCAGACAGGCCATGACTGACCATGCTCTCCTGCGCCCGCCGCTACTCCTTTTTACTCGCGCCCACAACCATCGCCGTTGCCGAAGCGGCCGAGCTGAGTCGGCCTTAAATGCTCTGGCGGGTCGCGGATCGGGTCAGCCTGCCGACTCTCAACCTTCTGAGCCAATACACGGCGGATGATGAAATTGAGGTAGAAGTAGGGGTGAGCCCGGTCGATGATCCATTAGCCGGCAAGCCGGCTGGAGCGTTGCCTGCCGCGGCCGCTGGCCGCCCTTGGTCGTCGCGGCGCGCCACCACGCCTATGATCATAGCACTTGCGTTTTTCAACGCGCCTTTCACTATATGTAGCTGCACGTCGTGCCGTGCTTTCGTTTTCCCAATTCCGATTCATCCCGCCATGGCCCATTCATCCCGAACGCATTCACGCGATACCCTGCTCCAGCGAGCGAGCAAGTTGTCGGCCACTGAGCGGTTGGTCCTGCACCTCAAGGCTCTGATTGGCCCAGCAACAAACAAGGGTGAATTCCTTTCGGTAATGAACGCCACGGGTACGCGTGGGCCGGATGGCAAGGCCTGGGCCTATAAGTTTGTCAATGAGGCGTTGGACCGGCTTGTTGCTCAGGGACTGTTGGACGAAGTTTTTTCCTGCCCCATGTGGCTCTGGCATCCGCTGGCGGTCGAATGCTTCGCTTCTCCCAAAGGTCCGGCCCTGCTGGCGGCGGTGTGCAATGTGTTTCCGGCCGACAGCCGCCGGCCCTACTATAGCTACTCACTTCAGAGCGATTGGAACGCCCTGCGCCGGCTGCGCCTCGCGATTTACGCCAACGACGAGCAAACATTCCTCAGGCTGCTGGAAGCTTACAATGCCGAGTTCAGTCGGGCACGTGGACAGCACATCCTCGAGGTTCTGTTCCTTGACACCTTTCTGGAGGTGGAATGGCTGGCCAGCCGCACCCTGGAGATTCAGTATCCGCTATTTGCTGGGAAACTCGATCATTTTCTCATGACCGGCAAGGCAACAACGGATTTAATTTCACTGATTGCCTATTACCAAACGCGAGAGGACCAGCCTGACTACCTAGACTTTAAATGGCTGCTGCTGGAAGTGGACATTATGGCCGGGCGGACCGGCACCGTCCGTCGCAAGATCAATGAGTTGGCCTCAGAGCGAGGCGACACGCCAGAATCTACACGTCTACTGCTGCGGGGCTCTATTGACTTTATTGAAGGACAAAATGAAGAGGCCCTTATCAATTTTCGCCAAGCTCTTAAACTGTACAAGAAGGAGTACGGAAAGAGAAAATTATTTTTTGAGGGAAGTAATGGAATTTTCTATCTGCTGGCTTTAATCCGGGCCAACGATCCAACACTTTATGCTGAGATTCAGACCAACCTTGATGCCGTCGCCCCTGAAGGCAACCTGTTCTATTCAGGCTTTTGTGCCGTTCAAGCACTGCTATGGTTGTTACAGGGACTAGAACCGAAGGCCCGAGAGCTGCTGGCAGAGTTGCGGTGCGGCGGCAGACTGCGCGAACCGCTGTCCGCCGCCTGCCTCGTCCTGGTCGAGTTCCTGACGGACTCTTCCCTGGCCGAGGCCGCGATAAAAGATACCGCGAGTCGCTTCGAAACGCTGAAGGGCGTGCTGCCACTGGTCGCCCGCATCCACGCCGAGGTGTTAGCGAAGATTTCTCCCCAGACCGCCGCCTATGAAGCCTTCTTGCGCACCCCGCCCGAAGGCGTGCCAGTGATCGACTTCACTGGCATTGCGCAGTTGCGCCAGCCCTGGGAGCGCACCCTAGACAGCCTTACTGCCTTCCTCAAGACCGGCGCCACCCGACCTGCCGTCGCGCCCACCGCAGCCAAATCCAAGCGTCTGGTCTGGTTTGTGGACCCCGAGAGCAAGCTGGTCGAGGTTGTCGAACAGTCGCCGAAGGGGCGCGACTGGACCCCGGGGCGCACCGTCGCCATGAAGCGTCTCCACGAGCAGGACCCGCGCCTCGACTACCTTACCGACCATGATCGCCGGGCGCTGCGCACCATCCGCAAATACGGCGGCAGCGGTTGGTATAACGAAGAGTACTTCGAATTCGACTCCTACCGCACTCTCTTGGCCCTGATCGGACATCCGCTGATCTTCGACGCGAGGCGGCGCAATCAGCCGCTGGAACTGGTGGCCTATCCGGTAGAGCTCGTGGTGAGCGAGCAGCGCGGCGGCTACAAGTTCGCCCTCTCCCACCGCGCCGCCGAGCCAACGTTATTTCTCGAAGCCGAGACGCCAGGCCGCTGGCGGGTGATCGATTTCTCGGCCAAGCTGGCCACGGTCCAGGAGATACTCGGCGAAAGCGGCCTGACCGTGCCCCGGCAGGGCCGGGAGCGGGTGCTGGCCCTGCTCAAGGAGCAGCACCCCAACCTGCCGATCCGAGCTGACATCGCCGAGGCCGACCTTCCGGCGACCGAGGGCCAGCCCGGTGTGGTACTGCAGATTCAGCCCCTCGACGAGGGGCTGAAGGTGGCGATGGTGGTGCGACCGTTCGGGCCAACCGGCCCCTACTATCTTGCCGGCCAGGGCGGTCAGTCGGTTTTAGCGGTAATCGAGGGCATCCGCGTGCGCGTCAACCGCGATCTTGACGCCGAGAAGCTCGCCGCCGCCGTAACGCTCGCCGCACTCCCCACCCTCCACCGCGAGGCCGCTTCCGGCCACGAATGGATAATTGGCGATCCAGAATCGTCGCTCGAATTCCTGCTGGAAGTCCGCACCTGCCAGCCGCCGCCACAGGTGGAATGGCCCGAAGGCAAGCGCCTTGCTGTCCATGCCGAGGTTTCCGTCGGCAACCTCGCGCTCAAGATGTCACGCGCCCGCGACTGGTTCCACATGGAGGGCGAGGTGCGGGTCGACGAGGACCTCGTGCTTGACATGCAGGACTTGCTGGCCCGGCTCAGCAAGTCCCAGGGACGCTTCGTCCCGCTGGCCGATGGCAGCTTCCTCGCTCTTACCCGTCAGTTTCAGAGGCAGCTGGAACGTCTCGGCGGCATCACCGAAGCGGACAAGAAGGGGCTGCGACTACCCGCCCTCGCCGGGGTGGCGGTGCAGGAGATGGTGGAAGAGGCTGGGAGTGTCAAGGTGGACAAGGAATGGAAGTCCTTCACAGCCCGCCTGTCTGCCGCCGACCGCCACCAGCCCGCCGTGCCGTCGACGCTCCAAGCCGAACTCCGCGACTATCAGCTCGAGGGCTTCCGATGGCTATCGAGGCTGGCCCACTGGCAGGCCGGCGCCTGCCTTGCCGACGACATGGGGCTGGGCAAGACCGTGCAGGCGATCGCGGCCATGCTTGAACAAGCTCCACACGGCCCTTGCCTGGTGCTTGCCCCTACCTCAGTCTGCCACAACTGGGAGCGCGAACTTGAGCGCTTCGCTCCCACCCTGACCGCCCACAGGCTCGGTGCCAGTGCTGGCCGGGCTGAGCAGATCGCCGGCATGAAGGCCATGGACGTATTGATCACCAGCTACGGCCTGCTCCACCAGGAGGCCGATCGGCTAGCGGAGATCGACTGGCGGATGGTGGTCTTCGACGAGGCCCAGGCGATAAAGAACGCCGAGACCCGCCGGGCACAGGCCGGGCAGCGCCTGAAAGCCCACTTCCGCGTCGCCCTCACCGGCACCCCGATCGAGAACTATCTCGACGAGCTGTGGAGTCTCTTCAACATCGTCAACCCCGGTCTCCTGGGCTCGCGCGAGAGCTTCGCCCGCCGCTTCGCCACCCCGATCGAGCGCAACCGCAGCGACGGCGCGTTGCATGCTCTGCGCGCCCTGATCCGCCCCTTCATCCTGCGCCGGACCAAGAGCGCAGTGCTCAGCGAACTGCCGCCGCGCACTGAGCTTACCCTGGAAATCGACCTTCCCGACGATGAGCGCGCCTTTTACGAGGCGGTTAGGCGCCGCGCCCTGGAGGCCTTGGCTCAGCTTCGCGATGGAGGCCCCGGCAGTGGCGGACAGACCCGCATCCACATCCTGGCCGAAATCACCAAGCTGCGCCGCGCCTGCTGCCACCCGGCCCTGATTGACGCCAGCACCGAACTGCCCGGCGCGAAGCTTGAAGCTTTCCTCGATCTCGTAGACGATCTGATACGCAACCGCCACAAAGCCTTGGTGTTCAGCCAGTTCGTGGGCCAGCTGGAGCGGGTCCGCGAGGCCCTGATCGCCCGAGGCGTCGCTCACCAGTATCTCGACGGCAGCACGCCCGCCAAGGACCGCGAGAAGCGGGTGGCGGCGTTCCAAGCTGGCGAGGGTGACCTGTTCCTGATTAGCCTCAAGGCTGGCGGCACCGGCCTCAACCTCACCGCCGCCGACTACGTGATCCACCTTGATCCGTGGTGGAACCCTGCAGTCGAGGATCAGGCCAGCGACCGCGCCCACCGCATCGGCCAGCTGCGCCCTGTCACTATCTACCGCCTGATCGTTCGCGACAGTATCGAGGAAAGGATTCTCGCGCTCCATCGTGCAAAGCGCGACCTCGCCACCGACCTCCTAGATGGTAGCGAGATGAGCGCTCGCCTCACCGACGATGATCTTCTTGACTTGATCCGCTCGTGACACCAGGACCGCTCAGGAAACTCACGGCACAGGCCATAAGATGTTTTGGAGCGACCCTAGTGACTCCGTGGATGCCATTCAAATATCTATATGCAGGAGAGGCCCGGAATGAAAACCGGAAGGAACGATCCCTGCCACTGTGGCAGCGGGAAGAAGGATAAGAAGAGCTGCCTATCTTCATGAAGATCGGGCACGCAGGGGTGCGCGGAATGTGACAAAGTCAAACTAAACGCCGCACGGCTATCAAACCCCCTGCCCTGCCCCGGACAGGTGGCCTATTTGAGTAGCTTGCCGCCGCCGACGGCGACAAGGGTGCGGCGAGGAACTGAAGGGTCGCTGTGGCGTAAGATCAGACCCTCGTCGTTAATCTCGACGTTGGCCTCCGGATATGCGGCCAGGGCCAGCTTGAGGCTTTCCATGTAAGCCTGTCTGAATTTTGACGGAAAGGTCACGTCACCAAACTGGCCCGATAGTGCCTGCCACGTGACTAGGATGTCATCACCCTCGGGGATGCGTGGTAGCCGATAAGATAGCCAGACAAAAAAATCGATGGCAGCGGCGCTATGACTAATCGCTTGAAGTCGTTGGGTCGCTATCGGGATCGCCTGGGTCATAATGCGCTGATGAGCATTGGATGTGAGTGTCACATGATCAGGCCAGGAAAGCTTCCCATAGTCACCACGGGCAAACGCCTCAAGATCGCCTGTTGCAAGGCAACCAGACTCGATCAACTTCTCAGAATGGAACCATGTTTTATCTCCTGCTCGATTCATAATCATCGTGAAGTTAGCAAATGCAAGCCGAACCAACTGTTCTTTAGTTGACGGGATTGAACCACGAATACCCCCGCTTACATGAACACCAGCATCGGTAAGCCACTCGCAAATGCGACTGAAATGAACAGTACGATCATCGGACCGCCGACGTGGATTTTTTACTTCGCTTGCTAAATATACTGAAAGAAGGCGTGCCTTTGTTCCATAAGGAAGCCCAACAAATATATCCTCACCACTCGGAAGCATAAATGATGATCCGGATACGGAAATGGAAAACGCACCGTCTGTCCGGCTCCATTTTTCCATGCCGTCGCGCTTACGAACCGGCAGCCCGCAATGACAGAAGCCCTTGTGAAGAAAGCTGATATCCTTGCCCTCATCCAAGAGCGCTGCCTGGGCCACGTCTAGCAGTTGGACATCCTTGCGAGACGTCGCTTGACGTCTCGCTTCATCCGCACCAAAGAGCATAAGTTGGGTCGCGGGAGACTTGACGGACTGTGATGCCATTGCTTGCCTCACGAGGATACGGGCAACCCCGTGCCAATGTCTTCTCATAAACCTTCATTCAATCGCAAGCACATTTTTTTCAGGATTAAGTATAGGAATTTTAGATATAGGACATCCCTATATGGGCTTCCCTAATTCAGCGTGGATTAGCTACTTCAGTGACGTAAATCAGCGTTGGCGCTTCCCAAAATCAGCACGGACACTTATTTTTAGCCCATGCAATTTCCCTAAATCAGCGTTGATCGAATGACGCCGCTTAATCAAAGGGTTAGCGTGCTAACGACAGTCGGCGCTTCCCTAAATCAGCGTGGATAAGATGGTGACTCGGGGAAGTTGCTGTGGGTAACCCGGAATAATTCCCTAATTCAGCAGTGGATAACTCCACATTTCGTGGATAACTCATGCTTGGCACGCGGTAGGTGGTAGGAGTGCAAAAGTGGCTATCCGGCCGAAGGTCAATTTCCCTAAATCAGCAAAAATGGAGGCGAATCCGGGAAAGATGGGCTGGAGTTCATTGGAATCGGGGGCAGATTCGATAACGAGTCGGGTCAATAAAGGGCCAACATTGCTGATTTAGGGAAGTCAACGGTTTGCGTCGCCGGGCTAAATTGCTGATTTAGGGAAGTCGCCTGCCTCACTGAGCGGCGACGCTGGCCAGCCTGAGGACCTCTTGTGGGGGATACATTGTTGCTGGGGTCGGCACGAGTTTGGCGGCAGCAGGAACGATGGGTGGGCGCGACGATGCGGCGAGGCAATGGCCGGATGGCTGCTCGCGCCTACGGATTGATGCTTCATCGATCATAAACCCCAAGATATATGACCCTGGGCCCAAAGGGAATCGCCAACCTAAGGTTGCTGCTTACAGATTCGCTTATTGCCGGGAATGTCCTTACGCGGTCGTACGCTACAAAGTGGAAGGCGTTGCCGGCCTTTTTGGAGTGGCTGAGCGAGAGCGAACAGGCGCCGCTGGCAGTGGCCATTTTCGGGGACCGAACCAGGAGATCGACAGCGTATGTACCTGGACGCGGGAGGCGCTTGAGTTTGATTTACCGCAAGTTTGTAAATCGGTGCATCCAAGCAGCCAGACTCGCATCCCGTGCGACGCCTGAACCTATCGTGGCAGAAAGCCCGGGCCGTTCATTCCAGGTCAACCACACTCCAGCGACTATCTTCGGGTTCTCGCCAGCACTCACACGCTGCCCTAAAGGCGGCGGCCGAGAGCCGTTCTAAAACGCGAATCAGATTGTTTTTCTGGGATAAAGCTGGCGTCGGGAAGAAGGACCGGATGGCTATCGCTGGTAGCTGAAGATTCCACGACCGTCGAAGAGTTTGGTTACGATTTATTCGCCCAGGGTGGCAAGCCCGAGGCGATCACCCAGGTCTTCCTGAACATTAGCCCAGCATTCGTCGCCAGGGCGGGCCACCTGACCAACGGCTGCACTTATTAAGTTACGTTCCACGCTATTAAGTTGATGAATGAAGCTGAGAATAAGTTCAGGCGGCTAAACAAAAGAATTGAAAAAGGAACATAAACATTGAGAGCTCTCGCGAGTTAGCCCCAGATGTTAACTGTTAGCGTCTAATGTACCCGATAGCTTATATTTGGCGGATAGTAAGCGTGCAAATAATTCGGACATTCCAAACTTGGCGGTTGGCGGGGCGAGTCCCATAATTGGGTGGGGGACGAGGGGATGCCCACAGCCCTGCTGGGCGTTTTCAAGAGCTGACTGATAGCCTGGCGGCGCATCCGTAGGCGACAATCCCGGCAAGGTCAGCACGGACACGCTCGCTACGCCGGGCACGGCCAGGGACGTCGGGGTATCGGGATACGTCGGCGACATCCGCAGGAATGAAGGCGCCTCGGAAGAGATGGCGACGTAAACTTGCAGCCTTTCGTCTCTCGGCCGCGTTGCCAGTTTCAGCCAGTGCAGCGCTCAAGATGGCCAAAAGATCACCTGGCCAAGAACCAAAAGGTTGTTCAGATTTTATTAGGCGGACAATCGATGAGAGGGCCGCGCCGTCTGCGGCGATCTCAGTGTTGACTTCATCCAGGATAATCATGGCCGGTCTCGTCGTCGCAATATGACGCGGTGAGGTTGACCTTAATGTAGGCAGGCGCCTCCAACTTTGCAATAATTTCCTTTTTGGAAAGGTTGTACAAGTTATGCAGCGTAATAACGAATGAATCGGCAAAACCCATTATGGCATTGCGATTGCCATGCCATTTTATTAATTGGTTAAATCGGGCTATAACATCATCTGGTAGCACCCTGGACGACATAAGGAGTAAGTCAGAGCGGTCCTTTTCACGATCTGCGGCTAATTTTAAGAGGAACAAATCGGTCAGTGGTAATAGTTTAATGCTGATAATTGTCGAGCCGATGTTAAGGCTTGTCAACTCGGGTGATTTATCGATATCTCGCAAAAGGATGTCGCCCCAGAGGTTTTCACCAACAGTAACGTCGATCTTGAACGTGCTACCATATGTCAGCCTCAATTCATTCTCAACTTCAACCGCGGCGTCGTCCATCGACTCTGGCGTATAGAAGTCAACGTCCTCGGACTGATCGCGGACAGCATGCGCGGACAACGCCGTACCGCCGACAAGGACAACGAAATTTGGAATAGGCTGGCCGCTTTCGTTCGCCCGGCGAAGGACAAGACTGACGATATCGAGAGCCTGAAGTGAGTTAACGGGCATGTGGGCTTCCGTGGCTAGGCGATGCGACGTTGGTCATTGGGGTTGAGATGTTATGAGCGTAACATTTTCAGGGAGAGGCAGAGAGCGCAGTTTCGATCTTAGCGCGGAGAGTTTCCAGGCGAGCACGATCCTCTATAGTAAGGGTCTCAGAATGCTTCGTGAGCGTGCCAATGTCCCGCTCTAAGCGGCCAAAAGCTTTGGTGACAGCCAGACGGATCAACGTTATCGGATTATCGGTAGGATCAGTCGGTGCGGACTCACCTGCCCTGCCCTTCCGTACAGCTTCAATGACGCGGGACTGCGATCCGGCCTTGGCAGCTTCCCAAAGTCGTAACTGCTCGGCTGGAGTTTCAGCAGCGGCGATCTCCATCATGGTTGTACGCGAGATTTCTTGATCTTGCGAGGCCGACGCCCGGACTCGAAACTCGTTGATAATGGACTGCGGCAACTCGACTATTTTGAGCAATCGCGACACAATGGCGCGGTTCAGGCCCGCAATTCGGCCTAGCTCCTGCTGAGTGCATTGTAGAGTTTCCATGGCGTCTTGTAGAGCGAACGCAAGATCGATAGCGTTGAGATCACTGCGCTGGGTGTTTTCAACCAAAGCGGCCATCTTGGGATCGCCAGTTACGATTGTCGCTGTAATCGTAAGGCGATTCAGATGATGATGAGCACGAAGGCGGCGCTCACCAAAAACAAGCTGATATTCACGATCTCCGAGCGGGATTACGCCGATCGGCTGCTTCAAGCCGATAGATTCGATGCTTGACGCCAAATCTGAAATAGCCTCCTCAGGGAAGCATTTGCGGGGTTGATTGGGGTTAGCAATGATCTGGTCTAGTGGCAATTCGATAACACGCAACATGTGGTCCGGTAGACCAAAGATGACGTCGGTCACGCCATTGGCGGCGGCAGCGGTATCACCGGCCTTTTTTACCGCCTGTGTGTTGCGTCCCTTGAGCAGACTGCGAGAAGAAGCAGCGCACATTAGTTCCTCCGATCAATCAAAGTTGTGCGTGAGTATTGCGGCGGCGATGTCGCGGTAGACTTCACCGCCTCGAATAGCTGGGTCCGCCGCTAGCGCCGGAACGCGGCCTGCTTGGGCCGTGCTGTACATCGCGGCGCGTGGAATTGGCCCCCAAACGCGGTATTCACTACCGAAGCCGGCCTCAAGGTCGGAGAGCATTGTCTTGTGGCCTAATAGCTGTCCATTATACATGGTAGGCAATAGGCCGATAACCTTCAGGTCAGTGTGGCGGCGAAGTTGGACCGTCTTGATTGTCTCAAGGATTAGCCCAACACCCATGATCGCCCAATGCTCAACCTGGATCGGGATAAGGGCGCCATCGGCGGCCATGAGCACGGCCGCGATTGTGCTGCCAAGGGACGGACCGCAATCGATTAGAATTACGTCGTAATTATCGCGCACCGTCTTTATGGCATCGGAAATTCGATACACGCCATTAATAGCATCAGAACGAATCTCCTCGTCCGCCCTAGCAAGGGAAGGCGATGCTGGTGCTAGATCAATGCCGGGGTATGTAGTTGGGATTATGATCTCTTTGAGTGTGGCAGATTGGCGGATAACATGATACATCGTCAGACCGCTGCGTTCGCGGGCAACGATGTCTTCGGCACTGCTCTCGTCCCGCCCGCCAAATGCTTCTGTAAGGTTTCCCTGACCATCGGCGTCAACGACCAGAACTTTGGCTCCCATGATGCTAAGAGCATAGGCCAAGTTAACCGTTGATGTAGTCTTTCCAACGCCGCCTTTCTGGTTGCAAATGCTGATCGTGATGCAGGGTCGGGCAGGGTCTGGCTTCGCCATGCCGAGCGTTCTGACGACGGTAGAAACGTTTGTCGGAATCTTTTCTGTACCGTTTTCCCAACGGGAAATCCGAGGGACATCATACCTTCGGTTAAGTTTTTCGTTGAGAGTTGTCGACATCGCGAATTGGTCAATACCAATGCGCTGGCGAATTTCCTTAAATTCAATCCCGTTCATCCTGCCCTCCACCGCAAGCGCTGGCTTGTTTCGGAACTATCGATTTTGACGTGCTAACCGTCAACTCTGAATGTCAAGCGGGCCTTCTAGGAATGAGAATTTTTGAAAGGAATAAAAAAAGTGTTGCTGAGGAGTCACGGGCGCTTTAACCAGCGGATGTTATGATCGTAACATTTGGGTGAGGTAAGAGGGGATAAGAGGAAGGCGCAACGTTGGGAGACAGTTAGGACAGCTGGCAGTTTGTTACGCGCGTAACAGCGGCCGACCCTCGTAGGTCAGAAAGATAAGAAAGGGCCGGGAGCGCTGATCGCGGCATCCGACGCAAGCCCC
>SESG01020477.1_pt1 | contig 11435 bp, 13 predicted proteins | sample 3171421 | NCBI WGS metagenome assembly SESG01 (sample SAMN10866946, study PRJNA518727) | freshwater metagenome | biome: subpolar coniferous forest; feature: holomictic lake; material: water; isolation source: holomictic Lake 227, 6 m and 8 m depth | place: Canada: near Kenora, Ontario | collected... | reverse complement strand
TTGGTAAATTGCTCTAGTCCTTCTCCGGCATGAACTTTGCCGGGACGAGAAACTCCAGGTGTGCGCCGCCGGGAGTGAGGTCGTCCACGGCCAACCCGGCCAGTGTCGCTTTGCGCATGCGGAGGGCGCCGGGGTTGCCCGCGCCCAGGAGCGTGCCTGCGAGGGAACTCAAGTCCGGCTCATGCCCCACAAGCAGCACGCATTCAAAGCGTTGGTACGCGCGCAGTTCCTCCATTGCGGCGGAGGGCATCATGCCGGAGGCCAGAAAGGCGCTCAGGACAAGCTCGCACTTGAGTTCCTGCGCCACAATCTGCGCCGTCTCCTCCGCGCGCAGGAAAGGGCTGGTGAGGATGATGTCCGGCTGCAACTCGCGTTCCTTGCAAAAACGCGCCACGCGCCGGGCCTGCTGGCGGCCTTTGTCGCTCAGTGAGCGCAGATCGTCGGTGCGAGCCGAGGGGACTGCGTCGGCGTGACGAAGAAGCAGCAGTTGCATGGCGCGTGCAAGGGGAGGGGCGGACTAGGCCATGACCATCCCGCCATCGACCGTGAGGGTCTGGCCGGTGATGTAGCTGGCGTCGGCGCTCGCGAGGTAAGCCACGGCGGCGGCGATGTCTTCCGGGTTGCCGAAGCGGCCCATGGGGATCTGGCCAACCACGGAGGTCTTGATTGCCTCGGGGAGCACATCGGTCATGTCGGTCTTGATGAAGCCGGGGGCGACCGCGTTGACCGTGATGCCGCGGCCAGCGAGTTCGCGGGCGAGCGTTTTGCTCAAGCCGATGAGGCCCGCCTTGCTTGCCGCGTAGTTGGCCTGGCCTGCGTTGCCCATCAACCCCGCCACGCTGGCGATGTTGACGATGCGACCGCTGCGTTGCTTGATCATGGGCCGCATGACGGCCTGGATGAAATTGAAAGCGCCTTTGAGGTTGGTGTCGATCACGGCATCCCAATCCTCCTCGCTCATGCGCATGGCGAGGCCGTCGCGGGTGATCCCGGCGTTGTTGACCAGGATGTCCACCTTGCCGAAGTCGGCGAAAATTTGCGCGCTCACGGCTTCCACGGCTTTTTTATCCGCCACGTCCACAGTGTAAGCGCGCGCGGTGTCGGGGTAGGCGGCGTTGATGGCTTGGGCGACCTTTGCGGCGGAGTCCGAGCGGCTCACGCAGGCCACCTTGGCTCCTCCGGCGGCAAGAGCTTTGGCAATGGCTTCTCCGATGCCGCGTCCGGCGCCGGTAACAATGGCGATCTGATTTTCGAATCGGTTCATGAAAGGATTTGTGGTGGGTGTAATGGATCATGCTACCAACCCGCACGGCTCCCCGGCAATCCAAAAGGGCAGGCAGCCGCAGCGTGCGTAAAATAGGGCCCGTCGATAAGGCTTCGCTACGCAATCATACGGATTCCGCTCAGGGGTGGATTATGAAACAATCTTATCCAAGTTACAAATCAGGGGTAGGCGCGTCGGCAGGAGGGGTAAATCTGCTGGCGCGCCTCTTGATTTGATCGACATCAATCGACGATGTTTTTATACCGCCACGGCTTGTAGCCGAAGGCTTTGAGCATGGGGACGGAGATGGAATCCTTGACGACTTTCCACGTCGGCGGCGAACCGGCTTCGTAGGCGATGATCCGCTGGTGGTCTTTGTCTGCGAAGGCGCTAAAAAGCAGCACGTGGTTGTTGTCGGAGTTGAGGATGTCGCCCGGCTTGAGTGCCTCATAGCTCGCGAGCGGCACGCAGAGGGCCGGAAGTTCGCGGGTGGAGTAGCTGCGCTCAAGCCCCCAGCAACGCGAGATCAGGCCGGAGCAATCGATCCCGACGGCGTGGCGGCTGACCGCGCTCTCCAGCAGGCGGCGTTTTTCGCGCGTGTAGACATCGCCCGCATAGCGTCCGTTGGCAATCCCCTCCTGGAACTCGCTCAAGCTGCTGAATCCGCCCCACATGTAGGGGACGCCCACATTGGTTTGCCCCGGAACCCACCAACCGGGGCGGCTGCCGGGATTCGGGAAGGCGCAATCCGGGGTGTCCACGCGAATGCCGTCGCCATCCAGACCGTGGAAGACGTTTGCGAGGGACGGTTTCCAACGAAAGCGGGCGTATTCCTCAGCGAGGGAGATCGTCTCCTTGCGGCGGACGGGTGGCTGCGCGGGCGCAGGCGTAGCGGAAACAGTCCACAACAATGCGACGAAAAGAAGACAACGCATGGGGATGTGCAGCGGCTACCCGCCGCCAAACGCGCCCAGAAAGGCCACCTCGACGGCGAGTTGTTCCTGCACGTTGCGCCCGAAGTTTTCCCGCAGCGTTTCCAAGGCGCTCACGCGACGGAGCACTTCCGTTGTGGAAAAACGCAGGGCCAGCTTTGCGGTCTGGTCGGCATAGGAGGGAAAATCGAGGGCGTTGCCTGCGGTCGCGCCCTGTTGCTGGCGGAGCACGTCGCCCCACCATTGGAGCAGCGTTCCCATGAAGACGGTGCGGGCTTGGAGGTAGCGGGATTCCGCCAACGCCTTGTAATACTCCTCGCGTTCCCCAAGCCATTTGCCGTCGGTGGTTTGCTTGTAAAGGCCTTCCTCGCGTTTGAGTTCGGCGGCGCCTTCCTCCTGGACGGCGGATTTCGCTTCGGCCAGCAGTTTGGTGAACTCGCGCACCAGCACAAACACCCCGCCGATGTCCACTTCTCCCGGTTTGCTTTTGGTCAGGAAGCGGGAGACGAGGTCGAGCAGGCGGCGCTGGCCTTCGGTCGGTTCGCGGCGGGGCGGGGCGGACAGTTGCACCATGATGCAGCGCGAGAGAATCGTCTCCAGCAGCATCTCCGGGTGTGCGCTCACGAGCAGCAGGAGCGAGTTGGCGGGCGGTTCTTCCAGCGTTTTGAGGAAGGAGTTGGAGGCCGAGGCGTTCATCCGGTCGGCGTCGAAGAGGATGGCCACTTTGCGCCCGCTCTGGGAGGCGCGCATTTGCAACGCCTTCTCCAGTTCGCGCGTTTGCTCGACTTTGATGATGCGGGATTTGGATTCCGGCTCCACCCAGTGAATGTCGGGATGCTGGAGCGGGTCGTCCGTCGTGTTGCCGATTCCCGCAACGAGCGCCGCCAACTGGAGCGCAAGCTCGCGTTTGCCGCTGCCGGCTTCTCCGGTGATCAAATAGGCATGGGCGAGACGCCCGCCTTCAAAGGCGCGGCGTAAAAATTCCAAGGCTGCTTCCGGCGAAAAGGCCATGAGATTTTACCGCCTCCCGCTGGCGATTTGCTCCGTGCCGCGCCGGGCGCTGAGGACGAAGGTGTTGTTCTCTCCATACTTCGCCCAAGGGCCGGGAGGCACTTCGCTGAAGTCCACAAATTTCCAGTCGCACACATCCATGGTCGCGTTCATTCCGAGGAAGTCGCGAACAGCCGGGGAGACATCCAGCCCCGCGCCCTGGTTGAGGTTCGGTTTGGGCCGGTCCTTGCCAAAAACATACTGCCAGTGGTCCGTGCGGAAGGGCCCGCAGTCTTCCCACTGGGCGTAGCAGACCCGGTTGCCGCGCCGAATGGCCAGCCAGCGGCCTTTGCAGACGGAATGCCCGGCTTGCTGAAAAGTCTGGCGGAACCACGGGATGACGAAGGAGGCTTCGGGTTTGGTGGTGCCGTGCGTGACGTCGTTGTAAGGCAGGGCGCAGTAGAAGGGATTTTGGCCGGGCACAAAGGCAACAGGCAGGTAGCCGTTGCGGCGATCCGGGCGATCCACCCCGCCGTAGTTGCCGAGCCAGTTGGGATCCCAGGAGCTGGCCCGGTTCGGGGTGGGATTCCGCGCGGTCGTGCCCTCGCCAATCCAGAACACCGTGGTCACAATTTCATTCTTCCACGGGTAACGGCCTCCCAACAATGCGGTTGAGGTTGAGAGGGGGGGCGTGGCGGTTGCCTGTCGGGTGGAAGTGGTCTGCACTTGCACCGTCGGCTCCATTTTTTGAAGGGCGTTTTCGCGCAATTTTTGAGCGTATTTCGCGAACTCCCCGCTACTTCCGTAGGGGGATTGCCCGTGCGCGGGCGGCGCGCAGAGCGTCAGCGCGCAAAACCCCGCCAGGGTCGTTAGAAATTTCAAAGCTCTCATGAGGCGCAAGTCGTATCTTTTAGGTTAAAAAATGAGGCAGGTAAAGTGCTTTTGGACGGGGTGTTCCATCGGGTGATGCCTTCAAGCCGTATCAGGGTAAGGAGCATCGTTGGTGCCATGTTGGCGGGAAACCTACATCATTTCCTGATGCCGTCTTGCGATTTTTGCTGAGAATTGAACTTTTTGGAAGGAATCAGGAAACCAGGAAGCCAGGAAAAAGCCAGAGGAAGAGGTTTTGGTGGCAATTTTCCATCGGTTTAGCTCTGAAAAATCGAGATGTCCCAAGAAGCTCCTCTCATTTCTATTCCTGGTTTCCTGGCTTCCTGATTTTTTTGATTCGTGAGCGCGCCCTATCGTCGCCCGAGCTTGCGCTTGGCCATGGCGAGGACGTCCTCCACTTCCTCAATGCGCAGGAAAGCCACCGACGCGCCGAAGACGGCTGCGGCGAGGCTGATGGTGCCCAGGACCGCTGCGACCTTGGGGAGGAAGGCCATGGTGGCGAGCCCGGTGAAGAGCCACTTGTTCGCCGCCACGCAAACGAGCGCCAGGGGGAGGCTGGCGAGGGTGAGCTTGCCGAGATTTTTCAGCAGCGCGCGTGTTTCCAATCCGTCAATGTGCCGGGCCATCATGGCGTAGAGGATGGCGAAGTTGATAATCGCGACGAGGCTGGTGGAGAGGGCCAATCCGCGATGGCCGAAGCCGAGTTGGAAGGTGAAGACCTGGTTGAGCAGGTAGTTGGTGGCGATGGAAAAGAAACTCACCAGCATCGGGAGGTTGCGCCGGTTGAGCGCGTAGAACGCCGGCGCGAGCACTTTGATGCTGGAGTAGGCCACCAGCCCGGCGGCGTAGTATTGAAGCGCAGCGGCGGTCTGGCGGGTGGATTCGTAGGTGAAATGGCCGCGCTGGAAAATGAGGGAGATGATCGGCTCGGCAAAGAAGATCAGCCCGACGGCGCACGGGATGGTGAGCAGGAAGGCGAACCGGATGCCGTGGGCAAGGGTCGAGCGGACTCCGGCCAAGTCTTCCACCGCCGCGCATCGGGAGACCACGGGCAGCGTCACCGTTCCCACCGCCACGCCGAAGATGCCCAGTGGAAGCTGCATCAGGCGAAAGGCCCACGTGAGCCAGCTTACCGGGCCGTCGCCGAGCATGGAGGCAAAGCCGCTGTTGACCATGACATTGACCTGCACGGCGCTGGCGGCAATCACCGCCGGCCCCATCAAGAGGAGAATGTTGCGCACCCCGTCATCCCGCCAGGCGAAGTCGAAATGCAGCCGGAAACCGACCCTGCGCAATGCAGGAAACTGGACGACCAGTTGCAGCAGCCCGCCGATGAGCGTGCCCAGCGACAGGCCGATGAGGGAGCGGAGGCCAAAATGCGGATCCATCCACCAGCCGAGCGAAACCCCCGCGACGATGGAGCCGAGATTGAAGAAGCTCGACGCCATTGCGGGCATGCCGAAGACGTTCTTTGCGTTGAGCATTCCCATGGCCAGCGCGGCCAGCGAAACCAGCAGGATGAACGGGAACATGATGCGCGTGAGCAGGACGGTTGCCTCCGCTTTTTCCGGCGCGAACCCGTGCGCGATCAACTCCACCAACTGCGGCGAAAAGGCCACGCCCAAGAGCGTGACGAGGCTCATGAAGACCGTTGTGAGGGTGGCCATTTTGTTGGCCAAGCGCCAGGCGGAGTCATCCCCTTCGGTCGCGATCTTTTTGGAAAACGTGGTGATGAACGCCGTCGAGAGCGCCCCTTCCGCAAACAAGTCCCGGAGCAGATTTGGCACGCGGAACGCCATGTAGAAAATATCCGTGGCGTATTTGCCGAAGAGCGCCGCAAGCACCAGTTCGCGCACCAGCCCCAGCACGCGGCTGCACGCCACCGCCAGCCCGACAACCCCGGCGGCGCGTTTGCTGAGTTGGTTCTGTTCCTTGGCGGAGGGAGGAGTCATGGGGAATGAGGAAAGAATGAATTAGGAAGCCAGGAATCCAGGAAATTAGACGTGAAGGTCTGGAGTAATGCGTGCGCTTTGTTCTCGGCCTACTCGTTTTACAGTTAGGGAGACGGAGGCGAAATTTAGGAGTAAACCGTGTTCTAGTTCGGCTGCTTTAAGGTAGGATCTGAGCACGGCAAAATGAATGTTTTCAATGGCGCTGATGGCTTTGAGTTCCACGATAATCAACCGTTCTACCACAAGGTCAAGGCGGTGTTCGCAGATCAGTTGGCCTCGATAATACACCGAAAGCTGTTTTTGGCGCTCGTAACCGATATGCCGATGCTCCAGTTCAATGCAAAGCGCTTCTTCATAAGCGGATTCAAGGTATCCGGGGCCGAGGCGGCGATGCACTTCAATCGCCGCACCAATAATTTGCCCCGTTAATTCCTTGTATTCCATTTCCTGGCTTTCTGGCTTCCTAATTCATTCTTCTGTTCCATGCGCGGCTTTGCGCAGGCGATCCAGGATGGCGACGCCCAGTCCCGTTTCGGGAACGGGTTCCGCGAGGATGAGATCCAGCCCCGCTTCGTCCAGGCGGCGCATCGCGGCAAAGAGGCGGGTGGCGGCTTCGCGTAAATCTCCGTTGGCGCTCAATATCTCCACGGTTTCAAAGCCGGGCGCCGCGCTTTGCCATGCGAGGAGGCCGCAGCGTTTGCCGGGAACGGGTTGCGGGTGCTCCGTGAGGCGCAGCGGCGTGCGCGGCGCATAGTGGCTCTTCAACTGCCCCGGCGCGACGGGCTTGGCAACCACGCCGGGCGCGGTCACTTCCGCAAACTCGGCGAGTTCCTCGCGCGTTACCGGGCCGCTGCGCAAAATTTCGATGCGCCCTCCCGCGACGGCGGCGATGGTCGATTCCACGCCGTGCGCGGTCGCTCCGCCCTCCACCACCAGCGGGATGCGGCCCGCAAGCTCGCTCATCACATGGGCGGCGGCGGTCGGGCTGATCCGCCCAAAACGGTTGGCGCTGGGAGCGGCGAGGGGACGCCCGAAGGCGGCGACCACCGCGCGGAAAACCGGGTGGGCGCTCATGCGCAGCGCCACGGTGGGCAGGCCGCTAGCGACCATGTCGGGCACGAGATCGCGCCGGGGGAGCACCAGCGTGAGCGGGCCGGGCCAGAAACAGGCGGTCAGCCGCTGCACCAGTGCGGTGTCGTCAGCGGGGATGGCGGCAAGCCGTTCCAACCAATCCAGATCCGGCAAGTGGACGATGAGCGGATCAAAAAATGGGCGCTCCTTGGCTTCGAAAATTTTGAGCACGGCGTCGGGCCTCAGCGCGTCGGCGGCGAGTCCATACACCGTCTCGGTGGGCAGCGCGACGGGTTCACCCGCGCCGAGAAAACGGCACGCCTCCGCCACCGCGCAGGCAAGCGACTCCGGCGAATCTGTGGATAAAAGCAGCGTGTTCAAATGGCGATGGTTGAGAAGACTGTCCGCAGACCGCCTTACTGCGTCGCAGTTTGTTTTCTACGAAGCACAGCGAAGTCTGAATGCGGAGCCCTGAGGCTTTGCGAAGGGATATTACGCAGATTTCACAGATTTTGAAGCGGCAAATGCTGCAATTGACGCCCGCAACGGGAACCTCTAGGCTGTTAAATCCGCAATGCCAGACCATCCCGACACCGCCGAAGCTCCCCTTTCCATCAACCTCGTTCTCATCGGGTTCATGGGCAGCGGCAAATCGTCCATTGGTCGGCTTTTGGCGACGAAGCTCGGGTTTCATCTCCTCGACACCGACGCGATGGTGGTGGAGGACGCAGGGATGCAGATCACGGAAATTTTTGAGTGGAAGGGCGAAGAGGTTTTCCGCGACTACGAAGCCCGCGCGCTGAATTATCTGGTGGATCGCAATGCCAAGGGGTTGGTGGTGGCCACGGGAGGCGGGATTGTTACGCGCGAAAGCAATCTGCCGCTGCTGCACCAGATCGGGTTTGTGGTGGGGCTGACGGCGAACGAAGAGGTGATCTTTGAGCGCGTTTCACGCAACAAAGCGCGCCCGCTGCTCCATACGCCCAACCCGCGAGAAACCGTTTCGCAACTCATGGCTGCGCGCGCGCCGCTTTATGAGGCTGCGGCGGATTACATGGTCGATACCAGCGCGAAATCCCACTTGCAGGTCGCCGATGAGATCATCGCCGAGGCGCGCCGCCGATATTCGCTTTGAATTGTGAAACAGGAGCTTGTTGAGTTTGCGCATTCGCTCGGGTTCGCGCTTTGCCGCGTTGCCCCTGCGGTGCCGCCGCCCCACGCGGAGGCTTTCCGGCAATGGCTCGCGGAGGGATGCGCCGGGGAAATGGCCTGGATGGAGCGTAATGCGGAGCGGCGCACGAATCCGCAGCTTGTCCTGCCAGAAGCGAAAAGCGTGATCGTTCTGGCGCTCAACTATTGGCAGGGAGAGGGGGAATGCCAAGGGGCGCAAGGGCGCATCGCCCGGTATGCGTGGAATGAGGATTACCACGATTTTATCGCGCCCAAATTGCAGCAGCTTGACGCCTTTCTGCAACAGCGCGGGGGTGTGCAACGCAGCTATGCCGACACCGGGCCGGTGCTGGAGCGGGATTTCGGCGCGCTCTCCGGGGCGGGTTGGCACGGCAAAAGCACGATGCTTATTCACCCGAAATTGGGCGCGTGGTTTTTCCTGGCCGAAGTGCTCACCACGCTCGATCTCCCAGCCGACGAACCGCTGCCCGACCGCTGCGGCGGTTGTACGCGCTGCATGACTGCGTGCCCCACGGGAGCGATCACCGCGCCGCATCGGCTCGACGCCCGGCACTGCATTGCTTACCTCACCATCGAGCACAAGGGGAGCGTTCCCGAGGCGTTGCGCCCCCTCATTGGTGGACGCATTTACGGCTGTGACGATTGCGCCGCCGCGTGTCCGTGGAACCGCTTTGCCCAGGTGTCGCGGGAAGCGGCGTTTGCGGCGCGATCCGCCGTGCAGCTTGGTTTGCGCGAGTTGTTGGCGCTGGATGCCGCAGGGTTTCGCGAGGCGTTCCGGGGTTCGCCGATTGCGCGCATCAAGCGGCGCGGGCTGTTGCGCAACGTCTGCGTGGCGCTGGGCAACACGGGAACGCGGGAGGATCTTCCCGCGTTGGAGCGCGCGGCCGCCGACCTCCAACCGCTCATCGCCGAGCATGCACGCTGGGCGCTGGAGCGGATCGCGGAGAGAGCGGGGTAGCGCGCTTACATTATGCCCCGGCGGATGCCAACTTGCAGGCCACGCAGTTCCGCCAGGCCACGCATGCGGCCGATGCAGGTGTAGCCAGGATTGGCCACCTGCGGCTTGGCCAGGTCGTCCATCATCGTGTGGCCGTGGTCGGGGCGGAACGCCAGTTGGCAGTCCGCGCGGTCCTCTGTCTTGCGGCGATCCTGCTCTTCCAGCAAGGCGCGAATGACGGCGTACATGTCCACCGAGCCGCCGAGGTGGTCGGCTTCAAAGAAGGAACCGTCGGCTTCGCGCTTGGTGCTGCGCAGATGCACGGCGTTGATGCGCGGCCCGAAGCGGCGCACCATTTCCGGCAGGTTGTTGTCGGCGCGGACGCTGAAGGAGCCCGTGCAGAAACAGAGACCGTTGGCCGGGCTGTCCGCCATGGAGAAAATGTCCTCCACGTCCTGCGCGGTGGAGACGATGCGTGCCAGGCCGAGGATGGGGAAGGGTGGATCATCGGGATGCACCGCCAGGCGCACGCCCACTTCTTCCGCCACGGGAACCACTGCGCGCAGGAATCGGGCGTAGTGTTCCTTCAATCGGTCGCGGTCGATGCCGTCATACTTTGCCAGCATGGCGCGCACGTCGTCCAGGGTCAGCCCGAGCTTGCAGCCGGGGAAAACGTCGATCAGCCCCGCCACGTAGGCTTCCCGTTTGGCGGTGTCCATGCTTTCCCAGAACGCCTGGGCTGCCTGGAGTTGCGCTGGCGTGTAGTCCGCCTCCGCACCCGCACGGCGCAGGGCGTGCACCTCGAACGCCGCGAAGTGTACCGGGTCATACCGCAGGCACTCCGAGCCGTCCGGCAGCACATGGCGCAGGTCGGTGCGCACCCAGTCGAGCACGGGCATGAAGTTGTAAATGACCACGCGGACATCCTCTGCGGCGAGGTTGCGCAGGGTTTGCGCGTAGTTTGCGTAGAGCGTGTCGAGATCGCCGGTTCCCGTGCGGATGGCCTCATGCACCGGCACGGATTCCACCGCCGTCCAGCGCAGCCCGGCCCGCTCGATGATCTCCCGGCGGGCGCGGATGGCTTCCTGCGGCCAGCATTCGCCATAAGGAATCTCGTGGAGGGCATTGAAAACGGCGGTCGCCCCGGCCTGCCGGATGTAGGGCAGGGAGACCTGGTCGTTCGGCCCATACCAGCGGAAGGATTCTTCCATCAGCAGGTGCGGGGAGCTCTGGAGTTCGGGCGGGAGTGCAGGGTTCATGGCAAGAAGAGGCTTTGGGGTTAAATTCCGCAGGATGCGGTGAATCCGCCGTCCACAGGCACGGTTGCGCCGGTGACAAATGCGGCGGCATCGCTGACAAGGAAGTGCAGGGTGCCGCGGAGTTCCTCGGCCACGCCAAACCGCCCGAAGGGGGTTGCGTTGATCACCTGTTGGCCGCGCTCGGTGAGGCTGCCGTCTTCGTTGGTCAGCAGGCGGCGGTTTTGTTCGCCAATGAAGAAGCCCGGCATGACGGCATTCACGCGGACGCCGCCGTTCGTCTTGCGGGCCAGTTCCACGCCCAGCCAGCGGGTGAAATTTGTCACGGCAGCCTTCGCCGCCGAATACCCCACCACGCGAGAGAGGGCGCGATCCGCCGAGACGGAGGAGAAATTCACCATCGCCCCCTTGCCCTGGCGAACCGTCACTTCGCCAAAGACCAGCGAGGGGAGCACGGTTCCGTGCAGATTCAGATCGACCACTTTTTCAAAAGCGCTGAAGTCGAGATCGAAAAACGTCTTTTCCGGGGGAATTGTCGCTCCGGCCCCATTTTTCCAGGATCGCATCGCGCGCTTTTTCCAGCGAAGCGCGTTCGAGCACGTTGGCGACGAGGCCGATGACTTCGGTGTCGGGGTTGATCTCACGGCACCGCGCTTCCACGGCTTCAAACTTTTCGGGGTTCATTCCCAAATCCAGGTAAGCGACCCTGGCTCCTTGGGCGACAAAGTATTCGGCTGCTGCGCTTGAAAGCGCGCCCAAGGCCCCGGTGATTGCGACGACGCGGCCGCGGAGGTCGAACAGAGAAGTCTGATTGGTAGTAGACATGGGGTGGATTATTCAAATTCCTTTCTCATTGGGCAAGAACGAATCAGAAAAAACACACACGTGTAAGCATGGGCGGGCGCGTGGGGAAATCTCCCATGGACTTGCTTTGGCTAGAGCATTTTACAA
>SESG01035210.1_pt1 | contig 11436 bp, 11 predicted proteins | sample 3171421 | NCBI WGS metagenome assembly SESG01 (sample SAMN10866946, study PRJNA518727) | freshwater metagenome | biome: subpolar coniferous forest; feature: holomictic lake; material: water; isolation source: holomictic Lake 227, 6 m and 8 m depth | place: Canada: near Kenora, Ontario | collected... | reverse complement strand
GATTTAATTATTTTGAAGCTACCAATATTAGGAACTTTGATAAAGGAGATGAATACAGCACGTACTGCTAGGACTTTATCTTCACTGCTATCATCAGGAGTAGACCTGTCTAAAGCTTTAAGTATAACGGAAGAAGTTTTACAAAATGTTCACTATAAAGAATTGATTCATAATTCGATAAATTCAATAGAAAAAGGAATCGTTCTATCTATCTCTTTTAAAGAGCATACGGATCTTTATCCTATAATGGTAGGAGAAATGATAGAAGTGGGAGAAGAAACTGGAAAACTGTCTCAGATGCTTATAGATATAGCCGCTTTTTATGAAAATGAAATAGACAATAAAACTAAAAATCTTTCGACTATAATAGAACCAGTATTAATGATATTTATAGGAGTAGCCGTCGGATTCTTTGCTATTGCCATGATCAAACCCATGTATTCAGTTATGGATAATATAAAATAATATATAATATGTTTAATTTTCTTAAAATAAATAATAACAAATATAAATCTTCTGGATTTACTCTTATGGAAATTCTCATAATAATAGCAATAGTTACGGTAATTTCATCGATAGTATTATTTAACTTATCTAATTTTAGAAATGAACAAGATTTGAAGAATGCAGAGATGGAAATTGTAAGTCTTTTAGATAAAGCCAGGCAAAATACTCTATCTTCAGTTAATTCCAATAATTATAGTGTTCATTTCGAAGTAGATAAGGCGGTTTTATTTTCAGGAAGTATTTATTCTGCTTTAGATTCAAGTAATGAAAAGATTAATTTTAATGCAAATGTTTCCATCCCCGCAATAGATGGAATAAATTTAGGAGGAGGAGGGAATGATGTGACTTTTGAAAGATTAACTGGTGAGACAATGGGAGGTACTCTTATTTTAAGATTAAAATCTGATGCTTCAAAACAAAAGACAATTACAATAAATAAAACCGGTCTTATAAGTTCAAATTAAAATGATTTTTTTAAAAAATAAAAAATTAATACAAATGTTTACCTTGGCACCTACTTTTAAGAGTAAAAAAAAGTGTGGGTGTGGGTTTACGATCATTGAGGTTCTTGTAGCTTGCTCTATAATAACTATTTCTATGTTTGCTTTGATGCAAACTGCTCAAAAGGGGATAAGCTTATCAGAATACGCCCTGACTAAATCACAAGCAAGTTTTCTACTCGAAGAAGGAGCTGAGGCTGTTAAATCAATAAGGGATAATAATTGGGAGACTATCAATGGATTAGCACTCAATACTCCATATTATTTATTTTTCGATACAACATCTAAAGTGTGGTCATTAAATAATATAACAACTACGACACTATCAGGATCTATTCCAAGTTATCCCATAGATGGAGTTTTCAGGCGTGTTGTTACTATTTCTTCTGTGAATAGAGATATAAACGATGATATAGTATCCACTGGTGGAACGATTGACCCTCGAACAAAGAAAATTACAATAATGGCTATTTGGAGCAATGGTGGGATTACTAATTCTAAAAGTTTATCTTTTTATATAGCGGATATTTTTAATTAATAATTATTAAATGAATTTTAAATTTAAAATTAAAAGAGGATTTACCCCCGCACCAAATTTAAGAAAAAAGGTTAATTTGATGTGGGGGTTTAGTTTGATAGAGATAGTGGTCTATCTTGCTATTTTTACAGCAATATCTATTTTGGTCATTAATTCATTTATTATTGTGATTTATTCTTTTAGAGAGATAAGATCAAACCATGATTTATTGAATTCTGGAACTTTTTCTATGGAAAGAATTTCTAGAGAAATCAGACAAGCTAAAAATATAGATGTAATTAATAGTCAGGTTAATGGAGGAAATATTTTACAACTAAATAGCACAGATAGTTCTGGGAATTCTGTAGTTTTTAAATTTATCAAAGAGGGCGACGATTTTAATATTTATAATAATGGATCTCTAGTTGGCAATTTATTAACTCAAAATGTAGTTATTACGGCACTTTCTTTTGATCGTATTTCTACTGTACGGAGTGAAGGATTAAAAATAAAGATAGTATTAAGGGACATTAAGAGTAAGTCTGAAAAGTCTGAATCTTTTTATGATACAGTCTTTTTAAGAGGAAGTATTAAAAATTAATAATGAATTATAATAATAGAATTAAATACAATGGGGGTGCTGCTATGATGGTATTGGTATTATTTTTCGTATTTATAAGTGTAACTATATTGATAGGGGTAGTTAGTCCAACAGTTCGTGAGTATAAAATTTCTAGCGATAATTTTAAATCAAAACAAACTTACTTTTTAGCAGAATCAGGTGTAGAAGATGTGATATATAGACTTAGAAATAGTAAGAAGACAAGTAGCAGTCAAACTCTTACCTTGGGTAACTCTGAGACTACTACCACAATAGCTAGCTTGGCAAATAATCAAAAAGAAATTACTTCACTGGGATATACTGGTAACATCGAGAGAAAATTGGGTATTGTTCTAGATACGGGAGTTGGAGTTGCTTTCAGTTATGGAGTTCAAGTTGGAGCAGGTGGCTTCACTATGGCGAATGGCTCAAAGATTATAGGAAGTGTGTATGCAAATGGTCATATAACAGGGTCTGGGTCTATAACCGGTAGTGCAACTTCTGCAAATTCTCCAGCCTTAGAATCTAGTCAATCAAATGGTACAGGAGTTCCTCCTTATGATATAGCTTTTGGAAATACAAATTCCACTCAAGATTTTGCTCAAAGTTTTCAAATGAATGAGACGGGAACATTAAATAAAATACAATTAAATATTAAAAAAGTTGGAGCTCCTTCTAGTATAACTGTCCGAATAGTAACTGATTCGAACAATAATCCTAGTAATACAACTTTGACTTCCGCTATTCTTGATGCCTCGTTAATTTCAACAAATTACGGATGGGTAGATATCCCTTTTCCTAGTTATATACAACTCGCATCGGGTATAAAGTACTGGATAGTTATTGACTCTTCGACTTCGCCTTCAAAATATTTCAAGATTGGAGCAAATAATGATGGTTACTCAAATGGTGCAAGTAAGATCGGCACATACAATACTATATGGAGTAGTAATTCACCATCGACACTTGATGCTTTCTTTAATATTTATTTAGGAGGCCTTACCGGATTGATAGATGGTATAACTGTTGGGAATGGTTCTATTGGTAACACATATTCTCATACTGTTACAAATACCACAGTAAAAGGAATAAATTACTGTCAAACTGGTTCTGGTAATAATAAGAGTTGTGATTTGTCTAAAAGTGATCCAGTTCAAGTTGCGATGCCTATATCAGAGCAAAATATACAAGATTGGAAAGATGCTGCAGCCTTGGGTGGAGCCATAACAGGGAATTATACTATTCCATCTAGTATGACACTTGGTCCTAAAAAGATAACAGGAAATCTGACTGTTAATAATGGACGCACTCTTACAATGAGTGGAAATATATGGGTGCAAGGTAATCTAGTTATAGAGAATAATTCATCTATGAAACTAAGTCCCGGATATGGAACTTCTGAGGGAGTTATTGTTGTAGATGGGACTATAAATATAAGTAATAATGCAACATTTCAGGGATCAGGAAGTCCGGGTAGTTATATGATGGCATTAAGTACTTCTTCCTCAACTTCTGCTATAAACTTATCGAACAATGGTGGAGCTGTTGCATTATATGCATCAAACGGCACGATCAATATAGACAATAATGGTACAGCTATCTCTCTAACAGGATATAATATTCACTTGAATAATAATGCAGTTATTACTTATGATAATGGTTTAGCAAATGCAAATTTTGTAAGTGGGCCTTCCGGGACCTGGAACATCGAGAGTTGGAAAGAAGTCGAATAACGATTTTGGCCATTTTGTGTTAAAATAGGGGAATGAAAGATATAAACAAGGTAATAGTTGCCAATTGGAAGATGAATCCGCAATCAAAGAAAGAGGCGGAAATTATTTTTAGAGGTATATCTACATCAATAAAGAATTTAAAAAATATAGATATAGTTGTCTGTCTTCCATTTCCATTTCTCTTTATTAAAGAAAAAATTAAAAATAAAAGTATTAAGTTAGGTAGTCAAGATATTTTCTATGAAAAAGAAGGTTCCTTTACCGGCGAAGTTTCAGCTTCTATGCTTAAAAATATGGGAGTAGAGTATGTGATAGTAGGGCACTCAGAGAGGAGAACACTGGGAGACACCAATGCAGTAGTTAATAAGAAAATTTTGATGGCAATTAAATCAAAGATTACCCCAATTTTTTGTATAGGAGAAAGCAAGAGAGATACAAATGGTTTTTATCTTTCTTTTATAAAAGAACAATTAATAGAAGGCCTTGCAGAAGTCACTAAATCACAAGTCAAAAATATAGTTATTGCTTACGAGCCGATATGGGCTATCGGAAGCCATGCCGTAAGAGAAGCTACACCTTCTGAATTTACAGAAATAAGAATTTTTATTAAAAAAATAATTTCAGATATGTATGATATTAAAACCGCAAATGAGATTCGAATTATTTACGGTGGTTCGGTCAATCCTTTTAATGCAGAACCATTTGTAAAAGAAGGGGGAGCCTTGGGATTGCTTGTTGGACGAGATAGTCTAAGTCCAAAGAAATTTAGTGCTATTATTAATTTGGCAAAATAAAATATAAATATGAAATCTATTAAAGACATTGAAGTTTTGAAAGGCAAGCGAGTTCTCGTCCGTGTAGACTTTAATGTCCCCATGAAGGACGGAAAAATCTTGGATGATTTTAGGATTAAAGCAGCTTTACCAACAATAGAGTATTTAAAGAAAAAAGGAGCGATAATTATACTCATGGCACACATCGGAGATGATGCTGTTTCTAGTTTAAAACCTGTAGCTATAAGGCTTAAAAAGTATTTACCAGAGCTTCATTTTATAGAGTCTTCTATTTTCTCGGATGAGACTAAAAAAACTATTTTTAGTCTGAAAAATGGAGATGTATCAATGCTCGAGAATCTTCGTCGTGAGATAGGAGAGAAGAAAAATTCACCTTCTTTTGCCAGAGGAATATCAAGATATGGAGATATTTATGTAAATGATGCTTTCTCTGTTTCTCATAGAGCTCATGCTTCTGTTGTTGGTATCACAAAATGTCTACCTTCATATGCTGGACTACAATTACTCGATGAAGTCAGTGAGCTTTCTAAAGCTTTCAGTCCAAAACATCCATTCCTTTTTATTTTAGGTGGTTCAAAATTTGAAACAAAAATTCCTTTAATAAAAAAGTTTCTACGCGATGCAGATGAAGTATTTATCGGAGGAGCAATCGCCAATGATTTCTTCAAAGGTAAGGGATATGAAGTAGGTACTTCGCTTGTGAGTGATGGCATCGTTCCAGTTAAATCTTTCTTTAAGAATAAAAATTTGATTTTACCTATAGACGTAGTTGCAGTAAAAGGAAGTGTATCTAGAAATATAAAGCCAGATGAAGTACAGAGTGATGAGAGTATACTTGATATCGGAAAAGGAACAGTAGAACTTCTAGACGGATTGATACAAAAAGCATCATTTATTCTTTGGAATGGACCACTTGGTAAATACGAAAGTGGATTCGGTTGTGCTACAGAGAAAGTTTTAAAATCAATCGCTAAGAGCAAAGCCAATAGTATAGTCGGAGGAGGTGATACAGTCGCCCTTATAACTAAACTTAAGATTGGAGATAAGATAGGATTTGTCTCTACTGGAGGTGGTGCTACTCTCGACTTTCTAGCTAAGGGGACTCTTCCTGGAATAAAAGCTTTAAAATAAAGATAAAATATAAAACTCTCATACATGTATGGGAGTTTTATATTTATGTTACAATCATTATTATGCCGAATGAAATTGAATTTTTAGATCTACTTTTGAAGAATAGGGGAATAAAAGATGAAGATAAAGATAAATTTCTATATCCTTCTTACGAGAATCATTTATATGACCCCTTTTTGATGAAAGATATGGAAAAAGTTTGTGTGCGTATTTTTGAAGCTACAGAAGCAAAAGAGAAAATAGTTATCTATACTGACTATGACTGCGATGGTATTCCCGCTGCTGTAATAATGAATGACTTCTTTAAAAAGATTGGTTATGAAAATTTCTCGATATATATTCCAGACAGGCACGATGAAGGATATGGACTACATATGGATGCAATTAAGAATTTTATAGATCAAGAAATAAAACTTTTAATAACTTTTGATTTAGGAATTACTGCTATATCAGAAGTCATAGAAGCAACTGCTGGAGGTATCGATGTGATTATTACTGACCACCACTTACCGAGTATTGATGGATTGCCAAATGCTTATGCAATACTCAATCCAAAACAAGTTGGATGTATCTATCCTGATAAAATGCTCTGTGGAGCAGGGATTGCTTTTAAACTTATCCAAGCGATGATATCAAAGTACGGAGAGTATTGGGGTATAAGTAAAGGCTGGGAGAAATGGCTTCTCGACATGGTAGGTATTGCAACTCTTGCAGATCAAGTTCCACTCTTGGACGAGAATAGAGTTTTAGCTACTTATGGTTTAAAAGTTTTACAAAAAGGACGAAGACCTGGCCTTGTAGAAATTTTTCGTAAAGCATCTGTCGATATTACAAAACTTAATGAAGAAGATGTAACTTTTACTTTAGCTCCTCGTATAAACGCAGCCTCTCGTATGGCAGATCCAATGATGGCCTTTGAAGCACTTTCTGCTATGGACTCGGTAATAGCAAAAGCATCAGCTGATAATTTGGCAAAGATAAATGACGACCGTAAATATATGGTGGCGAACATTATGAAAGAGGTAAATAAAACCTTAAGTAAAAGAGAAGATAAGAAAGTAATAGTCATAGGGAATCCAAGCTGGAGGATAGGAGTGCTGGGAATTATCGCTTCAAAAATAGTAGAAGAATATAAAAGGCCAGTTTTTGTATGGGGCTCTGATGGAAGTGAAATGTTGAAGGGCTCTTGTCGTTCATGGGGGAATATAAACTTGGTAGATATAATGAATTCTTTACCAGAAAATACAATGACGTCTTTTGGTGGGCATGCGGGTGCTGGAGGGTTTGCTGTGTCTCATGAAGAAATACATTTTTTAGAAGAAAGAATATTAAAAGTATATGGTGAAGATAGAGAAGTAGAAGAAGATATAGTTGGGACTGAAGCAGAGGCGTTTATAAGTATAGATGATGTTAATACCGGAAACTTTAATGTAATAGATAAGCTCGCTCCTTATGGAGCAGGGAATCCAAAACCAAAATTTCTTTTTAAAGAATTACCGATACATACATTAAAAGAATTTGGAAAAGAAAAAAATCATTTAGAATTAAGTTTTTTAAATAGTAATGGTAAGCAAATAAAAGCTATTGCTTTCTTTAAAACCAGAGATAGTTTTAAAAGTAAAATATCGGAAGGAGAGAGGATTAATCTCGTAGCTACATTTGAGAAAAGTACTTTTGCAGGCAGAACAGAATTAAGATTAAGAATTGTTGATATTATTTGATATAATGTAAAAGTCAGAATTTTTTCAAAGCTCTCATTCAAAAGGTCCTCGGACGAGGGGGACGGGAGCCGGTGCCAGACCATTTTTCATGAGACTTTAAAAAAATTCTTACTCAAATCATATGAATAAAGAAATACAAATATATACAGACGGGTCGTCATTGGGGAATCCTGGGCCTGGTGGGTGGGGGACTGTTATTGTCGATGGAGGTAAAATAATAGAAGAGTTGGGAGGTTATCATAAAGATACGACAAACAATCGTATGGAGCTTCAGGCTGCCATAGAAGCACTTAAATATATGAATAAGCATCATCATGAATATACAGTGACTATCCATGCTGACTCGGCCTATGTCCTAGGGGGAGTTACTAATTGGATTTTCGGATGGGAGAAGAATGGATGGCGAACTTCTAAAAAGGAACCAGTTTTGAATCAAGATTTATGGCAAGAACTTATCGGGCTTGTGCGTGAGTTTAAAGGTAAAATAATTTGGCAGAAAGTGAAAGGACATTCGGGGCACATTTATAATGATCGTGCAGATGAGATAGCAACATTAAGCGCCTTACATCAAAAGTATATTTTATAATGCACGCATAAATCTCTGCTGAGATTTTGCTCTGCTCGCACCGTCGTGCTGCGCAAGTCATTCTAAAACATACTTTTGATTTCAGGCTTGTTAAATCGTATGTCTAAAAAAGAAATTTTAATAGTTTTGATTTTGATAGCAGTCGCCATCGTGCGATTTTTCTTTTATCTACCGAAGGCTCCGGACTATAGTAGTGTTGTAGGGAAGAGTGTATCTCTGGAGGGGCAGGTTAGTGAGGATCCAGATATCCGACTAAAGAATAAACATTTAAATATTAAATTGAAAGACAACGATGTAAATATTTTAGTTTTTGTCGGAAGGGATGTAGAAGTTTCTTATGGAGATGAAGTGAAAGTCAAAGGTGTATTAGAAGAGCCAGAAAACTTTACAACTAGTGTGGGGAAAGAATTTAATTATAAAAGATATCTAGCTAATAAAGATATTTATTATTTAATTAAAAATGCAGACATGGAAATTATTTCTAGTGGCAATGGTAATAAAATAAAAACTTTATTATTTAAACTTCGCAACTCATTTATTAGAAATATAAATAATGTTATTCCAATGCCTGAGAGCGACCTGGCCAATGGCTTGATCCTTGGAGTGCGAGGTGGCTTTGATGAAGAGACAAATAAGGAATTCATAGATACAGGGACTATCCATATGATCGCACTCTCTGGCTACAACGTATCTATCGTGGCCGACGGAGTGATGAAAACTTTCGGCACAATACTCTCAAAAACCCTTTCAATAGTCATAGGAATAGTCGTCATACTTTTATTTATCATTATGACAGGAGCATCTTCGACTGCTATTCGTGCGGGTATTATGGCCACCATTATGCTCTTGGGTAGGATTACAGATAGGCGATACGTCGCAGGGCGAGCTCTCATAGTAGCAGGACTACTTATGGTAGCTTATGATCCGAGAGTTCTAGTCGACATGTCTTTCCAACTATCTTTCATTGCGACTGGCGGGGTTTTATTTTTAACACCGAAAGTTTTAAGGTGGTTTAAATTTTTACCTCTCCGTTTTGGAATACGAGAAATGGTAGCCAGCACTGTCGCTGCTACCATTTCTGTCTTGCCTATACTTTTGTATTTAACTGGAGTTTTATCTTTAGTCTCTTTACCTGCTAATTTTCTAATATTACTTCTTATTCCTACTGCTATGTTATTTATATTTATAACTGGTATGTTAGGATTTATCTTACCTCTATTGTCTATAGCAGCAGGGTATATAACATACTTGATACTATTATATATATTAAGTGTGATTCATTTTTTCGGATCTTTATCTTTCGCTAGTATCTCAATTCAATCATTTCCACTAGTATTTACAATCTTAATTTATAGTTTTTTATCTTGGTGGATATTTAAAGATTAGTAGTTAGTAAGCTAGTGATTAGTTTCTAGTAAGTAAAAATACATCGATTATGTCGATGTATTTTTACTAGCCACTAATTACTAGAAACTAGAACCTGATTTTCGTAATTACTTTCTATTACTTCCCAGTTCAAGTTTGCAAAAAAGGCTTCTATATAATTTTTCTTTTCAGATGGAATATAATCGAAGAGATATGAATGCTCCCACATATCTAAAGCGAGGATAGGAGAAGCACTAACTAGATGACCTAAGTGTTGCTCATCTACCCACTGTGTTAGAAGACTATTGGTTTCTTTGTCATAGTAAAGCATTGCCCATCCGATACCGCGAGTCATAGCTAATGCTTTGAAGTTTGCTAGCCATACTTCAAAAGTAATACCACTTTTCTCTATTTCTACTTTTAATTTAGAATCAGCCGGAAGTGATTTTGATCCACTTGAAAGAGATGTAAAATAATATTCGTGATTACGAACGCCTCCGAATTCAAAAGCGAAACGGCGATGAAGCTCGCTTAGAATATAAGCATTGGCAACTAAATCTTTCTCGTATTCTTTTATTTTATTTAAAACCAAGTTTGAATTAGCTACGTAAGCTTTATATAATTTTAGATGCTCTTCTATTGCTTTCTCGCTTATACCTGTTAATTTTGGTATATCAAATGTTTTCGGTGTAAATGTTTCCATGTTTTTATTGTTATTTAATGTTAATATATGAAGTATAACACGTGTCCCGTTAGATATGCATTATTCTTAAACGGAACACAAATTATTTATAATATCTAACTGTGATGGAAAGAAGAAGAAAATATCTACCATATATTCTATTGATTTTATTGGTTATTTTGACGGCTGGTATCTGGTTTTTCGTTTTTCAACATAAGAACAGCCCATATTTAAAAGTTGTATTTCTAGATGTTGGGCAAGGGGATGCTATCTATATAGAAGCCCCTAATGGCAAGCAAATGCTTATAGACGGAGGGCCAGATGCTAAACTTTTATCTAGTTTGTCGAAGGTTATGCCTTTTGCTGATCGCTCGATAGATATGATAGTGGCTACGCATCCAGATATGGATCATATCGGAGGGTTTCCACTTCTGATAGATAATTATAAAGTGGGAAGTATATTAGAAAATGGGGCAACATCTGATTCGAAAGTATATGAAAGTTTAGAAAACAAAATTGTAAAAAATAAAATAAAGAAAATAATCGCAAAGAGAGGAATGCATATCATACTTGATAATAAGAAAAATATTTATTTCGATATTATTTTTCCTGATAGAGATGTGTCGAATTTTGATAGTAATGATGGCTCGATAGTAGGGAAGCTAACGTATGGTAAAGACTCATTTATGTTCACAGGGGATGCAACAACTTATACTGAGAATCTGATTGGCTGGAATGAAAAAGATAGTACTTTAAAATCTGATGTCCTGAAGCTTGGACATCATGGGTCACATACTTCATCGGGTGTTTCTTGGCTTGAGAAGGTGAATCCGAGAGTTGCTATCATCTCAGTAGATAAAGGGAATAAGTATGGTCATCCGCATAAAGATATCCTAGATAGACTAACCTCACTTCATATTCCATTTTTAAAAACTTCAGACTTAGGCAATATTATTTTTGAGTCAGATGGAATAAAACTTGTATATACAAAATAGGTCTTCTTTGAAATAGATTCCTTCGAAGGACACGCATATTTCCTTACTAGGAAATTGCTCTGCTCGGCTCGACAGCCTGCGCAAGTTCCTTCTTAAGAACTATTTCAAATACGACCTAAATACAAAATAAAAATCCTCACGATTGTGAGGATTTTTATTTTATGATTCCAGCTTTCTTTAATACTGCATAGGCTCCGTGTTTGTTGATTGTTTTGATTGCCTTGGTAGAAATAGTTAGAGGGAAGTACTTTTTAAGCTCAGGGACGTAGATACGCTTCTTTTGAAGGTTGGCATATTTACGAAC
>SESG01026497.1_pt1 | contig 11443 bp, 10 predicted proteins | sample 3171421 | NCBI WGS metagenome assembly SESG01 (sample SAMN10866946, study PRJNA518727) | freshwater metagenome | biome: subpolar coniferous forest; feature: holomictic lake; material: water; isolation source: holomictic Lake 227, 6 m and 8 m depth | place: Canada: near Kenora, Ontario | collected... | reverse complement strand
GTTCCATTTCCGGTAAATCGCCCAGGTGCAATAATCCGCGATCTGGAGGTCCAGGTTCGACTTCGACGCATGATGCAGCACGCGATAGCGCACGGTGGCCGGGAGCATGCCCGAGGGGGACGCCTGGCAACCGACTGATGACTGTGCAATTGTGCCGCCCATGACGTAAAATCGCGCGAGCATGGGCCGAAATGGGAGAGGTTGAAAGGGGAAAGTGGGGAGGGGAAATTCTGAAATCCTGAAACGCTGACAAGCTGAAAGCTGACCCGCCTTCGCGTGGCCCCGGCGCGGCAAGGAGCGGAGGGCAGAGGCCAGAGGACGCGCCTGAAAAGCAGAGAGCAGAAAGCAGAAAGCGGAAATGGGACGGCGGAAATCGGTAATCGGCTAGGCGAAGACCTCGACGCGGGTGCGGTAGCCGAGGCGGTCGAGGAGGTTTTCGCAATCTTCCCAGGTGAGAACGAAGGCACGGACATCGGCCACGCCAAGACGCGAAACTACAAAGCGGAGGGCGTCCGTATCCTGGTCGGCAAACTCGCCGTCGAGCAAGGCCGTTTCGGCCCAGTCCACCAGTTGCGCCAGGGAAAGCTCGTGATGCAGGAAAGCCGTGAGCTTTGCTGCGGCAGTTTGTTTCGTCACTAGCATACCGGCATCCTACACTTTCTGATGGCCTTTATCCACTGGGAATTTCTCGTGAACTTCGACCAGTTTGCCATGGTCGTCGTAAACCTCCTGCCAGAAGCGCAAGGTGGCTTCCGCGGCGTCCACTTCCTTGAGGTAGCGGGCACGCCAGCCGAGTCGGCCGGCTACGTCCAGTCGGTAACGCCTTCCGCCGCCGGGGAGCTCGTCCCAGGCACCGAACTTCTTCTCGTTTTGCGCGCGTGTGCTCATCGGGGGCTGGCGAGGGTGAGGGTAGGCGAAGCGGGGCTGGAGGGGAAAGCTGAAATGCTGCCCGCCTTCGCCTGGCTTCTTCGCGCAGGACGGCGGAGGAATCTTCTGGTGCGTGGCGGGCAGTTCTTCCAAGTTCGCGAGGGCCTGGTGTGCCATCCAAGGTGTGCCATTGAGCCACGAAGTGAGACAAGATGGCGCATGTGGCACAGTTGCCGTGGGTGGTGCCAATGGGGCTGTGTATTCGTAATTGTCTAATACTAAACCACTTACACATATTCCTATGGGCTGGCACCGCCCGTGCTATAAGCACCCTGTATTTTTGTATCCAGGAGCTTATTATGGCTAAAGTAATTGGTATTGATTTGGGCACCACGAACTCATGCATGGCAGTCATGGAGGGCGGGGAGCCCACCGTGCTCGAGAATTCAGAAGGACGCCGGGTCACCCCGTCCGTCGTAGCGTTTACCAAGACCGGTGAGCGGTTGGTTGGCGATGCCGCCAAACGCCAGGCGGTCACCAACTCGAAGAATACCGTCTATTCCATCAAACGGTTCATGGGGCGCAAATTCACCGAGGTGGAAGAGGAACGCAAGCGCGTCCCCTACAAAGTCGTCGCCGCCCCAAACGGTGATGCGGCCGTCGAGATCGAGATTGACGGCAAGGTCAAGCAATACACCCCGGCGGAAATTTCCGCCATGGTCCTCGGCAAGCTCAAGACCGATGCCGAGATGCGGCTGGGTGAGAAGATCACTCAGGCGGTGATTACCGTTCCCGCCTACTTCAATGATTCCCAGCGCCAGGCCACCAAGGACGCCGGGCGGATTGCCGGCCTGGAAGTGCTGCGCATCATCAACGAGCCGACCGCGGCGTCGCTCGCTTACGGCTTGGACAAGAAGAAGGACGAGGAAATCGCGGTTTACGACCTGGGCGGCGGCACGTTCGACATTTCGGTGCTGGAAATCGGCGACGGCGTCTTCGAGGTCAAGGCCACCAACGGCGACACCCATCTGGGCGGCGACGATTGGGACAACCGCATCATGGATTCGATTCTGGACGAGTTTAAGAAGGAGTACGCCATGGACCTGCGCAAACAGGCCGACGCCCTCCAGCGCATCAAGGAGGAATCCGAGAAGGCCAAGATCGCGCTCTCCAGCTCGCAGGTCTATGAAATCAACCTGCCGTTCATTACCGCCGACGCCAGCGGGCCTAAGCACATCAGCATGAAGCTGACCCGCGCCAGGATGGAGCAGCTCTGCGACGATCTGTTCGAGCGCACCATCGGCCCGGTGAAGAATTGCCTGCGGGACGCGGGCATCCCCCTGGAAAAAATCGACGAGCTGGTGCTCGTTGGCGGCATGACCCGCATGCCCAAAGTGGTGGAAACCGCTCACAAACTGGTAAACAAGACCCCGCATCAGGGCGTCAACCCGGACGAGGTGGTCGCTGTAGGCGCCGCCATTCAGGCCGGCGTGCTCAAGGGCGAAGTCAAAGACGTCCTGTTGCTGGACGTGACCCCGCTCTCGCTCGGCATCGAGACGCTCGGTGGCGTGTTCACCAAGCTCATCGAGCGCAACACGACGATTCCCACCCGCAAGTCGGAGATATTCTCCACCGCCTCCGATAATCAGCCGGGCGTCGAGATTCACGTCCTCCAGGGCGAACGCCAATTGACGCGTGACAACAAGACTATTGGCAAGTTCCACCTGACGGACATCCCCCCCGCGCCGCGTGGCGTGCCGCAGGTCGAAGTAACCTTTGATATCGACGCCAACGGCATCCTGCACGTCAGTGCCAAGGACCTGGGCACGGGCAAGGAACAGAAGATTACGATCACTGCCAGCAGCGGCCTCACCAAGGACGAAATCGAGAAGATGCGTAAGGACGCCGAGGCCCACGCCGAGGACGACAAGAAGCGCCGCGATGAAATCGAGCAGCGCAACGAGGCGGACAACGCCGTCTATCGTTCCGAGAAGATGCTCAAAGACAATGCGGACAAGATCTCCGGCGACGACAAGAGCAAGATCGAAGCGGCCATCACGGAAGTGAAAGAGGCCATCAAAGGCGGCGATGCCGCGGTCATCCGCACGGCGAGCGAGAAGCTCAACGAATCCTGGCAGGCTGTTTCGGCCGAGCTCTACAAGGCCGCCGCCGAAAAGGCCCGCGCCAGCAAGCCCCAGGGCCAGCCCGGTCCGGAGGCCGGCGCCGAACCCAAGGCCGACGACAAGAAGGGCAAGGACGAAGGCCCGATCATTGACGCCGAAGTGGTGGACGACAAGAAGTAGAGCAGATTTTCCCGCAGCACGTGCGGCGGGATTTTGATTCAACGCATAATCATAAACCAAAAGAAAAAAACACAAACTATGGCATTAAATGTAAAACCCCTCGGCGATCGCGTTCTAGTTGAACCGGTCGAAGAGAAGGAAGTCAAAAAGGGCGGAATCATTATCCCCGATACCGCCAAAGAAAAACCGCAAGAAGGCATCGTGCGCGTGCTGGGCACGGGCAAAACCGACGACGAAGGCAAGAAAATTGCGTTCGAAGTCAAGGTGGGCGACCGCGTGCTCGTCAGCAAATACGGCGGCACCGAAATCAAGCTCGACGGCAAGGAGTACAAGCTCCTCGGCTCGGACGACCTGTTGGCCATCCTCCAATAACCGAGACCCTCAACTATCAACAATTGACTATCTACTAAATTATGGCAGCAAAACAATTACTCTTCGACGAAGCCGCCCGGCAGGCCATCCTGCGCGGGGTGGCCAAACTCTCCCGTGCCGTCACCGCCACGCTCGGCCCCAAAGGCCGTAACGTGGTGCTGGACAAGAAATTCGGCTCCCCCACCGTGACCAAGGACGGCGTTACTGTCGCCAAGGAAATCGAACTGGAGTGTCCTTATGAAAACATGGGCGCCCAGATGGTCCGCGAAGTCGCCAGCAAGACCAGCGACGCCGCAGGTGATGGAACGACCACCGCGACCGTGCTGGCCGAGGCGATTTATCGCGAAGGCCTGAAGTACGTCACCGCCGGCGGGAATCCCATCGGCATTCAGCGCGGAATCGCCAAGGCCGTTGAGGCCGCCGTCGCGCACCTCGACAAGATCGCCAAGAAGGTGAAGGACAAAGAGGAAATCAAGCAGGTCGCCACGGTCTCCGCCAACTGGGACACCACCATCGGCGAAATCATCGCCGATGCGATGGACAAGGTCGGCAAAGACGGCACCATCACGGTCGAGGAAGCCAAGTCCATTGAGACCACCCTCGAAGTCGTCGAAGGCATGCAGTTCGACAAGGGCTATCTCTCGCCCTATTTCGTCACCAACGCCGAGACGATGGAAGCCAAGATGGAGGACGCCTACATTCTCCTCTACGAAAAGAAGATCAGCAGCCTCAAGGACATGCTCCCGCTGCTCGAAAAGGTCGCCAAGGTCGGCAAGCCGATGTTGATCATCGCTGAAGACCTCGAAGGCGAAGCGCTGGCCACCCTCGTGGTCAACAAGCTGCGCGGCACGCTCAACATCGTCGCCGTCAAAGCCCCGGGCTTCGGTGACCGCCGCAAAGCCATGTGCGAAGATATCGCCATCCTCACCGGCGCCAAGTTCATCAGCGAAGACCTCGGCCTCAAGCTCGAAGGCGTTGAACTCAGCGACCTCGGCCGCGCCAAGAGCATCGTCGTGGACAAGGAAAACACCACCATCGTCGAAGGCGGTGGCAAGAGCACCGACATCCAGGGCCGCGTCAACCAGATCCGCCGTCAGATCGAGGAAACCACCTCGGACTACGACCGCGAAAAACTGCAGGAACGCCTGGCGAAGCTCGCCGGTGGCGTAGCCGTCATCAACGTCGGCGCCGCAACCGAGACCGAGATGAAAGAGAAGAAAGCACGCGTCGAGGACGCTCTGCATGCGACCCGCGCAGCCGTCGAAGAGGGCATCGTCCCTGGCGGTGGCGTAGCGCTGATTCGCTGCCTTGAAGCCATTGACAAGGTCAAGGGCAACAACGAAGACGAGCGCATCGGCGTCGAGATCGTCAAGAAGGCGGTCGAGTTTCCGACCCGCGCCCTCGCGAACAACGCCGGCGAGGAAGGTTCCGTCGTCGTCGAAGAAGTCAAGAAGCGCAAAGGCAACGAAGGTTACAACGTGGCCGACAACAGCTACGAAGACCTCGTCAAAGCCGGCGTGGTGGACCCCAAGAAGGTCACCCGCACCGCGCTGCAGAACGCCGCGTCCATCGCTGGCCTGCTCCTCACCACCGAATGCCTCATCACCGAGATTCCTGAGAAGGACAAGAAGCCCGCGATGCCGGGCGGTCACGGCGGCGGCGGCATGGGCGGCGAGATGGATTACTAACCCTTTCGCAGCGTAGGGTCGGCTCACTGCCTGCCCTTCCCGCTGCGGTTCCGGGAGGATCCGGGCAATCGAGCGAGGCTGGTGCAAACCAGCCTCGCTTTTTGTTAGCCTGGACAGTTCACATTCCGATGGAAACGCCAACCATGCGCCGCGTGCCCTCCCGCGGCGTTCAAGGGTGTGAAATAACGACCTCCCTCAGCCACAGCCGCCGGGGAGTTAAGCTCCGACGAAGCCAGGGAGCAACGAATCTTCCCAAACCGTCGAAAACAGAAAGGCCGGCGGCTGTGGGCTGCAGGGAGCGGGTTCGGCTCTTCAATTTCTACCATCGTTTCAAGTGTCCGAGTTGAATTGCCGCGCTTACCCCGAGGGCAACACCAAGTACGAGGAAAGAGCCGCCGATTCGGACAGGCCCGGCCCAACTCAGGACAACGCCGACCAGAACCAGAACCCCGGCGATGGCATATAGTGAATATCCGAATCCTGTGGCCTTTGATGTGGTTTTCATATCTTAAACAAAGCTGCGTTAGCCGAACCGGGTTAGGGGGACAACCGCTTATTCAACCGGTCAGCGCAAAGGCCAGACCTCGCCATGCTGGTGGCGCATTGCTTACAACCCCGACTGCATCCCCAGGCCCTTACTTAACTTCCAGCGCGAAGTCCACCTTGGCGGGCTCGCCGTCCTTGACTTCAATTTCCTGACTCACCACGCCGGCTTTGCGATGCGCGGCCTGAAGCTTGTATTTGCCGGGCGGAACGTTGGCGATCTTGAACGTGCCATCTTTGGCGGACACGGCGAAGTAGGGATGATCGAAGACGCTCACCCAGGCGAACATCCACTGATGCACATCGCACTTAAACTTCAGGAACATCTCGGGCTTGGCGAAGGAGAAAGTCAGGTCCGCGGTATTGGGGAGCTGGGCTTCGTTCTTAACCTGGTTGCCCGAGCCCTCCGCCGGCATGGTATGGACATTGTGCAGGACGGGATCGGAGTTCTTGACGACAATCTTCTGCCCGGTCTGGACGGCGAAGATCGACGGCACGTATTCGCACCCCTTTTGATCCAGCGTCATCGGCGGCGCCGAGGCCCCGGTGGATTTGCCGCTAATGTCCTGCAGGGAAACGATGACGTCGGCCAGCTCCCCTTTGCCGCCTGCCACGTAGAAGTGTGTCGTTGGGACCTGCGTGTGCATCTTGCTGCAGTTCACATCCTCCATGACCGGAGTGATGTCCTTTTCCTTCGGCGGGGTGCCTTTAAGCGTGACCGTGCCCGTGATGTCGCCGGCGGAGACGCCTTGCAGCCCTGCCGCCAGCCCGATGACCAGTATAAGTATGGATGATTTCTTCATATTTCCAGTTGTCTGCTTCAGAAAATCATAACCAACCTAGCACAGAGTGTTTCGGGCGCAAGTGATCGCCGATTTCTCGTAACTAATGTGCCGTGGTTTACGTCTTCTCTTATAGAACCATCGTGCGTGCGGATGGCTGGGGGCCAGCACCCGAGCAGACAGCAGACGAACTCTACGAATATGACGAAACATCTATTGATTGCGCTGGCCGCACTCGCCGGCACCCTGACTCTTCAACCGCTGGCCCGTGCCGCCACCACCAACGACCCCACAACTCCGGCCACCAGCGACCGCGCCGGCGCCATGCGCGACCGGATGCAGGATACCGCCCGCGAGCTCAACCTGACCCCCGAGCAGACGGCAAAACTCCAAACCATCGTGCGCGAGCGGATGGAGAAGATGCGCGCCGTGCGTCAGGACACCAGCCTTTCGTCCGAGGAAAGGCGGGAGAAATTCCAGGCGGGACGCGAAGAACTGCTCGCGGAGGTCAAAAAGGTCCTCACCCCGGAGCAATTCGAGAAGTGGAAGGCCAAACAGGGGCTCCAGACTGGCGGCGGCCTGAGGCCGATGGCACGCATCCAGGAGGCTATCCAGGATTTGAAGCTCACCGACGACCAGATGCAGCAGCTCACGCCCGTCTATCTGGAGCAGATGGAAAAGCTCCGCGACCTGTACCAGGACAGCAGCCTTTCGATGGCCCAGAAAGTGGAGAAGCTGAAGGCCGCAAGCAAGGAGGTTGCGCCCAAGCTCAAGAAGGTGCTCGATGCCGAACAGTACGCGAAGTGGGAAAAGAACTCCGCCCAATTTCTGGAAGAAGTGCAGCAGCGCTTCCAAGGCAGGAAACAGAACTAGCCCCGAGCTCCCTTGCCCCCGCAGCCGTCGGCGTCAGCCAGCGACATTTCAATTCCTCGCTCAGGAATCCCTCCCCGTGCGCTATCAGCACCGGAGCAACACGCTAGTACCTTAATGGTACCTTAATAGTCCCCAGATAGTACCTTGATAGTACCCTAATAGACCCTTGATAGTCCCTTAATAGTACCAAGATTGCAACAGGGGAGCAGGTGGCTATCTGCCCCAGAGCAGCGGGCAAGCCGCAGGCGTTCGCATCTCGGGGGGCAATCAAGCCGCGCCAGAATCAAGGACGGGGCGACTGCCCCGGTCACCCACCACTTTCAGTCATCCGGCAGGCAATATAAGGTTGGTAATTGGCAATAGGGTTGTAGCTGCTTTTGCGCTCGTGGCGGAAGCTGCCTGAGCTATAATTCAACCACGCTGCTATGCGCTTTTTGCCCGAAGAGGTTGAGAATCGGCGGGAGTTCTTCCGCGCCACGGCGCGCTATGGTCTGCTGGCTCTGGTCGGAGCGGCGACTTGGCTAGCCGCGCGACCTCGCGGCCCGCTTGGGCAGCGTTGTGTAAACCAAGGCATTTGCAGCAGTTGCGGGGTCTTCGCGGAGTGTGGCCTGCCCCAGGCGCTCTCCGCCAAGCAAGCGAAGGAGAGAGCTTGATATGAAGAAGCAGAAGCAAAGCATCACCCGCCGCGATTTCCTCAAGGAAGCCGCGGGAGGTGCCGGCATAATTGCTGTGGGCAGCGGCACCTTCGCCGCGTCGGTTGGACTCGCCCGCGGCGCCAGCACCGGCAAGGACGCCAACCCCTTCGCCTATGACGTGGAGCGGCTGCGCAAGACCGACCCGAAATTGATTCATTACGAGCAAGTCGCTCATTTCGCCAGCCCCGGCCCCGACCCGCGCCGCATCGTCATCGGCCCCGAGGACCGGGTGTATATCGCCGCGGGTAATGCAGTGAGTGTGCTCGACCGCGACGGGACGCGCATAAAGGACATTGATCTCGGCACCTCGGCGCGCTGTGTGGCAGTCTCCTTGGATGGGACCGTTTATGCCGGCGCGCGCGATCACGTGGAAGTGTTCGACGCGAAGGGCAAGCGTCTGGCCTCCTGGGGATCGCCTGGCAAGCGGACCTGGTTTACCGGCCTGGCGGTCGGCGAGAACGACGTCTTCGCGGCGGATGCCGGCAACCGGGTCGTGCTGCGCTACGACAAATCCGGCAAGCTCACCGGCCGCATTGGCGAGAAGAGCAAGGAACGGAACGTCCCCGGCATCATTATGCCCAGCCCGTATCTCGACGTGAAGCTGGCGCACGACGGTCTGCTGCGCCTGAACAACACTGGGCGCCACCGCGTGGAGGCCTACACTCCCGCGGGCGACCTGGAGTCGTCGTGGGGCAAGCCTTCCGGCGCCATCGAAGGCTTCTGCGGCTGCTGCAACCCAATCGGCCTGGCGATGCTGCCGGACGGGCGCTGCGTGACGTGTGAGAAGGGAATGCCGCGGGTAAAGGTCTATTCGCATGATGGCGTCTTCGAATCAGTCGTCGCCGGTCCGGAAACCTTCCCCGAGAACGCCAAAGCGACCTTTGTGAAAGGCGCCGAGGACTGCCGATTGGGCGGCCTGGACGCCGCGGTGGATTCGCAACAACGCATCTACATTCTTGACCTCGTGACCAACGAGGTGCGGGTGATGAAGCACAAGGCGTGAATATGAGATCCGAAATCCGAAAACCGAAATCCGAAGGAAATCCGAAATCCGAGGCCCGAATCCCCGAGGCCAGTGGGAGACTATTCGGTTTTCGGCCTTCGGATTTCCTTCGGTTTTCGGCTTTCGGCTTTCGGATTTGAACTACCCCTCATGCCCTCTTCCGCCCCAACCCCCTCAACTCTATCGCGGCGCCAATTCCTGCGCGACGGCACTCGCGCCGCTGCCCTCACAGGAGTGGGCGGCTTGCTGGGCGTGATGGTCGGACGGAGCAGTGCCAAGGGCACCGTGTGGCAGATCGATCCGATGAAGTGCGTGCGCTGCGGCAACTGCGCCACATCCTGCGTGCTCGAGCAGTCCGCCGTCAAATGCGTGCACGCCTTCGCCATCTGCGGCTACTGCCAGCTTTGCACCGGCTACTTCGAGCCCGAGCCAAACGACCTGAACACCGGCGCGGAGAACTGCCAGTGCCCCACCGCGGCCATCAAGCGGACTTACGTCGAGGACCCCTACTACGAATACACCATTGACGAGCGGCTGTGCATTGGCTGCGCCAAATGCGTCGAGGGCTGTAACCGTTTCGGCAACGGCTCGCTCTTCCTGCAAGTGCGGCACGACCGCTGCGTCAACTGCAACGAATGCGCCATTTCCAAGGTTTGCGCCGGCGATGCCTTCCGCCGGGTGCCGGCCGATCAGCCCTATCTGCTGAAGACGACCGGCCATTGAAATGAAGGTAGCAGGCAGAATGCAGAATGCAGAAGGCACAAGCCCGGGCGCAAGCGACCGGTGCAGGCAAGCCCTTGGCTATTTGCTATCGGCTATTGGCTATTCCCGCACCCGCGCTGCCTCGGGAGCTAAATCGCCAATCGCCAATCGCCAATGGCCGACCTGGCTGTGCGCCTTCGTGCTCTTCGCGCTGCTGGCCAGCGTCGCCCTCGCGGAGCAGCGTTTCCCGCCCCCGGACTTCGAGAGCGGTCACAAGCTGCCGATCACGACGACGCCCCCGGCGCGGGCAATCTACTTCCAGTACCTGGACGTGGCGGTGCTCGCCGCCTGCCTCGGGCTCGGAAGCTGGCTGGTCTATAAGCCGCGCTCGCGCAAAGGCCTGGTGGCGCTCTCCATTTTCTCGGTGCTCTATTTCGGATTCTGGCGCAAGGGCTGCGCCTGCGCCATCGGCTCCTTGCAGAACGTCGCGCTCGGCCTGTGCGACCGCGGCTACGCGGTACCGGTGACGGTGAGCGCGTTTTTCGTGCTGCCGCTGGTGTTTGCGATTTTCGGCGGGCGGACTTTCTGCGCCGCCGTCTGCCCACATGGCGCGCTGCAGGATTTGGTATTGCTCAAGCCGATAAAGCTGCCGCCCTGGCTGGAGCAGGCGCTAAGCGTGCTGCCCTACATCTACCTGGGCGCAGGCGTGCTGTTCGCCGCGACGGGCAGCGCCTTCATCATCTGCCAATACGATCCCTTCGTGCCCATCTTCCGGATGAATGGCCGAACTCTGATGGTGCTAAGCGGCGCGGCGCTGCTCGTGCTGGGGGTCTTCGTGGGCCGGCCCTACTGCCGCTTCCTGTGTCCCTATGGCGCGCTGCTCAAGCTCGGCTCCATCGTCTCGAAATGGCGCGTGCGTGTGACGCCCAACTATTGCACCCAATGCCGCTTGTGCGAAACGTCCTGCCCATTCGGCGCGATGCGCGAGCCCGAGGCCAGCCCCGCGGGTGCGCAACCCTTGATCAAAGACCGCAAGCGTCTGGCCTGGCTGCTGGTGCTCTTGCCGGTGCTCCTCCTTGGCGGCGGCTGGCTGGGCTCCCGGTTTGGCGCGCCCGCGTCACGGCTCCACCCGACAGTCAGCCTGGCGGACCAGTTGGTGCGCGCGCAAGACACTCCCCCCAAGTACGGCGTGCTTTCCCCGGATGAGCTGGCACTGGAGCGCGCTCGTCAGACGCCGCAGGAAATCCTAACCGAGGCGGCCGCGATCCGGCACAAATTCTACATAGGCGGCTGGCTCTTCGGCGCATGGGTCGGGCTGGTGATTGGTGTGAAGCTGATCAGCCTTTCCGTGCGCCGGCGGCGGACGGACTACGAACCGGACCGCGGCGACTGTTTCGCGTGCGCGCGCTGCTTCGAGTTCTGCCCGAACGAACTGGTCCGGCGTGGCTTGACGCCGGCGGCTGCATCCGCCCCCGCCGTGGAAGGCTCGAACGTATGAACATGTATAACGCTGCTGGGAATTGGCGACTTACGGCCTGGATTGCAGGCGTCTTCTCTGTGTTGGTCGGCCTCACCATGCTTTACGGCCGCCTCAGCGTCAGGGCGGAGGATCCCC
>SESG01022972.1_pt1 | contig 11450 bp, 10 predicted proteins | sample 3171421 | NCBI WGS metagenome assembly SESG01 (sample SAMN10866946, study PRJNA518727) | freshwater metagenome | biome: subpolar coniferous forest; feature: holomictic lake; material: water; isolation source: holomictic Lake 227, 6 m and 8 m depth | place: Canada: near Kenora, Ontario | collected... | reverse complement strand
GATTGTGTTTTACATTAGTATCAACACCAATATAATTAGTTTTACCAACAGCGATGTCTTCTTGATCATCAAGCGTTAAAACTATTCTGTCAGGTTTGTCGTTTTTGAAAACTATAGTATAGGCTGTATCCCAACTATTTTTGAGTTTACCGTTTTTATTTAGTCTTTTAGTGTATTGACTCATATTGCCGTGAAATTTATTACTAAATTTTGTTGGAACAGATAGTTCTTGAACAAATCCACCCAGGTTAATAAAAGAATTAAAAATACTACTAGAATTTTTATTTTTGTCGATAATATTAGTTCTGATTCTGTTTACGCTTCTAAACGTTTTTGACACAAAAACAATTGGATGTTCAGTTATTCTATTAATTTCAAAATTTCTTTTAGAAATAGCCAGATCAACAAGTCTTTGTCCAAATTTATTTAAATAATATAAGACATCTAGGTAAAATAACTTTTTGTCTTCTTTTAGATCTCTTGAACCCAATTGTGAATTGATGTGTTCAACTAATCCGCTATTATAATATCTAGCTAAATAAGATGCTACCTTAGACAATCTCGTCAGCCGCATAACAATCGAGTGACATCTTACATCACCAATATTATTATATTTTGTATTTATCTTATATTTTTCAATTTTTATACTCTTTTGAACTTGGAATGTTATGTTATTAACTAATTGATCTTTCTTATTTTCATAAGCGTCATAAACATCTTCAAGAGCTTTTTGAGCATCTTGACCACTAATTGTTTTTGGATTCAAATAATTATATTTTTTCATGAAATCAAATTTTGACATCTGAGAAAATTCATAGAAATTTTCACAAACAAGTTTAGATATTTGATTTCTGTATTCAAGAATGGCATTAGCTTTATCAACAATAAAATCCAATTTACAGTCATTAGTTGACTTGTAAATCTTAAACGATCTTGATTTGATACGCGGTCTAAGCATTAGCCTTTATTTTTATTCTCACATTTAAGCTTTTTATGAAGCTTTTTTATCTGTTCTCGAAAAAAACCGGAAATATTAATATGATAGGTATTTCTTAGCTCTTCAATAATAACCTTGTCATCATCTGAAACGCTAACCATAAACGCTGGATAAAAATATCTCTTTTTCATATATACTCCTTATACAATATTTTTTGTAATACTCCTTCTTTTTCAATTAATATATTTATAGAAATTTAATTATAATTTGTTTGATATTAATTTCAAAAAATTAAGCTAATGAAATGACTTTTAAAGTTTTTCCTGTTATTTCTTCATATACGCTCTTTTTTTCAGATATTTTTTCAATAATTGATGAAATAAATTTTTTAGCACTAATTTTCAGTTCTACATTTATCACACTATCCTGAACCGAACTTGACATTATTTCAAAAGAATCTTGTGGTAAATCAGCGCCAATGATTACATCTTCCAAAATATTCCCAGATATTACGGGAAACGAACAGGATATTACTGGATGATCTCTAAGAATCTGATTTCTGTTAAGCCCACTAAACGATTTTATAATTTGCTCTACTAGCTTGTTACCATTTGATATAATATTAACACAATCCTGAAAATTAGCAATATTTTCTAATTTTTCGTTATCAAAAACGACTAACTCATGCAAAGTGTTAGAGTCTTCGTTTTCACCAATAAAATTATCTAAAGCCATTGTTTTGTTAAGAGGATCTCCACCATCTATTGTGGTACGTTTTTTACGATATTTTCTTTTGATAGAATTTACAAAGTGATTTTTCACACTAGAATAAAAGAAAGTATTAAAATCTGTTTTCCTTCCATTTTTACCATACTTTTGTGCTGTCTTAAAAAATATTATCTTAATTTCTGAAAGAGCGTCTTCTGAAAGCCAAGTATATTGACGAGCTAAACAATCAAAAGTTTGTTTTCTTCTTTCGAAGAGCCTCTTAAATAAATCTTCGTCTCCGGTATTAGAATATTCAAGAACTTCTATGTTTTCTTGTTTTCTATTAATTCCGAACCTTATTTCACTATCTTTACATTGCTGCAAAACAACATCGTCAGTTTCAATTACCATTTTTTGTCTTCCTCTAAATTACAATGTTCCGATTCCAACCCCAGCAAGGCATTTTTCCCATTTTGTAACACGAATTCGTCTGGGTCTGTTCCTACTGGGCTACCGGACGCATCATAACCTAAAGGGAGCTTTATTGACGAGATTGTAAAATAATCCTTTGAAAGCTCATATGTTTTTTGCATCGCTCTCTGGCCCGCACCTTGTTTGCCTTCCTTACCAGGGTCGGCATCGAAACACAAACACAAGCGATCACAATACCGAAGGGCCAAACCTATTTGTACCCTTGTGAACCTTGTGCCCATGCTTGCAACAACGTTTTGAATCATATTTTGATAAAGAATACAAGCATCAAAATAACCTTCGACAACATATAGTTTATTGTCTTTGAAGGCTTTAGATCTCGCAAAATTTAAATTAAATAGGGAATTTCCTTTTTGATATGGGGTGTTCCACCAAGACTGCTTTTTTCCAATTGAACGTGTGGCAAAAGCTACAGTATTTCCATTGTCATCACAAATTGGGACAATAATTTTATCTCTCAAAAATTCAACGGGAATTATGGGATATTTTGCAGATCCATCATAATACTCCTGATTAACAACTTTCTCTATCCCAATTCCGCAAAAACCAATTCCGTAGCATTTTACCGTTGACGGAAACAATCCACGCTCTTTGCAGATATAATGTTCAACTTCACGTGAACACTTTCCTCCAATAAGTGCTTCATGACTTCCGCCAACGATATCAGCTAACATTTGCGAAGTGATCTTCAAGCTTCCGCTTCTTCCTTTTCAGAACCTTCTGGTGCCGGTTCAATTTTCACAACTTCCTGATTTTCCTGTCCAGGACATCCGGGAGCTGGGGGAGGAACCGTAGTGTCATCAATATGTTCAAGGAAGTCACAAATAGCTTCGCCATCTCTTTCAAGAGCCTCCTTGACCCTATCAACAATTTCCATGACAAAACCGTTTTTATGTGCCCAATTGGCAAGAACGATGAAGTCCGTAGCAGAAGTTACGATCTTTTCATCCTCAAGATTGATGAATTTATATTCACCCTTGGTCTTATAGAATATTTTCTTTTTTGTCGCCATTTGAACAAGCAAAACTATCGGATTGCTTAAGGCAGACTCAAAAGAAATCCTAAAACCAAACTTTCTCCATGGAATCCCAAGTTTGTTTTTAACAAACGTACCTTTACTGATCTGCGCAACCGGAGTATCTTCGTCTTCTGACATCTTGATTTTTTCCGTACTAACACGACGAGCATCAATACGCATATGGCAATAAAACTTAAGAGCTTTTCCACCTGGAGTTGTCTCCGGATTACCCCAAGCACCAATTTTGTCGCGCAATTGATTAATCCAAATAATCAATGTCTTCCTATTATCTTTTCCGCCATTACCCTTGCACGACTGCATAAGCTTTCTAATTGCGGGAGAAAGAACCCTTGATTGAGCGGCAACTTGAGCATCTCCAATTTCGCCATCCATTTCGCTCTTAGGAACAAGAGCGGCGGTAGAATCAACCATAATTACATCAACGTGTCCGCACAAATTGTCAATTATTTTCAGGTGCTCTTCCATACTAATTGCATCGTTCTCATAAATCAAAGAGTCAAGATTGATATTTTGAGACTTTAACCAATCTCTATGTCCAGACTGTTCCGCATCAATGAGAGCGGCAACCCAACCTTTTTTCTGACAATTGGCTATCACTTGATAACCTAACCAGCTTTTTCCACTACTTTCCGGACCAAAAATTTCAACCATTGTACCTTTTGCCAAACCGCCAATCCCAGAAGCTTCATCCAACTCTTCAACTCCAGTTGGAATTACTTCCAATCCATCTTTTCCATCATTTACTTGAGCAAAAGTCTTAATAACCGTTTTGTCACGAGCCTTTTTATAAATCGCATTTACCTGATTTATTGCTGCAAGATAGGCTGGAACATTTTCTTTTGCAGCCGATTTTTCTTTTTCTACCATAAAGATTCTCCAATAATGATGAGTGGAAATAAAAAGGGAGGTCGGGAGACCTCCCTGTCATTAGACTTTAAGCCTTAGAACTTTGGCTTTTTTGAGTCTTTCGAATCAGTAGCTTCATCGAACAAGCTATTGTAGCCTTCTGAAGCTTCGTTGTCATCTTCAACAACCGCTGATTTAGCTGAAGAAGCTGCCGGATTAGGTTCAGGCTCTTCCGAAGCTCTCGAAGTAACTCTAGTGGAGCTTGTCCCGCTATCCGATTTTCCATTTTCAGAATCACGGCGATCACGGCGTTCCTTCCACCACTCTACGGAACCTGGAACCGGATCATTGTTTCCACGAGTCTTCGCGGATTCAAGCATTTCCTTAATAAGCTCTGGATCGGTTGGCTTTTTGACCTCTTTCAATTCGATCCAGTTTGCCTTAAGATATGCAGCCTCTTCGGCAGTAAACGGAACCTTTTCGTCCCTAACTACCGTATACTTTGTCTGCCTCTTGTCCTTGAAAGACTTTCCATCCTTCATAGTAACAGGAATCTTCATTTGAATAACCCAATCCGGACCTTCAACCCCACCTGGGTCATTCTTGGACATTTCATAATAAGTCATGAAACTTTCAAAAACCAAAGGTCCAGCTTCAAAAACCTTAAGCTTATTTTCGTCATTACGATCCAAGCAAAGAATCGCATAACGCTTTTTAGGTTCATGACCAGCTTGCCACGCAACGTCCTGCTTAAATCCCGGACTAGTTGCTTGAATGGTTGTATAGTGGCGATAAAATTCATACGGCTTTCCAACCAAACGAATACGGGCTGTCACGCCCTCGACAAGTTTCAGGTACTCTACCGTCTTCCTGTCTCCACCTTTTCCACTTTTACCACCGGACGATTTCTTTCCCACATCTCCCCACTTTACATAGCCACCGGCTTCTTCTGAGGGAGGTGTTACTGGGGTTTGAGCTTGACCATTTTTTTCCTGGGTCGACATACTTATGTTCTCCTATGCTATGAAGGTGTCATCGGGCCGTTTTGGGCCAATATACACCAACAAATCTGGCATCTTTTTCTATTCCGCAAAAGATGCAATTATTCCTTCTTTACCATTCGCGAGATCCTGGCTCACTATTTTCTTTCTTCTGTTCATCCATGATTTCTTTAATAAAGGCCTTAGGATCTGATCCGGAATTTACAGTTTGAACTTCGCCAATTGCTATGCTTAACTGTACACAAGTAATTTGTCGAGATAGAGTCTTAAATCTACTCTCCAAAGTATCCATCAAATCCTTACAATAGTTATATTGCTTTTCCGCTTTTGCACAATCGAGCGCCAATCTTGCCAATTTTAAAGAAGCTTCAGTCTTCCTCATGTCAGCAGTTTTTGCACTACTAGGATAAGACGCTAACAAAATGTCATAAGTCCTGTCAATATATGTATAATTAGCGTGAGCCTCAGAACAAATCTTAATCACCTGATCTTTACACATCTGAACGGCAACAAGTTGCTTACTCAGATTAGATGGAGACGCATCACTATCATACGACATTTCCTTATCTAAAAACTCTCTGACCTTTTGTTGATCAATATTAGTTTGAAGATTAAGACTCTTAACTTCTTTCTCAGCTATACAAACAATCTCATTAAACAATTCATCTTGAGATTTAAGTCCAGTTAACTGAGAAGATTTAATCTTGGCATCTTCAATTTGAGCTACAAACTCTGATTTTGACGCCTCAACCGAAGTTTCACTAGAAAATGACAATACCGGACTTTCTGTTGATACCTCTTCAATTACAGACCTTTCTGGAGAAACAGAAGATTCTGTTTTTTCCAACTCATTGGCAGGAATAATTTCTTTTTCTACCTGCGGAGGAGGTGCGTTAAAAAGATCATCAAATGTGGATTCTACATTAGCCATAATTAGATCCTTGGACGATAAATCACTTCAATTTCCATTCCACTCACCGGAACCGCTTCCTTGACGTCAAAAATCACCGTTCGATCATAATCAAGGTATTCAACTTCGATTGTCTTCAAATTAGGATCAGTCATAAAATCAGAAGCTCCCGCATTTTCCACCATTGAAGCAATACGCATAACAATCTTGACACCATCAGCATCACGCTCAACTTCTGGTGTGAGATATCCAATTCCAAGCTCAGCGGCCCTTTCACTCAACTGCAACTCAAGAGGAGCAATGATGTCGTAATCAGACAACATATCAAGAAACTTTTGGGTTTCTGACTTCTTACTTTTGACATTGTTCAAATTCATGAAAAAACATCTCCTAACTTTTTTCGACTCTTTTTGTTCCCGCATCTTAACTTTAATAATCTAACGCATCAATTAACAAAAGTCAAGACGTTACATAAAGATTCTTTTGATAATATTAGAACTTCATATCAATGTCTATGCCGGAAAAAAGACCGGCGGCTACAAATCTATTATGATTTATCTTTTGTTTTTTGATGTCATTCTTAAATCTTTCATACATTTGTACCGCATCATCTGGCTTCTTTATGCCAAAAACCCCGAAAGCTCCAACAGAAACATCTGTGGTTGTTGCTAAACCCCGAACTACCGCAATATTAACCACGCGAGTATCTACATTTTCAACGAACTTGTCAAACGTCGGGTATGGACGACCGGCTATTATAGCCTTTACGGCAGCATCTCCTACACCGTCAACAACAGTCAATGGAAGACGGAGCCCACCATTCTCAACAATATAATTTTCCATACTTTTATTGACGTTTACCGGCCACAACTTTACCCCAAGCTGTTGCGCTTCCAGTTGATACTTAACTACTTTTTCTTTATCGTCACAAGACGACAGGAGAGCACAAAAATATTCAAGAGGATAATAACGCTTCAAGAAGGCGGTTTGATATGCAAGTAGCCCATAAGCCAATGAATGGCTGTTACTTACAACTATTTTTGACCCGTCACTAGTGATAATAGAATAGTTGTGTTGATCACCCGTCATGGTTACATTATAGGTCTTATGAATACCTATTGATTTAATTGATTTTATTTTCAAACCGCACAAAAGTCTAAAATCTCTTTTGATTATTTCTTCGACTGTATAATCTTTACCGTCAAAACAGTAAATCTTGTGATCAATTGTGCTTTTAAATTTAGAACCACTAGATAAAACAACCTCAAACAACTCTTTTTCTCCAGTCAAAAAAACCTCTATCATTTCATCATCAACCAATTCCCCGTCTTTATGACTATCCAGAACAACGCCACAATCTGGCATATGTTCATATAACTCTTCTAAAGTATATTGCTTTCTATCTATTTTATTAAAAACCGGAGTATCGCCAGACAAGCATTTGTTAAAACCATATTCTCCGAAATATTCAATCATTTGCCACACTTCGACAGCAATAGCTTTTTCAATATTATTGGAAATACATCCGTCAACAAATTTTTGACGCATAGTTTCCATTAATTCTTTGTTTTTTTTGCCAATTGCTTTTCGAAGTTTATCTGCCTGAGATTTGGTAAAAGAAGCCATAACGCGAGACAGATTCATTATTTGCTCTTGATAAACAATAAGACCATGACTCTCTTTAAGAACAGTTTCCATAGAAGGATGAGGATAATCGACTTTTTCTTCACCATTTTTCCTTCTAGCATAAGAATCACCTACTCCAGCCTTCAACGGTCCAGGACGATTAATGGCATTACATGCCACCAAATCATAAAAATTCTCAAGCTTAACCATTTTAATGAGCTCAGTTGCAGAATAACTCTCAAATTGAAAAACTCCTTGAGTTTTTCCTTCATTAAGCATATCAAAAACTGCCTTATCGTTTGGTTCAACAGCATCAATATCAAACTCTTCCCCTCTGTTATCTTTAATCAATGCCATTGTTTTTGCCACAACAGACACGTTCATCAAAGCCAAAAGATCGTATTTGTACAAACCGACTGATTCAACTTGATCCTTATCATATTGTGTACAGACAATACCCTTAGCCAAGCGTAACGGCATCACTTCCCTAATATCCTGATTGCTTATTACCATTCCAGCAGCATGTACGCCATGATGACGCACCAAACCGTCTATTTGAGAGCAATATTGATAATAATCTGTATTTTGCGGAATTCCATCTTTAGATCTTAATTCCGCGCTCGCCGCATAAGCCTCGGCAAATGATAATCCGGTTTCTGCAAAATCGGCAATACGATCTATTGTATTAAGTGTGACACGTGGCTTTTCAACATCACCAATCTTTTCTTTTTTAAGCCGTTTTTCCCGGTTTTCATCTTTAATTTCTTGAGTTCTTTCCCAGTCATCGCCAATATCAAGAGTTTTACCAACATCCTTAATCGCGACTTTCCCCATGAAATAACTTGCCGTACCAATTTGTGCGGTTCTTTCAACTCCATACTTTTGTCTAAGATAACCAAATACTTCATCACGACGATGATAATCAAAATCCAAATCAACATCAGGAGGACTAATTCTTGCCGCTACTAACTCTTCTCTTGGCTCAAAATCTCCATTTGGTCTTTCAGATGTTAACCCTGAATAAAATGCAATAATAGAATTGCATTCGTTTATTTTTCCAGGAAGACTATTTGATTCCAAAAACCCAATAAACAACTTAACAAAATCATCAAAACATGTGGACGATTTCATTTTCTTTTCTTCTGCATTAAATCTTTGCTCATTAAATTCTGGATGCTCAGAACATTTTTTTGTAAACGCAGAAATTTTATCTACGTCAATTTTTTCAGAAGATGGTTTTATGTCTATTCCAAAAGACTTGCCATCAACAACATATTTTGTATCAACAGAAAAGAAACGCTCAAACAACAACCCATACAAAATAGGATCAACTTTGGTTATATTCATACAATACAAAGCAAGAGATCCTGCGGAACTTCCGCGTCCTGGACCCATAGGTATCCCGGCACTTCTGGCCCAATTTACGAAATCATAAAGAACCAAAAAATAGTTTATGAACCCACAAGCTTCAAACACTCGTATTTCATAATCAGCTCTCTTTTTGTATTCTTCATTATCAAATAATTCTCTCTTCTTAAGACCTTCATAAGCTATAGATCTCAAAAATTCAGTTGGAGTAATACCGTTAGGCGGCTCATATAAAGGTAAAAGACTTCTTCCTTTTTCAATTAAGCCACTTTCAATTTTATCTGCTATTTCAATAGTATTATCAAAAAGATCCGGACGATTGGGAAAAAGGACTTCTAGTTCTTCCCTTGTCTTCATATAAAATTCATGGCAAGGAAGAGTTTTTCTGCTATCATCTTTCAAAACCTTATGCTGCTTAATAGCCATCATAATGTCTTGAGTAACATATTCCCTATCGGTCTTGTTACAATACTTCACATCATTGGCACAAATACATTTTATTCCCAACTTTTCTCCAAGTTGAAGACAATATTCGTATACCTGTCTTTCAATACTTTCTGAAGCTATACTATTCGGCGCTGGATGAAATCCAATCTCAATATATAAATCATCTTTAAAGATCTTTTTACAAAAATTCATCATTTTTTCAGCAGTCTCATAACGGCGATACATAATGAGATTAGCCAAATGACCATCAATTCCCCCGGTCAGCATAATCAAACCTTCAGAAAATTCACGAAGAATCCTATAGTCTATTTTAGGTCTCGAAGCTACACCGCCAGTCGTATAAGATTCTGAAGATAAAATGCAAAGATTTTTGTATCCAATTTTGTTTTTAGCAAGAAGTATAATTCTTTTTTCCAAACCGTCGTCTTCAGCCGATTTTTTAATATCATCACTTACGTTAATTTCAACACCGAGAATGGGTTTAATACCTTTTTTAATACAAGTTTCATTAAACTCATAAAGTCCACTGCAACTATTTGTATCAGTAAGGGCTATCGCCTTACTCCCCATGGCAATAGCTTTTTCAATCAATTGAGTGGGACTTGCTGAAGATTCAAGAAGGGAAAAACAACTGTGTGTGTGAAGATGAACAAAGCTACTCATATCGGATCTCCTGATTCGGTGACGATGCTTTACCGTACTTGGGAACATCCGTCACGGATTAACAAACTTTAATATAGGTGTACAAAACAGTTTTTCAAGTGCAACATGTCAACAATCCCAACAATTAGTCCTTTTCCTTTAGTAAAAGTAGTGATGGTCGAATACGACTCAGTCACTGGTGAGCCTTTACGAACTCTTGATTCTCTGAACTTTGAAAGAACCTCACCAAACTTTTTTTGTACCCCTATTGTCATAAAAATGAATGTTTCTGGCGTTACAAAAATTACCAATATCAGACTTGGATTAATAAAAAGTTTTTATCCAGTAACCTCTGACGGAACGCTAAACAGTGATGGTTCCATGAGTATTGGTAACTTTGGCTTCGAACAATCTACTACTTTTACTCCAAAAACATCTTTATCCTCTTTTTTCTCTGCGATAAATGAAAACAAGACCACTTCAGATAGTCACAATATAAAAATCAACAACCTATCAGACAACGGAACTGGATACATATACTTAAGCCTAAAAACCAATAATTCCGTTGACAGGGGATATGTTGGATATAAATGGTTTTTCGATTTTATTTAAGGTGAAATATGGATTTAACCTCTCAGACAGGAAACGGATTGTTTGATGTAACTTTTAAGCAATTTGATTTTACAGTTTTTTCTTCCCAAAAAATTGGAAAAGTTTTTGGAATATGGGAATCTGATTTTCTGGATGGAGATGAAAGCTTAATTGCCTGGAAGTCTGTTCTGATGAATTCTACCAAGCCAACAGGAACTGATATTTATCTTTTTATCTCCAACAATGATTTGTCAACCGAAACACCGATTTGGAACGGACCGTACAGAAACAACGAAACAATAATTACTGAATTTACAAAACGATACATGAAAATAAGGGCTGTTATGCAATTCTCTGGAGAATACACTCCAGGATATCAGTATACAGATAATGTACCTTTAATAAATTCAATTTCACTACAATGCATGACCTCGCAGAACTCAGCAAAATTTTTTACCAAATCGTTTGATTTAGGATTCTCTCCGCGTCACATTTTAGTAACTTCGGAATCTGACGTTCCTTCTGGAGCAAATATTCGTTATGGAGTAACAAATATTGATAGCACAAAAGAAGAAATATATCAATTTTTTGAACCAAATACCATTACCGAACTTACACAACTTCCCGTTACTGGCCAAAAGATAAAAATCTTAATTGAGATGTCTGGAAGCTATGGAGATCCGGTTGTTGTTCACGAGTTCGCCGTTATGTTTTCTGATCAGAACGAGAAACAAGTCCTGGTGAACCAGTAATAAAATCTTCTCTCATTACTGATTTCCCGATCAGAAAAGCAACGTTTTTTCCACCACACAACAACTTATATAATCCCTGCAAGTTAGTGTA
>SESG01033707.1_pt1 | contig 11452 bp, 8 predicted proteins | sample 3171421 | NCBI WGS metagenome assembly SESG01 (sample SAMN10866946, study PRJNA518727) | freshwater metagenome | biome: subpolar coniferous forest; feature: holomictic lake; material: water; isolation source: holomictic Lake 227, 6 m and 8 m depth | place: Canada: near Kenora, Ontario | collected... | reverse complement strand
ATCGATGAAGCCAACAGTAACAAAAAAACCGGGGCCGATGTAGCGAAATAATTCCAGTGAAGCCAGACGTGACGCCTGCTTGCCGATGTGAGAGAGCCAGTTCATGACAGTTATTCCAAAGGCTCTGATCCGTCGTTGATGTACTGTAATGAGTACTTAACGTAGTTACCGGGTGACTTTTTCAACCAGGCGACCTCTTCCGGCGTTAGGTCACGTTTATGTCTGGCGGGGGCACCGACCCAGAGTGTGTTAGGCGGGATGATGGTTCCTTCGGTTACCAGTGCACGTGCCCCTATCAGCGCCCCCTCTCCGACAACGGCATGATCCATAACCATTGCCTGCATCCCGATGAAGCAGCCGTTCTGCAAGGTGCAGCCATGCAGGGTCACGCTGTGGCCGATGGTTACGTCGTCACCTATAATCAGAGGTGCGCCAGGGTCATCAGCATGCTTTTTGTGAGTTACATGCAGCATGGAGAGATCCTGCACATTGCTGCGTGCGCCGATACGGATGTGATTAACGTCGCCCCGCACAACACAGCTGTACCATACACTCGATTGCGGTCCCATCTCAACATCGCCGATAATTACGGCGGTTTCAGCAACAAAGGCGCTTGGGTCAATGGTGGGATGGATACCCTGGAAAGATTTGATCATAATGAATGTCCTCACAATAAATTTGAGATTTTAGCAGGTTAAGCATTTTGTATATTCTTTAGCTTGTGGCAGTTATAAAGGCGAAATCGGAAAATAGAGGAGTTGTTTCCATGAAGTAGTCATAAATTGTCTTGCTTATACGCATAACTAACATTGATGAAATTGTTCACTCTGACAGGTCATGCCCAGTGTTCAATACATCGATCAGTCTGGCCATGGTGCTGATTCTATACCACAAATCCAACACCAGTTCCAAAATATATCAATACAACACTGAACAATTTGTACACAATCATTCAACCGCACTACGAATAAAATATGATTTTAACTGCGATGTTACTGACTGGATCTTGAATGAGCAGGAAGATAGCCGAAAAGTGCTTGTTGCAAAGCACCGTTTTTGCTATGTTGCAAAGTCAATTTTAACCAGTAAGGGGATACCATTCAATGAAATTTACCAAGATGCAGGGTGCTGGAAATGACTACGTCTATGTGAACTGTTTTGAGGAGACGGTCAGTGATCCGCAGCAGACCGCGATACAGGTTTCAAATCGGAATTTCGGAATCGGATCGGATGGACTGATTCTGATTATGCCGTCCGAAGTAGCTGATGTACGGATGCGGATGTTTAACTCCGACGGTTCCGAGTCAGAGATGTGTGGTAACGGTATCCGCTGCGTTGCTAAGTATGCTTATGACCATGGAGTTGTGGCAAAGACTGAAATCAGCGCCGAGACCGGTGCCGGTATTCTTACTCTGCAGCTTGTGCCCGGAGCTGACGGTAAGATCGCAAAGGTTCGCGTCAATATGGGGCCGCCGCGCCTGACGCGTGCCGAGATTCCGATGACCGGTGATGCTGATGCAACAGTCGTTGCTGAAGAGCTGACCGTTCTTGACAAAACATTCAAAATTACCTGCGCCTCAATGGGTAACCCGCATTGTGTCATTTTTGTCGATGATGTCGAAAACTTCGCGGTGACAGCATATGGTCCGCTGATTGAAAACAATGCTATGTTTCCGCGTCGCACAAACGTCGAATTTGTCCAGATAATCTCGCGGACGGAAATTCGTCAGCGTACCTGGGAACGTGGTGCCGGTGAAACTCTGGCTTGCGGAACCGGATCCAGTGCCGTCACAGCCGCCTGCGTTCTGAACGGCTTGACAGAGAAAAAAATTCTCAATCACCTGTCCGGTGGAGATCTTGAAATGGAATGGGCAGAAGACGGCTGCATCTACATGACCGGCCCGGCAGTAGAGGTTTTCAACGGAGAAATAGAGAATCAATTTTGAATTTAAAATGTTGAATTTAATACAAAATCCATAATTCAACATTGTAGGTAATATGCCGCGTACCGTTAACATCATTAATATTGTCCTTGGGGTTGTCATCATTGCCATACTGGCGGGGATAGCCACAGAACGCCTCTCAGCGCGTCTCGGCAAAACCTTTTTGGCGAAGAACAGTGCTCCTGCAGGCGCAGCTCCCTTGGCCGCACGTCCTGAAGAGCTGTCTTTTTACGCCCCGATCCTGACGAACGGGCTTTTTGGCAAGGCAACTTCAGGCCCGCTGACACTTATTTCAAATGCTCCTGTGGCGGTACAGGCGGCACCTGTGACGGCACCTACGGAGTTGATGCTTCTTGGTACAGTTGTCGGATCATTCCGGGAAACTTTTGCCCTGGTTCGGCATACCGCAAAACAGGAAGAACGGGTATTCAGGCTGGGAGATATGGTCTTTGATGCCGGACGTTTGACAGAGGTTGGTAAGGAGAGGGCTTTCATCGTCATTAACAGCAAAAAAGTTGAATTACTGACTCCTATGACGCCACCGGTTGTTGCTCCTGCCGGCCAGGCCGTTGCCGCGGCAGCACAGACCGGCGCTGCAGTCGCCAGCACGGGTGCGGGTAGTTATGTTATCGATCAGCGGGCTCTTAATGCTGCGCTGGATAATCCGGCCCAGGCAATGAGCGATGCCCGTCTGCTCCCCAGCCAGAAAGACGGCAAGGTCGAGGGCTTCCGTGCTTCAGAAGTAAAACCGAATGGTGTCTTTTCAATGATCGGCATAAAAAACGGCGACGTACTGTTGCGGCTGAACGATTTTCCGATGGATTCGCCGGACAAGGCTCTACAGTCTTTCATCGCCCTCAAGGGGCAGAGTAGGCTGAAGCTGGATATTGTTCGCGACGGCCAGCCACAAACGCTCAACTACGATATACGGTAACATCCCCCTTTAACGGATAGTGGCTTTTGTAAACTCCTTCATGGAGGGGCCGGTTTTGGGAAGAGGGAAACATGGAGGTACACTTGAAACGCTATTTATCACACACAGCTTGCATACTCACACTGGTTTCAGCGCTCTTTACTTCGCCGGCTTTTGCCAATAGCGGTAAGGGTGTGGTGCTCAATTTCAACGAAGTTGATATTTCCACGATGGTGAAATTCATCAGTGACCTGACCGGTAAAAACTTTATTCTGGACGATCGGGTTAAAGGGAAAATATCAGTATACTCACCGTCTAAGCTCTCAACTGAAGAGGCATATAATGTCTTTACCTCCGTACTCGAGTTGAAGGGGTTTACAGTTGTGCAGAGCGGCAAAGTAGCCAAGATAGTTCCATCTGCTGCCGCTAAACAATCGGGTTTCAAGCTGTTGACTCAGGGTGAACAGGCTCCGGTTAATGAAAGCTATATTGCTCAGGTGACAAAGCTGGAATATATAACCGCCCAGGAAGCATTGACTTTTCTCCAACCGATGATTTCAAAAGATGGTCATCTATCAGCCTTTGGCCCTGGCAACCTGCTGTTAATGGTGGATTCTTCCATCAATATTCGTAAGTTACACAGCATTTTACAGACTATCGATACTGAACGCACACGTGAAGGACTTGAGATCGTCTATTTAAAAAATGCCTCTGCTGAAAATGTTGCGGCTACGGTTCGTCAGTGGCTAAGTGGTTCAGACGGAAAAGCGGCCGGACAGACGGCTGTGCCAGGCGGGAGCGGTTCGACAAACATACTGGCGGATCAACGCCTGAATGCCCTGCTGGTTGTCGGCAGCGAAGCCAACAAAAAAGCGATTCGTGAGCTGGTGGCAAAACTGGATGTAACCCCGCCGGAAGCAAACAGCAAAGTCAACGTCTATTATCTGGAAAACACAGATGCTACCGAGATGGCAAAAGTCCTTGATGGCGTAGTCAGGGGGATCTCCGCTCAGGCAAGCTCCGCACCTGGCGCCGGCGCACCGCAGGCTTCCCCCTTTGACAGCGGAAAAGTGACAATTACCCCTGACAAAGCTTCTAATTCTCTCGTTATAATGGCATCACCAACCGATTACAACAATCTGATCCAGGTCATTAAAAAGCTCGATCGCCGTAGTAAGCAGGTGTTTGTGCAGGTGCTTATTGCCGAAGTATCACTTGATAAATCGCGCAGTCTCGGCGTGCAAGCGGGAGTAATAGGAGCCGGCGCAAAAGGCGGCGTTGCCGGCGGCGGTATGTATGATCCGTTCAATGCCTTGTCATCGATGCTTTCATCGGCGGGTTCCGGCACAGGCGGCATATCGACACTACTTAGCGGGAAAATAGGTACCAAACCGTTAAATGTTGCTGCCGTTGTTCAGGCGCTAGATTCTAACGGTCTGCTTAATGTACTCTCAACGCCCAATATTCTGACATCAGATAACAAAGATGCAGAAATTTTTGTCGGTGAAAACATACCTTTCGGGGGGCAGTCTACGGTTTCCTCTGGCATCCAGACATCGTCCACCGAGCGCAAAGATGTCGGTATCAACCTTAAGATCAAGCCCCAGATCAGCGAAGGCGATTATATCCGCCTCGACATTAATCAGGAAATATCAGCAGTCAAAGAGGTTGTTACTGTTGGTGCCGGCTTGACTGATCGCAGTACTACCAAGCGCTCTGCCAAGACCAGTATTGTTGTGAAAGATAACGAAACGATCATAATTGGTGGCCTCATTCAGGATCAGGAGCAGGAAATTGTCAGTAAGGTGCCTTTGTTGGGAGATATCCCCGGACTCGGCTGGTTGTTCAAATATACCTCAAAGAAAAGAAACAAAACTAACCTGATGATCATGCTGACGCCTCGTATAGTCAAGGATGACAGAGATCTTGCCGAAATGACCAGCAACCAGCGCATAAAATTTGGCGAGTCGGTTGACAACGTCAAGCCTCTGGATGTTAAAAAAGAGATTTCGGGTAAATGAGTGCCGCAATCGATAGCGTTTCCGGCCAGTTGGAGTCGATTGCCGGCAAGCTGGGGATACCTTTTCAGCTCGAAATTAAGACTGATGAGGTTGACTCAGGTCTTCTGAATCGTCTCCCGTTGACTTTTGCACGTGCCAACTCGATTCTGCCGCTCTGCGTCGTTGATGGCGGTATCAGGGTTGCAATTTCCAGTGCTGCCGGTTTGTTACAGTTAGATGAGCTGCGCCAGCTGTTCGGTAAACCCATTGAGGCAGTTCTGGTGCCGGTAGTGCTACTGGCCGATGTAATAAATCATGTCTATGCCGGTGTCTCCGGGACGGCCCTCGATGTACTGCAGGAGCTTCAGGGGGAAGATCTTTCCACCGTTGCCACCGAACTGAATAATCCCACAGATCTGCTGGATCTATCTGATGAAGCTCCGGTTATCCGCCTGCTGAACTCGATTCTCTCGGAAGCTGTTAAAGAGCGGGTCAGTGACGTGCATATCGAGCCGTACGAGCGTGATCTTCTGGTACGCTTCCGCATTGACGGTATCCTCTACGAAAAACTGGCCCCCCCTAAGGTAATTCAGGACGCTCTTGTTTCACGTATAAAGATAATGGCGGGTCTCAATATCGCCGAGAAGCGCCTGCCGCAAGATGGTCGTATCCGGGTGAGGGTCGCCGGTCGTGATGTTGATATTCGTGTGTCAATTATCCCTACCTACTATGGTGAACGGGCAGTGCTCCGTTTACTTGACAAGAAAAAAGGAATTCTCTCTCTGGCTGATATTGGCCTGGGTGTGCATGGCGTGCGGACTCTTGAACGGATGCTGGACCGGACGAGCGGTATCATTCTGGTTACCGGACCAACCGGTAGCGGCAAGTCCACTACGCTCTACGCTGCACTGAACAAGGTCAATTCAAGCGAAAAAAATATCATCACTATCGAAGATCCTATTGAATACCAGATCAGGGGAATCGGGCAGATTCAGGTAAATCCCAAGATTGATCTGACCTTCGCCGGAGGCCTCCGCTCCATATTGCGCCAGGATCCTGACATCATCATGGTCGGCGAAATTCGTGACGCGGAAACAGCCGAAATTGCCATTCAAGCCAGTTTGACCGGCCATCTGGTGCTCTCTACACTTCACACCAACGATGCTGCAACTGCCGTTACCCGCCTGGTTGATATGGGCATCGAGCCTTTCATGATTGCCTCTTCTCTGTCTGCCGTCGTTGCTCAGCGGTTGGTAAGAGTAATCTGTCCGCATTGTCGCGAAGAATATCGCCCCGTGGAGCAGTACGCAGGTGTCACTCTCCCCGAGAAGCTCTATCGTGGCCGCGGTTGTGATGCCTGTTTCGGCCTTGGCACTCTTGGTCGAACAGCCATTTATGAAATTATGCCTATTGATCAAGAGCTCTGTTCGATGATCATTCGCCGTAGTCACGCCGGAGAGATCAAGGAATATGCTGTTGCTCACGGTATGAAAACCTTGCGCGATGATGGTATTGCCCGCGCTGCCGCCGGTATAACCACGATCGAAGAGGTCTTGAGGGTTACCCAGGACGATTATGCCGACGTTCCGCTATAAGGCTTATAGTGCAGCTGGCGCTTCGGTTTCAGGCTCCGTTGAGGCTGATTCCGAACGTCAGGCGACGCAGCAACTTAAAATCAAAGGGTTGCTGCCGAGAGAAGTTGTGGAAGAGGGTGGCGCTGCCGGCAACTCCGGATCATTCTCATTTCGCCGTGGTGTGCCGACCGATGAACTGTCCCTTTTTACCCGTCGTCTTGCCACTCTGGTGGCGTCATCAGTTCCACTTTTTGAAGCGATGGGTTCTCTCTGCGAACAGGAGGAAAGCGGTCTGCTGCGTCAGGCTCTGGTTAGGGTAAAAGAGCGTATAGCAGAGGGTGCATCCCTGTCTAGGGCACTAGCGGCTGAGCCTGATGTCTTTGGCGAAAGCTACGTCAGCATGGTGGCGGCAGGAGAGGCGGGTGGTGCCCTCGATGCAGTACTTGAGCGCCTTGCAGATTTTCTTGAAGAACAGGAACAGGTGCGAAGTAAGGTGACGTCTGCACTTGCCTATCCGATACTGATGATTCTGGTTGGCGGTGGAGTAATGCTCTTTCTGCTGACGGTCGTCATTCCCCGCATTGTGACCATTTTCGAAGACAGTAAGGCCGCGCTGCCGCTCATCACGGTCCTCCTCATAAAAGTAAGTCATTTCCTGCAAGGTTATTGGTGGCTCCCCACCGCCATGATCATCGCTTCAGTTCCTATTTACCGAAAAGCCATAAAGCGAGACGATATGCGCTTGAAACGGGATGATCTGCTGCTGAGCCTTCCTATGGCCGGAGGTATGCTGCAACGCTTGATCCTCTCCCGCTTCGCCAGAGTACTCGGACTGCTACTTTCCAGCGGAGTGCCAATCATGCGGGCTCTTGAAATCACCGGGGAAGTCGTCGTAAACCGGGTGTATCGCACGTTTCTACGCGGCGTTATGGAGGATGTTGCTCAAGGTGGAACCCTGTCGGGAAGTCTGAAGAAGAGCCCCCTGTTTCCTCCGTTATTAGTACATCTGGTTGGCGTGGGAGAGAAGAGCGGCAACCTGGAAGGCATGCTGGTAAAAGCGGGAGTTGCCTATGAACGAGAGTTCAGCGCTCGCCTGACAAGGCTGATGGGTTTGATGGAACCGTTGTTGGTACTGGCGATGGGTTTGGCGGTGGGCATCGTGGTACTGGCGGTGCTGTTACCTATTTTTGAATTGAATCAGTTGATCAAGTGACTTTAAACAGTTATACGAATATTAGCGGTAGTGGTGTTACATGCCAGTCAGCATTTGCTGGCGCCGGACAAATTGGTAAGTTACTGGAATGAACAAAGTATCTGCATATAACCCGGGAATAGTATGGCTCTAGCAGTGGACATCCAACAGCAGGTTTATGATCTGCTGTCACGCGCTTCCAACCTCTCATTTGTCTCTGCAGAACGTGAGTCCGGCGGTATAACTTCGCTGGTTCCTGGTCAGCGGGTCAGCGCGGAAGTTCTGTCAACTCTGCCCAACAACCGTGCTCAGGTTCAGGTCGGGAGTGAACGGTTTAATCTTGATCTGCCGATGACTGTTCGTACTGGGCAGACTCTGGAGATGACTTTTGTCTCCGCTGAGCCGCGATCCACCTTTGCCATCGCCCGTCAGGCGGGTTCTCCGCCTCCTGTCAGCCTTTCTGACGCATCGCGTTTACTGAGTCTGCTGGTTTCAAAAGAACAGATAGTCGACCCACAATTCCGTTCATCGCTCCAGAATATCGGCGATATGCTGCGTCGTTCATCGGGTGAAACGGGTGTATTGGCTAACCTGATGGATGAGGCCCTGACCTACAGTTCCCTGCGGGACGGAGGCCGAGTCGCACCACGACTTTCTACTGATTCCATGGAAGATCGGAGAAACCAGCCGGGGGCTGCGTTTCAGCAGAGTGGATCCAGGCTTACTCATGAGCAGACCCGGTTGGCTGCTTTTGAAACTAATGCAGGCAGGATTCTACAAACAATTGCCAACAATTCACGTTTTATTCTTATCGAGGCTGCTAATCAGCCGCTAACGCCACTGCCATTACTGCCAGGGGAAGATGTTGAGGCTGTAGTTGTCGGCACACTGCCGGGCGGCAGGGTATTTGTCCGGATTGCCGGTACACCTGTAGAGATGGTTCTGCCTCGTACTGTTCAAAATGGAGAGATTCTCAGGCTTACCTACATAACAGCAGAGCCGAAATTGACCTTCGCAATTCCACGCATGCTGCCAGATAGCACGTCCGGAGTATTAAGCGAAGCCGGGCGCTGGTTAAGCGTACTGGAACATAGTGACGGTGGAGTGTCAAATCAGCAGATGTATGTGCTGAATCGACTGAATACAGTACTAAAAAGCTTACCCCCCGATTCGCCGGCATTTACGGCAATTAGGGACGAAGCCATGACCTATCAATCCGTTTTGCGTAGCCAGCCCCCCCCGGTCCAGTCAACTGAAGTGCAGGCTTCGCTTCTCTCGGCACGTGAGGTGACTATCACACCAGGTAATGGTATAGAATTCAGCGATGATATGGCCAAGCTTCTTCAAGCCGTGATAAAGGGAAACCGTCTTGCATTGCTTGAAGCCCTTAATCAACAAGGCGCAACTAGCGGATTTGCCCCAGGACAGCAGTTGAAGGGCGAAATTCTGGCGGCACTTGGTGGCGGCCGTTTCATGGTGATGGTTGCGGGATTGAATCTTGAATTCATCCTGCCTAAGGGGCACTCACGTGGTGACCTTATCAATCTGTTTTTTATAAGTGAAGAGCAATCGTTAACATTTTTGATGACCCGTTTTGGTCGTCCGGGAGATTCGCGTGTCAGTGAAACCGGCCGCTGGTTAAGCGGTTTTCTGGGCGAAACAACTACTCAGGCTCCCGCCCTGGCGACTCTGGGTCTCCTGAGTGCCCTGTTGGCGGAGCCGACCTCTGATGCTCCACATCTCGGTCGGATGCTTCAGCAGGGGCTTCGCGAAAGCGGCCTTTTTTACGAATCCCATCTTGCCCGCTGGTTTGGCGGCGAATACCCGCTTGAGGAGATTCTTCGGGAGCCACAGGGGCGACTGTCTCCTCGTCTTGCTCAGTCATCGGAATATGCTGCTGTGCCGGCAGAGGAACTTGCGCGTGCCAGCGTCCGTACCGGTTCAGCCGAAATAATGGAGGCTGTCTTTAAAAAAGCCGGCACAAGTATGGCACATGAAGGAATAGCTGATCAGCGCAGTCTGCCGATAGTCAGTGAACAGTTGTCTGCCCTGCAGAACAGCCAGTTGGCGTTTCGCGGAGAGCTGTTTCCCGGTCAGCAACTTGAATGGACTGTCACTGAGAGGGAGGCGGAACGTAACCGGTCAGGTGGTCGCGAGCGGAGTTGGGAAAGCAGCGTCACAATCAACCTCCCCACTCTTGGGCCGGTGACGGCACTACTTGCACTCAATGGAACTCGTATCACAGTTAAAATCGCTGCTGATAGCATTTCGGCCGTTCCGATTCTGGACACCGGCAGGGTGCGCCTGACGGAACAGTTAGCGGGTGCCGGACTGACGCCGGTGGAGATTAGCTTCGGCCATGCAACGGCGTAACGCTGATGAGCGTAAGGCAGCGGCGCTTTCCTACAAGCAGGGTTACTATGCGCCGGTAGTCGTCGCCCGTGGCAAAGGGGTTGCCGCCGAAGCGATAATTGCCTGTGCCCATGAAGCGGGTGTGTATGTACATGAATCACCTGATCTGGTGAGGTTGTTGATGCAGGTTGATAATGATCAGTTCATCCCTCCCGAGCTGTACCGGGCGGTTGCCGAAGTGTTGGTGTGGTTGCAGTGGCTTGATAACAAACAGAGTTAATAGGTTTCTAAGGAGAAATAATGGAGATCAAATTTGGTACGGATGGCTGGCGTGGTGTTATTGCCAGAGACTTCACCTTTGAAAACCTTTCAAGGGTAGCACAGGCTACCATGGATTATCTGAATCGTGAGGGTTTGGGGAATAAAGGGCTGGTAATCGGTTATGATCGTCGTTTCATGTCACAGGATTTCGCCCGGAGAGTGGCAGAAATAGCGGCAGGGAACGGCATTTTTGTCCGCTTGACGGAAGATTACGCCCCGACACCGGCAGTCTCATGGGCCGTTCGGGAAACCGGATCAGGTGCCGGAATTATGATTACTGCAAGTCATAACCCGCCGGAATATAATGGTTTCAAAGTCAAGGAGGCTTTTGGTGGTTCTGCTCTTCCCGCCACGACCATAATTCTTGAGGAAATTGTTAAGTATAACTTAGAAAACGAGCGCAGAGTCATAGCAATTCCTTATGAAGAGGCCATTAAAAAAGGGGCGGTTATACTTTTTGATCCTTGTGAAGGATATTTCCACCAGATCAGTCGTTACGTTGACCTTGATCTGATAACAAAGACCGGAATAAAAGCGGTTGTTGATCCTATGTATGGTGCCGGCAGCGGTTTTATTACACGCCTGCTGCCGGGAGTCGACGAAATTCACACCATCGAGAACCCCTCCTTTGGAGGAGTGCCCCCTGAGCCGATCGGCCAAAACCTTCAGGAACTATGCGCACTTCTAAAAAGCGGTACATATCAGGTCGGCCTGGCACTGGATGGCGATGCCGACCGAATCGGGGCTGTTGACGAGAATGGTGATTTCTTTTCATCTCACTGCATTTTTACCGTCATACTCAGGCATTTAATCGAACATAAGAAACTAACCGGTGCAGTGGTCAAAACAGTTTCTACCACTCGTATGATTGACCTGCTGGCGGCAAAATTCGGACTGGAACTTTTTGAAACACCGATCGGCTTCAAGCATATCTGCGAGTTAATGCTTGAACGCGATATTCTTATGGGTGGAGAAGAGTCTGGAGGGCTTGGTGTAAAAGGACATATACCGGAACGTGACGGGATTCTGCTCGGGCTCCTGTTGCTGGAGGCTGTTGCGGTCAGCGGCAAGGGACTGCGTCAATTGCTTAATGAGACGATGGACGATATCGGGCATTTCTATTATAAGCGCATTGATCGTCGCATTGAAGATGACGC
>SESG01021513.1_pt1 | contig 11455 bp, 9 predicted proteins | sample 3171421 | NCBI WGS metagenome assembly SESG01 (sample SAMN10866946, study PRJNA518727) | freshwater metagenome | biome: subpolar coniferous forest; feature: holomictic lake; material: water; isolation source: holomictic Lake 227, 6 m and 8 m depth | place: Canada: near Kenora, Ontario | collected... | reverse complement strand
AACGAAGAGAATAATATTCAATTCGACAGATACCTTACAAATCATCACTATTCTATTCGCTACGGCTCCCTGCCCTATCTTTGCGTCATTCAATAGAGTCTTCATTCAGCTCTTTCATCGGGTCCCAGAAATGGGATGCAAAATCCACAACGGCATCATCTTCAACTTTGATTCCTTCGTTTTCAAGTAACTCCTGCATGGCAGAAGGAGGATGAAAATGAACCTTACCTGTCAGGAGTCCGTTGCGATTGACCACGCGGTGGGCAGGAACAAACGGTTCCATGGTATGCGAATTGTTGAGTGCCCAGCCGACGACCCTGGCCGATAACCCGGTACCCAGATAACGGGCAATGGCTCCGTAGTTCGTTACCCTCCCTGCAGGAATCAGCCTTGTTGTCTCGTATACTTTTTGATAAAAATCATTCATATTATTCGAAACATTTGCTTGATCATAATCACATTACAGGGAACACGTATTATCCTATTTATCAGCCTTTTTTCTGAAATGGTCTGATCTCATTTCTAAAAATGTTACCCCTTTCGGGGAAAAGTCACGATGAAGTGTCAGGATCAGAAATCGTCCACGCTCCCTTTCCCTTCCTGCACGTCAATACCTTCCTGCACGATCTGGTTGCGCCGGTCTCTGCCGAAACTACGGTATTCGTCCCATTCGATTTCAATATCCGGTTCAACAAGATTTTCGGCATGGGGCACAAACTTCAGATATTTGATGGTGAGGCCCCTGCCGAGCCATTGCTGTTCGTAATAGGTTTTAATCCCCAGAATTTCATTTGCAAATGGAGATGCATAGAGATCATCTGTCTCTGCTTCGATCTGGAATTGATTGAGATGAACCAATGCAGAGGTATACCTGAAAAGAAAGTTGCTGTCGGTTTTGAGATGCACAACTCCACCGGGTTTCATCACCTTGCCGTAATGCGCCAGAAGTGTGGTGGATGTGAGCCTTTTTCGCTGCTTTTTCATTTGAGGATCAGGAAAAGTGATCCAAATTTCACTAATTTCTCCTGCGGCAAAAAATAAAGGGAGCAATTCGACATAGGTGCGTAAAAATGCCGCATTCTTCAGCCCTTTATCATGGGCAGATTTTGCGCCGGTCCAGATTCTGGCCCCTTTGATGTCGATCCCGATGAAATTTTTATCCGGAAAACTTTCCGCGAGTCCGACCGTATATTCCCCTTTCCCGCAACCCAGTTCAAGCACAATCGGAAAATCATTTTCAAAAAAACGGCTGTTCCAGTTTCCCCTGAGTTCATAAGGTCCTTCCATCAGAGTCGCATAGGAAACTTCCACCACATTGGGCAAGGCCCTGATCTCTGCAAATTTGGCGAGCTTGTTCTTACTCATATTCTGGAACTGTGGAAATTGACAGAATGACAGAAATAAATTATTCCCGGTATACGCGAATCACATTTGTTCACACTCATCATTCCTTTAATTGCTCTTTTCCAGGGTAATACCAAAATCGTGAATCCCTTTCAGTATCCCATCTTCGTTTCGCATACCCTGCCTTACCTCAAACCTGTAGTAGCCGGCATGTGGGAAGAAAGTCGTCTGTTTGTAAGGGTATTTCATATCGTAAAGGTCACCAAGTCCGTAGCCAAGCCATTTTCCTTCAGGATTTGCGAGAGACAATTCGATGGTGTCGTTGATAACCTGTCCTTTAGGAGGGATGATTTTAACGAACAACCAAAGATTACTGAACGTATATCTCCCATCATTCCTGACATTCAGAAACAGGTTGTACATTTTGGTTGAATCGGGCACGGTCATGTCGAACCTCAGGATGGAATCCTGATGCCATTTAGATCCGGCCAAGGTCCGGTAATTGCTGTAAACTATCCGGTTATGACAGGAAAACAACAGAACAAAGACAATGGAAAGGAGTCCGGCTATTTTAACCGGCAATGTCATCTTGTGGAGGCTCATTAGGAATCGAAGTATTTTTGCGGGTCAGAATCGGCTTGTGACGTTTCTTCCTTCTTGGTTTATTCGAATTTTGGTCGAAACGGTCGAGGCTTTCCTGCCCTACAGAATTTTGATAGGTTGGAGCTACATCATCAGGAATTTCCATGATGTCACCGGTCAGATCAGGAATCTTCTTTCCGCTACGGTTCAGCCGGTGGATTTCTTTCACCTTATCGACCGAAACTCCGATGACCCCGCCACCCTGATAATTTTCACGCACATACCAGAAAATGCCCTTGAATATATCGGCTTTCAGATAGTTGAAGTTGCCTTTCTCGGTCTCAATCTGTACATTGGTGGACGGGAAATCAATCTGCGCATCAATGTAACAGTCCAATTCATAATTGAGACAGCATTTGAGTTTACTGCACTGACCTGCCAATTTTTGCGGATTAAGTGAGATCTCCTGGTATCTTGCTGCATTGGTCGTCACAGATACAAAATTGGAAATCCAGGAACTGCAGCACAATTCCCTTCCGCAAGGGCCAATTCCACCAATCCTGCCGGCTTCCTGACGCGCACCAATCTGACGCATCTCAATCCTGATCCGGAAAGTGTCGGCATACACCTTGATGAGTTGACGAAAGTCAACACGTTCATCGGCGATGTAATAAAAAATTGCCTTGGTTTTGTCGCCCTGGAATTCGACGTCTCCTATCTTCATGTTCAAACGCAGGTCTTCCGCAATTTTTCTGGCCTTCAACATGGTGTCATGTTCCAGATGGGTTGCCTCCTCCCATTTTTGAATGTCAACTGGTTTGGCCAGCCTGTAAATTTTGCGGAGTTCACCATCCACGAAAGTGGGCTTGTGCCTTTTCATCTGTTTGAGGACGAGATCCCCGACCAGGGAAACTACCCCGATGTCGTGACCCGGACTGGCTTCCACAGCAACGATATCACCCGGTTTCAAAGGGAGATCGTTGACATTGGTATAATAATCCTTGCGTGTATTTTTGAAACGGATCTCTACGATTTCGTTCGGATTGATGGTATTCGGAACGTCGTGAAGCCAGTTGTAAACATTCAATTTAGCGCAGCTTCGTGTATGCATGGTAACAGTGCTTCCGCGTACTGCTTTTTGTATAGGGTTCATGTATCAGTCGTTTGTTTTAAATCCGGCATGTGAAATTCGAATTGACTCCATTGATCTGCGGTATGTTCCGGATCTCAGGGATTCTGCTCACATGCAATTATCTCTTGCACAAAAATAATGAAATTTAACAGAGCATCAAAGCCTTATCAGTTTGGATATCTTGATGGCCATATCGGTGAAAACTGCCTTTGCATTTCCATTGGATGCAATGTCTCTGAGCGATTTTTCGAATTCGGAAAACAGGAGCATCACATTTTTTTCCTGGATGAAAGGGGCAAATTTGGCGGCAAATTTCTCTTCGTTGTCATCCATGGTCACCAAGGCGGGTTCCCTGAAATTGGACATGAAATTTTCGCGGGTAAACTGGCTGCAATATCGGAGAAAGCTAAGCTGACGTACCCGGCCTATACCAGAGAGTTCATCCGACCAGCTTAAAAGCTCGGAGAGATCCCGCTTGTACCCGGCCCTCATCAATGCAGTATATTGCCGGTGATTGTATTTTCTGCCTTCATCCTCAAGCAGCAATTCTTCGGCAAGGATCAGGTTGCCGTTGGCAATCCTGGCCATGACAACGGGATCATTTTCGCCAAGTGCGGGATGCCTCGCCAGGGCCTCTGCAAGATCCTGTTCTTCAATTTTGGGAAGCCTGATCGTCTGGCACCTCGACCTGATTGTACTCAGCAAGCGTTGTTCTTCTTCCGTAACCAGGATAAAAATGGTATTGGCTGGTGGTTCCTCGAGTATTTTCAGGATTTTATTGGCGCAGGTGGGATGCATGGTCTCCGGAAGCCAGATCAAGGAGACCTTGTAATCAGCTTCATATGATTTCTTATTCAGCTTTTGAATGATTTCAGAAGCCTCATCCACATAAATCATCCCTTGTTTGTTTTCTTCTGCAATCACCTGGTTCCACCGCTCATAGACCGGGTAGGGGTTGGCCAGAAAATATTCCCTCCACTTTGCCATGTAATCGCTGCTGGTGGGCTTGGAGACGGACTGGGTTTTGACGACCGGAAAAGTAAAATGCAAATCAGGGTGTATCAGTTTCCTGAATTTGAGGCACGAACTGCAAACACCGCATGAGTCGATATCTGTTTTGCTTTTGCAATTCAGATATTGGGCAAACGCCAGTGAAAGAGACAACTTCCCGTTACCGGGAGGGCCTATCAGCATCAGGGCATGCGGCACACGATGTTCCTGAGCCAGTTGAATCAACAACTCCTTGGTTTGAGTTTGCCCTATAACGTCCTTAAATTGCATGGTTTTCTTTTGTAAATACTATGTTTCGTACAAAGAAGGCCAAGACCGCAAAGAAAACTAATTGTTGCTCTGCGTACTATGCCCGAACTTTTAAGTCATTCGAAAGTGTCTTAATCATTCACGCATGCCGGAATCTTCCAGTCAATGGACTTACCCTCCCAAACACGATCCCCAAAAGTAAAAAAAAATAGTCAGGGGTGCCTTATGCGTTTGGACTTCGGTCGAATTAGCAATAAATTAACACTAAAAAAGTGGCTTATCCAACAGATATCCACTATCTTTGATCCTCCTAAAAAAATTAATTTACAACGATATGCAGACGATTGAAACTTATGACTTTTCTGGCAAAAAAGCCTTAATCAGAGTTGACTTCAATGTTCCGCTCAACGAACTATTCGAAATTACCGACGATACCCGCATGACAGCGGCATTACCCACCATTAATACCATTTTGGAAAAGGGTGGTGCAGTGATTATTATGTCGCACCTGGGTCGTCCGAAAAAAGGCCCTGAAGACAAATTCTCGATGAAACATCTGGTGCCTCACCTGAGCCAATTACTCGGAGGTAAGGCGGTTAAAATGGCACCCGACTGCATTGGTGAAGTAACCAAAGAAATGGCTTCCTCTCTGAAAGCCGGCGAGGTACTCGTTCTGGAAAACCTTCGTTTTCATCCTGAGGAAGAAGGCGGAGACGAAGAATTTGCGCGTCAGATTTCAGAATTGGGAGACTGTTGGGTGAACGATGCATTCGGTACGGCACACCGGGCCCATGCTTCAACCGCGGTAATCGCCAAATTTTTCCCGAACGACAAGTTATTCGGCATGCTGGTTGCCAGCGAGGTTGAGAGCCTCAACAAAGTTCTTAAAGCTCCGGTACGTCCATTTACAGCCATCATGGGTGGATCCAAGGTTTCTTCCAAAATCACCATCATCGAAAACCTGCTTAATTCGGTTGATCACCTGATCATCGGAGGCGGCATGACCTATACCTTTGTGAAAGCACAGGGCGGTAAAATTGGCGGATCAATCTGCGAGGACGATTTTCTTGAACTTGCCAGGGAACTGCTGGTGAAAGCCAAAGCCAAAGGGGTTCAGTTTCACTTCGCGGTAGACGTTGTTGAAGCAGATGCATTCGCTGAAACTGCCAACATAAAAGTGGTTTCGTCCTATGCGATCGACGACAACTGGTCGGGTCTGGATGTCGGTCCTGAGACCATCAAGAATTTCAGCAAAGTGATTGGCGAATCCAAAACGATTCTTTGGAACGGTCCGGTAGGTGTTTTTGAAATGGAGAAATTCGCTGTTGGAACAAAAGCCATCGGTGACGCCATCGTCAAAGCAACCGAGAACGGAGCTTTCTCTCTCGTCGGAGGTGGTGATTCAGTGGCTGCCGTCAATCAATTCGGCATCGCAGATAAAATGTCCTACATTTCTACTGCCGGAGGAGCCATGCTTGAATACCTCGAAGGTCGGATTCTCCCCGGTATTGCTGCTGTTCTGGAATAACAAAAAAATAATTATAAAACAGTTCCCCATAGTTTTTCGGGTGCAGAGACTTTCTGCACCCGATTTTTTTTAGATTTGTGGTAAGAAAGTATCCACTCAACTAATTTTCAGATGCCAGAAACAACGGGAATCCTGTGGCAGGTCGTTCTGAACCCACACGCCGGTGGAGGAAAAGGAGCACATGACCAAAAAATCATAGAGCAATTGCTCAGGCAATCAGACATCCATTACCAACTGTCAATATCCCAATTCCCGGGTCATGCCATCGAACTTACCAGGAATCTGGTGAGTGAGGGAGCGACCCATCTGATCGTTGCCGGCGGCGATGGCACCCTCAATGAAGTCGTCAACGGGATTTTTCAGGCAGAACAACAGAGCCACCACGAAATAACGCTAGGAATGCTTCCGGTAGGTACCGGCAACGACTGGATCAAGACGTTCGGCATTCCTGATCATTACCAAAAGGCAATAGACATCATCAAGACGAACAAAACGGTCAAGCAGGATGTAGGCGAAATTACCTGCCACATAGATGGTCAAACATCGGTGCGGTATTTTGCGAACATCGCCGGGTTCGGATTTGATGCTTTGGTGGCAAAAAACGCCAACAACTTAAAATTCAAAGGGATAACCGGAATAAGAGTCTACATTCAAAGTTTGTTTTCAGGGTACGTGAATTACAAAAGCCGCAATACCAGAATCATCATTGACGGTACCAGCCTGGAAGTCAATCTTTTCAGCGCCAGCATCGGGATCGGCAAATTCAATGGTGGTGGCATGATGCAGGTGCCGGAAGCCAACCCTCTCCAGGGCCTTTTCCACATCACTGTAATTAGAAAGATAGGTATCTGGGGAATCCTGACCAATTTCAAAGGCCTTTATTCAGGCGATTTTATCCGCGACTTCAGGGTTTCTACCCATGTCGGACAAGCAATCGAAATAGCCTCGGATACACCGCTGCCCGGTGAATCAGACGGAGAAACGCTCGGCGCCGGCAGCTTCAAAATCGAAATGATTGCGCACCGGCTCAGAGTAATTTATGGCTCTGATAAATTCTTAGGGAATTTGGATCACCAATAGGGAATATGGTTTCATCCAGGTGAAATGAGCATGATTGGAAATCACCAACAGAGATGATTATAACCCTTGCGAATTCCAGCTGGCAAATGAAAACTATTTATAAACAGGTGAAATGGTATCATCAATTGTGCCAGTCACCTCATTTTATTCCAACAATAAACAACCAACCTATGAATACAAGACAATTGTGGTTTCCAGTGTTACTGGCAGTAATGCTACTCATGTTCTCCGCAAAAACTGATGCACAAAACCATCCCTTTTCTTTGAAAATTGGTCCGCAACCGGATGGAAGTGTACTTGTTCCTTCCAATCAGTTCCTGCGGCCTGCAGGCAGCCAGATAGAGATGCCGGGCCGGCCGGTGGATATGACACTCCTCTCGCATGAGCAGTTTCTCCTGGTCAAAAACATGAAATCGCTTGAACTGATCCGTCTGAGTGACAAAAAAATTCTGCAAACACTGCCTTTTGGTAAAGGTGGATCTTCCTTCACAGGCATCTGCGCCTCGGTCGACAGCAAGCATATTTACCTCACAGAAGCAACAGGCAAAGTTTTGATTGCAGGTTTTGATTCCAATAACAAGCTTAGCTGGGAATCGGAGATTACCATGCCCAAACCTTCAATAGGTGATGATCCTGCACCAGGAGGCCTTGCACTGAACAAGGCAGAAGATCGGCTTTTCGTTACACTCAGCAGGAACAATTCCCTGGCGGTTGTCAACCTGAAGGATCAATCCATCCGGGAGATTCCGGTTGGAATTGCTCCCTATGATGTATTGATGACAGACGATTCAAAAGCATATGTGACCAATTGGGGTGGAAGAAGACCAGTAGAAGGGGAATCAACCTACAATACATCCGGAAGTCAGGTGCTGGTTGATCCCGTAACGGGTGTGGCCAACAATGGATCTGTTTCTGTCATCGATATCAAAAGCAACAAATCAGTCAAAGAGATCAATGTGGGATTGCACCCTTGCGGAATGACTCTGAGTGCAGACAAATCTTTGTTGTACGTCGCCTGTGCCAACAGCGACCAGATTTTTGTCATTGACACCAAAAAAGAGGAGGTAAAAACCAGGATTTCGGTCCATCTGAAAAAGGAGACTCTTTTTGGAAGTGCACCCAATGCACTGGCACTTTCACCGGATGGAAAATATCTTTATGCAGCCAACGGAACAGACAATGCACTCTGCGTCATTGAGACAGCTGCGCCCAACCGGGTGGCCGGCTACATTCCTACCGGCTGGTATCCGGGAGCTGTGATCATGAATGGGGCAGGAACTCAATTGTATGTGGCCAATGTCAAAGGGGTCGGATCCAGGAACAAGGGAGCAGGCAAAGCAGGATACAATTCACACGATCACCTGGGTAGTGTATCCGTCATCCCGGTTCCTGATCAGGCAGCCCTTCCAAAAATGACGGACATCGTGGAGCAGAACAACAACCTGATGAAGTCATCCCGAAATCAGGCCGCAGCAGGAAATATCCCCGCGACATCTGCAGTACCACTCCTTCCTTCCCAAAAATCGCCCATTAAACACGTGCTGTACATTATCAAGGAAAACAGAACCTACGACCAGATTTTTGGTGACATGAAGCAGGGAGACGGAGATACCAGCCTTGTCCTTTTTGGCCGGGAAACGACTCCCAACCACCACAAACTGGCCGAAAAATTTGTACTGCTGGATAATTTCTATTGCAGCGGGGTTTTGAGTGCCGATGGTCATCAGTGGACGGATGAAGCCTATGTGACAGATTACCTCGAGAAGTCGTTCGGAAATTTCACCCGGAGTTATCCCTATGACGGAGGTGATGCCCTCGCCTATGCGAGTACCGGTTTCATCTGGGACAATGTGCTTAGAAATAAATTGACTTTCAGAAACTACGGGGAATTTGTCAATGCCGAAATTCTTCCGAAACCTGCCACTTTCTCTGCCATTTACAAGGACTTTCAACAAGGTACCAAAAATTTCTCGATCAGGGCTATTCCAAATATTGAGCAGATCAAACCCTATACTTGCCCCACCTTCGTTGGCTTTCCAATTAATGTGCCGGATGTCTACCGGGCCGGGGAATTTATCAAGGAACTACGCGGATTCGAAAAAACCGGAAATCTTCCGAATTTTATGATCATGCTTTTGCCTGCAGACCATACTTCAGGCACCCGGCCGGGTTTGCCCACTCCTCGTGCAGCAGTTGCAGACAATGATCTTGCCCTTGGCCAAATTGTGGAAGCCATTTCAAACAGCCAATTTTGGAAAGAGACCTGCATTTTTGTGACAGAGGATGATCCACAGGCCGGTCTCGATCATGTAGATGGTCATCGGACAGTCGGAATGGTTATAAGTCCGTATACCAAGCATAAGGAGGTAGTGTCAACCTATTATTCGCAGATTAATATGGTCAGAACCATTGAAAATATCCTCGGTATTCCACCCATGAACCAATTGGACAATGCGTCGGAACCAATGTCTGACTGTTTTCAGGACAAGCCTGATTTTACACCCTACAAAGCCGAACGCAACATCATTCCGCTGGACGAACTGAATCCGCCCATCAGTCGGTTATCCGGCAAGAAGCTTTCCTGGGCCAAAAAGTCCCTCGAGCAAGACCTCGATGATTATGACCGAATTGACGAAGATATCTTTAACCGTATCATCTGGCATTCGGTAAAAGGTTATGATCGTCCCTATCCGGAAATTACATTGAAAGAATAATTAATTCAGGGGAAATATCCAATTTGGCAAACAGCGACTGGGGATCGGTGGTCATTTTTCGTGCCAGGTGATTGTTTGCATTATTTTAATTCATCTGTCAATGGAGGCGTCCACCAATCTTTTGCGGGTTCAGTCAATGACAATTCCGGAGAGCCTGGACAGCCGTTGATCATCAATATAAGCACCCAAACCAACCGCCTCAGGAACGGTTATGACTCCATGGTTGTCATAGGTAATTCCTCCGGAAACAGGATCTTCCGTAAACATGAGCGGCGTATCGAAATCACAGTGAATGATCCCATCGTTTGAAAGCGCAAGATGGGCCGAAGCAGTAAATGCCAACCTGGACTCGAGAAAGCCGCCAACCTGAATTTTCATTTCAGCCTGTTCTGCCAGCCGGATAATCTTCAAGGCATTGAAAATTCCTCCGGATTTACCGAGTTTGACATTCAAGAGATCGCATGCCGCAAGGTCGATCAGTCGTTTGGCATCGTGGTGGTCGCAGCATGATTCGTCTGCCATGATTGGAATAGGACTTCGTTGACGCACACCTGCAAGTTCCATGAAATTCCAGCGTGGTATTGGTTCTTCACAATGCTGAATATTGAATGATTCCATGGCGCATAGCGCAGTCACCGCGATTTCGGGATCCCAACCCTGGTTGGCATCAATCCTGACTGGAATATCATGTCCAACGGCCTCCCTGATCAGACGGATTCTTTCCACATCCTTATCCGCAGATTCTCCAAGCTTCACTTTGATCACCTGGAACCCCCTTTCTTTGATCCGGAGGGCATCCCCTGCCATTTTATTCTTTTCTCCCAGACTCACCGTGTAATCTGTGACCAGCACCTTGTTTTTCTTTCCCCCCAAAAAAGCATACAACGGAAGCCCGGCAGCTTGCGACGCCAGGTCGTACAACGCCATATCAAATGCACTCTTGATGCTGGAATTGGCGTATATCACGCGGGCCATCCTGTCCACACATGCCTCGATCATCTCCGGATTCTGGCCAAGCAATCCTTCAGCGAGATATCGCCCAACCACCATGCATGTGTCCATGCTTTCCCCATTGATCGACCTGAAAGGACTGCATTCTCCGAATCCGGTCAGCCCCGTGTCAGTGCGAATCGCTACCACCACGTTATCGGCATGATGAAAGGCGCCCAAAGAGATGACAAAAGGTTCCTTGAGCGGGACAGGCATTGGGTATAACTCGATTCTTGTGATCTTCATGGCATTGTTTAATTACAAATGAAAAATGAAATAACACATAAAACACTTACCAGCAGACTCTTAAAATTGCATAATTTGTAATTTGTAATTATCATTTTTCCCCAGCTTTAAAAGTTGTCCAGGGCTCTGATGGTCGGCTTTTGAGCAAACCGTTCAACCATTCATACTGGGGATGATCCTCCAGGAATTTGTTGGCGTCGAATGCTCTGCCGCAGGAAGATCCCCAACGGGCTGCAAATGACATTTCGCCGGCCATGGTGGCGTCTACGACCTTCCCGTCGATGGTGCCTTCAGGGCTGAAAGGCTGGTAGGGACCGCAGTATTGGTCGTCGAGTTCCCAGTGTCCGCAGAGCGATCTGCCGGCCGGATTGATTTTCTTCAGATAGCTGTCATAATGATCTGCCTCAAAGACCTTTGCTAATTTTACATTAATCTTTCCCTTGTTCTCTTTCATCAGTTTTTTCCACTGCACACGCCTGGCAACTGACGAATTTTTAATGTTTGTCTCGTCCTTTTTGGTCTCCATACGAAGGATCTTCAGGTTTTCCGCAACATTGGAACCGGTAAAGTACCCGTCTG
>SESG01024643.1_pt1 | contig 11460 bp, 12 predicted proteins | sample 3171421 | NCBI WGS metagenome assembly SESG01 (sample SAMN10866946, study PRJNA518727) | freshwater metagenome | biome: subpolar coniferous forest; feature: holomictic lake; material: water; isolation source: holomictic Lake 227, 6 m and 8 m depth | place: Canada: near Kenora, Ontario | collected... | reverse complement strand
ATAGAAAATGGTTTACCGCATTTTCTGCTGCCTCTTTTATCGTTTCCGAAAGGGTTGGATGAGCATGGACTGTAGCGGCAAGCAGTTCAGCAGTAACCGCAAGCCGGCGGGCAAGCGTCAACTCCCCGATCAACTCGACCGCTCCATGCCCCAAAACGTGCGCACCAAGCAGAGTGTGGTCAACTGCATTGAAAACAAGCTTAACCAGACCATCAAGATTGCCATAGGCATTTGCCTTGCCTGAGGCTGCAAACATCGACCGACCAACAACAACCTTGTACCCTTGCTCCTTCGCCTCCCGTTCACCGAGGCCAATACTTGCTACCGAGGGTTCGGCATAAATGCAGCGGGGAATCATGCTCTCGTCAAGAGGAGTGGGGGTGCGACCAGTTATCGACGCAACCGCAATGGCCGCTTCGGCTGAAGCCTTATGAGCAAGAAGCATTCCTCCACGAACATCACCTATGGCAAAGATATGGTTGGTCGAGGTTCTGCAATTGGCATCGGTCAAAACAAAACCCCGGGCGCTCGCAACACCCGCATGATCAAGGCCAAGCCCATCAGCATTTCCGCTCATGCCGACGGCAACAAGTAGACAGCTTGCTGTGAGTGGCCTGGAAACCTCTCCTTCAACCTGAAGCAGCGCGGTTACCCGCTCCCCCGCTACAGCGACATCAGCAAGTTTGGCGCTGGTTAGAACGTTGATGCCTGCTTTCTGAAACGATCGTTTAAGCCCATCAGCAATCTCCTCATCCTCAAGAGGAAGGAGTCGGGGCATCATCTCCACAAGCGTCACCGCGGTTCCTGCCATAGCATAGAACCAGGCCAGTTCCACACCAATAGCACCACCACCCAGAACAATCATGGAATCTGGAACTGCCTTGAGTGAAAGCGCTTCACGGCTGGTAATAAGGTATTTTCCATCAGGCTCAAGCCCCGGAACTTCCCGTGAACGTGCCCCTGATGCAATAATAATATGGGTAGCCTCTATGGACTGAACAGAGTGACCGTCACAAAAGATTTCAAGATTATGCGGGCCACTGAAAACCGCCTCACCCTGGATAACATCAACACCTGCCCGGCGCAGCATAAAAGCAATGCCTTTTGAAAGCTTCAGAACAATGTTGCGGCTGCGTTTTACCGCTTCGCCCAGGTCAATAGCGGCGCTCTGGACTTCAAGACCGTGGGCGCCAGCTTTTTTCAGTAGATCGAAGACTTCGGCACTCCTCAACAGCGCTTTTGTGGGAATACAGCCCCAGTTGACACATAGCCCCCCCAAAGGACCCTTTTCAATCAACATGACCTTCATTCCAGCTTTTGCAGCAAGAAGTGCCGCCTCATAACCTCCAGGACCTGAACCGATAACAGCAAGGTCAACATTAAGAGCCGCTCCTTCAGGCGACTGTTGCATGGAATGCATAGAAGATGTAGTATGGTTTCGTTATACTTACCCTGTACCTATACGGCAAAGAGCCTTCAAGTTTCAACAAAATGCAAAATCAGTCGATAAATACCGAATCGGAAAAAAAGGAGGAACTCACTCCAGAACCGAAAAAACTCACGATGCAAGTAAGCAAGGTTCAAAGCCCAATGCGCATTGATCAATACCTTGCACGGCAGATTGAAAATGCCACCCGCAACAAGGTTCAGGAGGCTATTGAGGATGGGCGGGTACTGGTCAATGAAAAGTGCGTCAAGTCGAACTACCGCATCAAATCGTGCGACCTTATCGAAATGACATTTCTGCGCCCTCCGGCGCCGGAACTGGCCCCCGAAGACATTCCCATCAACATTGTCTACGAGGATGAAGATCTGATGGTCATCAACAAAAAACCGGGGATGGTTGTCCATCCTGCATTCGGCAACTGGACAGGAACACTCGCCAATGCCATTCTGCATCATATCGGCAAGGATGGCGATGAGCTTGACCGCTCTTCACTCCGACCAGGCATTGTCCATCGACTCGATAAAAACACTTCAGGACTGATTATTATTGCAAAAAATCCAATTGCACTTCACCGGCTTGCGCGACAGTTTGCTGACCGGCAGGTCATCAAAGTCTACAAGGCTATTGTCTGGGGTGTTCCAGAACCGCAATCCGGCACCATAACAACTAACATCGGACGATCGAGAAAAGACAGAAAAGTGATGGCCAACTTTCCCTTTGAAGGTGAGGAGGGAAAAACCGCTATTACAGACTATACTGTCACGGAGAACCTTCAGTGGTTTTCAGTGCTGTCACTGACACTCCACACCGGGCGGACCCATCAGATAAGGGCTCACATGCAGCATATCGGTCATCAGATAGTCGGTGACGAAACCTATGGTGGCGCAATGCTGCGAACACTTCCTTTTAGCAGAAGCGAAAGCTTTATAAAGAATCTTCTTGAACTGCTGCCACGACAGGCTCTGCACGCTGAGAGACTTTCATTTCATCAACCGATGAGCCACAAACCTCTCTCATTCACCGCCGATATGCCAGAAGATATGCAGATGGCTCTACAAAAAATCCGCACAATAATTGCTCAGCCCCCACCTCGTTAACTCTCTCTATTATTCTAATCTGAGATTTGCATTTTTTCAGTAATAAAACTATTCTATTTGCTGACACCATAGAAGGATCAGCAAGGAGTAACAACTATAAAAAGAAAACAGAGATCAATGAAAATAGTCGGCATCAATGGGAGCCCGAGGAGAGGGGGCAATACAGAAAAACTCATCTTAACGGTACTCAACGCGGTTGAGGTTGAGGGCATAGAAACTGAATTCATACAACTCGGAGGTAGTGAGATCAGGGGATGCCAGTCATGTTATCGATGTGTCACATTGAAAGACCAGCGATGTTCATCAAAAAATGACGGTTTCAACACACTCTTTGAAAAACTGCTTGAAGCAGATGGCATCGTCCTTGGGTCACCAACTTACTTTGCCGATATCACACCTGAGATGAAGGCACTGATTGACAGAGCCGGTTTTGTTGCTCGGGTCAACGGCAACCTATTGCGACACAAGGCCGGAGCAGCAGTGGTTTCGATGCGCAGGGCTGGCGGTATTCACGCATTTGACAGTATAAACCACCTTTTCCAGATTTCCGGAATGTTTACTGTAGGTTCAACCTACTGGAACCTCGGATTTGGGGGTCGGGAAGGAAGTGAAGTGGAAAAAGATCTTGAGGGGATGGAAAACATGGAAGATCTTGGACACTCAATGGCCTTTCTTCTAAAAAAACTATCTCAGCATTGACTGCATGCAATATGCATATAGCGAGCAAGAAAATAAAAGCGCAATAGAATCATTCAAAGTAACAAAAGAGTTTTTCTGAGGTTGCTATAAAAGTTAATCTGAGGTATATCATACTCACTCCTTCAATAAAGGGTATGAGGCAATATTCGATAATCAAACAAGCTTAACAGGAGGTAGATAATGTAATTATTTAACCTCCGAAATAATCATCGAACAATGAACAACAAAGTAATTGGTCAAATCAAGGTACTGACACTTGATGATGAAATTGATTTTACTAATGAAGTAAGTGATTATCTTCAAAATTCAGGTTTTATAGCATTTGCAGCAAACATACCGGAAGAAGGCTATGCGATATTAAGTAAAAATGAAATCGACCTTCTAATCCTTGATGTCCGACTACCAGGGGCAAACGGACTGGATATTTTAAAGAATGTCAAGTCTCTATATCCGAATATCGAAGTAATCATGGTTTCAGCACATGGAGATATGGATACGGTGATTGAATCCATAAGACTGGGGGCTTTTGATTATCTCAGAAAACCAATGAGATATATAGATATACAGATTGCAATAGAAAGGACACAAAAATACTTGCAAATGCAACGCAAGCTGACGCAGATCGAGGATAAATACTCATTGATAACATCTGAAATGGAATCGAAAATAGGGCGTCACTGCATCGGAAAAAGTCCCCAGATCATTGAAATTTATGAACTGGCAAAAAAAGCATCAGAATATCCCGATATAAATGTTCTTATAACAGGAGAGAGTGGAACAGGAAAAGAAATATTTGCTCGACTTATTCACTACATGAGTAAACAAAAAGAAAATTATTTTGGAGCAGTTAATTGCAGTGCAATAAGTGAGTCTCTGATTGAAAGTGAGTTCTTCGGACACAAAAAAGGATCCTTTACAGGTGCAATCTCAGACAAAAAAGGATTATTTGAAATATGCAATGAAGGGACCCTCTTTCTTGATGAAATTGCTGATATGCCATTCAATCTTCAATCAAAAATTCTTCGAGCCATTGAAGAACGGACAATTACACGGGTAGGCGATACAAAACAGATACAAACAAAATTCAGGTTAATTGCCGCAACGAACTGTGATCTGCAAAAAATGATAGCTGAGAAGAAATTCAGACTTGACTTACTTCACAGACTGAACACCCTTCACATACATATACCACCGCTTCGCGAAAGAACCGAAGATATTGGGCCGCTATTGATAGATTTTACAGAGGAATTCTCCGAAAAGATAAATAAACCCATAGAGTCCATCGCAGATGAAGTGTTTGAGGTATTGGAAAAATATACCTTTCCGGGAAATATCAGAGAGTTGAGAAATCTTGCAGAACGAGCAATTATACTTTCAAAAGGAAATTCACTGGAATTAAATGATTTTTTATTACCAATAATTGGCAAGCCACCATCCAAAAAACAGAGAAGTGTTGTTAATCTCAAAACAAACGAAGCAGAAACGATACGAAAAACACTGGAAGAGTGTGAATATAACCAGGTTCTGACATCTGAAGTATTAGGAATAAGCCGCTATGCCTTGATAAGAAGAATGAAGAAATACAATATAGATATAGAAAAGAAAGAGGCGAAGAACTAATTTATCAAAATTAAGTTTCAAATATTTCCTTTACAACAAATTACCCAAAGGACCGAGATCAAGGTTTAAATCCTTGTCAGTAAGGTTAAATATTTTTTTAAGCTCGTCCATCTTATTCTCAAGCTTCATAAGAGTTTCGCCCAGATTTTCAATCTGGTCATCAGTTAAAGAGTCCCCTTCTATCCGACGCATGGCCTGCTTTTCAATCAATTTGCGGATCAACTCTATAAGGGTCAAAACAAGTTTTGCTAAACCTGACTCAACATTGTCTGGAGTTGCATTTATTCTGCCAGTATTGCCCTGCTTGATCTTTTCAAGTTCACTGACAATTTCGTCAGCCGATCCAGCATAAAATAAAATTTTATCATCATTCATATCTACGGGATATTGATTTGAGAAAAATTATATGGGGGCCAAGGTCCAGTCAATATCACATTATGTTCGGGATAGCGAAACTGAATACTTTTTACAAATGAAAGAAGTTGATCTTTCTTGGCTTTTTCAACAAGCAGGACTGCATCTAATATAAATGCTGTTGAAAGTGTTTTTTTAAACTGAACATCCTGTATTACAGTTTGTAAAGAAGAGATAAATATAGTTTTTACATTTTCAATATATTGAAGTCGATTTTCGTCAGTAATATGCCTTTTATATTTTTCACGAAGATATTTTTTTATTTCGGAATCTCCATGCAAGACTCCGGGAAGGGATGCACTAACATCAACAGCATCCACAGGTATTAAAGATGGAGGTTCTGTTGAAAATAAAAAACGTAAAGAGTACTCATCCGTATTACGAATCTTAGTCAATACCTTAAGAATAGAAGCAGAATTAATGTAGAGTAAGTTGATCACATCTGAAATAGAGGGAACAACAGAGCCGAACCTCATAGGAATAAGCGAAACTAATTGTGAAAAGCGATCAATAATGTTTGCATAACACAAAAGAACTTCTCTGGTTATAACAGAAGTCGAATCGGGATTGTGAGAAATAATTGCAGCGAGTTCATTGTCAGCAATTATTTCAAATTCCATGCTGACTTCGTGGGAAAGTAAATCAATAAGGTGAGTAATGCCGTCGTCAATAAACATTGATTCAATTATGGCATAAATAGTTATCGACATCATTAAAGTCTGAAGGATATAAAAAGGGTATTATTTAACTGTCCTCATTTTCTCCATAGTCTCTACAGAACTCAGAAGAACCTTGAGGCCTAAATAGATGAGATCAATATCAGCAACAGATATTACTATATCACCAGTAATAACAACGCCTTTGGTTAAAACACGATCAAGTATATCAAGAATGGTGATCTCCTTGTTTACATCGTATAGATCGTCGTTCATATCAAGATGAAAGTTTTAAAAAAGTATAAGGGGGCCAAGGTCCGGTTACTTCGAGGAACAAACCGATATGATCATATTCAGTGACTAACTCATCTGATTTTATAATAAAGTCAGAGATATTTTCTTTACTGATAAGCATAGTTGAATTAACAATCATGTCCTCATCTCTTCCTGTTAGATCATTAGACAGGAGTACATTAAGAGTGTATTCCTCAGAGAAGCAGTTTAAAGCAGAAAAAAGCTCTTTTGAGTAAGAGTTATATATTTGACTGATCTCTTTTTCAAGAATTTCATTTTTTTTCTTTCCAAGAAGATAGGCTTTACCAGGAGAGCTGTTTTTTATCTGAAGTTCAATATCTGAAATATTCTTGCTGAGGGAACCTATATTTTGAATTATACATTTTTTGTTACAAAATATTTTTACAGACCACTCCTCTTTATTTTCAAAAAAAGAAAGAGAATCAGTCAGTTCAATAAAATATTTTTCAAGGAAATCACAAACACTCTCAAAACTCCTGTAAATTGTGCCAAAATTAAAAGGAATAACCGTATTCCTTTTCATAATCTCTCCAATCACTGAGAGATGTTCTCTGGCATGAGCATCAAGCCATGGTTCGTTAGATATATTTTTCTTAATATTAGCTTCAGAGAAATCATCTTCAGAAACATACTTAACAGTAACAAAAAGTCCACAATGCTCAATAAAGGATATATCTGAAATACTGAACGGATCTTCAAGAAAAGGAACTCCTACTGTAACGCAATAAAGATATATAAGCTTATCTTGATCTAAAATCATATCCTGTATTCATTCAGCTATTATCAGTAAGTGAATCATCGTAAGTCATAAGCCTGTTAAAAGAGAGAATCTCTAATTCAGAATCAACAACCACAGCATAAAACAATCTTATTTTTTTTGGAGGAAGATTCATGGACTTTAAAAAAGAATCATCTTCATAAACTTCTGCTATGGTACTCCAGGTTTCACCTGTTTTTTCAACCCGTATTACTGTTACCTCAGTTGTATTTATATTTTCCTTAAGGAACTTGATAACAACATTCCTTACATCAATAATCTTGCTCATCACATGCTCCTGTATGTTAAAGAATTACTCCATGATAAAAAGAATATCATGAAATAGAATTTATCTTAAATAAGGTTAACGGTTTTGCTTATCAATTCTTATCTGCTCAAGCTTTCTGAGAAGATTGTCCTCCTCAATATCGTACTGTTCTTCATCAATTTCATCAAGCTCAAATCTAAGCTGAAGAGCCATAAGACGTTCTTTAACAGTACCTTCATCAGACGTCTCTTTCTCTACAACATCATTAATTTTTTTGGCAATAAATATAAGTCCATTTAATGGAGCAAATAATATGTCGTCTAAAATAAAAATCTTAATCCCCTTTTGTATTTATTGAAAGATTAACAAAATTATATGGAGGTAGAGTTCCAACATATTTAAATGTCATAAGATCAGCATACTTACTATCAAGATTATTGACAGCTTCATCAAACTTGATCTCATTAATCTCTTTAATAAGAAAGGCAGCATTAAGAATCATAAGATTTCCATAGTTATCAGTAATCTTTAATTCATCAGAAAGAGGAGTTAATGCATCAAGAATTATTTTTTTATATGTTTCAATTTCTTTTTTGAGAGCATCAGCAACCATTTCACCAATCTTGACGCGCTGATAATGAATTTTATCAGCGGGCTGATTAATCAACTTATCTCTCAGAGATCTTATACTGTCATATTTTTGAATAATATTTTGATATATTTTTGATTCTTCTGCAACAACCTTTAGTCCTAATTCTTTCTTCCCTTTCATTTTATCAAGTAAATCATCAAGACGTCGATAATCAGCAGTTAAGATTTTAATAATAGCATTATCATTATCGTGAGGAGAAATAGTTGAAAATCTTACGGGAAGAACATTAAAATTTTTCATCACTTCCTCAAGGACTTTCTGATGAGAAATCATATTGGCACGTCTCGCCTCATACTTAATGATCGGAGTAGAACTTACCACAGCACAAATATCCCTGTATACAACACCATACACGCGATCATTTCTGTTTCCAATACCTATAGGCCCAAAATCTATAGCGTCCGAATTTCGAATAATACCGTAAATGTATTTTCCTTCTTTAATAATTTCATGTTCCATTGGAGCAATCATCTATAAAAATTTAGAGTTCCCACTTTTCAGGAAGAATACGCAAGTCTATAAAATTAAAAATTGGTAAAGGTCCAGTATAGAAATAATCACATCTATCTTTGAACTTTTCCCCAAGCGATGACATAATATTATCAAATTCAACTTCACGACCTTTGCTCAATAAAAACGCTGTATTCATAAACATACATTCACCTGACGTCTTGTTATGTTTATGGGAAACAACTGTCTTTCGAAATGCAGATACAATTTCTTCAGCTTCAAAGCACTTCTTTTTTTGCAATGCATCTTCTATAAAATGACCAGCTTCTTCAATAAGTTTTTTTCTTTTATCTTCATCTGCAAGCTTTTCAATTTTACTTCTGAGCTTTGTTAATTCCTTATTCTCTTTATCAATCTCGTTGTAAATAATCTTCATATTTCTCCAGGAACCCTTAAGATTATATTCAACTTTGTTTTCGAAACGATCAAGAAGCTCAGTTAACTCACTATATCTTCTGTTTAGAAGATTCCTGATCTCATCAGGCGTTGCAGCAACAGTCCCAAACCTGACTGGAATTACACTGCTGAATTGACTCATCACTGCCTCAATTACCTTCTGATGAGCAAGAATATTTTCAGGGTTTAAAACGAAATGATTAAGGGGATGATCACTCACAACCATACTTAAACCTTCAAAACCTATAGTACTTACCAAATCACCACGACCTCCAATTCCTATGGGACCGAAATTGCATTCATAACTCGTTGCAATTATACAATAAACATATTTGCCATCCTTTTGCATATCAATCTTTTATTTTTACCATGTATAAAACTTCATTTGATATATTTTCTGGATATTTTTTTATAATGTCTAAATAATCAAGTAAAAGCTTATATGCATTATTTATCTCAATAAAACTTTCAACATTATCATCGTGACTAATATTTTTTTTATCCGGATGAATCAACGCAGCCTTTGTACGATATAACTTTTTAAGCTCATTCTCAGATTCAATAAAATCAATACCCATAATTTTTTTAGCCTTTTCTATATCCTCTTGATACAAAATAACGCTTTCAATTGTATAGAAACTATAGCAAGGCAAAGGGCCTACAACCTTAAAATTAAGATGGCCAGAATATTTTAAATCAAGACTATTGATCATTTCCATAAATAAATCATGGTTCTCTTTCTTCAAGAGAAAAGCATGATTTACCGGCATTTCATCATTCATTGTTTGATGCATTTTTGCATTAACGCAAAAAGGAATCAATGAATCAACAATATCTGCATTTACCTTATGATTTTCTTGATCAATCTTTTCCTTAATCAATTTTCCTATATTGATACTATCCGACTGATCAAAGATTTTTTTGCTAAAAATATCTTCCTTTAAAAGTTTGACATCGGGAAGATCTGAAATACGATTGATAAGTTCCGGAAAATTGCTCCATACAACGGCCAGATCAACTTCATCAACATTATCTATAACTTTAAAAGCATCTTCAAGAATATCATATCCATTTTTTAAAATATCAATAACATCATTAGGTGACGAAACTATTGTGCCCAGTTTGATAGGGATAATACTTGAACACCCATAATTCATGATTCGCTCTAAAATTTGTTGATGATCAACAAGGAGATGAGCAAGAGATTGCCTGTCCAAATGTTCAATTTTTTCATATTGAATATCTGAAACAAGAGCCACAATATTATTATATGCTATTTTATATATCCCGGATTTCTCGAAATATTTTTCAATATTAAGAACGCAGCTATCAGGAATAAAACAATATATATAAATACTTTTTTTGTTCATTTATCAGTAGTTTATTATAATCTCATTTTGATTTATAGCAATATCAATTGCAAGTTCAAAATGATTTTTTCGAATTACGACATCCTGATTTTCAGAATACTCATTCTTATCAATTACTTCACGTATGGCACACATCTTTGCTTTTTGACAAATAAATTCTATATCTGCGCCTGTCATATTTTCTATTCTACCGGCAAGATCTTTAAGAATTACATCTTGATCAAGAGACATCTTTTTGGTATGAATTTGGAATATTTTTACTCTCGTCAACAAATCGGGTGATGGAACTTCAAACATAAGGTCAAATCTTCCAGAGCGCAATAATGCAGGGTCAATAATATCAATACGGTTAGTTGCTGCAAGGACCGTGACTCCTTTCAATTCTTCAATACCATCCATTTCAGTAAGAAATTGACTAATAACCCTTTCAATCACACCTGATTCTCCTCCATCACTCCTTCTGCGTGGCGTTAAACTATCAATTTCATCAAGAAAAAGTATGGTTGGAGCAGATTGTTTGGCGAGTCGGAAAAGTTCTCGTACTCCTTTTTCTGATTCACCGATAAACCGGCTTAATATCTGAGGCCCTTTGACTGAAATAAAATTAACACCACTTTCACTGGCAAGTGCTTTTGCAAGATATGTCTTTCCTGTTCCAGGCTTGCCATAGAGAATTATCCCTTTAGGGGGCTTTGTATCTGTCTTTTTAAAAAGATCCGCATATTTCAAAGGCCACTCAACACTCTCTTTTAACGCCTGCTTAATCTCATCAAGCCCACCGACATCTTCCCATTTAACATCTGGAACTTCTACAAATACTTCTCTAATAGCAGAAGGTTCGACCTCCTTCATAGCATCAAAGAAATTATCCATTGTAACTTCCAACTGCATTAAAAGCTCGTAAGGAATCTCTGAAAGTTCAAAATTGATCCTTGGTAGAATTTTCCTTAACGCTGTCATTGCAGCTTCCCTTGCAAGAGCTTCAAGATCAGCTCCAACAAAACCATGAGTCATATCAGCTATTTTAATAAGATCGACATCATCTGAGAGGGGAATACCACGGGTATGAATATGGAGAATCTCAAGTCTACCTTTTTTATCAGGAATTGATATTGAAATTTCACGATCAAAACGACCTGGTCTTCTTAACGCTGGATCAATAGAATTAGGAATATTGGTTGCTCCAATCACTATTACTTTGTCTCTTGACTCTAATCCAGCCATCAACGACAACAACTGAGCAACGACGCGTTTTTGAA
>SESG01008456.1_pt1 | contig 11466 bp, 10 predicted proteins | sample 3171421 | NCBI WGS metagenome assembly SESG01 (sample SAMN10866946, study PRJNA518727) | freshwater metagenome | biome: subpolar coniferous forest; feature: holomictic lake; material: water; isolation source: holomictic Lake 227, 6 m and 8 m depth | place: Canada: near Kenora, Ontario | collected... | reverse complement strand
TGCCTAGTGGTGTGCCGGTGGCGGCGGTGGCCATCGGCGGTGCAAAAAACGCCGGCATCCTCGCCGCGCAAATTATTGCGACCGGAGACGCTGCGCTCCGGGATCGTTTGGTGAAGTTTAAAGTGAAGATTTCTGCCGAAGCGCGGGCGAAGAATCAAAAACTCCGTGAGAGTCTACAGTGATTGTCAACCGACGACTCTGGCTCACACTGCTGTTAGTTATTGTTGCGTTGACCGGCTTGCGGTTGTTTATGGCCGGCCGTACGGAACTAATTCCAGAAGAAGCATACTATTGGACTTATGCGCAGCACCCCGCACTTGGTTATTTTGATCATCCACCGATGGTAGCGTGGGGGATTCGGGTTGGCACAATGCTGTTTGGTGACACGCATCTCGGTGTTCGTTTTGCAAATCTAGTGGCATGGATTGCTACATGCTTTCTGCTATTGGCGACTGGTAAGGCATGGTTTTCGGAACGCAGCGCATTAGCTAGCGCACTACTGTTCACGATTCTTCCAGTGTTTGTTGGTATTGGGTTTCTAGTTACACCTGATGCGATGTTTATATTTTTCTGGACGCTGACGTTATTTGCGGTGACGCGTGCGGTGCAGACGCAGTGGCACCGGTATTGGGCGCTAGCCGGGTTGGCCTTGGGCGGCACGCTGCTTTCAAAATATTACGCACTAGTGCTAGTCCCATCGTTATTGATTTTTTTGGCGATATCGCCGCGGTACCGTTTTTGGTTGAAGAAGTCGCAGCCGTGGTTGGCTGGTATTTTGGCGTTGGTAGTCTTCAGTCCAGTCATTATCTGGAATGCGCAACATGATTGGGTTTCGTTTGTTTTTCAATCCACGCGAACAGTCGGGCAATCCGGCGATGCGTTGCGATGGGTCGGCAGCTTCTGGTTGTACCAACTACTCATGCCGACGCCGGTTGGCTTGGCATTGTTGTTGGCGGCGGCATGGTGCGGTGTGCGACGTGGATGGCTGAGACGGGAAGACAATTGGAATTTTGTGGCGGCATTTGGGGTGCCACTGTTCTTGCTGTTTGCAATGGCGAGTTTCAAGACAAGCACGCGCGTTAATTGGACGGCGCCGGCCTTCATTGCGCTCGCGCTCGGCGGTGGCGCGCTGTGGGTGGAAGCATTGGAGGCAGGCCGCCGGTGGTGGCGCGCGGGCACTTGGACGCTGGCAGTGATTTGCGGTGCGACAGCAATTTTTGGGCACATCAGCTTGGCGACTGGCAAACCCGCGCGGTTATCGTACGCCCATGCCGGTGGATGGCGTGAGTTGGCAGAATTGGCGCGGGCGGAAGGCGAGCGCGCCGGCAAGCAAGTGTTTTACATTGGCGCCGATAAATACAACATTGCGGCGGAGTTGGGGTATTATCTCCGGCAACCGGCGGGGTGCGTGAACGGGTATGCCTTTGGTGAGCATGGCTTGGGTTACCGGTATTGGGCGGATTTGCATCAGTACGATGGGCGGCCAGCAGTAATCGTGTTTAAAGGCGAGTTGCCAGCGGCGGTGGGACAATACTTCACACAACTCAGTACACCGGTGACATTGCGGGTGGACGAACACGGCCGGACTTGGCGGGCAGTGACCGGCCTTGGGTATCACACCAAGCATTGACTGAAACGGTTCCGTTACATTACTATGTCCTTTACTTTGCAAAACTAGTTTCTTGGTAATATATTACTGGTGACAATGGATTCGATAATGACTGAAGCCCAAAACGGAATTTCTGTCGGCCGCAGCAACGGCAATGTGAGGGTGTGTGTTGCCGGGCGCGGGACGTTTCGCAACGGTCAGCCGTTACGCCGGTATGCACTAGAAATGATCGGCAATGGCGCGCGGCAATTTGTAGTGGATCTAGGTCTATGTGACGGAATGGACAGTACCTTTCTCGGTGTGCTGGCTGGTATTGGACTGCAGCTGCGCGAACCGGCTACCAGTGGCAAAGTGCGCCTTGCCAACGTCAACCCGCGCAATCTCGAGCTATTGCAAACGGTTGGTCTGGATCGGCTATTTGACTTGGCACCGGCCAGTGAGCCAGTAACGGCTAGCTTACAAATGCAACGTTTACCGGATTTGGATGCGTCCCAAATTCCCAAAGTTCTTGTTAAAAAGGAAACCGCCGATTTAATGTTAGAAGCGCACACCAATCTGATTCGTGCTGATAACCGTAACCTATCAAAGTTTAAGGACGTGACCTCCGTCCTGAGCGCCCGTGCGGAACTCAACCACGGCAAGCCCCAGTAACCATAGGAGACTTCCATGAAAGACTTCCACATTGAAAATCAAACTCGCGGCTCCATCCAGCTGATCCGGCTCAATGGCTCGCTTGATATGTATTCATTCCCGCGCCTTGAGGCACAGCTTAATAACTTCTTTAAGCAAGACCAGTATGCTGTTTTGCTAGACTGTCAGGCGTTGGAGTATATCGGTAGCGCCGGGCTTGGCGCGCTTATCGGATTCGCCAAGCTCGCCCGTGAGCAGGGCGGTGATCTCAAGCTGATGAACGTACCCGAACGCATTTTCAAAATCATCGAGCTGCTCGGTTTCACCAAAGTGCTACAAGTGCACATGGACGAAGCTGCTGCAATAGCCAGTTTTGGCAATAGTTAAATCGTGCGCGCTCGGCCCATGGACAAAACACAGCCAATCACAGTCACACGTTCGACTGATGCATTGGCTATTCAAACGCCTAGCGACGTCACCTATCTCGGCCACATCCGCGAACTCGTCTGTGATCTTGCTCACAAGGTCGGCTTCCTGCCCGAAGACATTGCAAAAATTGAAATGGCCGTGGACGAAGCTTGCACTAATATTGTCGAGCATGCCTACGCACCGGCTGCCGACTGGCGCTGGCAGCACCAGCGCCCGGAAATTCGCCTCGTCGTCCGCATTGCGCAAGACCAGCTTGTTATCGAACTCAATGACCATGGTCAGCACTTCGATTTTGCTGCTTACAAGCCCGACAATGTTCACGACCGTGCCCAAAACATGCATACTGGTGGCTATGGCATCGCCATCATGCGTGAGTTCATGGATGAAGTTGCCTACATCTCCAGCGCCGCCGAAGGTAATACCCTCCGGTTGGTCAAATACTTGAAAAAAACCTAACCGGCAGCCATTGTAGCTGCCAGTGTTTACTGTTTACTATGACTGAGACACCCAACACGCCTGCTGTCATTCCACCGCCTGATTCCGGCGCGGAACTCGAACAACTAAAACTCCAAGCGGCCGAGAACTGGGACAAGTTCCTCCGTGCCACCGCGGACTTCGACAATTACCGGAAACGCGTCGCCCGCGAACGCGAAGAGCTTGTGCGCTTGACTCGCGAAAGCGTCATCGCTGCTATCTTACCGGCGCTTGATAATCTTGAGCGTGCCCTCGACCACAGCGCCGAAGGCACACCGGTGCACGATGGTTTACTTCAAGTTCAAAAACAATTTGCCCGCACCCTTGGTGAATTCGGGCTTGTCGAAAGCATCGCCAAGCCCGGCGACTTATTTGACGCCAACCTTCACGAAGCCGTCAGCCATGTTGAATCTGTCGCGCAACCCGATGGTGTAATTCTCGAACAACTCCAGAGCGCCTACCGGCTTGGCGAACGGCTGCTGCGTCCGGCCCGCGTCGTTGTCAGTAAAGGGGTCCCGCCGGCGGTATGAGTAAACGTGATTACTACGAAGTGCTCGGTGTCGAGCGCGGCGCAGCAGACGACGACCTGAAAAAGTCGTATCGGAAGTTGGCTATCAAATATCATCCCGACAAGAATCCCGGTGACGCCAGCGCCGAAGAAAAATTCAAGGAACTTGGCGAAGCCTACGAAATTTTGAGCGATGCTCAGAAGCGTGCTGCCTACGACCGGTTCGGTCACGCCGCATTTGCGCCCGGTGGTGGAGCACCGCGGCCGGGTGGCGGTGCAGCCGGCCACCCAGGGGGTGGCTTCCATGATCCGCGCGATATTTTTGAAACCGTTTTTGGTGGTGGCGGTGGTGGCGGAATTTTCGACAGTTTTTTCGGTGGCGGCACTCAGCAAGGTGAACATGCTGGTCGCGGCAACGATCTCCGGTATAATCTTGAAGTTGACTTCATTGATGCCGCACGTGGTCTCGAGAAGGAAGTTGCTTTCAATGTTCTAGACACGTGTCCTGACTGTTCCGGTCGCGGTGGTGCTGCCGGCTCAAAGGACGAAACCTGTTCGACTTGTCATGGTCGCGGCCAAGTCGCGCACGCCCGCGGATTTTTCACCGTGGCATCGACCTGCCCGCGTTGCAATGGGGCCGGGCGCATGCTCACTAATCCTTGCCGGAAGTGTGGTGGCGAAGGGCGCACTCAGCAACGTCGCAAAGTCAAAGTTCGCATCCCGGCTGGCATAGATGATGGCTCGCGTCTGCGCAGTTCCGGCCACGGCGAAGCCGGTCTTCGTGGTGGTCCGCACGGTGATTTATACGTTGTTGTTCGCGTTCGAGAACATGAGCTGTTCGTCCGGCAAGACGACGACTTGCTCTGCGAAGTGCCAGTACATTTTACAACCGCTGCGCTCGGCGGCGAGATTGAAGTGCCAACCCTACGCGGTTCTGCCAAGCTAAAAATTCCGGCTGGTACGCAATACGGCACAATGTTCCGTCTGCGCGCACAAGGTCTGCCCAACGTCCATGGGCAAGGGACCGGCGATTTACTGGTGCGCGTGCAGGTGGAGGTGCCGAGTCGATTGTCCCGGCCACTTCGCGAGAAGCTTGAAGAGTTTACCCATTTGGCAAACGACGAAGCGTATCCGCAACGTCAGGGTTTTCTTGAGAAAGTCAAACGCTTCCTCGGCGGCCGGTAGGCGATGCACCGGTTTTATATTCCTAACTTTCAACAACCGGTCTTGACGGCGGATGAGGCGCACCATTGCCGGCACGTGTTACGGCTCCAGCTAGGTGACACGGTCAATATTTTTGATGGGTGCGGCCACGAAGCGCAGTGTGCCATCGCCGAGATCACGAACCAAGCGGTTAAGTTGAATGTTCTGGCCCAAACAAGCACGCCGGCCCTACGGTGCCGGATCACGCTCGCACAGGCGGTGCCCAAAAAAAGCATGGATTTGATTGTGCAGAAAGCCGCCGAACTCGGCGTGGCGGCGATTGTACCTATCTTGTCGGAACGCACGATTGTGCGACTTGACGAGGATACGCAGAAACTCAACCGGTGGCGTGAGATTGCGCTCGAATCGTGTAAACAATGTGGCAACAACTGGTTGCCGGTCATTGATCCGCCGCGTAAGGCGATGGATTTTTTTGCCAATCCAGGTAAATTTGATCTGAAGCTCATTGCCTCACTCCAGCCGGGCGTGCAACCGTTAAAGAAGATTTTGCCGGCGAACATACCGGCATCGGTTCTGATTCTGATTGGGCCGGAAGGCGATTTTACGCCGGCGGAAATTTCGTCAGCAAGAAATGCCGGCTGTCTGCCGTTGTCGCTCGGTCCGTTGGTGTTGCGGGCGGAGACGGCAGCCATCTACGCTCTCAGTATTTTGCATCACGAATTGCAAATCAGCACCTGAACGTGCCCTAACCAGCTAGGCAGGCACAACCTGACAAAAAAGCATGGCACTCCCTGTGATTGATTCCGTCAGAAGCTTAGTTATACCCCTTTTAGTGGAGGACATTGATATGCAACATAAAATTGGTAATGAACCAATTCCATGGGTGGCCACCGACTGAACATGGCAACAGGGTCGAGCCAGTGCGTTTTCACTTCCACAGTCCACTAGCAATCGGCTGTTATTTTGCGTGGCTTACACATAGGTTATTCACATTAAAGCTGGCTACGTAAGTGTTTGATTTTGTGCTTGCAATCAACGATTGGCCAGCTATCTTTTTTGGCATCAAAATGAAAGGGGTGGGGACCTCATGTATCTGAAGAGCCTGCAGCTCATCGGCTTTAAGTCGTTTGCCGAGAAAACGACTCTGGATTTTTTACCTGGTGTGACCGCTGTCGTCGGCCCGAACGGGTGCGGTAAATCTAACATCTCCGATGCCATTCGCTGGGTGCTCGGCGAGCAATCAGCCAAAGCACTCCGCGGCACAGAAATGGCTGACGTCATTTTCAATGGCACCGAAGGTCGCAAGGCAATTGGCCTTGCGGAAGTCAATCTGACCTTTGCCGATGTGGATCCGAAGCTCATCTCGTTGCCTGGGGTCAATCTTGATTTTACTGAAATCACCGTTACGCGGCGCGTTTACCGGGATGGAACCGGCGAATATCTTCTCAACAAGACTCAATGCCGGCTGCGCGATATTCAGCAGATGTTCATGGATACCGGCATTGGCCGGTCTAGCTACTCGATGATGGCACAGGGTCAGATTGACCAAATTCTCAGCGCCCATCCCGATGACCGCCGCATGATTTTTGAAGAAGCTGCCGGCATTAGCAAATACAAGCACCAGAAAAAAGAAGCGCTTCGCAAGCTCGAGTACACCGAGCAAAACCTGATGCGCTTGACTGATATCATCAAAGAGGTTAAGCGCCAGATTGTTTCCTTACAGCGCCAAGCTGGGAAGGCGCGCCGGTATAAAGAAATCTTCGATCAGCTGAAAACTCTCGATACGCGGCTCCAGCGCCATAAATTCGATCTACTTCAAGCTGATATCACCAATCTCGAAACCGAAATCATCACCATCGCGGCCCGGACTGAGCAGTTTTCCGGCGAGATAGCTGGTAGCGAAACCCAGATTGCCGACTTACGCCGATCACTCAATGAAATTGAACACGCCATCAGCGATGCCGTCAATCGCGACCATGAGCTAAAAAGCGAAGGCGACCGGCATCAGCAGCGCATCGGCTATAACACCGAGCGTAGCGTCGAAGCCGGTAAACGTATTGACGATGATCGCCTCGAGATTGCCGCCAACGAAGAAAAAATTCGCCAGAACGAACAACTACTCGACACGCTTAACACTGAGTTCGCTCAGATTGACTCCCAGCTTGCCGCCGAGCAGGCTAAAGTTACCGGTCAACAAGCTGCACTCCAAGTGCTCGACGCGGAATTGACCAACAAGAAAGCCGCGCTGAATGAAGCTAATGCCGCGCTCATTGCGTCTGAAAGTCAGAGCGCGCACAGCCGGAACGAACTGGGTGCGCTGGATGCCAAGAAAAAACACGATCTATTTCGCGCTGAAAAACTTTCTACCGAAAAAATTAATCTCGAAGACCAACGCCGGGCACTCGAAGAGCGGTTAGAATCATTCAATGGCACCCTGACCGACTTGCGCAGGTCGGTTGAATCTGCCGGTCCAACACTCGCCACTCGCGAGGCCGAGTTGGCAGAACTGCAACAGCAACTCAGCACAGCAACTAAACAGCATCACGCCATCGAATCTACGGTTGCGAAGAAAACGGCGCGGCTCGAAGTGCTCCGCCAGGTGTTTACGGCACCGGATGGCCGCATTACGCTCGGCAATATTCTCGAAGTCGAGACGCAGTATGGCCCGGCTATTGAGGCCGCACTAAATCACAACCTCCGCGCCATCCTTGCCGACGATTTGAACACAGCGCGCAGCTTGCTGATCAGCGCCATTCAGAATCCGACCATTATCACACCAGAGTTATTGCGCGTTACCGGCGAGGTGACGGCGACAGATATGCCGTTCGGCGGCTTGGTTTGGGCGGTAAATGTAGTGCGCGTCCGAGATACCCGGTTTGCACCGTTGCTTCGATCGCTTTTAAAAGATGTAGTGGTGACCAATGACATGGACGCAGCGCTGGCGCTCCGGCAACAGCAGCCGCAGTTGTCAGTTGCGACATTGCGCGGCGAATTTTTGAACGAGCACGGCGTGCTCAGCGCGGTTTCGACCAGCCACATCGGAGAAATCAGCGCATTAGCCGACGAAGTCAGTCAGCTTCAAGTGCAGGCAGCCAGCTTGGTGGAGAACAAGGCCGGCTTGGAAGGGTTGCGCGATGAGTTGGAAGTGCTGGTGCGGCGGTTACGCGACGAATTGCACGCCAACGACGTTACGCTTGCCGGCCGGGAAGGCGAGCTCAGCGCAATGGCGACCGAGCGCCGTGATTTTGAGAGCAAAGTTCACACGGTGATTTTTGAACTGCAAACTATCGAGCAGCAAGACACCGAAGAGAAGCAACGCCGGTCAGATTTACAAACCGCATTGGCACAGTCGCAGATGCGCGAAGGGCAGCTGCGCGAGCAGATGATCGGCTGGCAGCAGGCAGTCAACACACTGACCGGCCAGCGCGACCAGATGGTGTCACAATTGACCGAATTACGAGTCGCTGCCGGCGGCATTCAGCACAAGCGCGCAGCGATTCAGTCGCAACGCGAGCCAATTGCCAGTAGAATCCACGACCTCGGCGAGCGGATTCAGGTTTGCACCGGCGAAATTGAGAGTTGCACTAGCCGCATTGAACAACTCCGGAAAGAGAACTTCGAGTCGGAGCAGAAGATTGCTGAGTTAGCAACAGCGCGTGAGCAATCGCAGCAGCAGATTACCGGTTTGCAGCATCAGCGTAACGAAGTTACCGGCGGCATTGAGCAGGCGGAAACTGAACTGCGCGCGCTGAGGTTACAGGCGACAGAAGCGCAGAACAAGAAATCTGGTTTCGATGTGGCCCTGGCCCAGAAACGGATGGAAATCCAGAATTTGAAGGACCGCGTCTGGCAGAAGTATCAGGTCAATGTCGATGATCTCCAGAGCGATATAATGACAATTACCGTTGCCGATGGCGGGCCGGTAGTCAGTGAACAGGTGCAGTTGCCGACTGATTGGGACGCGATCGAGGTGCAGGCGTCGGAGTTGCAGACGAAACTCGATGCGATGGGGCCGGTCAACGTCGAGTCGATTCAGGAATACGACGAGTTGGAGGAGCGCTACAAATTTCTTAGCCAACAACACGAAGATTTGGTCAAAGCCAAGGAGCAGTTGCTTCAGGTCATTGCGAAGATCAACACTACCACTAAACAACTTTTCCAGGAAACCTTTGAGAAGGTTCGCGAAAACTTCCAAGGGATGTTCACTGAGTTGTTCGGCGGCGGCAAGGCGAACCTGATTCTATCAGATGAAAACGATCCGCTCGAATCCGGTATCGAGATTGTCGCAAAACCGCCGGGTAAGCAACTCCAGAGTATCACACTTCTCAGTGGTGGCGAACGAACGCTCACCGCGACCGCGCTGTTGTTCTCGATTTATATGGTCAAGCCGTCGCCGTTCTGCGTCCTCGACGAGTTGGACGCGCCGCTCGACGAATCAAACATCAACCGTTTTATCCGGGTTCTCCAACGCTTCATCACACTGAGCCAGTTTGTGGTCATTACGCACAATAAGCGCACCATCGGAATGGCCGATGCGCTTTACGGCATCACAATGGAAGAACACGGCATCAGTAAAGTGGTCAGCGTCAAGTTCAGCCCACGCGAAGAATCAGCGCGCAAGGCCGCCGAGCATTCCAAAGAAACTCAAGAAGAGCGAATTGATGCTGGCATCACTGCCGATTTGCGTCCTTACGAGGAAGATCTTCGTAATGATTTGCTAAGCGACAAGGAATCAACCGTGGCCGCGATTGCGGATGCGCCAGCGGTGGTAGCTGAAAGTGCGCCGGTTTTGTCGTCCGTACCGGCGCCGATTGCCGACGAAGTTAAGGCGGCTGTGGCCGCAGTTGCTGCTGCAAACGAATCCGCACAGAACGCCACCGCTGAGGTGTCACCAACTCCAGAGTTGGTACCCAAGCCAACCGCGGAAGTTACAAACTAGCTACCGTGACCACTAGTCTGCGCCGGTAGACTTGCTCAAAGAAATCGCATTTGCGTTCGCCGCCGGCTTGGTGTGCTTCGGGGGCGGACCGGACTTGTAAGCGGAGCGTGACAACTGCGTCGGCAACCTCACAGACAACATTCTGGACATCTTGACGGTGTGGGCGGTCGAGTCCGTCCGCCACACGCAACAACGCGGCCAGCTTGCGGACGATGTCGCGGTCGGCTTCGGCCAGCGCGGCAAATGGTTCGTGTTTCAGCGCCGGCAACGCTTTGCGGTGGTAGCGAGCCACATTGGCAATCAGAGCGACTTCTGGCGCAGTGAAATCAGCCAAGCGCCGGCGGTTTTCTTGAATCAGCCGGTATGCGTGTTTATGATGTTTATTGTGGCTGACAGTCCAGCCGATGTCGTGGAGCAACGCCGCCGCTTCGAGGAGATCACGCTCGTTTGTGTTGAGATTGTGGAGCTCGGTTAATTGTTCGAACAACATCAACGCGATGTCGCGGACTTGCTGGCAATGAGGCACGTCCCAGTCGAACATCGACAACAAGACTTCAGCTTGGATGCAGCGCTGGCTCACGCGTGACTACGGCGAGCCGCCAATGCCGCGCCGAGAATGCCGGCATCGTCACCAAGACCAGTATCCTTGATGCGAATGCGTTCTAGGCTGGGCGCAATAACGTGTGCCCACGCGGACTTGCTGATACGCGGCAACATCCGGTCGCCGAGGGCCTCGATGACGCCGCCGCCGAGGATGATGGCCTGCGGGTTGAGGGCGTTGATTAAAATTGCCGCGCCGATGCCGGTGTAATGGCAAACGTCGTGAATGACTTCACGGACAAGTTCGTCACCCTGCCGGTAAGCAGTTGAAAGAATCCGGCTACGAATGCGGGTGAGGTCGCCATCGCATAGTTGTTTAACGACTGATTTGCGTCCATCCTCAATTTCGCGGACGATGCGCCGGACGGTGGCGCTGCGGCTGGCCACAGCTTCGAGGCAACCCCGATTACCGCAACCGCATTTCGGGCCACCTTCTGGGATGACGGTCATGTGGCCGATCTCGCCGGCCATGCCGGTGCTGCCCCGGTACAGTTGACCATCAATCACAATGCCACCACCGAGACCGGTGCCGATGAACATACATACAAAACTTTTCAGGCCGCGACCGGCGCCGTATTCGCCAACGCCAAGCGTGCCGGCTTGCACATCGTTCACCACTGTGACCGGGATGTTAATCCGGTTGCTGAGTAGCCGTGCCAAAGGGACGTTATGCCAACCAAGATTCGGGGCTACGCGGACGATTTCACCTTTGGTGTCCACGAGACCCGGCACGCCGATGCCAAGCGCGGCAATCGCCGTGTGTGGCAAGGCGGCGGCGGCCAGCGCTTCGTGAATGCACTCTTCGATGCGCTGGAGAACTACGGTTTCGCCAAGCTCCGATTTTGTAGCCTTCTTTTCGCGGGAAATCAGTTTGCCGCGTTCGTCGAAAACGGCTGCCAGAATCTTTGTGCCGCCGAGGTCAACTCCGACGTAATGCTTGCGTTGGCGGCGGAGCGGTTTCACCAGTTTTCGGCTTGGGTTGCCAGCTTGCGGATGAGCCGGTCGAGTTCTTTCAGGTCGCGCCGGCGACCTTTCTGCGGTTTGACTTCGAGGGTGTTGATCCATTTGAGCATCGTGGTGAGTTGGTTGAGCGTTTTGCGATCTTGTGTATCG
>SESG01029376.1_pt1 | contig 11480 bp, 10 predicted proteins | sample 3171421 | NCBI WGS metagenome assembly SESG01 (sample SAMN10866946, study PRJNA518727) | freshwater metagenome | biome: subpolar coniferous forest; feature: holomictic lake; material: water; isolation source: holomictic Lake 227, 6 m and 8 m depth | place: Canada: near Kenora, Ontario | collected... | reverse complement strand
AAGGCGTGGTTGAGAGCGTGCCACCAGAATGATTTTTCACCCAAAAGAACCAGCCCCCTGCAACAATGGACAGGACGCAAAGTGCATAGATGACGGGCCTTACTCGTTTCGGAGAGGGCACGGCAGAATATGTAGGTGTCGAGCTTTGAGGACATGCGAGGCTAGACGCAAAGTCCTCAAATCGAAGGAACCGTTCGCTGGCTACCTCGTTAACGGCCCGGAAGATCACCCGGTGGAAGTGATTCCACGCCTCTTGATCCACAGACGTTTCTCCCTGGGGTGGCCAAAGAAATGCCGCCCTGCCGAGCTTGTCCGGGGAATTGCCGGTGACCAAACTGTACAGCGTCGTGGCCAGTCCCCACATGTCCGGGTTGCCGCCAGATTCCAGATACCAGCTCGGCGCGGCATACCCGGGCGTGCCGCGCCGGGTGATTGACGCCGCGTCGTTGGTTAGCAGGCTGATGTCTCCAAGACAGGGCCGACCGCCAATGAAGAGGATATTCTCCGGCTTAATGTCGCGATGAACGACCCCGGCATCGCTGAGGCGCTGTACCGCGTCGAGGAGAGGAACAATGATGTTACGGATTTCCTCCGAGCTAAACCACGCGGGGGACTCTTTACGATGGGCGATCAAAGCCGCGAGTGTCCAAGGTTGCCATGCGGAATCCTCCGCTGTCGCTTCCGAGGTGCCATCGGCCAGCGGCATCGTGTAAAACAGCCCATTTCCCGTCCTGTTGACGTGCTCGATGGGAAGCAGGTTCGGGCACTGAAGCTCAGAAGCCACAGACCGATACCGGATCAATGCCCCCAATTCGCGCTCAAGCTGCGCCGGGTCAGACGCCGGGAGAAGCTTCAAAGCCCTGAGTTCCCCAGTCGCCTCCACCCGGCAAAGCCACACCTCCCCAAACCCGCCCCGGCCAATAGGGCGGATCAGTCGATAGCCGTCAAAAATGTCTCCAGATGCTGCCACGCCATCGGAGGATAACGGTTCCCCTCACGACATCAATGCGGTTTCCTGCAACGGAATATATTGACCGAATTTCTCCTCTGTATTAGGAATACATACTCAGCGGTATATCCGCGTTTCCATTGGATAGACGGGCTTTTACGAGCGCCCGCCTCCCTCAGCAGGTCCTCTCCGGTTTACGATTCCGGCCTTACATGACCTGTTTTACCAACAACCCGGCCTGCGCACGCTTTGGCGTGTCGTTTTTAGGGCCGAATACTAATTCTAAATAACTTCAGAAAACTTCTAGTGAAAGATACAAAAATTCAATGGTGCGATAGCACCGTCAATCCTGGAACTGGATGCCAAGGATGCGAACTGTGGCCATCCCGGGGCCAAATTATAGCCGAAATGACTAACGAGATCATTCGGCTGACAGGGCTACCTAAGGCCACCGCCCACCGAGAGGTAATACCCTTCGCGGAGAAATATGAGTCCCTCCCGAAGAAGGATCTCATCGCCGAAGGCATCACCAAAATCCTGGCAAACGTCGGCTGCAAAATGAGCAAATCCCAACTCCGTACCGTAATCAAAGGTCTGAAGGGACGGTTGCTGAAATGCTACGCAGGAAAATTGATCGAAAACCGGGCTGGGAAGATCAAAGGATACCCGGCCTGTTTTGAGCACCCGGAGATGTTTCCGGGGCGGATGACAGACGCTTCTAAATGGAAAGATATGATCGGCACGGCACGTCCCGAAAAACCCTGGCTAAACGGCTTTTCCCGGCTGGTCTTTGTCTCCGATATGGGCGACGCCCTCTGCTCGTCCATTCCCTTCGAGTATCTCCACCGAGAGATCGTCGAGACCTGCACATCGCCGAAAGGTAGACGCCATGTGTGGCTGTGGCTTACGAAACGCCCGGCACGCATGGCCGAACTCTCAGCATGGCTGCACAAACGGGGTGTTGTCTGGCCTGACAACCTGGTTGCCATGACGACCGTCACATCCACGAAGACGCTCTGCCGGGTAGCCGATCTTCGCATGGTGAAGTGCCGATATCGCGGACTTTCCGTCGAGCCCCTATGGTCAGCCGTAAATCTCCCATTGGACGGCATCCAGTGGGTTATCGTAGGCGGCGAAAGTGGCCCCGGAGCCAAGCCGTTCCACTTGGAATGGGCGCGAGACATCCGCGAGCAATGCCGCCGGGCAGGCGTAGCGTTCTTCATGAAACAGCTTGGACGTTACCCTACGGAAGCCGGTCGGGAACTCACGCTGCGCAATAAGCATGGCGGTGATTGGACTGAATGGCCGGATGACCTGCGAGTGCGCGAAATACCCCAGGCATTCCGGCTGACTACTCAATAATACCAACTCTTATAAATAAATGGACTATAGATAGAGAAGGAAGTAAGAAGAGGAGTGCGGACAAGAAAACTCCAAATAGGCAAGCCGGAGCAAAGCGTTCAAATCGAACGGGAATACCGGCAGCAGAAGGACGGGCGGCTGCGAACGCGGTTGCTGTGCGTGAAACTGGCGGCGAAAGGGGAAAATAGCGCGGAAGAAATCGCGGAGATTTGCGGGTGCTCGCGGGCCAGCGTTTTTGAATGGGTCAAGGCGTTCCGGGAAGGAAGCTTTGAGAAGCTCCTAGCCAGACAAAAGCCAGGCCCGGCCTCGGGCGAACTGCGGGGCGTGCCCGAGGCGGTGGAGAGCGAACTGCGCCGGGGCGTCGAGAGCGGTCGCTGGACGACGGCGCAAGCCGCCCGCCAATGGCTGGAGAACAGCCACGGCATTCGGCGGCCCTACGTCACAGTATGGCAATGGCTAAAAAAATTGGGAGGGGTGCTGCGGGTGCCGCGGCCCAGACACCCCGGAGCTGATGAGCAAGCGGCAGAGGCATTCAAAAAAGAACTCACTACACGGCTGGAAGCTCTCAACCTGCCCCACGGGAGCCGGGTGAGGGTGTGGGTGATGGACGAAGCCCGCTTCGGGCTTCACACCGAAATGCGCAAGGTCTGGATCACCAAAGGCGTAAGGCCACTCTTCAAGCGCCAGACCTGCTATAAATGGGACTACCTCTACGGAGCGCTGGAAGTCATCGAAGGGCACGCCGAGTTTTTGCATCTGCCCACGGTGGACCAGGAATGCAACCAAATCTTCCTTGAGCAACTGCTAGCTAGCGATCCGCACGCCGAGCATGTGGTGATTGCCGATCAAGCCGGGTTCCACATGCGAGGAGGTGATCCACGCATCCCCAAAGGAGTGCATATCATGTTCTTGCCACCCTACAGCCCCGAACTCAACCCGTGTGAACAACTCTGGGATGTGCTCAAGGATGGCGAAGGCTTTGCCAACGGACTTTTCGAGGACATCGCCAAACTCAGGGTAGCGTTGCTGCCGGGAATGCGCCGCTTCTGGCAGGACGCGTCCCTGGTGCTTTCCCTCATCGGTCGCCCTTGGCTACACGATCAAGCAAACGCTTCGCTCAAAATCTAATAGTCGGCTTTTCTTAAAGAGATGGTATAATAGGAGAAACCTGTTCCGGATAGAACCCAACCAGGCCAGCATGCATCTGCTGGCCTGGCCTTTATCCGGGAGTTTGTCAGTGGCCCGCGCTAGCAACTGGCTGGCCTGTCAGTCCCGCAGTTCTCGAAGCCCCGCCAACAGGAATCCTCAATTTGCAAAATTCACTGCCAGCACTGCCATTTACCAGGTTATTGACACACGACGATTTCGTTCTGCTCATTCATCTGGACCCGGCCAGAGGAAATCAGGGCATCAAGGGCCGGGGTAAACCACTCCGCCCTGGGGTTATCGAAGCTACGCCGTAGGTCTCGCCGGGAAATCGGTCCTCTTGCCGCAATTTTGGCATACATGACCGCTGTTTTGTCAGTGCGGTCAATACGAGCAGTGGCGTCGATTTTCCCGGGATTTCCAATCACGGAACACAAGTGTTGCCGGGCCAGCCACCAAGTAAGCGCGGCAGCGCTCTCGGCGGAATTGACATCGACGCTCGTTTCCTGATCTGTCCCCAGCAAACTGAAAAGCAGGGCCAACCGCCGCGCAAGGTCTGGCAGCCAGACCCAGTGCGCATGGTATTCTGTCGGGATATCTCGGCGCCTCTGCTCGACTTGCTCGCAGAACTGGTGCAAGACCGCCTCCGCCCCCTCGCTCACCGTGAACACCACCGGGGATTGAATCCTGCAGCGACGTTCAAAAATAAGCTCCAGGATATGAGCCCACTGCTTTTGATGCGGCAATGGGGATGGAGGATTGAGGGCGGACGTGGTGTGCTCTGCAAACATCAGAACAGAAACAACCCCCCACTGGGGATCAAGCCCATTCGTACCCAGGAGATCCCTGGGCGACCGCTGGGTTTGCCACAAGAGCGATACCGTTCCGGAAGAGGTGCATCTGTCCAGCATCAGCGGTGCCCCGATCCAACTGCGGTTAAGGACGTCAATGACGCGAGCGCGTTCGGTGCTTTTGAGCCGAATCAATTCCTCTCCGGGATCGGTGCCGAGCTTCATCACGGTTATCCCGTTGTCAAAGGCCTGCGCCAGCATTTTCCCTATCAGCCGAAAAGAGATGGAACCCGAGATGATATTCGGCTTAGCGGTTGCGCGTGTATTGGCGATGGATTGTTCCATCCGGGCGAGGGCGTCCTGGCTAATACCAGGTGAGTGCTTCGCTTTTTCGAGTTCGTGTTCCCAGCCCGAGAGGATATCCCGGATCCCTTGGATTCCATTCGCCGCGAATAAAGACTGCATCCTGAAGACCATGCTCAGGAGCGGGTGAACCAGGTGATCAAACCACGGCTGCGTCCGGGAGGCTTGGTGACAGACGGCCAGATTGAACACCACGGGAACCGAATCGCCCAGTGGGGTTTGTACGCGGACATTCGGCCCCACAGCGGACGCAATGGTGGCCAAAGCGACGGCAGTAATAGCCTCTGGGGATGCGTTTGTGGTCACCTGCAAATCTTCAATGATATTGCGGATGTACGGCTGGCAACGCGATAGCATTGGTCCGGGTGATTCACGAGGGAACAAGGCCAAACAAGGCGGTTCGTTCAAATTAGGTGGCGCTTCCATTGACGATATTTTGGGGTTGTTTAGGATGGCAGAGTGAGTTTTAAAGATTCAGGAAATGTACGGTTGAAGGTGCGCCTCACGTTGGAGACGGAAGCCGGGGATTACCTTCTGGAAGTGGATAAAGAGAGCATCCTTCCCGGGCTGTTTTGCGAAAACGCACTGGATACAGCCGAGCAAGCGCTGGACAGCTTCTTGAACGTTGAGGTGATATCCCCGGCCCGTGGCATGGTGCGGTCGCACATTCGCGGCATCGAAACCAAGCGTCCGTTCCACCGCACGGATTTGGCCCAGTATTTGCCCACTGAAGACTTGCCTAACGCTGGGGAGATCGCGGCAAAACTGGACGCCAAGTTGCTGGCGGCGCTGAGCAGTCGCGACTGATTGGGCGGCGTTCATGCAACGAGTTGTTTTCCATAGGAGGACAGTTCCAGAAGACCATCATTGCGCAAACGAACCAGCCCGTCGTCGACCAAGCTCTGGAGCACCGGTTCATGAATATCCCGGCGCTGGACGGAATAGCTGCGCAAGAGATCGCGAAACATCCGGGGCTTCTCGTTCAATTTTCGGAGCATGACAGTCCGGGCATGCTCATAGTCGGTCTTCTCCGCCGCCTCCATGAGATCGGTCAGCAGTGCGGCTTGCCGCTTCAACGTCTCCGAGGTGACATGCATCGCAAACGGGAGCACCCAGTCATGGGATTCGCGGTATCCTGTCACCAAAGCGAATGCCCATAACAACTGGTAGGGCAGCTTGAGGGCATGGCGAAAGAACGGTTTGAGCCGATCTGCGAGTTGCGCAACCCACTGTTGGATTTCCAGTTCAAAGCCATGCAACAATTCCATGTTCGCATAGGCGTTGGCATCCCAACCGATTCCGCCTCCTGCGCGCCTGGTTTCGAGGACTTTTTGGACTCCCAAATAGAACATCTTGTACCCCTCACGCAAGTAATCCACGGGCAACGGTTTGCTGCCCTCAGGAGAGGGGCAATCCAGCATAATGCTGTTCTGAAGTATCTGCTGGAGGGCTTGATCATCGGATCCCAGGGCTTGGCATAGCTGATCCCGGGTGCAAGTCATCAAAAGTGTCCCTCTGGCTGTGGCGATCCGGCCCGGCCCCTGCTTCCCTACCGGGGTATAGACATGATCGGTTCCGCTCACCATGGCTGCAATCTGGGCGGCAACGGAGGCCCACTTCTTCGCGGGCCGAGGGTGGGCAACTTCAGCAAAGAGTTGGCCGTCTGGATAAATAATGAGAGCCGCATTGTCCAGCACCTCGGCCACCAGTTTTGGGAAGTCCGCTGGGTCCGGGTTATGCAGCGCGAATGTCGGATGCCGGAGAGCAGAAAAATGCGGCCTCAGGTATTCCTGTTCCAGACAAGAATCGCCCTTCACAGCCTCCACGATTCGGTCGGTATTGCTATACTCGAAACGTCCGTATTGGAGAACATCGAGCCGCTCTGGATCGAGCGCGCTGCTCATTTCTCGGCATGCCTGTTGCATTGCCAGAGCGGGATCCAGCAGTAGATCCTGCGCCCGGTTCCACCACGGAGCGTCTGCTCCGGCGACAAGGAGGTTCAAACCGGGGCGGATGGATTCGCCAGCGGGACCGGCCAACTTGGCCTTCGGCCCGGCAATACCGCCGAGCACGGCGGCAACTCCCAGCGCCGCCTCTTCATCGCCAATCTGAGCCGTGTAAGCCAATGAGCGGATCGCCGCTCCCGGAGTGGGTTGATGCTGGTCGCTCATAGCTAATTGAGGTCGAACCATTCGGCTTCGTGTTCGGCATAGGTGCGCTGGCGGAACAACTCTTCTCCATGGGAACCTCCCTGCAGGCGCAATCCTGTCCGGCCCTTCGGAGCCATAAAGTCCCGGATAGGACCGGAGATGAGGGAGTCCAGAAAGCCGCAGTTCTTCCACGTTTCAATGAACACCGTTTTGACCTTGAAGATTCCGTTATCAACATAGGCGGGCAACGGCAGGTTGTGCCAAGGTTGACCGGGGGCATCGTACAGCACCCCTTTTTCTCGAAGGAAATCCAGGAACGTGGACTCTGTCATATCTTGGTCGAGTGCCAACACTTCCAAGTCACGATAATAACGCTCATCCGCAGCGCGGAACGGGTTAAAACGAATTACCTTCTTGGTTTGCTTCTTCCGTTTGATGGTGGGTTTGGTTTTTTTACGCATAGGGATTTTAGAATTTGAATGGGACTGGCGGCTATTGCATCCAACGCGTCGCCGTCACGGTCTTCGCTGCCTAAGTGCTTGCCGTCCTCTCTGTCGTGAGGCCGCCTGGCGTCGGCCTCACTTCCGGCGCTGACGTCTGCGCACTTGGCGGACGCTCCGACCGGACGGCTTCGTCGCTTCCTGCCCAGGCTTCGGCCGCTGTCGCGGCCTCGCCTGAAAAAGAACGTGCTACCTGGAGCAGCGAGTGCACCGGAAACTCTTGTCCATCAGGATAGATGTCGATTACAGGATCCGGCAACGTAAGCGGAGGAAGGATATCAGCCCATTTGAAAGCCATGAGCTTTTGCTTCCGGGCCTGCATGATTGCCCGATTGCGATTCACTGTGGCTGGTTTCTGTCCACTAGATGCATACCATTCCAAAGCACTCGCGCCCCATGATGTCTTGAAGTCCTGGGCCTCGCATTCAGCGATGAGGGCCATGAGCGAACACTTCTCGTCATCCGGGATCAGGATGTCCTTGTCGAATAGGCACAAGGCGTACCTGTAACAGCGATAGCAATGGTAAAAATCCAAAGCTGTAATGGGCAGTTCAACATCCCCGCCTCCAAGGACCTCGCGCACTGCGTATTTGCCCTTCAACTGAAGCTCGATGCGGATGGAGTTCGCAAGAGGGGGCAAGTCGAACCCACTTTTATCGGCTCGCTCCTTTTGCTTCCAGTAAAGCTGGAGTGTTCGCTCCTTGCCCGGGAAGCGGATTCCGCTGTCACCATATTGGATATCCTCATTCCGCACATAGGGGTGACGGGCATTCTTGTGAATTTGAACAAACCGTTTGGGATCGCCCGGAAGGTTCAGCACCAAGTCAACCCGGATGAATTCAATAAGGCGCTCGATAGGGATACTGATCTCCGCAAGGCATTGAAAAAGCAGCTCAAGCGCCGCCGTGAGTTCCTGGGGATTTTTGATGACGCGGCCGTTGTACCCGTGGAGCAGATGAGGGAGGCTGACCTGGATCCACTCAATGGTGGAGCCCTTTCCCCGGATAACGATCTTATACCTCCTATGGCTGCCGGATAGTTTCCAAACCGTCGTGTCCGTCTGGCGATCAGGACGTTTCGCTATGGTAATGTACCAATCCCGAGTCTCGTAAAACCCATCGGTTAGGAGGGGAGCGGCGATTTCTGGAAGCAAAGCCCAGAGAGCGAGGATGTTGACAGTGTCGACCATAATGCAGACAGGAGGGGATGCAGAAAAAATGCAGAATATGGTAGTGTTACTAGGCACAGAAGTAGGTGCTGGACTATCACCTTTTGAAGTCGGCCACCGGCGATTGTCCTGAACTCTTGTGCGGCTTATCTGACCGATTGGCTGCGTTCAATATTACTCATTTTAGGCCTTCCTCGTTGTTCTCATCGATTTGAGCGTGAAGGTATGCAAGTAAGCTAGATGTCACGATGAGACGCACGCCACGTTGCGCTCCACGTTTGCGGAGGCACACTGATTTCACGAGGGGTTGAGGGCCGAGAATCAACCCGTTTAAGGTGGATCGCGACAGGTTGCTAATGCGACAACGTTCGCCGGCACGAGGCAGACGGGTAAATTCTGGGAGCGCGAACTTCGCATATTCGATTGCGAATCCAATCGGAGCAATCGACGTATTTGTAGAATGGTGTGTATCCATGTTTATTTTCCCCCGTTATACGCGGCGAAATAAAGCATGCACTTGGGCATTTTTATTCCGCTCCTGCCCAGGCCAACCCGCTGCCCAATAACGCGTTTCCCATCATCTCTCCCAAACTATCTGCAATGGATGTGAACGACCAACGCCTAGAGTAGTTAGATCTAGACGGAGATGCTCATTCCATTCCGGAGAGTAGCTCGCACCGTTTCCTTTTGATCTAAACTTACCCGGAGCGTCTGAATGGGGTAATCAGCAGGCTTGCTGAAATGCCGTTTCCGGTGGGTCAAAAACTTCTCAACAGTCACAACCTTGGAATATTCTGAGGAAGCAGATCCAAGGCTGGGAGCTTGGAGTTCAAAACCAAACACTTTTGTTAAGGCTTCCAATGCGGCCCCTGTCTGCATTAGCCAGAACGGGTAATCGGGGTTGGTCCAATTTGCAGCCATAACGAGGAGAAGTGGGTCGGGCATGCCACCAGGACGATTGCGCAGAGAAAGTTTCTTATTGGCGATCCCTAGGTCTGAGGCTAGACGATTCCCAAGCCCTTTTTCAAACAGTGTATCCGCTACTTGACGAAAGGAGGGCATCGGCTGAACGATTTTTGGGAACCGCGCGGCTAGAAAGATCAATGTTTGATAGCGATCGCGAAGGTGGATGAGTGGACGCCCTGACATTGCTGCTAGATCGTTTGTCATTTCTAACCCGGCTTGAATCAAACCTGCTACTGAGGGGGCGCTACTTCCGCGAGATCGAACCTCCACCTTTAGATTTCCGTCGACAAGCGCTTGCGCCCACCTGATCAGGACTAAGAATTTGTCCATCTGAGCAAGATCAAAAGCGTCGGTCAGGTCTTTTCCAGACAGCTTTACATCTGACATCACCCTTTCGTTCAGGGAGTTTGGAATACGTTTCTGTGGCATTAAATCGAAATCACCGGATGAAAATCTAGACAGATTACCCTCCATTTCCAGCTTGCGGGAACGAAGGTCGTTAACGCCATATTTAACCATCGCTTCTGGGGCTCCAGCGGGGAAATCCAACATAGCCAAGAAAAGGGAGATTCGGGCGGGCAGCCACGCGGCGGTGATGTGCTCGGGGGACTTGGCACCGAGGGTCGCTGTTAGACATTCCTTCTGCAAGTCCAACTGTGGTCGATTCAGAGGAGGAATTGCGAAATTGATGGCATAACGGATCGCATCTTCAACAAACTTTTCCGCAGAAGACAAAGTGAGGAAAGGGAACGAAGGAATGCCCTTCGTCCGTTTTTTTGATTCTGTTGTCCGGCCCGCGCTCATAATCGAAGTCTGCTTCTAAAGTCTTAGCGTCCGACTAAATCTGGAAACGCTTCCGATGCCTTCCTCAAGCTTTCGGTGCCGATGTGCGTGTAATGATCCGACATGGCTTTGCTATCATGTCCCACAAGCTCCATAACCACTGCGGCCGGGATGCCCGCTTCTTTTAGCAGCGATACGGCGGTGTGACGTAAAGAGTGATACGATAGGCCCGTCTTTGCGCTTCCGCGGCCACGGCCTTCGCCGTGTGTCTTACGATGGGCCTGTTTTTCTCGCAACCCAGCTTGAGCTAATAGATCAGCAAATTGATTACTCAGGTTCCCGCTCTTGCCCTGCCTGACGACAACGTCGTATGCGCGAGGATGCACTGGAGCCGCGAGATCATCGGACGAGGGGAGGGAGGCAACGTGCTCTCGGAGTGGACCTGCCAGGGGAAAAATAATGTGCTTTCCCGTCTTCTTTGTCACGAGGCGTATCTCACCTGCGGCGATGTCAACGTTCGCCCAAGTGAGCGTGGCAACATCGGCGAGTCGCTGGCCCGTGTAGAGACCAAACAAGATCATGCTCGTCCATTCACCATCCGCCACCCCGAGAACAGCTTTCAGCTCTGGAATCGTGAAGGGACGACGAGCATTCGTTGGTTGAACAAGTTTCACGGTCTTTACGAACTCGGCGGGATCTTCAGAAATAAGCCCCTCGGAGCGTGCGGCGCGGAGAACCATGCGAACAACCTTTAGGTCATGGTTCACCGTCTTCGGTTCGAATAGCTTCACCTCATTACTCCGGAAGGTGAGGATGTCGTTCTTGTCGATGTCCATGAGTTCAGCGTCGACCTTTGGTCCAAGCGCGGCGTAGAATTTCGCAATGGCGTTGGCATAAAACTTAGCAGTTGAGGCAGCCGTTTCGGGGCGCTTAGCTGCAAGCCACTCTTCCGCGAATGCTCTGAACGACACAGACCGGATGCTTTCGCCGGTGATCTCTTCATGAAGTGAGGCAATCACTTTTCGCGTCTGAACTGCGGTCCGCTTGTTGCGGGCGGCTTCCTCGTAGCTGTCAGCGATCTTTTGCGCCTGTTTTCTGTTTCCCTCCCGGTTTATGATCCTCGTGCTCCGATTGCGTCGCTGCCCCTCCTTGTCGAAGAAACGAGCTATCCAGTATTGCGATTGGGGGTGCTTCCAAAGAAAAGCCATGTAAGACCCATACTAAGACCATACGCCGATGTCTACCGAAATCGTGAATGTGAATTTACTCTGAAATTGACATCAGAAAACACCAGGAAACATG
>SESG01015485.1_pt1 | contig 11481 bp, 9 predicted proteins | sample 3171421 | NCBI WGS metagenome assembly SESG01 (sample SAMN10866946, study PRJNA518727) | freshwater metagenome | biome: subpolar coniferous forest; feature: holomictic lake; material: water; isolation source: holomictic Lake 227, 6 m and 8 m depth | place: Canada: near Kenora, Ontario | collected... | reverse complement strand
TTGGGCAAACCAGCGATTTGTTCGGTGGCATAGTTGGATGCGATAACAGGCACGCGCAGCTTAAGTATTTCAGGCAGGTAGGAACACTCGACCAGTATGATGCGGTCAACGGTTCCCATTTCTGCGATGAGCGACTTGCGGGGCCTTATCTCGCAGCAAGGCGGTTTATGGAAGATATATGTGGCTTACAACGGCGGCCCGCTGGCCGGACCGGATTTGTTTCGCAAGTTCGCGTTCCGCCATTACCGCCGTGTCTGCCACTGGCTTCACAGCCAGGGAATCGGGCACATCGGCCTCGACATCGACGGCAACATTACCTGAGGCCCCGCGGGTTGCCGGCGCATCCCCCTTGCTGGTAGAGTGATTGACATGAGCCGAACAACGATCTCGGCAAAGGACAGAAACGTCATCCGTGGCCTGGCCGCGCAGTGGCGGGACCACGCCTCGGACCCCGTCATGGCGGAGAGGAAGAGGCTGTGGCAGGCCCTCCACGACCTGGTCCCTGTGCGGCCCATGATCCTCTTCGAGACCGGGACGGTGGACGGGTTCGTCATGCCCTCCGAGCTCCTCTGCGAGGACCCCTTCCTCCGCGCCGTGGAGCGCAACCTGAGCGAGACGGTGCGGCACGCCGGCGAGGTCGGAGACGATGTGGTGGTGGAGCCGTACTTCCGCTTCGGCTGGCAGATGGCGCTCCCCGATTTCGGCGTGAGCGTGGAGCAGAAGCCCGCGCTCATGGGCAACGGCGAGACGTCCCTGGGCTACACCTTCAACTTCCCCATCAAGACCCCGGCGGATTTCGACAAACTAAGGAAACGCGCCTTCGGCGTGGACCGGGAGAAGACAGGACGGTTCAAGGAAATGCTCCAGGACACGATGGGGGACATCCTGCCGGTTCGGGTGGGGAACTACGACCCGTTCAGCGGGGAGTCCGGCGACGAGGGGTTCTGTGGGAATTTCTTCTTTGGCCTCACCTGGCAGCTCTACCGCTTGATCGGCAACGACGGTCTTCTCTACTGGCTTTACGATGCGCCGGAGACGATCCACAAGCTGATGGCCTACCTGCGGGACGACAAGGTTGCCCTCTTCCGCTTCATGGAGTCGGAGGGCCTGCTGGACGTCAACACCGACAACCAGATGGCGGGGCCGCGTGCCTATGGCTACGTGTCCGAGCTGCCCGGCGCCGGCCACACCGGGCCCTTGAAGCTGAAGGACCTGTGGGGGTGGGCGGAATCCCAGGAGTCCGTGAATATCTCCCCCGCAATGTTCAAGGAGTTCGTGCTGCCGCACATCGCCGACCTTTCGGCCATGTTCGGGCTGGTTTACTACGGGTGCTGCGAACCTGTCCACGACCGGCTGGCGCTCATCATGGAAGCCATTCCGAACCTCCGCTCGGTCTCGGTGTCCGGGTGGTCGGATTTTGAAAAGGTCGCTGAGATGCTGGGAAAGCGGTACGTCTTCTCCCGCAAGCCCACCCCGGCGCTGCTGAGCGGCGCCCACCCCCTGTGGGACCTCGCACGAGAGGATATGGAAAAGACGTACGCCGTCACAAAGGGGTGCAACGTGGAGATCCTCTTCCGCGACCTGTACACGGTCAACCACGAGCGCGCGCGCATCGCGGAATGGGTGCGGATGACACGGTCCGTGTTCGGGATCTGATGACGCTTCCCCCATGCATGATTGGTAACCAGCAGCAGAAGAAATGTATGATCTACCCACTATCAACCATCCACTGCCCAAGACCATGACCTCTCGCGAACGCGTCCTCGGTTGCCTCGCCCGCACCGGCTATGACCGGATCCCCATCAAGCATGAAGGCACGCCGGAAGTGAACCATGCCCTCATGAAACACTTCGGATTGGCGAACATGGAACAACTGCTGGTCGTGCTGGGCGAAGACTTTCGCTATGTGGCGCCCAACTACCAGGGACCGCCGCTGAGGACATTCGCCGACGGCAGCATCGAAGGCTATTGGGGCGAGCATTACATCTATGCACAATTCGAAGGCGGCAAGTACCTGGAGTCGGTGCATCAGCCCTTTGCCGGCATTGAGACGCTGGACCGGCTGGACGGCTCGCATTTTCCCCGTGCCGACTGGTTTGATTACTCCACCATCCGGGCGCAGTGCGAGGCCTTGCGGCCGCAGTTCGCCGTCTGCGCCGGGTCGCCGGGCGATCTGGATTTCATCAACGGCATCTCCCGCGCTCGCGGCATGGAGCAGGTGATGATGGACCTCGCCACCGATAATGAGGTTTATCTGGCGATAATGGCGGCCCGGTTCGAGTTCTACTACCAGATGCATGAGCGGATGCTTCAAGCGGCGGATGGCCTGATTGATATCATGCACGCGGGAGAGGATTTCGGCAACCAGCGCGGACCGATGATCAGCCTCAAGGTTTTTGACCGGCATTTTGCGTCGAAGCTCAAGTGGAGGGGTGGAGTGATGCAGCACCGCACCTTTCACGACTCCATCCCTCCACTACTCCATTAGCCTCAGGGCACACCCCAGGAGCCTCAGTTGTGTGAGCGGGGCGGGCCTCCCGCCGGCCTCCTGCCTGCCACGCTGCTGCTAGCGGCAGGAAAGCCAGCGGCCGTACCGGCCTTCGCGCATATAAGCCCGCTCCGAGCCGTCCGAGATCACCTCGAAGAACTTCGTGTCGCGCAAGCGATAGCGACGTCGGCAGGTCAGGCATTCATACTCGACGAGGGGCGGCTGGTTCGGTTCGGGTTCAGCGGGCTTGACGACGAGCCACTGCTCTCCCGCCTGGGTTGGCCACTTGCCGGGCTGAGCCTGGCGGCAGTGGCAATGGGGGAGCAGGCGAATGGCGACTTCCCGGGTCGCCGGAAGCGGAGAATCTGGAGCTGTCATAAATAAGTGGTGTATTACCGATGTCCAATAACACTGCGCCGATGGGCCGGAATTACAAGCCTCAAATTGAGCGCATTCGCGAGTCGTGGGTGATCCCGGCCGAATCCTTATGTGCCAACCGGGCCTAGAATGTGCTCCCTCAAATTCAGTGAAACGAATTAGTGTTGCCGTTGTCTAAAGTGGGTGTATGGTCGGTGAGCGGAAGCGGTTCGGATCATGAAAGACCGAGATTTCAGAACACGTCTGGCAGGAACGGCGAAGGCAGCCCTGGTGGTTGCCGGCTTGCTGGGGCTGGCTTCGGTTGCCGCGAGTTCGCTCCGTGCGCAGGACGCGGGGACGGCAGCGGGGGTGAATCCACCGTCCGGTCAAGTGGTGACCGCTTACCTCGATTACCGGGAGGTCAATTACAGCTTCGTCAACTGGAACCTGGCGGTGAATGCGAGGTCCGCGGCTTTCAAGCAGGAACCAGCGCTCGCCGGGGGCAAGATCTCGCGCGGAACCTTGCGTTTGGGTGGCGGCACGACCAATGAGTTGGCGTTCGCCTGGGACCGCGCCGCCGGGAAGCTTTACCTGGACCTGAACCGGAACCTGGACCTTACGGATGATCCCGCTGGAGTGTTTTCGCGAGCGAGTCACTCCGTTGATAGCTACCAAACCTTCACCAACATTCACCTGCCGTTCAGAACTCAGGCCGGCGAGCGCCAGGCGCTGGTGGACCTCAGTTTCAACGCGTACTCGGGGCTCTATTGCACCGCGGCAATGCGATCGTTCTGGCAGGGCAAGGTGATCCTGCAGGGCGAGGAATACCAATTGGGCCTGCTGGCGAGTTCGTTTGAACCGGGGCAGTCCCTGGAGAGCGGCAACCTCTTGCTGCGGCCCTGGGCGGAGCGAAACAGTTCTTTCAGCATCTACGGCGGCTCGCTGGAGGCGCTTCCGTTCTCGCGGAACCTATTCGTGGGAAACCACGCCTACCAGTTGCAGGGTACCAACGTAGCGCCAGGGGACACCGCCAAAGTGCGGGTTCAGTTCACCGAACAGCAGCCCGCCCTCGGCGAGCTCAAGATCGCGGGCGAGTTCATCCGCCGGGTGACGCTGGGAGGCGGGCCTTACATGGTGGTCCTCGACAAGCCGGAGCCCGTCGTCAAAGTCCCGGTGGGCAGCTATGGACCCATCTCCGTCTGGCTGAAAAAGGGTGGCGTGGAGGCGACTCTGGACGCGCGCGCGGAAGCCTCAGTGGCCCGGATTACCGTTAACGACAAACGGCCGGAGGTGCTCACCGTAGGCGGGCCGTTGACGAATTCGGTGTCCATCAGCCGCCGGGGGAAGAATCTGGCGTTGAATTACCAGTTGGTTGGGGCGGGCGGGGCGTATCAACTGGCCAACCAGGACCGCTCGCACCCGCCAGAGTTTGCGGTGTATCACGGCGACAAGAAGGTCGCGTCGGGCAAGTTCGAGTTTGGCTGAGGCAGCACCTGCTCGTACTCATGGCGAGTACCTCTTACAACGGCAGGCAAGCTTAAGGTGGTGGCCTACTCCGACCTCGGCGGGCTGGGATCCAAACAGGGCGCGCCAGTTGTCTATAACTGGGTGATGCCGAGCCTGATGCCGCAGGTGCTGCCGTGGCTGCTGATCCTGGCGCTGCTGATGCTGAAGCCCAATCGCTGCGCGCCGGCCTGGTGGATTTGGATCCCGCTCGCCTGTGTGGGCGGCTTGACCTGCACCCCGCAGTCGCTGTGGGAGCAAGTGCCGTCGGCTCAATTCGAGCTACTCCTGGAGTTGGTCAGCGCTCTGGGATTCGGCTTGGCCGCAGTCTGGCTGCTGTCGAGTTACCTCGGGTGGATACACCGCATCCTGGCGTTCCTGGGCATGAGCCTGATGCTGGGGGTATTCAGTGCGCTGGCGTATTTTATCCGGCAAAGCTGGGAGGGCATGGGAGTCGAGACGCTCGGATTCGGCGTGTTTCTGGGGGTGGGAATTCTGGTTGTCGCTTTGGCGCTGACCTTGGCCGGGCTGGTCTGCCGCGGACAGTATAGCTGCGTGCGGCTGAGCTTGTGGCTGATCACGGCGCTGGTGGCCGCCTGGTTCCTGATAATCGGACCGTGCTTTATCATCGGGATGCTTTCCAGCGGTGCGAACGTCTCCGTTAAGGAACTGCTCCTGTTCGTGGCGGTGGTGTCCGGGATCACGTTTGGCGTGCTGCTGCCGTTCCTGGTGCTGTCGTTTGCCAATGGGTTTTACCGCGGAAGGCTGCAAGGTCTGTTGCACCTGGGGGGTGCGCCGCCGCCGCCGGTGATCGACGTGCCGCCGCCGGCTGTGCCGGAAGCCGCTCCGAGCTAAGCCGCCGCTCGCACCCGGCCGCCGGAACAAATCGGGTAACTGTTCACCTGGCATCAGTGCGCGGCCGGGGCGGGGACGGCTCGTCCCCGCCCCGGCCGCGCGAGTGGAGCCGACCTGAATAGTTACCAAATCGGAATAGCCGGAGGTAATGCGGCAGGCAACGGTTTGAATAGAAGCAGGCTCAGTCGGGTCAGAAGATCACGGGTTGTTTCTGAAGAGGGTGATGGTTATACTCGGCGCGGAAACAAACTGAGCTTTTTTCGGGTGGGGACGGCTCGTCCCCCGTTGAGCAAAACCAATGGGGACGGGCCGTCCCCACCCCGACCGATGGGCCAGCCGAAAGCTCAGATTGTGGCCGCGTGAAGTATAGCGGGGTGCGGGGTGCGTTCGAGATGTGTTTAGGTTAGCCGAAAGGCTCGTTTATATGAAACTGTTCACGAGGATAGTCGCGTGGGGTGCCTTGGCTACCATGGCGGCCGGGACGACTGCGCTGGCGCAAAAGGAGCAGTGGCTCGACTACCATCTTGCCCGCGACGGCCGGGGCTATCGCAGCCTGGCTATTACCACGAACCCGCCGCCCAACATCAAGTTGCCTAGGTTCAATGCCCAGCCCTACTTCGCGCACTGGACCACGCCGCTGGACCCGGCCGGACGCTGGCTGTGCCTGGACCGCACGAAGAAGTCGGGGCTTTACGACCGCGTCTATTTTGACAGCACCGGCAACGGGCGGTTGGATGACAAGACCCCCGTTGCCACCTCGCACAGCGACCAATACAGCGCCTCCTTCGAGCCGGTAAAGGTGGTGTTCAAGGGTGAAGACGGGCCGATTAGCTACCACCTCGTGCTGCGATTCATGCAGTACGACGCGGGCAACGCGAGCCTGATGGCCTCCTCCGGCGGCTATTATGCCGGCAAAGTCGATGTCGGCGGCAAGAAGCGGCGCCTCGAACTGATCGATGAGAACGTCAATGGAACGTTCAATGATCAGGCGGCGGAAATGCGCAACTGCGACTGCGTAAGCGTGGAAGGCGACAAGATCGGCCAGCGGTTCCTGGGCAAATTGCTCGAACTGGACGGGCAGTTCTACCTGGTCGATGTGGCCCGCGACGGGGCGTTTATCAAGCTGCAGAAGGCGGAGAACCTGGTGCTGGGTCAGGTGCGCGTGCCGGAGGGGCTCACGGAATTCGTCGCCTTTGGCGAGAACGGGCATTTCGTCCGACAGCCGGCCAAAGGCGAGTTCACGCTGCCGGCCGGCGCATATCGCATCCAGCAATGGAAGATTGACCGGAAGGACGCCAAAGGGTCGGATTGGACGCTGAGTGGCAATGATTTCGATGACTCGGCCCGGTTCGAGGTTGCATCCGCCAAGCCGGTATCGCTGGAGGTGGGCGAGCCGCTGCGGGCGGTGATGCAGATCCAGGAACCAGCCACGCGGCCGAGTGCAAGAGAGGTGGCCAAACAGGTCGCCTTCAGCCTCCGGTTCCAGGGCCGCTACGGCGAGACGCTGGAAATCATGCAAGGCAACCAGCGGCCGCGCGGGCCGCGCCTGACCCTCACCAGCCTCGACGGGAATTACCGCTACACCAACACCTTCGAGTTTGGGTGAGGGGGTGTCTGTTCGCTCTCATGGCGAGAGCCTAAATCGGTCCAACGTCCCCTGATTGCAACCGTCGGCTTTGCCAGCCCCTTTCAGGTGCTGGCACGCCAATTGACGCTCAAGGCCGGCGGCCGCAAGCCGCCTGATCTCGGCCCCAAGGTGCCCGTCGCAGCGGTGTACCTTAACCCGGCCGGGAACAACGCTGGCCTGGCGGCGCTCATCAATGGCGCGGGCTTGCGCGATGGGGACAAGGACGGTTTGCTGGAGCAGGACACCATGCCCGCGAATATGTGGCGGGGCCCTCGCGCCGCGAATCTTAGCCTTGAGTTTGAGCTGCCGGAGCCGGTGGCGATCGGGACCATCGAAGTGTGGAACTACAATGCCGAATGGCACACTGCGGACGGCATCCGCAAGGCCGATGTGGCCGTGTCGCCCGATGGGACGACCTGGGAAACGGTGTTGCACGGTGCGGAGTTTGCCGAGGCTGAGGGCACCCCGGATTACGACGAGCCAATCTGCTTGAAGCTCAAAGGCGCCATAGTGCGGAAGATCCGCTTCGAGAACATCGTGCCGTGGAATGACAGAGGGCAAGTGGGCTTGAGCAAAGTCGTCTTCCATCAGCCCACGGCTCCGCCGGCCGCGCCATGAACCCTCATGGACGATGCGGCCGGCATCATCGTCAGATGATTAGGCTCTTCGGTAGGTTCGTATGCGCTGGCGTGGCGCTCGGCATTCTGGCCGACGCCAACGCGGCGGAGCGACTGCAGAACATTGTCAGACGGGTATCAGTTTCCGAGGCTCAAACTGCTACCAACTCGTTCAAGAGCTTCCGCCTCGCCGGCACCGTGGTGGACGCCGACGGCAAGTCGGTGGTGGGCGCGATCGTAGAGTGCTATCAGAACAGCGCCGGCAGATCGCCCTTTGACCGTGCTGATACCGAGGTGAAGCAGTTTACCACCACCGGTGCCAAAGGCATGTTTGAGTTCCGGGTTTCACCTGCCTCTACCGTGCTGCTGGCGCGGAAGCCGGGCCTTGCGGTTACTTGGAGTCAATACCGGAACCCGGAGAAAGACACTACCGAAAAGCGCCTTGTGTTCATGCCGTCCAGTAATCTCGCCGGTGTCGTGGTGGATGAAACGGACAAGCCGGTCCCCGACGCCGAGGTATGGGTCTCCTATGCCTGTTCTGAAAGGCCAACCGAAGAGGGTAATTCCTCATACGCTTACTTGAGCGGCAAACCTAGCCACGACTGCTTCACCACTCGGACCGGCGGCGATGGCAGGTTTGCGTTTCAGGGGTTTCCCACCAACACGTCCGCTGATCTGGCGGTCTCCAAGCCAGGCAAAGTCCTGCGCGAGCTGCAACGCGAGTACATTAGTCCGGAGACGATGCGTTGCCGGGCTGGCCAGCAGGACATCAAGCTGGTCGTCGATCCCGGCGGCAGCATTGCGGGCAAGGTCGTGACTCAGGAATCCAGCCAGCCTCTGTCCGGCGTGCGGTTGTGGGCGGAGGGCAATCGGCCCGGCAATGTAATCTCTTGGCAGCGCGAACCAGCCCTGGCGGGCGCGGATGGCACGTTCCGCCTGGCTGACTTGGCTGCCGGCAGTTACCAGCTTCGTGCCACGTTCGGCACTAACCCGGTTCCTGAATGGGTTGCCGAAACCGTGTCAGTTTCGGTAGAGACCGGTCAGACCACACATGATGTGCAGGTTCTAGCCACACGAGGTGGCTTGCTCGAAGTGGCACTGCTGGGGAAGGCTGATCGTCAGCCTCTGGCCGAGGTCAGTGTCAATGTTTACAAAGCAGGTTATCAGACCGGTGTCAGCTCGGGTACCAATGGCATCGCTCTGCTGCGCGTGCCGGCCGGTAACTATCAGGTTTCCGCCTCCAAACAAAACTCGCGTTCCGAGGGAACCGCCGTGACAGCGGAGACGGGCCGCACGAATCGCATCGAGATCGAGCTGAACCCGCCGCCAAGGATCGCGGGTGTCGTGCGCGATCCCTCGGGCACGGCTATGCCCGGTTTGGCGCTGACCGTATTCCCCCAATGGGGCCGTAGTGAAGGCGAGGTCAAGACAGACGCCCGGGGGCGATATGAGCTGCCGTGGGACCCGCAGCGGTTCGGCGGTTCGATGCAGACACCTTACCTGATTGCCCGGGATGTGGGCCGGAACTTAGCCGCGGCGCAGGATATCGACGCCAGCACGACCACTCTCGATCTCCGGTTGGAGCCGGGGCTGGTTGTCGTGGGCCGGGTGGAAGACGTGCATGGCAAGCCGTTGAGCAATGCCAGCGTGCGAGTTTATCTCTGGTCGGGGAACTCGGGCTCCCAGTTCGACGAAAAGCCGATCCGAACCGACGCTCAGGGGCGCTTCGAGGCCACCGCCATGCCGCCGGGCCGGAAATACAGCCTGGATGCCACTGCCAAAGGCTATGGTTCCGCCAATGAGAACATCCTGGAGGACGCCGAAACCAATCGGATCGAGCTGCCGCCTTGCGTTCTCAAAGTTGCCGATCTCAAGGTGGCCGGTGAGGTGGTGGATGCGGACGAGAAGCCAGTTGCCCGGGCCAACGTTCACATGTATGGCCAGGGCCAGCCGAATGGCTCGGTGCGCACGGATGACAAAGGACGATTTCGGTTCGAGGAGGTCTGCGAGGGGTCGGTTCAGCTCTCCGTCAGTTCGCAACGTGCTTATGGCAACGCGCGGGCCGAGGCGGGGGACACAAACGTGGTCATCCACCTCGGTGCAAGCCCATCCGACTCTGTTCGTGAGACGCCCAAGAGGCCTTCGCTCAACGGCAAACCATTGCCGGACCTGGCGTTGGTGGAGCTGGGCAGCGCTGCGGCTCCGACCGGCAAACCGGTTCTGCTCTGCCTGTTCGATGTCGAGCAACGCCCCTCGCGCCGGTTTGTGAAGCAGTTGGCTGAGCATTACGACGCGCTTCGCCAGCAAGGGCTTACGGTGCTGGGCCTTCAAGCGGCTGTCACCACAGCCGATGCATTCAAGGAATGGCAGGACTCCAATCCCGTGCCATTCCCCGTGGGCCGTCTGGCGGCGAAGGCGGATAACACCAAGTGGGCCTCCGAAGTCGATTCGCTGCCGTGGCTGATCCTGACCGACGGCGAGCGGAGGGTGACGGCCGAAGGCTTCACTTTCGACGAGCTGGATGCCAAGCTCAAGCGTCAGGCCAAGCCTTAAACATTCAGTGCGACTAAGAACCTGTTTGATGAAGACCATTGAGCCCCGCTGCGGCAGGTTTGGAGTCCCGCCTTTAGGCGGTTTTCGCGCCGCACCGCCTAAAGGCGGGACTCCAAACCGGATGCTCAAACAGGCTCTAAGAAATAGTCTCAACGCCGGAAGAGGTGTGAGTCTTGTGGTCGGGCTGGCCATGGCGCTGGCGTTCGCAGCCAGCGCGCAATCGGGCGGCACGGCGAGCGAGCTAACCGGTGTGGCGCAGGACAAGGCGGGCGCGCCCGTAACGGGGGTGGAAATCAAGCTTTGGCCGGAGTGGGGGGCTAATTCCAAAAGGACCAGGACGGAAGCCGACGGACGCTTCACGCTGACATTCAATCCCAACCAGGTCAGCCCAGTGGGAGTGAGACAGCCGATCCTGATCGCGCGTGACACGACCCGTAATCTGGCCGCGGCGCTGGAGCTTGAAGAGGGTGCCACCAATGTTAGCGTGAGCCTCGAATTGGCTGTGACGCTCGTGGGCCGCATTACCGACCTGAACGGCAAAGCCCTCACCAATGGCCAAGCGCGGGTGCTGTTTCATACGGCCAGGATAGTTTCCAGCCTGGGTTCGCCGGTTAAGGCCGACACTGAGGGCCGATTCGAGATCAAAGGGCTGCCGCCGGATCGGCAGTATAGCATCATCGCATCGGCCAGGGGCTTTGGCCAGGACCAGCGGGTTGTGGAAGCCTCTGCCACCGCCAGCAATCGCGTTGAGCTTGAGCCGTTCCAATTGGCCGCCGCCGATCAGCGGATCGCCGGGGTGGTGCTGGATGAGAACGATCAACCGGTGGCGCGCGCCTCCATTTATTCGAATGGCAACAGGCAGCCTAATCTCAATGCCCAAACGGATGCCAATGGCCTTTTCTCTATGGCGAAGGTTTGCGCGGGGCCCATCCAGCTCTCCGCGAACAGCCAGCGCGGCGGCTACGGAAACGTCACTGCTGCCGGCGGTGACACCAATATCGTCATTCGAATCGCCGCCTCGGCGGTCGTGCAAAGGGCTGCGCCTCAACCGGCCAGCCTCAAAGGTGAGCCGTTGCCCGACCTTGCTCCATTAGGGTTGGCACCAGATGAAGCTCCCGCCGACCAACCTTTGTTAGTCGTGCTGTTTGATGCCGAGCAGCGGCCCTCCCGCCGCACCTTGCGACTCTTGGGCGAGCAGTCCGGCGCCCTCAAAGAGAAAGGGGTCGCGGTGGTAGCAGTCCACGCGGGCAGCATGACAGACGATGCCTTCAAGGCCTGGAAACAAGAGGCCGCCATGACCTTTCCGATCGGCTGCTTCAAAGGCGAAGACGAGAAAAGCCGTGCCGCCTGGGGCGCCGGGGCGCTACCGTGGCTCATCCTGACCGACAAGACCCACCGCGTGACCGATGAAGGGTTCGACCTGGACGAATTGGACGCGAAGATCAAAGCCGTGGGCAAATAGCGCCGTGGGCATGTGCTCA
>SESG01005370.1_pt1 | contig 11485 bp, 9 predicted proteins | sample 3171421 | NCBI WGS metagenome assembly SESG01 (sample SAMN10866946, study PRJNA518727) | freshwater metagenome | biome: subpolar coniferous forest; feature: holomictic lake; material: water; isolation source: holomictic Lake 227, 6 m and 8 m depth | place: Canada: near Kenora, Ontario | collected... | reverse complement strand
TAAAGAAACTATACGGAAATTATCTAAATGAATTAAAGCAATGCATGGTTGACTTACAGAATTAGGCAAAAAAAAAATCCGCTCTTTCGAACGGATTAAATATGATGTATTTGATTTTATCTTACATAACCAAGGATCTTCAGCATACTTGCAGAAGTTTGCTCTTTTGCATACACCCAGTCGATCAGTTTGCCGTTATTATCATATTCAACAATTACGTGCTTCGGTGACGGCACCATACAGTGCTTAATTCCGCCATACCCACTTATCGAATCCTGATAAGCTCCTGTGTGAAAGAACCCCACATACAGTGGCTCTTTATTTGATTCTTCTTCCTTCTTATTTGGTGAAGCTAATTTAGGCAGGAATACTTCATTGATATGTTCCTCTGAATCATAATAATCATGGCTATCACAGGTAATTCCTCCGAGTACTACTCGATGATATTCGTTATCCCATTTATTAATAGGCAACATCAGGAACTTTTCACCAATTCCCCAGGTATCTGGTAAAGTTGTAATGAATGATGAGTCAATCATATACCAACACTCTCGATCGTTCTGAATTTTTTGACCGAGTACACTATAAATATGAGCCATACTCTCTCCCACTGTAAAGCTTCCAAACTCTGTATAGATATTCGGCATTGGTACCTTAGCCTTACTACAAGCCTTCTTGATATTCCCCACGATCTCATTGATCATGAATTGATAATCATATTCAAAACCTAAAGAGTGCTTAATCGGAAATCCACCGCCTATATTAATAGAATCTAATTCTGGACAAATCTTTTTTAACTGGCAATACAAGTTGATGATCTTGTTTAATTCAGACCAATAATAAATATCATCCTTTACACCTTTATTTAAAAAGATGTGCAACATTTTCAACTGAAATTTATCTTCATTTCCTTCAATCTCGTCTACATAAAACTCCAAAATATCTTTTGCGCGTATACCAAGTCTTGATGTATAGAAAGGAAAATTAGGTTCTTCTTCTGCTGCCACTCTAATACCTAAACGGAATGGCTTCTTTACTGATTTTCTATAAGCCAGTAATTCTTCCTTATTATCTAAAATAGGAATTACATTTTTGAACCCATTATTAATCAACTTCGCGATTCTCGAAGTGTACATTTTTTGTTTGTAGCCATTACAAATGATGTAGACATCTTTATTGATCTTTCTTCGCTCATATAATCGATTGATGATATCGATATCATAAGCATAAGATGTTTCAAGATGAATACCATGTTTCAATGCTTCCTCAACTATAAATGAGAAGTGTGAACTTTTAGTACAATAGCAGTAAAAATACTGCCCCTCATATTTATGCTTCTTAAAAGCCTTTTCGAACAAATTTTTTGCTTTATTAATCTGCATCCCAATCTTTGGCAGATACGTCAACTTAAGTGGAGTACCGTGTTTATTAATCAGAGAAATCAGGTCAAGACCATTAAACTCTAAATACCCATCATCATTTTGATCAAATCCCTCCTGAGGAAAATGGAAGGTTTGGTTCACAAGCGAGGTGTAGCTGTTGTTCATTTTCTGAGTTAATATTAGACTGTGAGCAAAACAATTTTTTTGCACCGCAAAAGTAACAGTTTACACGGTTGTTTGCACAAAAAAAACCGGAAGGTTTTTCCTTCCGGTTTCTGTAATCAAATTGAGAACTATTTTACTTGATTAATCAATGATTTAAAGCTCTCTGGCTCATTCATTGCTAAATCTGCAAGAACCTTACGATTCAGTTCAATTCCTTTAATGTTCAACTTGTTAATGAATTGGCTATAAGTCATACCCTCTTCTCTAACAGCTGCATTAATACGCGCAATCCATAACTGACGGTATTCACGCTTTTTTAATTTACGACCTACATAACTATAAGTCAAACCTTTTTCAACAATATTTTTGGCTACGGTATAAACGTTTTTACGTTTACCATAAAATCCTTTAGCTTGATCAAGAATCTTTTTTCTTCTAGCCCTAGATGCGACTGCATTTTTTGAACGTGGCATAGTTTAATTTTTTTGAAGTTGTGGTATTTGATTACCACGACTGATGTTTTAAAATGATTGGTAACTGAAATGGCAGATGACTACCCTCTTAAACGTAATAAACGAAGAACTGAGCGTTTGTTTGTAGTGTCTACAACACCTTTTTGACGCATAGCTCTTTTACGTTTTTTAGACTTCTTAGTCAAGATGTGACGTTTGAAAGCTTTTTGGAAAGTGATCTCTCCAGTACCAGTCAACTTAAAACGCTTCTTTGCGCTGCTGTTGGTTTTTACCTTTGGCATGTTAAATAATCAATTAAGATTACACCCTGCTGGCGTCCCTACACAGGTGGGGAACTTGTTGAGCCATACGGGAAATAGTCCGATTTTTTTCGGACGGCAAAGTTATGTAAAAAAGTGAAGGGTTGAACGAAAAAAAAGTGAAAAGATAAAAGTGAAGAGTGAAAAATGAAGGCGATATGAAATAACATTCTTATAATCAACTACTTATACATATACTAAACTAAAAAACAGCGACTTTCATCGCTGTTTCTTAAAACAAAAAATACCTTTATCCTTTCTTTTTTCCTGTTTTTGGGGTAAAAATGGCAAACATTCTCTTCCCTTCTAACTTTGGCATACTTTCCAAAGTTCCAGCCTCAGCCAGTCTTTCTGCAAATTTCAATAACAATAATTGTCCACGATCCTGAAACATAATTGCACGTCCCTTAAATTGAACATATGCTTTTACTTTATTGCCATCCTTCAAGAAATTCTCTGCGTGTTTAGCCTTGAAATTAAAATCATGTTCATCAGTTCCAGGCGTAAAACGAATTTCTTTCACTTCGCTTTGCTTGGAATTGGCTTTCATTTCCTTTTCCTTCTTCTTCTTCTCGTATAGGAATTTTTTATAGTCGATTACTTTACAAACCGGGGGATCTGCTGTTGGAGAAATCTCCACCAGGTCTAATTCCTGTTCTTGGGCAATTTTCAATGCGTCAGATGTAGCAACAACTCCAACCGTAACGTTGTCGCCTACTAAACGAACCTGTAAGGCTCTTATTCTTTCGTTGATACGATGTTCAGGCTCCGGCTGCCTGTTAAACCTTGGGTTAAATCTTCCTCCCCCTCTTGGTGGTAATGCCATTAAAACTTGTTTATTTAATAATTTATTTCATTGTAAAGATAGCAATAAAGCTGACTATTCAACTGATTTGCGATTTTCTATTTCATCCACCACCAAATCTATAAATGCATCTACTGATTGACTACCCGTATCTCCTTTCCCCTGTCTGCGTACCGATAATATATTTTCTGCTACTTCCTTCTCGCCAATTACAAGCATATATGGAACACGCATCAATTCGGTATCTCTAATTTTTTTACCAATTTTTTCACTTCTATCATCGATCTCCACTCTAACGCCAGCCTTACGCAGCTTAGCTTTCACTTCTTTGGCATAGTCGATAAACTTATCGCTAATAGGCAAAATCTTAACCTGTAAAGGAGACAACCAAACTGGGAATTTACCAGCGTAGTGCTCTAATAAGAACCCAATAAAACGTTCATGGGTTCCCAGTGGTGCCCTATGAATAATCAATGGAGTTTCAGGTGAATTGTCTTTATTAGTAAACTCTAATTTAAAGCGACGCCCCTGTGCAAAGTCGACCTGATTGGTTGCTAAAGTAAATTCACGGCCAATTGTGCTCCATATTTGAACATCAATTTTTGGTCCGTAAAAAGCTCCTTCGTCAGCTACTTCTACAAATGGTGTGCCTGATTCAATTAATACTTGGCGTACCATTTCTTCTGTTTCTAACCACAATTCAGGCTCATCAATATATTTTTTACCCAACTTAGCCGGATCATGTAAACTTAGACGCATCACGTATTTATCAATTCCAAAAATTTTGAAATACTTTAAATACATTTCATTTACAGCACGAAACTCCTGTGCAAAATCTTCTTTCGAACAATAGATATGTGCATCATTCATGTGCAAACAACGCACACGCATTAATCCAAATAACTCACCGCTTTGCTCATATCTGTAACAAGTACCATACTCAGCTAAACGCAATGGTAAATCTTTATAGCTGCGTAATTCTGCTGAAAAGATTTTATGGTGATGCGGACAGTTCATTGCCTTCAAATAGTATTTAGTACCATCCAATTCCATGGGTGGATACATACTATCTTGATAATAAGGCAAGTGTCCACTTGTGATGTACAAACTCTCTTTAGCAATATGTGGCGTTACAACACGCTTATAATCTGCAGCCTCTTCAGTTTCTTTAGCAAGCTTTTCTAATTCTTCAATTATGATGGTACCATTGGGCATCCATAATACAAGACCCTGACCGATATCATCATCCATGGTATAAATGCTAAGCTCTTTACCCAATTTGCGATGATCTCTTTTCTTAGCTTCTTCCAACATCAATAAATAAGCATCTAATTCTTGCTTATTCGGAAAGGTTATGCCATAAACACGCGTCAACATTTTATTCTTCTCATCGCCCTTCCAATAAGCTCCAGAAATGCTGGTTAATTTGATGGCTTTGATGGAACCGGTAGCAGGAATATGTGGTCCGCGACATAGGTCGGTAAAAGCTCCCTGTGTGTAAAAACTAATGTCTCCATCATTTAAACCCTGCAATAGGTCTAGCTTATACTCATCTCCCTTTTCTTCAAAATATTGGATCGCATCACCCTTAGAAATCCCTTTACGGATATATGGATTATTCTGCTTTGCCAGCTCGTTCATTTTCTTTTCAATCTGAATCAGGTCTTCATCAGTCATTTGACGACCACCCAAATCCATATCATAATAAAATCCACGATCTAAAGCGGGTCCAACCCAAAATTTCACACCAGGATAAAGTGCTTCAACTGCTTCTGCCATTAAATGTGCAGAAGAATGCCAGAATGTATTTTTACCTTCTGCATCGTCCCAGGTAATTAACTGTAATGTAGCATCCTCCGTAATTACACGTGATGCATCCCAAACCTGTCCATTTACTTTAGCCGCCAATACTTTTCTGGCCAGCCCTTCACTAATTGATTTGGCGATATCCATTGAAGAACTACCATCCTGGTATTCTCTCACTGCGCCATCCGGAAAACGAATCTGTATCATGTAGTTTAAATCAAATCTTTATTGAATTCGAGATGCAAAAGTACAAAATTGAAGTCAGACTTCCGACCTCACTGCAATTTATAAAATCAAAACCTTTAACGATACTTTAGTAAGTTGACATTGTAGATTTGTATTATGAGATTGATTTTTACCCTGTTCACTCTTTTAATGTTTTCATTTAACGCCCAGTCCCAGAATATCACAGGGATCTGGAGGGGGTATTTCAGTTCAGCAAATGGACTTTACCGGGATGGCGTTCGGGAGGAAATGTATAAATATGAAATACAGATCGATGAAAAAAAGGATAAATCTATAAAAGGAGTAACCTATTCTTATAAGAGTACCATTTTTTACGGGAAAGCTAGTATGCAAGGTATTTATACGCCTGTCTCAAAAACCCTGATCATCAAAGAAACAGGTTTAATTGAATTGGAAATTGGAGATAAAAGTCAGCCTTGTTTAATGACCTGTTATCTGGATTATTCAAAAATGGGGAAATTGGAAGTGTTGCAAGGAAGTTTCATTTCAGTGAATTTAAAGGATAAAGGCGATTGTGGTTCTGGGAAAGTTTATCTTGAAAGAGTGGCCAAATCTGATTTTAAACCGGAGGATTTTCTATTGAAAAAGAAACCTTCAGATAGCAGCAGCACTAAATCAATAAAACCAACAACAGCTCCCAAACAAAATCAAACAAATTCAAATAATAAAACTGCAACAACACCAAAAACTAAGCCTGGTGCAGAACAAAACCTTGTGCCTTCAGTAAAAGCGCTACCACCGATCAGATCTAACAATAGTAATGTTATAGTTGAGCCTAAAAAAACTGACAGCATTATACCTCCTAAACCAAAAGAATTAAACACAAAAAAAACGACTGGGATTCCAAAAGTCTTGATTGAACGTGAAAACAATCTGGTTAGAACCATTCAAACTGATGAAAGTTTTATTCAACTTGATCTATACGATAATGGCACTATTGATCATGATTCAATTTCAGTATATCACAATAATCTGCAGGTAGTAAAAAATGGTGGTTTGAGTTATACCCCTATTACACTTAAAATTCGAATGACGAAAGAAGATCCCAGACATGAGTTTATAATGGTTGCAGAAAATATGGGTGAGATTCCTCCAAATACTGCATTGATGGTAATCACTGCTGGCAAAAAAAGGTATGAAATCTTCTTAACCTCAACGGAAGAAAAGAATGCAAAAGTGATCATTGAATACAAACCCCGCGATTAGATTTAGAATTTACAATTCCAGGTAATTGATGGGATAATTGGGAATAGTGAAACCTGTTTAGCCGTTACTTTTAAATCACCTGTTGAAGCCGATCCAGTTTGATCATAATAAATGAAATAGGGATTCATTCTGCTATAAATATTGTAGACGCTAAACACCCAGTTACTGGTATATTTTGAATTTACTTTATGATTAGGCGTATATGTTGCAGCAAAATCCAGGCGATGATATGCAGCCATCCTGTAGGAGTTGATTCTACTGAATTCTTGTGTTAAATTACCTGATATAAAATAAAATCTTTCTGGTACTGAAATTGCCGCACCTGTTCCATAAACAAATACAGAACCCAATTTCCATTTTTTATTAATTTCATAATTAGCCACAATTGATAAATCATGCCTTCTGTCATTTCTGCTGGGATATTTTAATCCATCATTGAGGTCTTTAAATTGACGCATGGTCCAACTTAAGGTATAGCCCACCCAACCAGTTAAACGCCCTTTTACTTTATTTACAAAAAGCTCAGTTCCATAACTCCATCCTTTACCAAAAACAAATTCTTCTTCGGGATCTTTTAAAGATGGCGTATACCCTTCTCGATATTCTATTTGATGATCCATTGTTTTATAATAAGCCTCTAATGAGGTTTCAAACATCCCATCTTTAAAGTTTTTGAAATATCCAAGTGCATATTGCCAGCTAATTTGAGGTTGAACTATTGAAGTGCTTGGCACCCAAAGATCAGTTGGTAATGTGGTACCGGCATTGGTAACTAAATGAATATATTGAAGATTATGTGTGATGGCTGCTTTTAAAGAACTTGTTTCATTCAGCTCATATCTTAAAGTGGCACGGGGTTCAAATCCCCCATATACCTGAACAGTTTGTCCCTTGCCATAGACCACACTATCGATCTTATTTCCATTTACATCTTTAATATATTTTGTATACCTGCCCACTTGCTGAAACCTACTATAACGCAGACCCAGATTCAACTTCAATTTGGAATCGATTTCCCAATCATCCTGAATATAAGCAGCATATTCATTGGCATATTTCTTTGTAGCATTCTGTGGGGTAAATACAATACTATCCTGATTTCCACTTAATACATTGGGAAGAAATGTGTGGAAAGTATACTGTATTCCAAATTTAATTTTATGCTCGGGGGAAGCATAATAATCGAAATCTGTTTTTGCATTTAGGTCTCTTATACCAGAAGATAAATTGATATTGAAATCATTCTGTCTCCCATTCAATGCAAATTTATAATCGTTATAAACGAGGGTAGTATTTGCAAATAATTTTTTATTGAACACATGATTCCATCTGAGTGTTGCAGTTGAATTACCCCAGGGAATCTCAGTTTGAAAAGATCTTTTCGAATTATTAAAATTGAATTTATCTCTCCCGAAATAACCACTCAAATACAAATGATCTTTTTCGGAAAATTCATAATTCATCTTCGCATTTAAGTCGTAAAAATAATAACCAGACCCATAATATTCACTCGACTTTTTAATGAAGGGTTTTGCTAAAGCATCTGCATACGTTCTTCTTGCAGATATCATATAGGAAGCTTTGTTTTTCTTCAATGGGCCTTGTATTGAAAAACGGGAAGCAATTAAACCGATACCCACATCAACCTGTGTTTTATTGGTATTTCCTTCCTTCATGGCTACATCAACTACAGAAGATAATCGACCTCCATATTGCGCAGGCATCCCTCCTTTTATCAGCGTCACATTTTTGATTGCATCGCTGTTGAAAATAGAGAAGAACCCGAATAAATGCCCTGTGTTATATACAACTGCATCATCTAATAAAATCAAATTTTGATCTGCACCGCCGCCTCTCACATAAAAACCGGCATTGCCCTCTCCTGCATTTCGAATACCTGGCATCAATTGAAGTGTTTTCATAATATCCACTTCTCCCATGAATGCGGGTATAGCTTTCGCTGTGTTAATATTCAACTCCATCTTTCCCATTTGTGCCGTCTTAATATTGTTATCTCTTTTACGGGAAACAACGGTTACATTATTAATGGGACTGATACTATTTGTTAATAAGATAATATTTTGAAGATTGCTATTTAATTGAATGTCCAGCTCTTTAGTCTGAAAACCCACAAACGAAACATATGCTTTATAATTCCCTTTTTTCAAAGTAATAGAGTAGAAACCATATTGGTTTGAACTCACCCCCTTTCCTTCTGATCGAATATATAAATTCGCGCCAATCAATGTTTCACCGGTTAACGAATCTTTTATAAAGCCATTAAGTGTATACTTCTCTTGTGCTGAAGATGCAAAAGCAAGAAAATAAAAGGCGATGAAAATATAGACCAGCTTACTCTGCATATACTAATAACAAATGATGCTTAACAATGTTCTATTATGGAATCTTTTAATGAATAGTACCAATCTGAATGGTATCTTTTATTTCACAACAATTGGTCGTGCTTTTTGGCAAATAGGGATTTTGCAATTCCTGAGGCTTACAAATCCAATAAGCACCCTGATCATCAAAAGCATTATTACAATAAGCATGTAACAATAATAATTGATCATATTGAACAGTTCTGATTAAATCATATAACTGGTCACTTACCATTTGGAAAGACCTTTTTTTTGCTAGCATTTCTTTTTCTCCCAACAATCCGATCAATTCTGATGAAATCCCTTCAGAATAAGTACGAGCAGTAAAAATGAGATTGCTATCTGCTTTAAGCTCGCTTATTTTTAAACTATCTGCAGCACGCATCATGGTTCTGGCTGATTGAGCGATGCCACTATCCTTCTCTGCAATAAAGTTTTCCTTCAATCCCCAATAGGCATCCATCAATTCTTTGAAGGAATTATTAAAAGCTGGCGAATTAGCCAATTTGACTAAAGGCATTAGTTTGGGGCCAGTTTCTGGCGCTTTTCTATCATTTTGACTATTGCAAGACAGCAAAATTCCCAATATAAACAGTCCAAATAGGCTTTTCATAAAAAAAATTGTTCCACAAAACTAAAGCAAATTGCTTTGGCAGCAGTTTGCAATTACCTTTGCGGCCTTAAAACAATGTTAAGAGATGCTGATAGGATTACAAAATGTTACGTTTGAATTTGGAGCCCGTGTTATTGTGGAAGATGCAACCTGGCATATTCAACCAGGCGACCGCGTAGGTTTGATAGGTTATAATGGTACTGGAAAGTCTACCTTATTAAAAGTATTAGTAGGTGAATACCTGCCTTCTAAAGGATCTGTAGAAAAAAGCAAAGACACTACCATTGGATATTTGCACCAGGATCTTTTAAGTTTCGACACCAGTGAAAACATCACAGAAGTTGCTTTAAGTGCATTTGAAAGGGTTCGTCAGCTTGAAAAAGAAATCGAAACGCTTGGGCATGAACTTGAAGCAGATACAGAAAATGAAGAGTTGCTGATTAAATATACCGATGCCTTACATGAACTAGATGTATTGGATGGCTATAATATTCATCACAAAGCTGAAGAGGTTTTACATGGTTTAGGATTTAGTAACGATGATTTAACACGCCCTTACAAAGAATTTAGTGGAGGATGGAGAATGCGTGTTTTGCTCGCCAAAATGATCCTGCAACAACCTGATGTGTTGTTGATGGATGAACCTACAAACCACTTGGACTTACCTTCTATTGAATGGCTGGAAAAATACCTGTTACATTATAAAGGAAGTGTGGTAATTGTAAGTCACGATAAATTCTTTCTGAATAGAATGGTAAATAAGATTGTTGAAGTTTACCAACAACAGATTCATATTTATTCTGGCGATTATGAGTTTTACGAGCAAGAAAAAATGATCCGTATCGATATGCAACAAAAAGCATTCGAGAATCAACAGGATTATATTCGTCAGCAGGAAAGATTTATTGAGCGATTTAAAGCTAAAGCAAGTAAAGCTGCTCAGGCACAGAGTGTTCAAAAACGATTGGATAAGATTGATAAAATTGAGGACGTACAATTAGAGCGACCAGACCTACGGATCAATTTCCAACTGGAGAAAATACCCGGAAGAGTACTGGTGTCCTTAAAAGAAGTAAGTAAGAGTTTTGGCAAAATAAATATCGTTGACCATACCAGCGCAGAAATTGATCGTGGTGATAAAATTGCGTTAATTGGAGCTAATGGCAAAGGTAAATCTACTGTTTTGAGAATGGTTGCCGGTACAGAAGAATTTACAGGAGAACGCGTCTGGGGGCACAATGTAGAAGAAAGTTTCTATGCGCAGCATCAGCTTGAAGCACTTACGATGACGCATACTATATTAGAAGAAATGCAAAGTTGTGGCAGTAAAAAAAGTGATGTAGAACTAAGAAGTTTAATGGGTGCTTTTCTTTTTGGAGGCGATGATATCGATAAAAAAATCAGGGTATTAAGTGGAGGTGAGAAGGCAAGGGTAGCATTAGCAAAAACTATTGTTAGCAAAGCTAATTTCTTAATCCTGGATGAACCTACCAACCACTTAGACATGCACTCTGTAGAACTATTAGCAGATGCATTAAATAAGTATGAAGGAAGTATTATTCTGGTAAGTCACGATCGATATTTCATTTCAAAAACTGCCAATAAGATCTGGGAAATAGTAGATAATCAAATTAAAGAATTTAAAGGAAGTTATCAGGAATGGGTAGAATGGAACGAACGTATGGCGAAACAAAGTCAGGAAAATGCGAAGAATGAAAAAGTGGAGTTAAAGCCTGAACCAAAAAAAGAAATTGCAAAGCCAATCGTTGAAAAAACACCTATCAATAAAGACCACCAAAAAGAAGTACAAAAGCAACAAAAGCTGGTACAACAGATTGAAACAAATCTGAACAAAGTAAAAACTGAAAAACTGCGCATAGAAGCTGCAATGGGTGATCCAACCATTTATGCCGATAAAACAAAGTTCGTACAAATAGAAACCGATTATAAATTAGTACAGACACAATTTAATACCCTTAACCAGGATTATGAATCTGCTTTTGAAAAGTTGATGGAATTGGAAGCAGGAATTTAAATTATCTTGCAATTGTAATACAAAGCCATGAATACAAACATACCGTTGGTGGGAATTGTAATGGGAAGCGATAG
>SESG01012529.1_pt1 | contig 11487 bp, 12 predicted proteins | sample 3171421 | NCBI WGS metagenome assembly SESG01 (sample SAMN10866946, study PRJNA518727) | freshwater metagenome | biome: subpolar coniferous forest; feature: holomictic lake; material: water; isolation source: holomictic Lake 227, 6 m and 8 m depth | place: Canada: near Kenora, Ontario | collected... | reverse complement strand
ATAGCAACTTTATCAAGGGAACCGTGGCCTTTGATAACTGATATGGTTCCGTCTCAAACCTTTTCCCGGTTATGGTTGTTCTACCCTGGAGAGTGGTTTCAAGAACAACGTTCTATCACAGGAGGATATGATGGCAGGATTGTCGCTGTTGCTGATGACAAGTTTGATGCTTACCGGCTGTTCAGTTTTGGGAAAGCGTACGGCAAAGGAGCCTCCCTACAAAGTACTGGCGGAGGAGGGGGATTTTGAGGTCCGGCAATACGCAGAAATGATTGTTGCCGAAACGGTTATTGACGGGGCATACGGGCAGACAGGAGCGCCAGGTTTCAGCCGTCTTGCCGGATATATTTTTGGCAAGAATCGCTCAAAAGAGAAGCTGTCGATGACCGCCCCGGTGCTTCAGGAGCCCGTCAACGAAAAAATCTCCATGACGGCACCGGTGCTTCAGGAAAAGAAGGGAAATGCCTGGGTGATGGCATTTGTGATGCCTGAAGGGTCACGGCTCGAAACGCTTCCCGTACCGCTTGATCCTGCCGTAACACTTCGTTCTGTGGCGGGAAAAAAAGTGGGAGTTATCCGTTATTCGGGTCTGCATTCCGAAAGCAATCTCCGCAGCTATGCCGGCAAGCTGACCGAATGGCTTGAGAAGAACGGGTACCGTGCAGGCTCTCAACCGCGTGCAGCAAGTTACGATCCTCCCTGGACTCTTCCTTTTTTGCGGCGAAACGAGGTGCATATCGATATTGAGTAACGATAGATGCCCAAGCCGGCGGGGTGCCGATTTTTTAGTGGACTTATTATTCTTACATTTTACTAAGAGATAAATCACTCAATCAAATGCAGATGGTATGAAGCCGCACTATTACTTTATTGGAGCAACGTTGTCCATTCTCCTCTCAATCTATCTCTTTATTTTCGGGACAGGGGTTAACCATGAGCTGATAGCCATTTTTATCGGGTTATGGGCTCCCACCATCATCTGTGTTGGCATTTTCAATACCCTGCTTGGTATCCTTGATGAAATGTGTTGTGCACACAAGCGCATAGAGGACGGGCAAGTCGGTGGTCATGGCCGTTAGACTCATGTTGTGCACGACAGGACATTCAGGGAGGAGCCGATTATGAAGCATGCGGGGGCGTTGATGCTTGTCGGTGCGGGCGGCTTTCTCGGTTCCGTGGCGCGCTATGCGGTTGCGTTGCTCTTTGCTCCCTTGGCTCCGGGTTTTCCCTTTGCTACCTTGACAGTCAACATTCTGGGCAGTTTTCTGATCGGGTTTCTTGGTGAACTGGCGGTTTCAACGACCCTTGTATCACCTGAAGCGCGGCTTTTTCTGGTCACAGGTTTCTGCGGAGGGTTTACCACCTTTTCGGCCTATATGTTCGAACATTCGGCACTGCTCAAGGATGGCCAACTTTTTTATGCCGGCATCTACCTTGCCGGCAGCATAGCCGGCGGGCTTGTTGCCCTCTACACAGGAATGCTTTTTGCTAAACTATGGACATAACGGAGGCGAACACACATGGAACTACAGAATCAGGAACTGCTGCGGATCTTTGTCGGTGAACAGGTACGTTACGGTCATCGGCCGCTTTATGAAGAGCTTGTCCGTGAAGCCCGGCTTTTTGGTCTGGCCGGTGCTACCGCGCTGAAAGGGGTACTCTCCTATGGTCACGACATGCACATCAATACCTCTAAAATCATGGAGTTAGGCACAAACCTTCCTATGATTGTCGAGCTTGTTGACTCCACAGAGAAGCTCGACAGCTTTCTGCCGATCATTCAGCAACTGGTCAGGGATGCGTCAGGACGGGTTATGATTACGAGGGTACAGGTTCGCGTGGGGATTATCGAATAATAAAAAAGGGAAGCGGTAACGCTTCCCTTTTGGATGTTGTACTTGCCAAGGAGGTTACTTGCCGGAAGCAACAAGGGCGTTATAGTTCGCCTTGATGGTTTTTTCAAGATCCTCGTCAGTGTGCATGAAGCTGATGAACATTGCTTCGAATTGCGACGGGGCAAGGTAGATGCCCTGGTCAAGCATGGAATGGAAGTATTTGCCGTGTTTTTTTGTATCGGCCGTTACGGCGGTCGAATAGTCTACAACCGGTGTTTCCGTAAAGAAGAGGCAGGACATTGAGCCAACACGGTTCTGCACATAGTTCAGACCGAGTTTTTTCAGGTTATCGCTGAAACCTGCTTCAAGGATCACTGCTTTTCTTTCGAGTTCCGGATAAGGATTTTCGTCAATTAGGATTTTCAGGGTTTCAAGACCTGCGGTCAGTGCCAACGGGTTACCTGAAAGGGTACCTGCCTGATAGACATCGCCGAGCGGAGCAACACGCTCCATGATCTCGCGTTTGCCGCCGAACGCTCCCACCGGAAGACCGCCACCGATAATCTTGCCCATGGTGGTCAAATCAGGCGTAACGCCGTAGAGGCTCTGCGCACCGCCAAGTGCCACGCGGAAACCGCACATCACTTCGTCAAAAATCAGCACAATGCCTTCCTGGGTACACAATTCGCGAAGAGCTGCAAGGAAGCCCGGTTTGGCGGGGATAACGCCGGTATTGCCTGCTACAGGTTCAATGATGATAGCGGCAATCTGGCCCTTGTTTTCGCCAACGAGGAGCTTTACTGAATCGATATCATTGTAGGTTGCGTTGAGCGTATCCATCGCGGTGCCTTTGGTGACGCCGGGGCTGTCGGGAGCGCCAAGCGTCAGCGCGCCTGAACCTGCCTTGATGAGGAAGCTGTCGCCATGGCCATGGTAGCAGCCCTCAAATTTGATGATTTTATCGCGGCCGGTGTAGCCTCGCGCAAGGCGAACAGCCGACATGGTGGCTTCGGTACCACTGTTGACCATGCGCACCATTTCAAGCGAAGGGACAATTTTGCAGAGAAGTTCGGCAATTTCAATCTCCATTTCAATCGGAGTGCCGAAGCTGGTGCCGATATTTTTCAGGGTATACTCAAGCGCGGCAGTTATTCTCGGGTGCATGCTGCCAAGAATGAAGGGACCCCACGAGCCGACATAGTCAAGGTAGCTGTTGCCGTCAACGTCGGTCAGGTATGCTCCTGACCCCTTGGCCATGTAAACGGGAGTTCCACCAACGGATTTGAATGCGCGGACCGGAGAGTTTACACCGCCGGGAATAAACTTCTTTGCTTTTTCAAAGAGTTCAGCAGATTTGGTGAGTTGAGGCATGTCGGACAATGCTGTTTATTGATTGAAACAAGACGTTAAAAGAGTAATAAAAGGCTTCGTCAAGATAGAAATAGTCAAGAAGATATAAAACCACAAAAAGAGAGTGCGCGGCTATTTCATGAGGATTTGTGAGACGATGGTGAGGTTTTTGTGCCCCCGTGCATGTTCCAGATGGAGAGAACAATAATCCTGGAGCAGATTCCAGAGCACTTCAATGTCCAGAGGGTCAGCCTTGATGGAGTCGCCCGACGGAAAACGTGTATCTGCAAGCGCACTCAACAACATGGCGAGGCGCACCGGGATAAGCTGTTTTTTTGCCATACCCGGTTCCGCAACGGAGGTCAGCGCAAGTCCGCCGGGGTTCATGACAAAATAGAGTTCAGTCAGATTCAAAGCCTTGATGGCGGGCAGCAACTCCTCTCCGCTGAAGACGCATGTTCGAAGAGAGGGCTGAAAGCCAAGCACGGAAACAAAGCGCAAGAGAAACCAGGCATAAAGCTGCTGGAAGTTGATGTCAGTATGATAGAGCTGCTCAAGGGTACCTGCCAGCAGGGTGAAGAGTGGCAGATTTTTTTCGTCATTTTCTGTTGTATGCCTGACAAAATCAATGATCCGGTAGAGGACGGCGAATCGCTCCATATCCGGATCGGGAACCATTGGACTTAAAACAAGGTTTCCATCACTGACGAGTTGAATGTCGCGGCTGCTTTTTTTATACAGGACAAGATCAACCACATTGCCCGCGCTGAAGAGTCCTGAGAGCCTGTTTTTGGGATTACGTGCACCCTTGATGATAACTGACATTTTACCGAACTCGCGGGTGTAGATGGAGCAGATTTTTGACTGGTCGCGATATTTTGTTTCCCTTAATATCACGGCTCTGGTTTTGACGATCACGGCTTGGGGTTTTATATTCCGGCAAATATCACTATATACGAAAACAGTGCCTTTTTGAAGGCCACGAACTTTTTAAACAAAACAGTGACGAAGAACAATAACCGTCAGCAAGTGATTAATCAAGGAGAAAAATAGAGATGCCAACCTATCAGTATCGTTGTAACAACTGTGGAAATGAGCTTGAAATAGTCCAGAAAATAAGCGAAGACTCTCTGACGCTCTGTCCAAAATGTGAAACAGAAAGCTTTGAGCGGGTTATCAGCGCCAGCGGCGGATTTGTGCTGAAAGGATCCGGCTTTTATAAAACAGACTACGGCAGCGGCAAGCCTGCGTCCGCACCGGCCGCTCCGTCTCCCTGCTCAACCGGCGCCTGTTCCGCCAGCTCCTGCCCCATGGCAAAATAGGATTCCGTCACTCCGTCAGCTTCCGCAGGAACGACGTGTATTTTGAAAAGCCTTCCCTCAAGGGAGGCTTTTCTGCTGCCGGAACGGATTCTCCCGCTCTCTCCAGGCAAATTTTGAGAGATTGATGCCCCGGTCTCCCCTGAAACTTTCGGGGTACTGCTTTCCCTCGACATTGCCCGTCACCTTGACCCAGGTCAGATTACCGTTTAAAAAGAAGAGCCGGATCATATCCCCGCTCGAATAGTTGATGCCCGAGGGCTGCTGCTTCTCATTGTAGAGGTGGTAGAGGCTCTCTGCCTGGCCGGTGATGGTTATTCCGGCTATTTTCGATCCGCCGATAATCCGGATGATCATTTTCTTGCCGCTGAACTGGTCAAAGACGACCGGTGAACGGGAAAGGGTATCGGCAGAGGCAAAAAAAGCGTTGTTGTGTACCTGTATTTCATCAATATCCTGTTTTTTGCTGCTCCCGGACTCTGTGAAGTGGATCAGAATAATATCTCCGCTGATCTGTTGCTGCTGATGCCAGGCAATGGCATCGTCATAGAGCCAGATCTGGCTTTTTGCCTTGTTGATCAATGCCCGGCGTGACTTGCCGAAGAGGGAGTTGTCGAGCATTCGGCCCCGGACGTTGCCGTTTATTTCGCCGGTCTGGTTGTCAGTAAAGTAGACCCCGCTGTCGCCATAGATTGCATAGGTGGGGTCGGTAATGACAATGTTGCCGTTCAGTACAATTTTGTTTTCTTTCACGAAATTGGTGGCGCGGTCGCAACGAAGGGTCATGGCGCCATCCAGAAACACCACATTACCGATAACCGAGCGGTAGTTTCCTGCTTCGCCCTCACCGCCTTCGATGGTATCGGCATGCTGGAGAATAATTTTCTTTTGTTCCGCCCGGAGTATATTATGGTTCAGAACCGGGAACATGATAGTCTGAAACAGAAGAAACGCGGCGGTCAAGAATGCAGGTAAAAAAACTCTTCGCATTGTTGGCTGATAATGATTGAAATGGTACGCCCGGATACTAGCTTTACCCTAATGTAACAAAGCTTTGATTTTACTGTGAAAAAATTACTTTTGGCCGCCGGTGGCAGGCCAGGCACTCTTTTGCTCGCCCCGCTCTATAAAGCACTGAAAAAAAAGCCAGCTTATCTGCCGGTAGTGATGCTTGCTGCCCCGGAAGGCGCAGAGCCTATAAGCCGCGACCTGGCAGCAAGCTTTGGTATTGGCGATGCCAGTCATGCCATCACTCTTCCCATCGGCACACCGGTTGAGCAGCTTGCTGCCGCCATGCCTGCCATGGAAAAAATCATGCTCAGTGAAAAACCCGATCTCGTGCTGGTCTGCGGTTGCGACAATGCCGCATTTGGAGCTGCCGTTACCGCAGCAAAGCTCGGCTTGCACGTTGCCGCCGTCGATGCCGGACTGCGCAGCTATGAGCGTTCAGATAGTGATGAGGTCAACCGCGTCGTCATTGATGCCATGGCCGACCTCCACTTTGTCAGCGAACACAGCGGCGAATACAACCTTATTAACGAAGGCGTTGCCGATGAAAAGGTCTTTTTTGCAGGCAACCTTCTCATTGACAGCTTGGTAGGCCTTATGGAACAGGCAAACAACCCCGACGAGACAGAGGTTTCCGGCGTCAAGCAAAAAAAATACGCGCTGGTCCTTCTGAACCCTGAAGGCCGCTTCTCTGCGAAAGAGCCGCTTGAAATGATGCTCCGGCTTTTCAAGGAAATTTCCGGAAAAATCGCCGTTGTCATGCCGCTCGTTGCCGGACTTGACTCGCTGATACAGCAGCACGGTTTGGGTGACGCATTCAGCGAAATAGAGGGGGTTAAAATGATTGATCCTCCGGCCCATGCCGCCCTCCTGAAGCTCCTCAGAGATTCCATGCTGCTTCTCACCGACATCGAAGAGATGCAGTCCGAAGCTACCGTCATGAATGTTCCATGCCTTACCGTCATGGAGACATCAGCCCGCCCCGCCACCATCGAAATCGGTACCAATGCCCTTGTCACTCTCGATGAAGAGGACATCAAGAGCCGTATTCACGATATTCTCCATCCCGGCACGCACAAGCACATTACCAGCCGTTCAAAAATCCCCGAAAAATGGGACGGAGCCGCCGCCGGGCGCATTATCGCCGTGCTTGACCGGGTGCTGTAGAGTTTCCCAGTGTCCATGGATCGGTCGTGTATTGAGGGAGAGACGGAAATCTGATCAAGAGCGGCTGAATCATGCATATCGAAGTTATCACCCATAAAGTCAATGGCGGAACGGCAGATCGTAAAGCTTCTCATCAAGCTGGTTCCGTACCACCATCCGTTCACTCTGCAGCTCCACTGTTCCGCAGGTAAAGCGGGGATGTTCGCTCCGGTTTACAAAGGCCGGCAGCACCACAAAGTGGATGCTGTTGTATAGCGCGTAGCCACCGTAGTGATAGTGGCCGCTGATGCATGCCCTGACGGCAGGTGATGACGAAACCAGTTCGGCAATTTCGCGGTGGTTCCAGAGCAGGCCATGCTTCTTGTCGGTGGTTTCGGGAAGCAGCGGGAAATGGCAGACGATGATCACCTTTTCACCAGTATGCTCCGCCTTTTGCAGTTCTCCTTGCAGCCAGGCTTTCTGCAGGGTTCCCACAGCACCGCAGTAGTCGTGCACTTCGGGGTGTGCATAAAACCAGGCAAGAATCTGGCGCTCCTCCTCTGTTTCCGGTTTGCGCAGTACAGAGAGATCCATACCGTCCAGCACGATAAAGCGGAACTCTTTTGCGGTAAAGGTATAAAAGGGAGTTTGCAGGCCGAGAGCCGCCATCAGCTCCTGCCGAGGCAGGGCAAGACAGTGGTTGCCGATAACGTGGCGGATGGGGAGGTCAAATGGCTTGAGGATAGAGCTGATTTGACGGAGTTCTTCGTGCTTATGGGCATCGCTTCCCTTGATGAGATCGCCAAGCTGAAGCAAAAAATCAACCTTCTTATGCCGCCAGCAATTCAGGCTGGCGCGAAGTTCTACGGCAACAGCTTGTGCTGCCGCAAGTTCGCTCTCCGAAGAAAAATGGATGTCGGTGATAATGCCGAACCGGACAAGAGGGTTGTTGCCAAGGCTTGCCATCAGTCGCCGAATTCGGAGAGATACCGTTGCATGAACTCATCAAGGTCTCCATCAAGCACGGTCTCCACATCGAACCGTTCGTAGTTGGTCCGGTGATCCTTGATGCGCCGGTCATCGAGCACATAGCTGCGGATCTGGCTTCCCCATTCGATTTTTTTCTTTTTGCCCTCAATCTCCCGTTTTCTGGCATCCTCTTCATCCCGCTGCCGCTGGTAGAGCTGGGCCATCAGCATTTTCATGGCACGTTCCCTGTTCTGGAACTGTGAACGCTCCTCCTGGCATCCAACCACAATACCTGTGGGGAGATGTTTGATGCGCACGGCCGTCTCAACCTTGTTGACGTTCTGGCCGCCCTTGCCGCCGCTGCGGAAGGTTGAGAGTTCAAGATCCTCCTTGCGGACCTCTATTTCAACATCGGGAGGAGCTTCCGGATAGGTGTAGACACTGGCAAATGAGGTGTGGCGCCGGGCGTTGGAGTCGTAAGGTGAGACTCGAACCAGCCGGTGGACGCCATTTTCAGCTTTCAGATAGCCGTAGGCGTAAGGTCCTTCAATTTCAAGCGTTGCGGTTTTGATTCCTGCCCCGTCACCCTCCTGATAGTCGTCGGTATAGATCTTGAACCCCTTGCGTTCAGCCCATCGCATATACATCCGGTAGAGCATTTCCGCCCAGTCCTGAGCCTCGGTTCCTCCTGCTCCGGCATGAATGGTGATAAGGGCGTTGCCGGCATCATCCTTGCCCGAAAGCATATTCTTGAACTCAACAGCCGAGATATCGTGCTCGATTGAGGCAATGGCTGCGGTAAGCTCCTCGCCGAAGGATTCGTCTTCGAGCTCTATGGCTGTGTCGAACTCATCCTGACAGGCGCATGTTTTGGATGCTATCTTTTCATACGCATCAGTCCATGATTTATGTTCGTTCAGCTCCTTTAATACTTTGTTGGCTTCTTTCTGATCGTTCCAGAAGGTTGGGTTGAAAGAGAGCTTTTCCAGATCTTCAATTTTTTCCTTACGCTCATCGACGTCAAAGATACCCCCGTAACTGTTCGAGGCGACGATGAATCTCCTGCAGTCTTTCTTTTTGTGGTTCAAACATGATTATTGGTCAAATTTATTGATGATAAAACGGCTTTTCTAAAGAACAATTTTTTTCAGGAGAAATCAAAGGGAGGTTCAAGTTTCGTGATTTAATGGCGTCGTTGAAATTAGAAGAGTATCTAAGCAAAAAAGTAAAGGAGTTTTCATATTTTCTTTTCTGTACCGGGATACCCCCGGGCTCCAACCTGAGAATCTGAAGATGAACAATCTATTCCGACGGGCGGTTCCCCATTATAGTAATAAAGAGTTTGACGGCCGTCAGCGGGTTGTCATTGAAAATGTTTCACCTGAGCTCGACGGGGGCAAGTTCCCTGCGAAAGCGGTGGATGGAGAGAGCCTGCATGTAGAGGCTGATATTTTTGTCGATGGTGCTGATACCATAATGGCAGAACTCTGTTTCCGGCCTTTTGGCCTTGCAGAATGGCAGCGTTTTCCGATGGAACCGCAAGGCAACGACCGTTGGCAAGGCTCATGTACGGTCGGGCTTCCCGGTCGATATGAATATACCATTGAGGCCTGGGTCGACCATTTCCGTACATGGAAAAAGGGGCTGGCCAAAAAAATTGAAGCAGGTCAGGACGTTTCGCTCGACCTGCAGATTGGAGCGCTCTTCCTTGATGAAGGAGCAAAAAGGGCTGGAGTCGATGATGCGGCACAACTCGCACTCTTTGCTTCGAGGCTTCGCTCCAAAAAGAGAGCTGACGCAACTGCGGCAGCGCTTGACGCTGATCTTGGCCTGCTCATGGCACGTCATCCTGACAAGGCGTATGCTTCCGTCTATGATAACGTGCTCGGATTGACCGTGGAGCAAAAAAAGGCCGGATGCAGCGCGTGGTACGAGCTTTTTCCCCGTTCATGGGGTTCAAGGCCTGGCAAGCATGGCACCTTCAAGGATTGCCTCCGCCAACTGCCCATGATTGCCGGGATGGGGTTCGATGTACTCTATCTGCCGCCCATTCATCCGATCGGTTACACCAAACGCAAGGGAAAAAATAATGCACTTGTTGCCGCTCCCGGAGAGCCTGGCAGTTGCTGGGCAATCGGCAACAAGGATGGAGGCCATAAGGCAGTTCATCCTGAACTTGGTACTCTTGCAGATTTTACGGCATTTGTGGCTGAAGCGGAGAAACACGGTATTTCCGTAGCCCTCGATATCGCCTTTCAGTGCTCGCCTGATCACCCTTATGTGCAGGAGCACCCGACGTGGTTTACCTGGCGTCCCGACGGCACGGTGCAGTTTGCTGAAAATCCGCCAAAACGATATGAAGATATCCTTCCCATCAATTTTGAGTCTGCTGACTGGCAGAACCTCTGGATTGAGCTCAAAAGCATTTTTCTTTTCTGGATTGGCAAGGGGGTAAAAATCTTCCGTGTCGACAATCCGCATACCAAGGCTTTTCCTTTCTGGGAGTGGGCTATTGCCTCAATCAGGGAGGAGTATCCCGATACCGTTTTTCTGGCCGAGGCCTTTACCCGTCCGAAACTGATGGCACGGCTTGCCAAGGTAGGTTACAGCCAGTCATACAGCTACTTTACCTGGCGCAACACGAAAGAGGAGTTGCAGGCGTATGTGACCGAGCTGACCTCAGCGCCACTGAAACATTTCATGCGGGCGAATTTCTGGCCGAATACGCCTGATATTCTGCACGAAGAGTTGCAGAGCGGCGACAGGGTTAAATTTATTGTCCGGCTGGTTCTGGCTTCAACACTCTCCTCGAACTACGGCATGTATGGCCCAGCCTATGAACTTTGTGAGCATCTCCCTGTTGGCGAAGGCAAGGAGGAGTATCTTGATTCCGAAAAATATGAGATCAAGCAGTGGGATCTTGATCGGCCCGGCAACATCCGCGCAGAGATTACCCGTATCAACCGGATAAGAAAGGAGAATCCGGCCCTGCAGCAGAATGCTGATATTACGTTTGTGCGCATCGAATCCGCTCCGGGTCAGTCAAATGACCTGTTGATGGGCTATGTGAAGCGATCGGCGGATGGCCAAAATATCATTCTTACGGTTGTCAATCTCGATCAGTCCGGCATGCAGGCAGGGTGGCTTCGCTTTCCTCTCGAGCTTTTCGGTCTCTCGCATCAGTACACCTTCACGGTTGAGGATCTGCTCAGTGGCAATCGCTACCAGTGGAACGGTGAATGGAACTATGTGGAGGTGAATCCATGGAGCATGCCGGCGCATATTTTCAGGGTAACGCTTGCCTGACAAACTATATTTTAATAATTCAGTCACTTTCTATCCAACGAATTCAACATGTATCTACCCGAACCGCTCTGGTACAAAGACGCTATTATTTACGAGGCGCATGTCAAGACGTTCTATGACAGCAACAATGACGGTGTTGGCGATTTCCAGGGGTTACGCCAGAAGCTTGGTTATCTGCAAAGCTTAGGTATCACCGCCATCTGGCTGCTTCCCTTTTATCCATCGCCATTGCGCGATGACGGCTACGATATTGCCGATTATATGACGGTCAACCCCGACTACGGGACGATGGAAGATTTCAGGGAGTTTCTTGACGAGGCACACGGCCTCGGTATCAAGGTGATTACCGAGCTGGTGGTGAACCACACGTCCGATCAGCATGCATGGTTCCAGCGTGCACGAAAAGCTCCTGCCGGCTCTCCTGAGCGGAACTTCTACGTATGGAGTGACGATTCCAATAAATATTCAGAAGCCCGTATTATTTTCCAGGACTTCGAGGCTTCCAACTGGACCTGGGATCCGGTTGCCGGACAATATTTCTGGCACCGCTTTTA
>SESG01029619.1_pt1 | contig 11499 bp, 14 predicted proteins | sample 3171421 | NCBI WGS metagenome assembly SESG01 (sample SAMN10866946, study PRJNA518727) | freshwater metagenome | biome: subpolar coniferous forest; feature: holomictic lake; material: water; isolation source: holomictic Lake 227, 6 m and 8 m depth | place: Canada: near Kenora, Ontario | collected... | reverse complement strand
GCTTCTGTCATGGCGCTGCAATCAATACCGCACTCCTTTGCAGAACTTGATGACTTAGTTGCAAGGGGTCTGCCCAAAGAAGCACTTAAAGCCAGCATTCAACATGTATGTAAAAACACAGGCGATCAAAAACTGTTATTACATCGAATCATTCCAGAAGCGACCTATAAGCGCCGCAAAGAATTTCTATCTGCAGAAGAATCTGCTCGCGCGGAACGTTTGGCTAGAGTTTTTGCCACAGCGGACTATGTATGGGATTCTGAAGAAGATGCCAGATCATTTTTAACGGCAGAACATGCGATGTTACAAGGTCGCACGCCACTTGATGTTTCTATGACTGAAATAGGTGCTAGACGAGTAGAAGAGTTACTTTGGAAGCTCTATTACGGACTTGCAGCTTAGTGCGGATTTACCGAATTGCAGATGGGCGACATCCAACCTGGGATGGCACAGGTGCGGCGCTTATCGGTGGCAGATGGAACAGTCCTGGTCGACCTGTTATTTATGGCTCATTAAGTTATTCTTGCGCTATGCTAGAAATTTTGGCTCATGCGGGAATCGGACGACTCCCCACTACCCATTGCGTTGTCATCGCAGAAATACCTGAGGCTATAGCTATTGAGCGTTGCGAAAGCTTTTCTCTTCCAAAGGATTGGAATACTGATAACAGTGCAAGCGCTAAATTGTTTGGTGACCAATGGCTTAAAGAATCTAGAAGTTTGATACTGCTTGTACCCTCAGTAATAGCCAAATTTGAGTGGAACGCTTTAGTCAATCCCTTACATCCAGATTTCAGTTTGATAACAACATCCCAGTCTGAACCCGTTATTTGGGATAAGCGTTTGTTTAGTACTGTTTCGGATCAATAGAATAATTAGAATAATTTGCTGTAACATTCTACATCTTCTGTTAGAGCAGGGGGAGGGGAATAAAACAATACATTTTCTGACGCTTGAGCGATGAATAATGTAACTGCCGTGTATACCCAGAAGATTTTCAAATACTTCGCGTGTAGAGTTTTTACTCATTGCGGTTTGTTCAACCTTATCTTGAAGGAAAAATATGTTCTAAGCATTATTTTAGTGATTGATTATATTCCACTCATCGGCTAATTCTCTTGCTTTTTTATCATCATTTTTTGAAATATTAATATCAGGTGAGTTTTTATAATATAAATCTGCACCAACTATATAACACCATTTGTAAGCCTCAATTAAACTCTTTTCAACACCAATTCCGTATGCGTATAGATCGCTTAACTTTAATGCAGAATTATAATAATTGCTTCCATTTTTTATTTGTTTATTAATATATGATTTATAGAAATCAAAAACCAATGCCAATGCTTTTTTAATTTCTATTTCTGATAATTTAATACCTTTTGTATTAGGATTTATGTCGACAATATAACACCACTTATATGCCTGAATTAAATCCTTATCAACTCCTTGACCATTTAAGTACATATCAATAATCCTTGATGCTGAATTATAAATATCAAAATTGAATTTCAATTTTGTTGTAGCATCTATGTGTAACAAGAAATATTCATATGCATTTGAATATTTTTTTTCTAAAAAAAATGCTTCACCAATAAAATAATTAATGTATCTAAATACAATTAGTAAGTTATCTAAATCAGGGTGTTCGGAGCATTTAATTAGCCATTTTATAGCTTCTTTTGGGTTTCTTTCAACAAGACTCTCTGGAAAATCAATATCATACATATGCTCCCTGATAATGCCTTGAGGATAGCTTCTTCCATATAAATACATTACTCCTAATTCATATTGAGCAGAAATATCTCCTTCATTAGCTGCTTTTAACAGCCACCACAAAGCTTTTGTACTATTTTTAGGAAAGATATTGTCTTTCCTTATGAAATCGAGGTTACCCGTTTTATATAAGTTACTAATCATATACGACGCATGACAATCGCCTGCCTCTACTTTATCAATATATTCTTGAAAACTCACAATTGCCAAATCTTGTTGAGTAAACTTTTTGATTTGACCGGTATTTGAATCAACATGTTTTTTATTGACAAAATTTAAACTTTTAAGCTCATCAATTGGAGATACTTCCTTGTTATTTTTCGATGCAAAAAAAATAAGGATAATTATAAAGGCTACTATGATATATAAAGTCATGACTATTCAATTTTTTCTTTAGTTGAAAGGTTACCACCTTGGAGACCAAGATTTGATATTTTAACAGTATCGGAAAATTTGCAGTTTTCACAGTAAAGCTTAAACTGAAAAGTAAACCCACGTGCTGATTTAGATTTTATTGTTTTATCGTCATCATAGGGATTTTTATCTTTTTTTTCATAATCTCTGTAGTCTAGCAATCTTAAAACTTTGTCACCTTTACATTTAGGGCAAAAGAAATAAAAATAGTCTGTGTCAGTTGCACCACGTAATTTTCCATTTTGAACATCTTGACTGCCATGCTTGAAATTTTCTTTCATCTTTTTGCCCATAAAATAGACCCAAAAACCCCACCTAAGAACAATGAAAGTAGCGACCACCAACCAAGAGTTAAAATACCTCCTATTGCTAAAGAAAAATAAAGCAAAGATGAAAGTGTAGAATTTCTACCACCTTGAGAATTAACAATAAATTGTTGAAATCCTGCAAGAAAAAAAATAATTACATGTCCTAGCATTTGTATTTTATCCTCGATTTTTATTAGAAATTCACATGTATCTGCAAATGTCTATATAAGGTGCTTCGTGGTGCTTTCAGTGATTGAGGTACATTATCATGATGTTCATCTTAATTTGATAAGTTTTTTGGTATTAGAAGCCCCTCGTGGAAGATAGTTTAAATTTCTGACACGGATTGAACGTCAGGATGAAAGCTTTCTCCTGCCATTGATCTGAAATATCGGTCTATCTCAAAATGGCATGCGACTACCGATACCATGATATCAACTAGTCCAATAGAGTTAAATTAATTTTTCACGGAAAGCAACTTCCCGTTTTATTGAATCCAGTAAGCGTCTGCCGCAGCAATGAATTGAGCTAATTCGCTGGTTTATAACTGAATATGCGGCATATATTAGCAAGAATAACCAAAAGGAGGACAAAAACCTCATCACTCGGAACCTATTCACCAAACAATACGGAATAACCGGCATTAAGATTATTGGCTGCTGTCTTACGAATGCAGGTTATTGTATTTCAACTACAGATGATTGGGGTAAGAACATAATCGATCAGGGCAAAACTCCATATATCTGGGGCAAGAATACGCTTGATCGACCCCAGAATACAGTAAGCCTCCCCCAGAATGTCATTATCTACCCCAAGAATAGAGTTTTCTTACCCAAGAACGCTATTAATCAGGGATAACATTCAGTGATTCTCCTAAGATCAAGCCTATTCTACCCACTACCAACGTCATTCTTACCCCAGAAAACTACATTTCCAATTGCTTTTACTTCAATCTGGCCCCAGAAAACGGCATTCTTGGGTCAGACTGCTTTATAGCAGAAGTGGGTGACTACAGAAGATAGATTCTCTATTGCATTTGCGCTTCGATAAATTACAACTTCTCTCCGCAATAGTTGACATTTTTTAGTTTAGGGATATAAATTAATCATCACTGCGGAGGTTTTTATTATGCCTGAATTTAAAAGTTACTCAGATAACCCTTATAGGGAAACCGTTGTTAATGAGATAGTGGCAGGGATTGATCGTGATGTAGAGCGGAGTGAAGATATTCTGATGCTAGGGCTTGCTACCGGCATGTTTTCATCGCTGCTGGCTCCGATTGCCCCACCGCATGTACTTTTGCCCTTAGTGGCCTTAGCCTTTGCCTTATCGGCAGGGTTTGCGCGGATTAACTATCAGAATATGCAGAAACGGCTATCCGCTTCTATCGTTCAACTTAATTATCAGCAAAGAGCTGTTTTAAGCCCAATAGCACGGGTATTTGCTGATTTTCCGATGGAGCCTTTAGAAGACTCCTTAAATCCCTTAAAGAATGTGAAACGGACCTGGAAAAGCGTGTTGGGGGGGATTATTATGAATCCGTTCTGGATACCCATTTTTTATATGTTGGGAATGCAAATCGGTGAAGAGAAGAATGTCTATGAATTAAACAGAGCCATTATAGGGGTTGAGCAAAAAATAAAACCCGCTACGATTCCCTTGGAAGAAAGAGATGCTTGAGGTTAATGTCCGTTGCTTAAATAGCTAAGAATTTCTTCAGTATGACCTTTGACTTTTACTTTTCGCCATTCATTAACCAGGATACCTTCCGGGTTAATGAGGAAGGTACTTCTTTCTATGCCTCGAACCTGCTTCCCATACATGTTTTTCATCTTGATCACATCAAATAACTGACAGAGCGTTTCATTTTCATCCGACAGTAAGTCAAAGGGAAAGACTTGTTTACATTTGAAGTTTTCATGTGAGCGTAGCGTATCCCGCGAGATACCTAAGATGGTGGTGTTTAAGGCTTCAAATTTCTCAATATGGTCTCTAAAAGATTGGCCTTCTAGCGTACAACCGGGAGTGCTATCTTTAGGATAAAAGTACAGTAAAACAAAACGGCCTTGAAGTTCACTTAACTTAATCGTTTTATCACCCGTAGACAGGGCTTCAAAATCGGGTACTGTAGTTCCAATCGTTATTGAGGTCATAATATAATTAGCGTTTTAAAGGTTCAAGAATTGCATCAATATTCAATTGATCGCAAAAGTCTAAAAACTCCTCCCTCAGAGATAGCAGCGACAAAGAGGAGGGGATTAGGATTATAAATTTGGTTGAAAAGACTGCTGATTGAATATAGGCGGCCTGATAGGAACTGCCTGTTATTTCTTCAATGGCCACATCGCGATCAAACAAAAAAGAAGTGATGGACTCTACAATGCTATCTTTGTCCAGGGAAATGGTTTCCAATGAATAAGGGATGCAATCCTTATTTTTATCCTTATCTTTTTGATCCGGTCTTAATGTATGAATTTTTATGTCGAGGCGCTTTTGGATACTATCGAGGGTGTTTTCAACTTTTGCAATTTGATTCCAATTACCTTGGATTAGCAGGTATGCAGCAGTGGATTGGCCTAATTGAGAAGATCTTATTTCTAAAATATTACAGTTGCAATCACGCACAACGGGTAATATTTCTCCAATAAAATTGGTCTGATTGATACCTAAAACTGTAATGGCTAGTTGCATCGTATTATTTAAAGTTAATTTTTAGAAAGTTTATCATCAAAATCAATAAAACTTTACCAACAATAAAGATTATTGGTATTAAAATAGTATCATCTTATTAATATTAACATGTAAACCGTAGTATAAACCTTCGCGCTTGATTTCATTTGTCAATGGTTATTTTATAAAGTTCAGATATGAGTAAAAAAAAGAAAGGTAGTCAGAATAAACTGTTCAATAATTTTAATGCGGAGTCAGATGATTTTGTTCTCGCTGATTTGAATACGACAGAGCCTGATCAAGAGCTTTCTCCAGTACCCTTGTCTACATTTAATGATGATGGGGCGACTATTGATGGCTTGTTGATTAATTCAAATATAGAGTCCAAAGAGGGAGGCGATGAGCAAACTCTATCTGATGATGTGCCATTGATTGACGAAGTTGACGTAGTCGATGATTTTTCAAACGCTGATCGCTTTGTGGTTGGACCCATTGAGCATGAGGAAGAACCAAAAGTTGAGATTAAGGACACGTTAAGCAACAACAATGCTGAGCTTAAGTTCGATAAAACAGTTGAGGATTTGTATTTTAAAGATGAAATAAACCCTGAAGAAATCACTCCTGAAGCGGCTGTTAGAAGGATTAGGGTGTCTATTAATAAGAAGCCGGGGAAACCAGCAACTCCCGAACCTAAAAAATTAGAGCTGTCTTTTTTTGGAAAAGAAAAAAAAAGTTATAAGAGCGAAGAGGTTGGTGTTCAAATAAAAAATGCGGCTCCAATTAATTATGTGGTTTTAGGTCTCTGTTCTGCCGCTTTATTATTTGCTGTGTTTATAACTTATGAAATCGTACACTTAGAGAGTCAAATTTCAAAGCTATCCAATATAATGTCCGTTCTTGAAGAAGATGTCAGTGCACTGACTGAAAAGAGTTCAACGTTGGGTTCTTCAAATTCAGGAAGCAGTACTGTTGGAAATACAGGACAGGAAAATACGCAGGCAATAGCGCCTTCTGCGCCATTAAATAAAGTTGAAGAAACGGCTAACCCTGATGTGAAAAAAAAATTAACCGATCCCGTCATCGAGAAGCCCGTTAAAACGAAGGTAAAAAAAATAGAATTACCAGCTAATACGACTGTAAAGACCGTGTCTTTAAATGAGCGACCCAAAAAAATCAAAGAATTGTTGGTGGTTAATAAAAGCGTACCGACCAGTCATGTCCTTCATAAAGTAAGTCATTATGAGTTACAGAAAGCGGTTAAGCATGAGTTACAACAAGCCAATAAGAAACTGGCTTTAGAAAACAAAAAAGGTGTAAAACCCATTATTACAGGGTCACACATTCCTAAGCCTAAAGAACAGCCTTCTGGGCCAGGGTGGATGGTTAGTTTAATTGCTTATGAAGATGAGCGTTTCGCTAAAAGAAAAGCGGCGCGGTTAATCAATCAGGGGATTCCGGTTAAAGTCATCCCTATTCATGCTAATAAAGACAAATGGTATCAGCTTAAAGTCGGGGGCTTTAAAAATAAAGAAAGCGCAGAATCCTATGCAAGTAAAGTAAAAAAGTCACTTAAGCTAAGCATGGTTGCTGTGAGTTTTCAGTGAGTTGAGCTGTTAAGTGATGTTTAAGGGGTAACGTTGTTAAATTGATACTGTTTTTTTAAGCAATGGTCTAACCACTTTTGGAGAAAATAGTTTAATCTCCATTTATAGTTCATTATCTCGCTGCTGAGTCCTGGATTCTTATAGACTTTTGTCACGTGAGCGCGATCTTCGTCATTCAGTACTTCTGCTAATTGAGCATCTAAATAAAGTCGTATTTGTACGGCTGGCTTCATAAGATTATCTAAATTCATACTAAAACGATGACTCAGTTCTACGGTCATGGTGTAGGGTGAGATAGCAATAATGGTCAGATGAAGATCGGCATTGTTGTTATGTGCGGCAATGCCAATTGCGGTATTTTTACAACTGAGTAGGTCAGGTATAAGCTTAAGTAATTTTTGATAATTCGATTCACAAATCTGTTCTAGACAATACGATTTGTTGATGGGGTTAACAAAACTCATCACCGTTTTATTCTTCTTGATAGCAGGCAGAAGCGCTGGATGTTTCCCATAACACGACTTTGGCTACATTAAATCCCGCTAGTTTTAAATGTTGATAAATCATTTTACTGAGTACTTCGGCGGTAGGGTGTTCATCCAGTGCCAGAAAGCGCTCGTTGTTAGCGATAAGCATGGGAATGATGGGGTCTGCTTTATGAAGCAAAAAGTTATGATCAAGGATATTGTCAATATAGGCTTCTACGCACTCTTTTATATCAGAAAAATCACAGACCATGCCTTGATCATTTAATTGGGCTTGCTGAACCGAAATAGAGGCCTTAACACTATGACCATGTAGATTACGGCATTTTCCGGGATGATTCATTAAGCGATGGCCGTAACAAAAATAGACTTCTTTGGTGATTATAAACATTAGAGGAGCGTTAGACTTTCTTTGAATTATGGAATTTTACTATAAAATCAGGCATGAAGTTGATTCAGTGTTCTAAAAAACTGAAATTATTTAGAATAAATTAATGAATTTCTATAAAATCTACACTTTAAATATAACTGCTCAAACTAAGTTGTCTCCATGGATCTAAAATTTCTCGATTTTGAACAACCCATCGCTGAATTAGAAGCGAAAATAAAAGAACTCCGTAATGTAGAGTTTGACAATAAAATAAATATTTCAACTGCGCTTAAACAGCTAGAAGATAGAAGCCAGGCGTTAACTGAAACCATTTTCAGTAATCTGACTGATTGGCAAATATCTCAATTATCCCGGCATCCAGGTCGTCCTTATACGCTCGACTATGTGGAACATATCTTTACTGATTTTCATGAATTACATGGCGATAGGGCATTTGCAGACGATCCAGCCATTGTCTGTGGCTTAGCGCGGTTAGATGATCAGCCGGTGATGGTTATTGGTCATCAAAAAGGTCGCGACACTAAGGAAAAAATTTACCGAAACTTTGGGATGCCAAGACCTGAGGGCTATCGTAAAGCTTTACGTGTTATGAAAATGGCTGAGCGTTTTAAAATACCGGTTATTTGTTTAATTGACACCCCGGGTGCTTATCCAGGTATTGGTGCTGAAGAACGCGGTCAAAGTGAAGCGATTGCCAGAAACCTGTTTGAAATGGCTAAGCTGAGAACACCGATTATATGTACTATTATTGGTGAAGGTGGTTCAGGTGGTGCTTTGGCAATTGGCGTGGGTGATCGTTTAATCATGCTTGAATACAGTACTTATTCGGTGATTTCACCCGAAGGCTGTGCCTCTATTTTGTGGAAGAGCCAGGAGAAGTCTCAATTAGCTGCAGAAGCAATGGGGATTACCTCTGATCGAATTCGTGAACAAGGCTTTCTTGATGAGGTGGTTAGAGAGCCTTTAGGCGGTGGTCATCGTGACTTTAAAGCGATTAGCTTAAACTTAAAAGAAGCGCTGCTTCGCCATCTGGCTGAATTAAAGCAACACGATATTGAACAATTGTTGAAAGTCCGCTATCAACGTATTATGGATTTTGGTACTTTTACTGAAGAAGCAGGGAAGTAAGTTAGTCTGATTATTTGCTTTCATCATTAGCCGTGGTTTTAAGTTGTAGTGAACGAAACCACGGCTAGATTCATGAAAACAGTTTTTAATGAGTTACTTTTCGTAACTGTTAAAAACCTTTGTATTTTTTTGTTGATCAAAGCTGATGACCTGATAAGGGTCCTTGGCGCCCACTTCCATGCCGGGTGTGCCGCGTGGCATTCCTGGGACACTCAGTCCTGTTATCTTAGCTTTAGACTTTAACAGGTTTTTAATGTCATTGGCGGGGACGTGACCTTCAATAACATAACCATCTACGATGGCTGTATGGCAAGAAGCGAGTGTTTCTGGAACGCCGTACTTTTCTTTGATGGCATCGACATTTTCTGTAACAATATCTTTGATGTTAAAGTTATTTTGTTTCATATGTTCCAGCCATCGGCCACAGCATTCACAGGTAGGGCTTCTGTATACTACGATATCAATGGGCTTATCGGCCTTATTGTTTTCGGCTTTAACACCGAAATTAAAGGCGAATAAACCGATGAATAAAACACATTTTAATAGTTTCATGATGTACTCTTCGGGTTGACTATTGATGATAAGCAGGACTAAAGGTATGCACAGCATCGACCATGGCTTTAACATGATCAGGGTTAATGTCAGGTAGAATACCATGTCCCAAATTAAATACATGACCTGAACCGTTGCCGTATTTATGTAAGATGGATTTAACTTTCTCTACAATGACTTCTGGTTTTGCGTATAGGGCAACGGGGTCCATATTACCCTGTAAAGCGACTTTATCGCCAACGCGAGCGCGAGCTATCTGTATATCGGTTTGCCAGTCTAATCCAAGGGCATCATAACCCGCGTCAGCCATTGTTTCTAACCACAGTCCACCACCCTTACTAAATAAGATAGTCGGCACTTGTTGACCATCAATATTGGTTTTTAATAAGGCTCTAATTTGTTTGGCGTAATACAATGAAAATTCAATGTAATCTTCCGAGGTTAACATGCCGCCCCAGGTATCAAATAGCATAACGGCCTGTGCGCCGGCTTCAATTTGAGCATTTAAATAAGCAGCGACGGATTGCGCCAATTTGTCTAACAGGGTGTGCAATAATTTGGGTTGCTCATACATTAAGCTCTTAACTTTTTGAAAGCTCTTACTGCTGCCGCCTTCTACCATGTAAGTCGCCAAGGTCCAGGGACTACCTGAGAAGCCAATTAAAGGCACGCTACCTTGCAAAGACTTTCTGATTAAACTGACTGCGTCTACTACATAACGTAATTCGGCATGAGGATCAGGAATAGGTAACTTTTCAACATCTGCTGCTGTTTTAATGGGATTCTTGAATTTTGGACCTTCACCTTCTGTAAAGTAAAGACCTAAGCCCATGGCATCAGGAATGGTCAGGATGTCTGAAAACAGGATGGCGGCGTCAAAGTTAAACCGGCGTAGGGGTTGCAGGGTAACTTCACAAGCGAGTTCAGGGTTAGTACACAGATTTAAAAAACTACCTGCCTGTTCTCTTACCTGTCTGTATTCTGGTAAGTATCTTCCCGCTTGTCTCATCATCCATACGGGAGTTCGATCAATCGGTTGTTTTAAAAGAGCTCTGATAAAGATGTCGTTTTTTAAAGCTGTCATTGTGATGGTTTATTAAGGTTAATATAAAAACAGTTTATTATTTAAGGGTGTCTGTCGTCGTTTCTTGCAGATGATCAGTGACGGTATCATCCAGTTTTGGGCTACGGGGCATACCCGTTAACCACTGTGTCATGAGTGCTAGTATAATTAACAAGATAACCGCCGCAATGAGTATTTTTAGTGATGATTCACTGCTTTGTATTACAGTTGTCTCATCCCTCGGTAAACCAGCAACTATTTTTCCAGGGATTCCCTGGCTTTGTAAGTAAATAGCATCAAGGTATTCATCATTAATTTCACTTAATGCTAACCGAGGTTGAGGTAATGAGGCTAAACCCTGTAAAAAGCGACTACATTGATCTTTTGTAAAAGGTTCTATTTCAATTAAAAAGCTATCATCAAGCGCAAGATCTGAGCTTATTTTAGAATCCAGTTCATCGTTTGTTAACACAAAAATAACCCGCAACACCGAATTATTTAATGCAGCGTCAATGAGTGTATTGATGAGTCCTGCTTCTAATTGGCTTGCATTATCAATGATCAATACAATTTTTCTATTCTTGTTCTCAAACTGACGAAAAGCAGCCCTTAAGTTTTTATAGTGGATGCTTGCTTTCTCTTGATTAATGATCTTCAGTAATTGGCCCAGAATCTTTTCAAATCTTAACGTTGTATTGGCTTCAATAACGCAATACAACCATGATCCCTTATGATGTGTTTGTAAAATAGTTACAAACGTTGATTTTCCAATGCCGTTTGGACCAGAAATAATCAATGCTTGCTGGGAGTTAACCAACAGGTGATTAACTAATTCCAGTTGCCTGGTTATTTCCGGGGTTATCAGCGTATTGCTAGATAGAGATTTTTGATAAGTCAACGGGGCCTACACGCGTAACAGAGTTAACTTCTACCATAGGTATCTAGGGTTTCTATTAATAAAGCTTTATCGACATTGGTAGGTAATGTAGCCTCACCTATTTTTTTCAGTAAAATGAGTCTGATCTGTCCATCAACGTTTTTCTTGTCAACCGACATTAATGTTATAAAACGGCTTGAATCCAGGTTTGCTGGTGGAGTGGTGGGTAAGT
>SESG01017654.1_pt1 | contig 11502 bp, 5 predicted proteins | sample 3171421 | NCBI WGS metagenome assembly SESG01 (sample SAMN10866946, study PRJNA518727) | freshwater metagenome | biome: subpolar coniferous forest; feature: holomictic lake; material: water; isolation source: holomictic Lake 227, 6 m and 8 m depth | place: Canada: near Kenora, Ontario | collected... | reverse complement strand
CAGAGGTGGCCGGGGCTGCGGTTGAGGAATTCCTGGACTAGACCGTGAGGATTGCCGACGGCAGCGCCGCGCACCCCAGCAGCGCGGTGGTCGAGACTCACGCCACAGCCGACCAGGTGGATCGCGGTGTTTCCGGAGAAACGGCTGATCGCGTAAGTCTTGCCGTCAATGGTTGGCCCGGCGGTGGTGGTGAGAAAACCGAAGCCGAGTTCGCGCAACAGCGGCAGTGACCATTTGTCGTTGGTCAGGCCGGTGGTCGCATCGCCTTCGGGCAGGTCCTTGCTGGCGGCGCGGAATTCGGCCCAATAACGGCGGAGGCGATTCCAACTTTGCGTGATGGCCTCGTTGAGGCGTTCGCCGGCAGGCAGGCCGTAGGCCGTGGGTTCGACGCCGGAGACTTTGCCCGCCGGGTCCACCACACGCCGCAACAAGTCGGGCGGGAGCAATCCGCCTTCGGAGCGGATGGTCTGAAATTCGGTGGCGCGGCGGGACATGGTTTAAGTGGAAGTCCGAAGTCCAGAGTCCGAAGTCCGGAGGGCGGGGGACGCTCCGTGAGCCATTTGAGCCATTTCTGAGCCGATTTGTGCGCTGGTGGTCATGATCTCAGGCCAAGCCCCTGTCCCAAATGTCCCAAAAATGTCCCATTTGGTGGGCGAACGTGGCGTCCTTGGCACGCCGTGAATGGTTTGAAGGGTTTCTGAAGGGTTTCATGCTGGCGAGCCTTGCCCCTTTTGCCCCTTTGGTGCGCCTTGCCGAGAGGCGGTGGCTTTGCGGGCCTTTGTCACCTTTGGCACATTTCTGGCACTTGTCGGCTTCTTTGCGGCTGGCCGGATTGGCGGTCGACTGGTGTCCTGTTTGTCGGGTTTCTGTCGGGTTTGGGTGGATGGCCCGTTTGGCCCATTTATGGCCCCTTTCGCCCCGGAGCATGCGCAGCCAGCGTCCGCCGTTGCATTCCATGCGAAATTCAATGTCCCAAATGTCCCAAAAGTGTCCCATTCCGGGAAGGCCGGCGATGTGGGTCAAATGTCCCATAAAAGTCTCATTTGCTGCGGAGGACGTAGTGAGCGCCACGCCGCTCACCGTGGAGTTCGAACACACCCTTTGCCACCAAGTCATCCAGATCGCGGGCTGCCGTCTTAGGGGTAACTGAAGCAAGGCCCCGATACTCGCTGTTCGTGATGCGGCCGGTTGTTTTGACATGAGCGACCGCCTTGAGCTGGCGTTCGCTTAGTCGAAGTTCGGTCAGCACCTTCTCCGTCAGCCAGTCACGCCAGACGGTGGTGACGAGTTCGCCGGCCTGTTGGACGAAGTCGGGTTCGGGCAGGGCGTGAGCGAGGCTTTCGCGGATCATCATCAGGGTGCCGGTGCCGAACTTCTCGATGTAGCGGGCCAGGAAGAGGGTCTCGCAGACGCGGTGGTTGCGGGCAATGGAACTGTGTGGATGGCGAAGCTTTTCGGGCGTGAGCGGCGGCGGGAGTTGGCCGGGATTCCAGACCTCGAAGCGGTCCGCAAACACCGAGACTTGGACAGCGGCGTCGGAGGCGTAGTCGCGGTGCGCGATGGCGTTGACGATGGCTTCGCGGATGACATCGGGCGGGATCTCGTAGCGCACGGGCGCCTGCGCGCTCTCGGTGCGCGTGCCGACACTGCGGTTCAGCTTGGACATGACGAAGTCGTGCGCCATGTCAACCTGCTCGAAGAGGTTGCCCTTGAAGATGCGGTAGAAGGGGACGGGCCGGGCGATTTCGGTGCCGTGGAAGTGCATGCACCGGGTTTCAGCACTGGGGAGGAAACGCTGCGGGTTGCGGCCAAACAGCAGGACGGCGGCTTTGGTGGGCTGGCCGTTCAGCAGGAGGTTGAGGTGCGTCAGGACATCGGCCATCGCCGCACCTTCGGCCAAAGGAAACTGGCGCTCTTCCCTGGCCCGGCGCACAAAGTCAGCGACGGTCTTGGGATCAATATCATCGAGGGTGGCTTCGGGGCATGGCTGTTCCTCGAAGGGGCGGTCCTGCACCAAGCCCTTGGCGAAGAGGTGCTCGACCAGGCTGGCGCTCAGCGCGGCTGTGAGTTCGGGGATGTTGGAGAAGCGGCGCCGGATGAGTTGGTCGCCGGCCTTGCGGACGAGGGCGCGCATCTTGGAGTGGCGGAGTGAATCGTCCGCGCCTCTGACGAACACCAGGCGGGTTTTGCCTTGGGCCGTGGCGCGGTCGAATTCACGCTCCGTCGGGGAAATCCCCTGGACGTCCTCGAAACCGTAGTCATTGCCGAACAATCCGAGATATACGTCAGCCGCGTCCACCTCCGCCAGATAGACTTCATCGGCCCGGCGACTGGAGGCCGGCACGTCCTCGAACAGGAACACGTCGAAGAAGCGGCGCAGCAGCGGGTCATGGTCCACGTAGTCGCAGATGGCCCGGCGTTCGGCGGCCAATTCCTTCTGCACGGAGCTGATGAAGATTTTCAGTCGGCTCATAGTTCTTGGCGTCACTGTCTCATTCTGGAGGGACGAGAGCGATTCGGAAGTTTCCGCCCGTCGGGTCAAACAAGCGCTCGAATTGCCCAGAGACCGCAACGTCTTGATTTGTCTCTTTACGGAAGACGCTTATACCGGAAGGTGTCTTTCTATGAACGATGACTTTCACAGAACGGGCAGCAGGAGGTAGGCACCCAGGATGTCCACTGGCAGAACGGGTTCGATGCGGACTTTGGCGCGGTGGCGAGTGGCCTCACGGACGCGTTCGTGGGCCTGAAGTTGGAGGGCAGAGCGCTGCGTGGCGACTATTCCGAGCGCGGTTTGCAAGTCGGGCAATCCGCCGAGCAACAGCGGGAGTTGCTGGTCAACGAGCGATTGAATGGGACTCGCGTCCGGTCGGGCGCTGAGAAGGGCTTCGGCTTGGTCGCCTTCGATCCACTGCGGCGACTGCGCGCTGCCGTGGAACGCGAGCGGGACGATTTCCTCGCAGAGCAACGTGAGGTCTTCCGAGACGCGTGGCTTGAGATGGTAGCGGAAGCGGGCCACAAGGAGCGTGGTCCGGGCGCTCACCCGGCGCGTGCGAATGAGGCCGCAACGAGCCGCCACCGGAGCGGCATCGCGCGCGGCGGGATCGAGGGCCTGATCCAGCACCCAGCCGGCAAGTCCCTCGACCACCGGACTGGTGCGGCCGAGATAGATCTCGCCGTCCTGCAAGGGGAGGTCAAAGCGTCCGGTGAATTTCGTTTCCTGCTGGAGCGCCTGGCGCAGCGCGCGCGGGGTTTCCTTTTCCTGAACACAAACTTCAACCGCGCCTTTGCGAGTGGGGTTCACCGGCACGCGCGCCACGGCCATTGCCTGACGGAAGAAGATTTCGACCTCAGCGGGACTGCCGAGCGCCTGGCGCACGGCGTTCATTTCGGCGGCAACGAGTTCGGGCTTGAGCGCGTGCTGGGCGTAACGGGAGCGACTGGCCTTTTCCTTGTCGCGGGCATTCTCCCATTGCTGATGCAGCTTCTCCTTCTGGGAATGGACCACAATGCCAAAGTCGAGGCCGAGCTGCTCGGATGGGCCGCCCGTCATCTCGCGGAAGAGAGCCCCTTCAAACAACGCCTCGGCGACCTCCTCACTGGAGCCGGGCACCGAGACGGAAACGCCCAAGTCGCTCTTGATGCTTTTGTGTTTCCGCAGGAGCACGTCGAGGATGACGCCATCAATGGCGTTGTCGCGGCCGTAGAAAGTAAGCACGCGCACTTCCGGCTTGTCCTGGCCGAAACGATCCACGCGGCCTTCGCGCTGCTCGTGGCGCGTGGGATTCCAGCAAAGGTCGTAGTGAACCACGGCGTCAAACTCGCGCTGGAGGTTGATGCCTTCGGAAAGGCAATCGGTGCAAACGAGGACACGGCTGGGGTTCTCTGGTTTGGCGAGGTTCGCGATGCGCGTTTCGCGGTCGCTGGGCGGGAGCGTGCCCGTGACGGAACCCACGGCGACATTTTTCCCGAGAGCATCCCGCAAATGGCTGGCGACATAGTCCGCGGTGTCAATGAACCGGCAGAAGACGATGGGCCGGCAGCCAGCGGCGAGCAGAGCTTTGATGTGCTTGGTCGCTTCGATGAGCTTCTGGTCAGACTTCCCGGCCAGCTCCTCAGCCCGACGAGCGAACGCTAGGAGTTTGCGGCGGGTTCCCTCGGCGGAGTTCTCTCCGGCATCCGAGCCGGGGCTGAAGTCGAGGGCAACCGCATCGTCGGTGTCATCTTGATCGAGCACCGTGCGCCGGCCGATTTCATTGGCCTCTTCCTCGGTCTGGGCATCGTCCACGGCGGCGCGACTGCGGAGCGTGGCCACGGCGGCGGCAGGACTCGACGAGAAGCAACGGAGCAAAGCCAGCGCAGACCAGTAGCGCACCCGGCGGGCGCGACGCTGCTGATCCCCGGTGGTGACGAACTCGCGAGCGAACTGGATGACGTCGTTGAAAAGCTTCCGATACTCGGGGCTGAACGCGTAGGTTTCCTCCTTGTCCAGACGCTTCGGAAATGCGGTGTCCGTGTCGAGGAAGTGGCGGATGTCGGCTCGGCGCCGCTGGACCAAATGCAGGGCGAGTTTCTTGCGGAGCGACTCGCGGGTGTCGAGTTCGATCTCGCTGGGGAGGTTCTCGAACTCGTCGTCCAGCAGCCCCAGCAGAGCACGAAAGGCTTGATCATTTCCGCTGTGGGGGGTGGCGGTGACCAGCACGACGTGGCGCTCCGGTGCGGACGCGATTTTCCGAATCAGTTCGTAGCGAAGCTGGCGACCGACTCCCCGCCCGCCGGCGGGGGTGCAGCCGTGGGCCTCGTCCACGATGACAAATTCCGGGCACTTGAGCGCGAAGTCGTCGCAGCGCCCTTTGCCCTTGATGAAGTCCGTCGAGACGATGACGAAGGGATGGCGGTCGAACACGGAGACGCCCAGGGGCAAATCGCGTTCGAGCCGTTGAATGGTGCTGCTCAGGATCAACTCAGCTTCGATATGGAACTTCGAGGCGAGCTCCTTTTGCCATTGCTCGGCCAGATGTGGGGGGCAGAGCACGGCAAGGGTCTTGATTTCACCACGATCGAGCAGTTCGCGTGCGATGAGACATGCTTCCACGGTCTTGCCGATGCCCACGTCATCGGCGACGAGCAACCGGACGGGATCGAGCCGCAAGGCCATCAGCAGCGGCACGAGCTGATACGGCCGCGGTTCGACGGCAATGCGACCGAAACTACGGAACGGGCCGGCCGCCGCGCGGGTGGAGATGCGGGCGGCATCACGCAACAAGGCCCCCGCCTGAAAATCACCGAGGTCGTTGCGCGTGGGGAAGGAAAACGTGGCACTGGTGATGGGCTCGACGGACGGGAGCAGGCCAGTGACTTCTTCATCCAGCCCGCCGACGGGGCGGAGCATGAGAAGGTCGTCCGTGGAATCGGGCAGGACAATCCACTCGCGACCGCGCGCGTGAACGAGGGTTCCGGGTTGTGACAAGTTGGCGGCGCTCATGCGGTAACCGCCCCGAAGATGTCAGGATGCTGGCGAAGGACTTCCTTCCAGTCGGCCTGGTGGTGGAACCGAATGACGATATAGCCCGTCTCCATCAGGCGACGCGTGATTTCTTCGTCGGCGCGAATCTGGTCAGGTTCGTCGTGGTGTGGGCCATCCACGTAGATGGCAGCATTGTGCTCGCGAAAGAAAAAGTCGGGCTGTGTGGAGCAGGACTCGATCAAGAATTGGGCGTCGCTGGGCGGACGGAGCAGGAGTTCGTCCACGAGGTCGAGCCACCGTTTTTCCAATTGGCTGTCGCAACGCTTGCGCAGGGCGGCCATGCGTTCCGCGCGTGACCCGGCACCACCGGCTGGGCGACAGACGGATCGCGCAAGCGCGGACAGGAAGTCACGGAGAAGATAACGGTTGAGGTCCTTGTGGTCCGGCTGATTGAAATAGTCGAGCAGACACTCATAGCACGCCTTGCCGCAAGTCTTTGCGCCCTTGTCTTCGAGCGTGTCGGGGTCAAAGTGGCAGATCTCCAGCGCACGCCGGGCAAGCAAAGGAATCACGGCGGGGTCTTCGGCGACTTGCCGCAAAACGCCAGCACCACCTTCGGACGCTTCGTAGAACAGGATTTCCTGCCGGTCCTTGGATGAAGGCATTGGCTCGCAGGAGAGTTCGCGCGGCTCAAGCTGGAAATGTTTCAGGATGGCCTGCCTGAAGGCCGATTGCAGGCTGGCCATCTCCGGGCCGGGTCGGGCCGGCTCAAAACGCATCACCAGCGCATTCTTGGTGTCCTTCACATAGGGCACCACACGCTGGAGCCGTCCCTGGGCAGTGGCATCGTCCTGATCCTCGTCATCGGCCTGGTTGCGTGACCAGTAGCCGCGCTCCAGATCGAGATTGAAACCGGGCGGCTGGTTGCCGCGCTGATTCGACCATCCCAGATTGATGCGGTAGAGATCAGTGGCGTCGCCGTAGCTGAGACGCATGGCGAGCGTATCGCCGCAGTAAACCTCGGCGTCCTTGCGGTCGAGTTTGCCGCCGATTTCCGGGAAGCGATAGGCAATGACGAGCTTGTAACCGAACCGCTGCCGTTCCTCTTCGTCGCAGGTGATGCGCTGGGCCAACTTGAGGCTGACATTCTGCAGGTGGACGAGGTGTTCGATGCGGGCGGGGCCATCCAGGGCGGCGCCACAGCGGTCGCAGACTTCGGCCAGGTTCTTGCCCTGCTCCAGGTGCGCATAGCCACAGTCCGGGCAACGCTTCATGGTGGCAGTGACCAAGTCGTGCGTCGCCTCGATGTCGTCAGAGCCGAAATCGAGGTTCACCTTGTAAACGCGATAACGGGCGCCTTCATGGTAGATGAGCGCACGCGGCCCGAACTCGGAGATGGCCAGAAACCGGGGCCGCGAGACGAATTCATCCCGGCCCTTCCTTCGCCGGCGCCCCGGGACATAGGCCGAGAGCGGCAAACGCGGGAAGTTGTAGCCGGGCAGGAAGCCCTCAGCGGCGAAATAGCGATAAGAATAAAAGTCGCCCTCGTAGATGCCTTCGGCCTCGGTGAGCAGGCGAATCTGGCTTTCGGCCTGGGCACGGAGTCGCCGGGATTGGGTGCGCTCGGCCTCCGGCCGGGAATGGTCGCCAATAATTTTGTGGTGCAGTTCGCGCTGACGCAGCGCAGCACGATAGAGCCCTCGCCAGCGTTCGCATGACGAATCAAAGGCCCGCTCGATCTGGTCGAGCATCTCCCGAGTCCAATTCTCGTGGAACCACGCGGCAGTGGAGAGGTCCTCACGGATGCTGGCAATGAGCGAGTTGACCTTGACCAGGGCGGCAGCGCGGTGGGCTGGATTCCTGAGTTGCTGGGCCAGCGCGTCTTTGACGGGCAACGGGAGCTTGCCATCGGCAGGTGCCAGATCGAGGACGGAGGTCAAGGTCTTGCCGAGGTCGGGTGTGGCCACTTCCATCCAAATGGCGTGGACGTGGGAGCGGACCAGGTCGCGGTTGCGGATGTCGATGCGGGGCGGCGCGACGAAGCCCGCCACCATTTGGTTCGGCTCGCGGAAGTAATACTGGTCGTGAGGGCTGCGGCCGGCGCAATAGGTATAGACCAACGCTGGTTGGCCGCCACGTCCGGCCCGGCCGCTGCGTTGGGCGTAATTGGCGGGCGTCGGCGGGACGTTGCGGAGATTGACGAGGTTCAACTGGGCGATGTCCACGCCCAGTTCCATGGTCGGGGAGCAGAAAAGGAGCGGGAGGTCGCCGGTGCGGAAACGGATTTCGCGCTCTTCCCGGTCTTCGGCTGTGACCTGGGCGGTATGCTCGCGCGCTTCCAGGACACATTTCAGATCAACAAAGCTGCGGTAGCACTCGACGAAGTAGCGGTTGACGTCGGGCGGGATTTCGCCCGCCTCCAGCAAGCGGGTGCGGTCAAGCGGACGAATCTCGCCGTCCGCCGGCAACCAGCGCAAGGCGTCGGCATTGATCTGGTAGCCGGGAACGTCGCCACTGCGGACTTGCTCGACAATTCCGTAGCGTTTGAGCGCGAGAAACAGGAAACGAATGGCCTGGTCCGCTTCCGGCCGGCCGAAGTTTTGACCTGGCGGCACGTGCGGCGCCAAGGAGCGCTTCAGGTAGCGACCATAACCGCCGTAGGAGGAGACAAAGAAACCGGTGCGATCCTGCTGCTGTTTGGGACGCGGGTAGGCGACGACGGATTTGACCAATTCGCGCGCGTCCTCCAGATACCAAACCGTATCTTCCAGGAGCCGCGGCATGGTTTGTTCCACCAAGTCGAGCTGCTTTTGCGGATCGAGGACATCCACTTTGACGGCCAGCGACCGACGCAAGACATCGAGGAGGGTGCGCAAGAGTTCCTCGCGCAACTCGGGGCTGCACGAGCGCAAGGGCGCTGGGGTTTCAATGAACTGCTCCTGATCCCGCTCCACCTGAATCTTGAAGCCGGCATTCCAAAGTTCCTCCTCGTCCAGGAGGCTTTCTTTTCCCTTCAACCCTTCGTAGTCAAAGACGAGCAAGCCGCAGTCTTCGAGGTTTGGCGCGGTTACACGCCAGCCGCGTTGGAGATCACGATAGAGGTAATAATCTATGACGCGTCGGAGGGCGTCGTTGGTGGCGTTCTTCGCCGGGCCGCGCACTTCCGGGTCGGCAGCGTATTCGTCGAACCGAAGCTGCATGGCTTCGAAGACCGTGCGCGAAAGCTCGCCGTGGCTGATTCCCGTGGTGCGTTTCTCTTGGGTCGCCTTGTGAAGCGCCGACCGCAACAAGGCCACTTGGGCGAAGTCGTTGAAGTGACCAGCCTGAAGGGAAGCGTCCTGCCGATTGTCCGTAAAACTGAGAAGTTTGCGCGCTTCGGGCATGAGGTCACGGTCGCCCTGCAATTCGATGAGTGAGCGAACGGCCAGGATGGTGGTGGCGGTGCTGCGGTTGTCCACGCCGAGCGTGGCCAGCTTGGGGCGTTCGGAACGTTGGTTGCGGGTGTAGGCCACGCCGCAGGATGGATGCAGGCAGAACAGGAAGTTCCCATGGATCAGCGCCGCTGGAATGCCTTGGCCCTCGGAGACAAGCCGCCCGGTGGCGTCAACGAAGACAGGTTCGGGCACGTCGGCGCGCGCGCTAGGAATAATTCGTTCCACGCCTTGCGGTGTGGTTTCCTTCAGGAAGGCCGGCAGCCGGTCCAGCAACTCCGTCCCCTCGGTCTGTGGCCAAGGGGATGATTCGGACACGTAGAGGTAGCCGTCGCCGCTGCCGTCATCCTCCTCCTCGCGACGGTCCTCCCGTGGCATCAGTGCATGGTCATGCTCGGTTGAAACCGTTTTCACTCGATGGTAGGCCGCCCCGCACTGACGACAAAAGACCAGGGGAAAGAGAGGCTTGTCGGGCTCGCCCGGCTTCGAGCCTTTCTTCGACATCTCCAGGTGGCGCTCCGCCGCCGGCTCAATGGTGGTCCAAACGGTGTCACCCCGAGTGAAAAACTGGTGCAACCGGAACGCGAAGATGGGGAAGCGGCTCGATGCGCTGCGCCGGAGCGCGGATCCCTTCAGCAGATATTGCCGTAGCACGTCTGCGCAGCGCAGCGGGTCGGTGGTGGTCAGGCGGGCGAGTTCTTCTGCGGCACTGTCCGCTCCCTGCAGGCGCCGGGGTGCCTGCCGGATCAGGCGTCCCGCTCCCTCCTCGGCGCGGACGCCGAAGGTGGTCTCGATCCAGGATGCCAAAGGATGAAGTCGGAAACGCTCGTAGTCCTCGGGAGGCGGCGTCTCCGCCCGGATGGCCTCGCGCAGTGACTGGACCACTGTTGGAGCCGCGAAATCAACCTCGGGGGTGGCGCGCTCCAAGGTTTCGCCGATGACTTGCGAAGCGTCGAAAGGGACGCCGAAGAGCATCTTGGCAACTTTGGCTACCTCCCGCTTTTGGTCCTCAGAGGTGCCCCCGCTGGCCATGGTCGCCGAAGTTCCGACGCAGATGATGTCGTGACCGCCGAAGGTGTGGCGGCAGCGGCGGATGAGCAGCGCCACGTCGGCACCCTGACGCCCGCGGTAGGTGTGCAACTCGTCGAAAACGAGAAAGCGCAATCCATGCGCCGCCCGGATCAACTCGCGGTCCTCGCTGCGCGTGAGCAGCAGTTCCAACATCATGTAGTTCGTCAGCAGGATGTCAGGGGGATGGCTGCGAATAGCGTCGCGCTCCAGCCCTTTCTCCTGGCCCGTGTATCGGGCGAAGCGAACGGGCGGTTTCCCCTCCGGGTATCCTTGCTTCAGGAACTTGCCCAGCTCCTCGTCCTGGCTGTTGGCCAGCGCGTTCATCGGATACACCACGATCGCCTGGATGCCCTGGCCGGAGCCGCGGCGCAGGACATGGTCCACGATGGGAACGATGTAGGTGAGGCTCTTGCCCGAGCCGGTGCCGCTCGTGAGAACGTAGGACTTGTCTTCCTTGGCTTTCCGGATGCCGCCGGTCTGGTGGGCGTGGAGCAGCAGTTGTTTGCCGGTCAGGTCGGCCTGCGTTTTGTCGATGCGGAAGATCCTGGCGCATTCGGGGTGGAGGGTTCCGTCAGCAACGAGGTCGTCAATGGTTCCACCGGGCTGAAAGGTCGGATTCAGTTGCAGGAGGGGTTCTGGCCAAAATGCCCCACCATCGAGCTCAGAATCGACTTTAGCGAGAATGACCGGGTCGGCGATCTTGATGAAGCTCTTGGTATAGCGGGCGTAGTCGCTGACCAAGCGCTGCCGGAGGTCGAAGACGTTCATGCGAGAATTACTGGAGTTGGCCGGTTCGACCTGGGGAAGCAGCGGCTTGGGGTGGCCGGTCGGTGGCCGTGCCCGCAGGCGCGGCTGTGGCGACATCCTCCGCTGCATGGCCACCTTTGACCCACTGATCAACTTCGGAGGCGAGGAACTTCCGCAGCCGGCCGAGCTTGTGCGCGGGCATTCGCTTGCGGGTGATCCATTTGTAGATCGTGTCCGGGTTCACCCCCAGATGCGCCGCAATTTCTCCGACCGATAGCCAGCGTTCTTGCATAGGAATTCGTGCCAATCGTCCGGCCTGAACCAGACCGCAATCGGCAAGTTTCATTTCGGAAGTTAATCCTACGGTCCTTGTCCAGAAAGACCAGACCAAATCCAGATGGAGCCGCCTTAAACAAACTGGGGCGTCCAGCGGCAGGAAGAGGCACGGGTTCATGCTGTTTGGGACGTTGAACTAGCCCCAACATCAGGGGGTTGACCGCTACAAAGCGAGCTACTCCGACTTGTGGATGGAATCCGATGAACGTGCCTGCTGGACAGGATCCGGCAGAGTGCGGACCCAGTCGAAGGAGGTAACACGTGCCGTGTGTCGGACCGTGGACTGCTGAGCGGCGATCCGAAAACCTGACTGACGTATCGCCTACCGATCCGAGAGGGGCCGCCCAAAAGCCACCCCATTTGGCCTGTTAGCATGAAATCACCCCGTATTTGTATGGATTTCGGCGGGGTTTTGCTTCGAAGTGTTAACAAACCGATGGCGCTAACCCG
>SESG01024745.1_pt1 | contig 11504 bp, 11 predicted proteins | sample 3171421 | NCBI WGS metagenome assembly SESG01 (sample SAMN10866946, study PRJNA518727) | freshwater metagenome | biome: subpolar coniferous forest; feature: holomictic lake; material: water; isolation source: holomictic Lake 227, 6 m and 8 m depth | place: Canada: near Kenora, Ontario | collected... | reverse complement strand
TCAAGTTCTGGGCAATCGCCAGGCTGCCTATACCGCCCGACATAAAGCCAGGCTGATCAAGGATGCTCAGGAAGTGCTCGCCGAGATCGGGCCATCAGCCACGATCGAGCAGCTGGCGGCACATGCCCAGGTCTCCCCGACCACTATCTACAAGTATTTTGAAAACAAGGATCTGCTATTTATCGAAGCCCTGGGTGAAATGTGGCACGGTTGGGTCCCATGGGCTTTTGCGCAGACTTCAACTACCGATGATTTTGAGGCAGCGATTACAGTTGTTCGCAGAATCTTCCGAGTCAAAGAGACGCATCCTCACTTTGCACAGGTTCTTCAAAACACAATAATGGAAATACCAGATTTCTTTATTCATGCAGATGAAGAGACTGCTAAAAAACTGCTCGCAAGGCTGGCTTCAAGAGGGGAAATAACTAATGAGGATTTTGAGTACCGCTTTAGGCTCTGGTCGAGCATGATTATCGGTTTAATGACCGCTGTTCATGTGACAGAAGAACTCTCCCCCGAGCAAGCCGATGATGCACTTTGTATCGCGTTGTCGGTTTGGGGCGTTACACCTGCAAGGGCAAAGAAGATTGTTTCGCGTCCAGTTGTATTGCCTCTTCGCGCTATACATTAAATAGCGACCTTTCAACTTTACTTACTGCTCTTGGCCTCTGTTGTCCCAACGCTTTTCCATACGATCGCTGATAGATGAGCGGGAACGAGGCTTCATTGCAGCCTTATTTCCAGCACGAGGAGTGAAGCTAGAGATTGCGCTGATTACTCCGCCAAGTGCAATCAGAAATCCAAGAATTCCGATGGGGGTTACCTTCGAAACGAGCCCGCCGAATAATGTTGCTAGGCCAAGTAGAACAAGGCCGGCCCCAACCATGATGCGATTTCGAGCTGGAGAAACAGGGCCAGCAGAGAGCGCCGAAACTAGGCGTGGATCCTCAGTTAAGAGGGCAGCCTCCATCTCATCAAGTAAGCGCTTTTCGCGATCTGAAAGTGGCACGGGCTCACAATAGAACAGATTGTCTATACCCGCTACTTCTTTTTCTTACTCATCTTCTTCGTCGTCACTGGTCTTGATCAAACGTGCAGGTCTGACAGAGCCATGGCCAAAACGCTCGCGGGCTTTGTCCATAGCCCCTTCTGCCTCGCGCCAACCCTTTTCGCGCTCGCCCAGCATCATTTGCACAGGTGCTCCCTCACTTAAATTCTCAAGCGAAACTCCGACTAATCGCAGGCGAGCTCTCTCAATTCGTAGCGCTTCGTATAAACCCTTCACAACTTCATACACATCGTGGGTGCTATCAATGGGCAACGGCAAAGTCTTTGATCGATTAATCGTTGAGAAATCTCCGAATCTAACCTTGATGCTGATCGTCTTTGCGAATAATCCTTTATCGCGCAAACGTGATGTAGCGCGCTCGCACAAACGCAAGTATTCACGCAGGATCTCTTCCGGGTTATCTAAATCAGTTGGGAATGTTTCTGCTGCGCTAATACTTTTTTCAGCATCTTGCGGAGCAACATCTCGGTAATCCCGACCCCAGGCAAGCTCATGCAAGTTCGCACCTGCTGCATCCCCTACTGCACGGATTAAAGTTGTGCGAGGCAGTTTTGCAATATCTTCAATCGTGCGAAGTCCTAGACGTTCCAGCACTTCGGCAGTCTTTGGTCCTACTCCCCACATCGCAGAAATTGGCAAGGGATGCAAAAACTCAAGAATTCGATCACTTGTTATTTCAAGCATTCCATTTGGTTTGCAATGAGTTGATGCAAGCTTTGCAATGAACTTGGATGGTGCGATTCCGACTGAACAGGTAATGCCTTCTTGTGCTTCAACCCGTGCACGAATTGCTGTTGCGATCTCACGTCCTGTACCCAGTAACTTCTTTGCACCTGTGACATCTAGAAAAGCTTCATCAACTGATACTGGTTCGACGTTAGGTGTGAAGCTTTCAAAGATCTCCATGATGTGGCCAGAGACCTCTTGGTAGCGGGCCATATCAACAGGTAGAAAGATTGCATGTGGTGCTAATCGGCGTGCTTGTCCCACCGGCATTGCCGAATGAATTCCAAATTTGCGTGCTTCATAGTTGGCAGCTGAGACAACTCCGCGGGCACCCATTCCGATCACAACCGCTTTGCCTTTTAATTCGGGGTTATCTTTTTCGGCCACGGATGCAAAGAATGCATCCATATCTACATGCAGAATCGTTGCCTGTGTTGGCTTCTCATCTGTTGTCATATTGCGAGCGTACTTTGTTTGGTGCTCCAACTTTCGTAGGCAGCACGTAAATCCCATGCCCCGGTGGCTCTTATCGATATTCCCCTGGCCCCAGTTCTGCGGGTTATGCCCCGTACAAGTAGCAGCGATGTGGAGTACAAAACATTGGCGTATTCACCCTGAACATCGGTGAAAAATGTGGAATCACTTAGCCCATATCCATCATCTAGTGTTAAAAAGATAACTCGTTTACCAGAGCGCACCGGCGGTGTCTGCATCGCAACCTTGATACCAGCAACAAGAACTGATGATTGAGATCGTTGTTTTAGTAAATCACTAGATCGCACAGCACTGATTGAGTTAAGAAAGTCGCCATAGAACTCAATCATGTGACGGGACATATCAATACCTAGTCGATCAACTTCATACTTCACGCTCTCTGCTGCTGTCATCGCAGGCAGGCCGCTGCTAATTAAGGCAGGTGGATCAAAGCCCAAGTTCATCTGTGCGCCAGAGACGCTAGCACTTGGTGATTTTTGTAGATCAGAAAAATGCAGCAAGAGATCTCTGCGATTAACATCAATATGCAATGAATCAAATGCACCGGTCAAGATCATGCTTTCTGTAGTTGGGGTACTAGATCCTGATCGTCGTACAAAATCGTTCAAGTCAATGTAGGGACGGCCAGCAATAATCGATTGCACCTCAGTGTCGCTGATGCCAGCAACAGTTGATAAGGCGATACGAATTGCGTTGCCATGATCTTCAACCCGATAGGAAGAATCAGATGCGTTCACATCAAGGGGTGCAATTGCAATTCCCATTTGTCTGACCTCATCCACAATTAAACGCTTGGGATACATCCCAGGATCATGGGTGAGGACGCCTGCAAGAAATGCTGCTGGGTAATGCGTTTTAAGCCAGGCAGATTGATATGTGGGCATAGCAAAGGCGGCCGCATGTGCTTTACAAAAACCAAAGGATGCAAAGGCGCGCAACACATCCCAGATCTCATTGATAATCGGTAGTTCATATCCCTTGGCAGTTGCAGCTGGAAAGAACCAATCACAGACCTCTTGTTGGCCAACTCGCTCGCCTAAGGATCTGCGCTTTTCATCAGCCGTTGCCAATGAAACCCCGGTCATCGTTGCAATGATCTGAATAACTTGTTCATGGAAGACAACAACGCCTTCGGTGTGGGCCAAAATCTCATATAAATCAGGGTGAATTATCTGTGCCGAACTCCACCCATGACGCGCTTTTAGAAATGGCGTGATCATGTCGCTTTTAACTGGCCCTGGCCGAAACAGTGAAATATCAATAATCAAATCGGTAAAGTTTTTAGGAGCAAGCTTTCCAACTAGTTCGCGCTGTCCCGGGCTTTCTACCTGAAAGATGCCAAGGGTTTTGGTGGATTGAATTAATTCGTAGGTGGCTGTGTCATCTAGTGGCACAGCATCGATATCAATTTTTTCTGCGTGGACCCGTTCGATCTCTTTCATGGAATAGGCAATTGCTGATTGCATGCGAACACCCAGCACATCTAGCTTTAACAAACCCACCGCTTCAACATCATCTTTGTCGAAGGCAACCATGGGATATCCCCCGGCACTTGCCATTAAAGGTGCGCGATCTAGAAAACCACCATCTGATAAAACAATGGCACATGGATGCATCGCAAGGTGTCTGGGCAAACCATCTAGGCGCTGTGCCATCTCAATTGTTGCTGCCATTAATGGCGCAGAGGTATTAAGACGGCGAAGCTCTGGCAGTGATTCAAGGGTCTTTGCGATATTGCGTGCACGCACATGTGGCATTGATTTTGCCAACATATCTATCTCCATACCCGGCAAACCAAGGGCGGCTCCTGCATCACGGATTGCATGGCGGGCGCGATAGGTATCAACCATTGAAACAACTGCGCATCGTGATTGATTAGCAGGCGTGGCCCAATTGCTATCGCCATATCGCTTAAAGACCATGTCATAGATTTCTAACCTGCGCGCAGATTCAACATCGATATCAATATCAGGCAGGGCCCGGCGTAACGGTGAACAAAAACGCTCCATTAACAAACCATGCTGCATGGGTTCAACCCCTGAAATACCTAACAAGTGACAGATCAATGAGCCCGCACCACTGCCACGTGCTGCAACTCGAATGCCAGCATTGCGGGCCATGTCTGCAATATCTGCAACTGTTAAAAAGTATGACTCAAATCCAAGTGTTGCAACTGTTGCTAACTCATCATCTAAACGTGCACGTGCTTTACTGATTTGATCACTGCTGTTGTATCGCCAGTTAATGCCGGCTTCGCTACGGGTGCGCAGCAATGTGCGCATTTCTTGGGCGGTATTTGCCCCTACAACATGTGGTCCTGGCAGGTGCGCAGATCCCAATCCAATATCTCGTTGGGGCGATAGCAAAGAGCGCTCTGCCCATTCACGGGTTGTTTTTAGTAATGCTCGGGGTGTGCGCTCCCCTGCAGCTCGCGCGATTTCTGCTGCTAATGAAATCATTTCATCACTAGATTTTAAAAAGCCTTCAGCGTTACGGCGTTCTATATGGCGATCATGCAGCGGAACTAACTGGCGCACGCAATCTAGAACATCGGCAACTGGCCCATCGGTGCGATCTTTCATGCGCACAGCGTTGGTAATAACAGCCTCTAAATCATTATCGCGGGCAAAGATTAAGGAACGGGCTGCGTGCTCGGTAGATCGCGGACCACGGCCTGCTACCAAATGTGAAACACATTCAATTGCATTATTGGCAAATAGATCACGGGTTTGATTAAAGATAGAAAGCGCTTGATCAAAGCGATGGTTTTGGATTGCGCTGCTAATGGGTGATTCTGGCCCATGCATCGCATAGACATTAGTGCTGTATTGACTGAACTGTTGTAAGAAATCTAAGGTCAAAACTGGAACGCGGGTATCACTTGTCATTGTCAGCGATGTCATTAACCTGCATAGCGAGCGCCATCCTCCATCACTATGTGCCAGTAATGTGATGCGACCTTTTGCATTCCCCAGGTCAATTGCGCAATTGACACCAATGATCGGTGCAATCCCGTAATCAACACAGCTTTGCGTAAAACGGATAGCACCAGCTAACCCATCACGATCTGTTAGTGCTAGCGCTGGCATTTCAAACTCTGCTGCGCGCTGTACTAAATCGCTAGGTTGCGTTGTTCCGTATTTCAATGAGTAGCCGCTGGCAACATTGAGGTGAATAAAACTCATACGTTACGAATAATCCACTGACCTGTTACTTCATCACGTTCTAGTTCAAAGGTTGTTAGCGCGCCAATAGGAGCTGCCTCTACCCGCCACAAGGCACGTGCTTGATCATCAGGGCGATACTTGCCATCGCTAATGCGATTCCACCAGCCACCTGCTTCACACCATCTAGATAACACCGCATGAATGCGAAAGCGTTTTCCTTTATAGGTGAACTCAATAGGAGTTGTTGCCCCATCGATAGTCACATCGAGGGCGGAGTTAACCTGGCTGGCTGACATTTTTGAGGCTACCTTTCAAGGCTGTGGGTATTCGAACAGATGTTCGAAAAATAGCCCTTGCCACCGACAAATAGCAAGTGCGTGAGCGTGTTGAGCCTCGGCTGGCAGGGGGCCTTGGTGCCCCACACTTACCCCATGGAAATCATTGGTGGGTTGTTGGCCGGAGCCTTTATCGGGGCGGTCCTTGGATTCATCGGTGCTGGCGGGGCCATGTTGTCGGTCCCCATTCTTTTGTACATCTTTAACTTCACTCCTCAAGCTGCAACAACAGCTGCCATCGCCGTTGTCTTAAGTGCTGCGATTTCGGGCTTGCTGCCAAAGATAAAAAGCAAGGAAGTCTTGTTTAGAGAAGCAGCAATTATCTGGGCGTTGGGACTTGTCACCAATCTTGGTTTTTCAGTCATTGCACATCGCTTGAGCGATTCAGTAATAACAACAGGTTTTTCAATGGTGTTACTAACAGCAGGAACATCTATGTTGATCAAGCCAATTGCAGGAACTGAAAAGAAGGTTCCATTCCTGTGGCTGATAGTTATCTCGCTCGTTATCGGATCGATGACTGGATTATTTGGAATCGGCGGAGGCTTTCTTGCAATCCCGGTTCTGGTCCTCTTTTTCAAAGTGCCGCAAGGAAAAGCTGCCGGAACATCACTTGCAATCATCGCGATTAATTCAATTACCGCATTCTTTGGTCACTACCAAAGTTGGTCTTTAGTTACTTGGACTGTGCCTATTGCTATGGCTATTGCAGCTGTTGTTGTTGCGCGCTTCGCTTCTATTAAGAGCGGTCAGATGAATCCAGTTGTACTGCGTAAATCTTTTGCATTCTTGCTATACGCGATTGCAATCTTCACACTTGTGGAAACTTGGGTTATTGCTTAAGCGCTCGCACCTTGATGTATTTTGATTGAAGCCCAACCACCATGTACAGCAGTACCGGGAAGGCAAAAGCCAGCGGTAGCGAAGTAACTTCTGCGATCAAGCCAATAATCGTTGGTCCACCAAAGTAAGCGGCAATAGCAATTAAGCCAACTCGAGCTAAACCAACAGATGGCGCGATGCCTGGAATAGATGCTGCGGCTAAGTTAAATGCAGGGAAAAATGGGCCCATTCCAAAACCTGCAGCTGCAAAGCCAGTGCACACAACTATTAAGCCCAACATTTGATGGGAATGGGATAGTGGAATACCAACTAACAAACCAATCCCCCACAACCCGCCACCAAAGTATCCACCATATTTAACAGTGTTTACATGGCCCCACTTCTCAAATGCGCGATCGCCTAACAAGCGGCTTGCAATCATTGCTAAAGAAAAAGTTGTTGCAGCTGCTGCATTTAAGCCTTTGCCAATCCCCATGTGATCTTGCAAAAGGATTCCGGACCATTCATAGGCACCACCTTCTGGAATAAGTGAACACATTAAGCCAATACCAAGTGCCCATAGGATTAAAGATTGCTTTCCAAACAGTGCAACCTTGCCGGCATCTCCTTCTCCGGGTTCGCCCAAGTGGCCATCGTGCTCTGCGGGCAATAAGAAATGCGCAATAAACTGATAAACAATCAAGCCAAAGATTGCAATGGCAATTAAATTATCGCGCGGTGAAACAAAATGTGCAATTAATCCGCCAATCAAGGTCGCCGCAAATGCACCAATACTCCACAATCCATGAAAACTAGACATCCAGCGACCCTTGGTATGTTTTTCAATTTCGATAGCTTGGCCATTAATCGCAATATCCATAAACGACACATTGAATCCTGTGATAAATAAACCAAGCACCAGAGTTTGAACATTGCCAGCAAGACCGACTACTAAAACACCTACGGGTAGCAAGAATCCAGAAATTTGAACAACTAACTTTGATGAATAGGTGTGCACCATTCGACCTGCCAGTTGCGCACCAGGAATTGAACCAACAGTGCTTGATAGCAAGACAAGACCAAACTGACCATCACTTAAGTTCAGTGCAGTCTTAATCTCCGGAATACGTGGAATCCAAGCAAGACCCAAGAATCCTAAAAAGAAGAAGCATGCCCACACAGCATTTCGCGCTCTAATGCCCAGCGCATATAAATCAGTAGTCATATCGTGCTGAGAGTACTTCAATAGTTCGATAATCTAGGAAGGTGGAAGGCGTAAAAGAAAAAGCAGCGGTAAAGCGGGTACTTGCCGCTTTGCACGAACATGGACTCGAAGGTGAAGTTCACGTTCTTTCAGATAGCGCCCGCACCGCACAAGAAGCAGCAACAGCTCTCGGCATTGAAGTCGGACAGATCGCATCATCACTGATCTTTAAACTTCCAGATGAATCACCACTTTTGATCATTACAAGTGGGCGTCACCGGGTTGATACTGATTTAGTTGCTAAAAACCTAGGTATTGAAAAGCTTGGCCGCGTTGATGCTGATTACGTTAAGGAAAAGTCTGGGTTTTCAATTGGTGGAGTAGCCCCGATTGGCTGGGTATCGGCGGCAACAATTTTGATTGACGAAGCACTTAATGACTACGAAGTTGTGTGGGCAGCTGCTGGTCACCCCCACGCTGTTTATCCAACAAGTTATGCAGAATTAATTGAGTGCACTGGTGCTAAGTCAATGGTCGTTGGCGAATAAATATGAATACTCTTGGGATGATCGCAATTGTTGTCGATGACTACGACGTAGCGATTTCACATTACGTCAATGATCTTGGCTTTACCTTGGTAGAAGATAAAGAGATGACAGCTGAAAAGCGTTGGGTTGTAGTTGCTCCCAGCAAAGATGGCGCAAAGATTTTGTTAGCAAGGGCTGCGACAGATCAACAAAGAGCTGCAATTGGTAACTCAACCGGTGGTCGAGTTGGATTCTTTATGTATACAACGAACTTTGACGAAACGTATCAAAACTATAAAGCGCGTGGAATTGAATTTGTTGAGCAACCTCGTCAAGAAGCGTATGGCCAAGTAGTTGTTTTCAAAGATAGATATGGCAACAAGTGGGACCTGATTGAGACGCCATCCAAATGATTGTTGCTTATTTCTGGACAATTAAGCCTGCATCAGTTCCCTTTGCTTTCATATCAATGGCGCTAGATAGATTTGTTTTAGGTCGCTCTAGCAACGTAGGTTTCTTCAAATCTTTAGGTACCGGTAAAGGCGAAACATTTACGCCAGCAGATGCCAATACATTGCGTTGGGGTTTAGTTGCACAGGTGCATGACATAGATGCTTTTGATCAATCTTTTGTCGTCAAGCAGTGGCGAAAAAACAGTGTTGCAGAATTTCGTGCAGTTCTTGAACCTATTTCATCTCACGGCAAATGGGCTGGCCAAGAACCCTTTGTTGCATCAGTTAAAGATTGGAACGGTCCTGTTGCCGCAATTACTCGTGCACGGATTAAGTGGCACCAAAACTTTAGATTCTGGAGTTCAGTGCCCCCAGTAACAGTTTCGCTAAAGTCAGCGCCAGGATTAATTGCTGCTATCGGAATTGGTGAAGCTCCAATCGGATTACAGGGCACCTTTTCTTTATGGGAATCTGCTGCTGCGATTCGAGAGTTTGCGTATAAGGGCGCTGCTCATCAAAAGGCGATCGCGGATACTGCAACGTATAACTGGTACTCAGAAGAGCTATTTGCGCGTTTTGCAGTCAAGGATATGCGCGGCTCAATTGCCTAACTGTTAGATAAAACAGGAATAGGGCAGACTTACACCTATGTCGATCCGCCATTACACCCCAAGACGCAGAGCACGTGGCGGCGCTTCTCCCCTCTTGATCAAGGTAATGGGTGTCGCACTTGGTGCGACTGTCATAATGCAAATTCTTTATCCATTAGTAAGCGGTGGATTTCTTGGAGTCATAACAATTGCTTCCGTTTACACGGCAGCCTTTGCGATGTTTCTGCATGGAATCGCTTCTTACGGAGCACGTTATGGCTGGACTATGTTGGGCATCACTGTCATCTTCGGATTCTTTATTGAACAACTTGGAGTTACGACGAGCTGGCCATTTGGTGAGTATTCATATTCGCACACATTGGGTCCAAAGATTTTTTCTGTGCCACTTGTTGTTCCTTTTGCATGGGTAATGATCGCTCATCCTTGTTTAGTTGCGGCTCGTCGTATTGGAAAGTCATGGGTCTTTTTATATGGCGGCTTATTGATGATGGCGTGGGATTTGTTTTTAGATCCACTCATGGTTTCTGCTGGTCGTTGGACATGGGTTGTTAAAGGCTCGCACGTTCCTTTTCAACCAGAGATACCAATTTCAAACACATTTGGCTGGTTGTTATCTGGAATGTTCTTAATGACGATGTTGCACTTTTTAACACCGCGGGATCGACGCAAAGTTGGCGGTTCGCTAATCGCTGCAGACATACTGCTCTTCTGGACTCTTTTCTCTGGCATTGTTGGAAATCTCTTCTTCTTTGGTCGACCAGGAATAGCCCTCTTTTCAGGATTAATTATGGGTACTTTGCTAACCCCATACTTTTTTAACCGTTGGGTCGGAAGACCGTAACTCTTACATGATTCTCTTTTTCTTATTGCCACTAATTCTGCTTACCATTGCGGCTGTTAACTATGTGCAGATTCGCACACCTAAACGCACCTCAGTGTTAACCGAAACTATTGGCGTGCTCGTTCCTATGCGTAATGAGGCTGAAAACGTAGAAGGCTTAGTTGCTACCTTGGCAGCCCAAGAAGGTTCATTTCATTTCTATCTACTAGATGACAACTCAGAAGATCAAACACATGAACTGCTGCAGCGATTTACTAAGGCTGATTCACGTTTTACAGTGATTAAAGGTGCTGTTCTAAACGATAAGTGGATCGGAAAAACCTGGGCGCTCCAGCAACTATTTGATGCCTCCAATGAAGAGATTCTCGTTTCAATCGATGCTGATGTGCGTTTGAGCAATGATGCGGTCAATAAAGCAGTGTCAGCGTTAAATAGTGCTGCATTAGATTTTGTTTCACCGTACCCGCGTCAGATTGCACTGAGTTTTGCTGAGCGATTGATCCAACCGCTGCTGCAATGGTCTTGGCTCACAACAGTTCCCCTTCGGTATGCCGAAAGCTCAAGCCAACAATCTATGGCTGTTGCTAATGGACAGTTCTTTGTTGTGCGCCGCACAGCACTTGCAGCAATTGGTGGGTATCAATCTGTGAAGCACGCTGTCATTGATGATGTGTTCTTGGCCCGCCAGTTAGTTAAAAACGGATCATCTGGAACAGTTATTAATGGTTCAGAAATCGCACAGACTCGAATGTATGCATCATGGGATGAAATCAGAGCCGGCTATGGAAAATCATTGAACCAAGCATTCGGATCAATCCTTGGTGCTGTATTTGTGGTGATATTTCTTGTTGCAATCTGTGTTGTGCCACTAATTCTTGGCATCCTTGGTAATCCATATGGCTGGCTTGGTTTTGCCGCCATTGTTGGAACTCGCGTATTCAGCGCAATTAAAAGTCGTGGCCGTGTACTAGACAGTGTGTTGCATCCAATATCTGTGCTTGCACTGGTTTACCTGATTGTTTATTCATACTTAAGACGCGGAAGCATTCAATGGAAGGGTCGCACGGTATGAAGATCGTGGTGATTGGCGCCGGTATGGGCGGAATGACCGCTGCTGCCCGCTTATCACGCGGTGGCCACGAAGTTGTTGTCTATGAAGCATCAGATCAAGTCGGTGGAAAATGTCGCACCGAATGGATTGGAAAAATTGCATTCGATACCGGACCATCATTATTAACTCTGCCAGCCGTCTACA
>SESG01011625.1_pt1 | contig 11506 bp, 9 predicted proteins | sample 3171421 | NCBI WGS metagenome assembly SESG01 (sample SAMN10866946, study PRJNA518727) | freshwater metagenome | biome: subpolar coniferous forest; feature: holomictic lake; material: water; isolation source: holomictic Lake 227, 6 m and 8 m depth | place: Canada: near Kenora, Ontario | collected... | reverse complement strand
ACGGTCAGTCTTGTAGTTAGCCAGTTAGCTCCGATCATCACCTGGGCTAACCCTGCTTCAATCACTTACGGCACGGCACTGTCAGCAACGCAGCTGAATGCGACGTCCAGCGTCGCCGGAACCTTTGTCTACTCCCCGTCAAGCGGCACGCTGTCTGCCGGGACACAAACTCTGTCGGTAACTTTTACGCCAACCGATGCAATCAACTATGCAACCGCGACAGCGATAGTAACCCTTACTGTCAACCAATCCACCCCGGTTATTACATGGGCCAATCCTGCCGCAATAACCTACGGCACGGCTTTGAATGCTACGCAGCTTAACGCCGCTGCCAGCGCCGCTGGAACCTTCATTTATAATCCGGCCAACGGTACGAATCTGGCTGCCGGGGCAGGCCAATCACTATCTGTGACCTTCATACCGACTGATGCCGACAACTACACCGCTCAAGCAGCGACTGTTACTATTGATGTTACCTCTGCCGCCGACAGAGTGACGCCTAATGTCATTACCTTCGCTATTTCAGCGACAGCAACAACATTGACCGTGCCGATCACCACCTTCAGCGCCACCGACAATGTTGGTGTTTCGGGCTACCTGCTCTCTGAAAGCGCGACGCCTCTCCCTGCGTCAGACCCGGCATGGACAACTACAGCGCCAGTTTCTTATTTATTCACCAGTTACGGCTTTAAAACGCTGTACGCCTTTACCCGTGACGCTGCGGGGAACATCTCCGCCGCGCTTCCTGCAACGGTTGCCATCACTCTGCCGGACACCACCCTGCCGACAGTAACCGCCATAACAATACCGGCCACAGCCACTACTCTGACGCTGCCGGTTATCGCATTCACGGCCACCGACAATGTCGGGGTCACCGGCTATCTTCTCAGCGAGGAATCAGCACAGCCGTCGGCACAATCGCCGCTATGGACGGCCACAGCACCGGCCAGCTTCTCCTTTTCATATCAGGGTGCCCGAACTCTGTATGCGTTTGCCAAGGATGCTTCCGGCAATATTTCAGGAGCTCTCCCGGCTGACTGTATCGTCACACTGCAGGACAAGACACTGCCAAAAGTTGATCTGTTCGCTCTTCCTGCCAGCTCGACAAACCTAACGGTGCCGGTGCTGAAACTGGCTGCGTCAGACAACTCATCTGTTATTACAGGATATTTCCTGAAAGAGAGTCCCGTGCCGCCGGCTGCAAATAATCCGAACTGGAAAAAAGTGCCGCCGGCTTCCTATACATTCTCGACCCATGGTGCCAGAACGGTGTACGCCTTTACCAGGGATGGCTCCGGAAACGTATCCGGCGCTGCATCCGCAATGGTTGATATAACTCCTACCGATCTGGTGAGTCCGACCGTAGACGCCTTCACGATTCCTCCCTCATCGACCACTCTGACGGTACCGATTAGCGCCTTTACTGCATCCGACAACGTTGGCGTAACCGGATATCTGCTGAGTGAAAGTTCCGGCCAGCCCTCTGTCGCTGATCCCGGCTGGGTTAACTCTCCACCGGCTTCCCATACATTCAGCTATCAGGGGAACCGCACATTGTACGCTTTTGGCAAGGATGCGGTAGGGAATGTATCCGGAGCGCTCCCTGCCACGGTCAACATTTCCCTGCCGGACAAAACGGCGCCAACGGTGATCTCTTTCAGTCTGCCGACGTCATTTGCCAGCCTGACGGTACCGGTGACAAACTTCAGCGCTATAGATAACAGCGGGGTCACCGGTTACATGCTGAGCGAAGATCCGGTTCCGCCGTCACCGGCGCATCCTGGTTGGACACCGACGCCGTGGGGGTCATATACCTTCACCAGTCAGGGGGGCAAAAGCGTGTATGCCTACGCGAAGGATGGAGCCGGCAACGTATCAAGCGGCTTTGCGGCGACCGCCAAAGCGACCGCCAAAACCGGAGCCAAAACCGGAGCCAAAAGCACTGCCGCCTCAACTTCAGCCACGGTGACGATTTCTCTGCCGGATGCTACAGCACCGACAATCAGTAGCTTTGCACTTCTGGCTGCAGGCCCCGGTCTAACCGTGCCGGTAACGAGCTTCACCGCCACGGATAATGTGGGGGTCACCGGTTATCTGCTCAGTGAGAATCAAGTGCCACCATCAGTAAATAATCCCGCCTGGACGCCGATGCCTTGGGGTTCCTATACATTCGTATCATCAGGGAGCAAGACAGTGTATGCCTTTGCCAGGGACGCGGTCGGAAATATCTCCAGTGGTTTGCCCACAGCAGTAAGCGTGACATCACCTGATGTAACGGTGCCGGTCGTGAACACGTTTACAGTTCCGGCTATCAATAGTGCCTTTACGGTTATGATTACAGGGCTGACCGCTTCGGATAACACAGGCGTTGCCTGGTATCTTATTAACGAGAGCGCAACCCCTCCCCAGGCGGCCGATCCGAAGGCAACACCGACCCCTTCCGGTTCGTACACCTTTGCCACGCCGGGTGCTAAAACGCTTTACGCCTACGCCATAGACGCCTACGGGAACGTTTCCCTGCCTAAAGCGGTTGCAGCAACTGTATCATTGCCAGCAACGGCAGACGGCATTCTCATCCAGGAGGCCGGCAAAACTGCGCCGAATATAACCGATGCCCTCAAGTCGCTCAGATTTGCCATGAAGGTTGAAATTCCGACAGCAACCGATATTTCGCACGGTGATGTTGCACCGTTGGTAAACGGCGTGTCGCAACCGGACGGCGCAATTAATCTGGGAGATACAATTGTTATCCTGCGCAGGGTGGTCGGGCTGTAGGGTCGCCGCCGGTGGCTCGCCACGCTTCAATCGGCAAAAAGGTTGATTAGAGCATCGAATCAAAATCAGGGCGACCCACCGGGATCGCCCCTACGATTCAGACGAATTTGTTCATTTATAAAGGAGCACCACTCATGAAAAACTGGCTCTGTTTCATCCTGTCTCTGCTTGTCATAGCTATGCTAGCCTCCTGTGGGGATACTACGCAATCAGAGAAATCAGGAAGAGTTCTCAAGGCGGTTATCAAAACCACGGCTCTGACCGCTGACAAAAACATTGCAGGAATTGAGCTGATTATAACTGTTCCGGTAGGTGTAGCTCCGCCTCTAAATAGCGACGGTAGTGTAAATCAGTCAGCTACTGTGGAAGTGCTCAGCTCGTCTTCACAGAACGTTAGATATAACGGTGCTACCTACATAGCTGCTACGACAGAGGCACTGGGGACCCTCGGTATTTATCCCATGGTGTTATCCGGTTTTGCGGTTGATGATCAGATTACTATTCATCTTAACGTTGCTCCTGGAACATTTCCGGTCGCAGATGATTTCAAACTGGTCTCCTTTGTTGCATATGATATTAACGGTGCTCCAGTGGCCGGACTTTCTCCGACTCTTACTACCACAATCCAATAACCGGCAGGAGGAACCATGCTCCGGAAAATTATATTAATCAGTACTCTTTGTCTTCTCGCTACCCCCTCTTTTGCCACCGAAGCCGACTTTGAAAAGCGGATGGCACGGGGTGTTTCGGCACTGGATAACGGTAACACGGCGCTTGCCAGGGAAGAGTTTCAGGCGGCCATAAAAGAGCATCCCAACGACGTTGAAGCAGCGCTCTACTTTGCCATCGCCCTTAACCGCGCCGGTGACCCCTCTGCCGAGCCAGCATTAAAAACAGTGCTGCGCCTCGAACCGGGTAATCCGCGCATCAATCTCGAATTGGGGACATTTTACTACAACAAGAAAATGTATGACGAAGCGGGCGATTACTTTGAAAATCTGCTGACACAAAAGCCTGACCCTGAGATGACAGCGGCTGCGGAAGGGTATCTTGCCAACATTCGTGCCTCTGGTGGCGGTAAACGATGGGGAGCCACTGTGATGGGCGGGATGCAGTATGATTCCAACGTGCAGCTGGTCGCCGCCGGGGGTGTACTTGCGCCAGGGACAGACCGGAGAGGCGACTGGCGTGGGGTACTAAACCTCGGTTTCAATGGCGTTGCTTTTCGGGATAACGAACAGGAATTGACCGGCAGCTATTCGCTCTATCAGACGCTGCATGTCCATCTTACGGAGTTCAACCTGACCCAGAATCTGTTTGATGTTACTTACAAACTGAAAATATCTCCAGCCGCTACGGCGAAAACCAGTGGTGCTTTTGAATCAATCCAACTGGGTGGCAACCCGTTTGTTAACGACTTCAGTATCTGCCCCGGTGTTCTCTTTGTTTTGAACGACGCAGCAGTCATTGGACTGGATTACCGTTTCCGGAGCTCATACTTTAAAAACTCAGAGACTTTTTCCGGCAATACGGATCGAAACGGAGTGACACATTCGATCATACTCAGCCAAAGAATGACACTTTCCGAGATGTTTACCCTGCGTGTGGGGTATACTTTTGATCGAGAAGTGACAAAAGTTTCCGCGTGGAGTTCTGATTCTCATCGTGCCGGTGCCGGTTTGGGGATTGCCCTGCCGCATGCGTTACTGTTTGATATTTCATTTGACGCTGCCAGCAAAAAATACGATGAAATTCTGGACCCGGCAACGGCGATACGCTCGGATGCCACCATTACCGGAGCGGCTTCTTTAACCTGGCAGGCGCCCGGGCAATATGGTGTGTCGCTGGGCTATCACCATACCAACAACACTTCAAACGTATCCGGTTATGAATATAGCAGGGGCATAACCAGCGTCATGTTCGAGGGAAGGTACTAATATGAAATGTTTTTTGACAACACTATGCGGATTGATGCTCTTTTTTACCACTGGTCATGCGGCTGCCGAGCCGGTGGCCTCTGTCGTAGCTGTACGTGTCAAGGCACTGGTCGAGCGGGGTGGTAAAAAACTCGAAGCGCAGCCCAAGCTGGCGATTGAACTGCAGGATATGGTGGAAACTTCGGCAGGTGGGCGGGTCAAGATTCTGTTTATCGATGACAGTGTGCTGACACTGGCGGAAAAATCCCGCATGAGTGTGGATACATTTGTTCACTCCCGTTCTGATAGGGGCAAGTCGCTATTCAATCTGCTTGATGGTAAAATGCGCGCGGTTGTGGGAAAGACTAAATTCGAGGTCAAGACTCCTACGGTTGTTGCCGCCGCCCGTGGTACGGTGATTTTGTTTGATGTCGGCAGTCAGAATGGCCAGCCGTTCACCCGGATTACCTGCCTCGAAGGGATCGTTGATGTGCGTTCGTTGACAGATGCACCCGGTACACCGCCGGTCCTGCTTTCACCCGGCCAGACAATAGTTGTGACCTCCGGGCAGGCGATGCCGGCACCGACACCGCTTTCTCCAGGTGAAATTGATAAATTGAAACGTGATACAAGTACCTCCGGGGCTGAGATCAAACTACCGGACGCTGCGCTGCGCGAGGCAATTGTCGGGACAGTCAGTGTCACTCCTGTCGTGGCTATTCCCGTTGCGCCCCCCTTTGATCGTCAGCAACCGGTAAAACTGCAGCCAACTAAAGTGGATATCGGGGTGAAATTTTAGTCTTATGAAGAACCGCTCCTTTTACCTGTTTGCTCTAATCACCACAATCGTGGCACTTCTGGCGCAATGGCAGGATCCAGCTGTTATCCGTGAACATCTGGAAAGTAAAACATACGATCTGCGTCTGCGTCTGCGCGAACAGCTGCGCCCTTCACCCCGCCGGGATGACATTGTGATCGTCGCACTGGATGAAAAAAGCCTAGAGGAGTACGGCCGTTGGCCCTGGAGCCGAACACTGACAGCGCGATTGTTGCAGGCGGTATCGTCAGGCCAGCCCCGTGCAATCGGAGTCGATATCTTCTTCAGTGAGCCGGAGAGTCCAGCTGCCGATGCGGCGCTTGCCGCCGCAATAAAGTCCGCAGGGAATGTTGTGCTGCCGGTGGTTTTTTCCGATGTGGCGAAGGGGACAAACGCGCCTTCAGCCGAACAGAACGATCTGCTTTGGGATGCCGCTTTTATGGAGGTGAAAAGTGTAGAAGGGATACCATGGAAGCGGTGGGCAATAGAGGGCGCGCGACCAATGCCGCCTCGTGCCGGAATAGCAAGGGCCGCTGCGGCACTGGGGCATGTGTCGTCACATCCTGATATGGATGGCGTCATGCGCTGGGAAATTCTGGCGCTGAAGCATGGCGATGATGCTTACCCGTCTCTTGCGCTGCAGATTGCCCGCCTGGCAGAGGGGAAGCGGCAGGAGGATCTCGGCCTGTACGGAGGATCCAACGTGCGATTTGCTGATCGCTTCATCCCGACGGATCTTTCGAACCGGGTTCTCATTAATTACTATGGCGCGGAGGGAAGTTTCCCATATATCAGCGCCGCTGACCTGATGAGCGGGCGGGTTAAGGCGGGCGTTCTGTCAGGTAAAGTCGTCCTGATAGGGACTTCGGCTCTGGCCACCTACGATCAAAAGGTCTCGCCGTTTTCTGCGGATATGCCTGGTGTTGAGAAAAACGCGACAGTAGTTGAAAATATTCTCTCCAACAGATTTATGAGCAAAAGCCCCGGCGTAATCGAACTCGTGGTGATCCTTTTGACTGCAATCCTGCTGACGCTACTGTTGCCGAGGCTCTCCGCCCGGAGCGGAGTTGTCGTCGGTTTTTCACTGATGGGACTCTACCTGATAGCCTCGGAAATAACCTGTCTGGAAGGGGTGTGGCTCTCGCTGATATATCCGTTGTCAACTATGGCGGTCATTCTTACGGCACAAACAGTTTCAAAACTTTTGTTCGAAGAGAAACAGTCCCGGCAGATTCGCGCAATGTTTTCCAGTTATGTTACCGAGCGCCTGGTCAACGAAATGATAAAAAATCCGGAAATGGCTCAACTTGGCGGCCAAAAACGGGAAATAACGGTGCTTTTCTCAGATGTAGTGGGCTTCACCACCTATTCGGAAAATCATCAACCGGAGGAGGTCGTAGCCATCCTAAATGAATATCTCGGCGCAATGACCGATATTGTATTGAAGTGGGAGGGGATTCTCGACAAGTTCATCGGTGATGCGATTGTTGTCTTCTGGGGGGCCCCCATGAAGCAGGAGGATCACGCCGAACGGGCGGTTCGCTGTGCACTTGAAATGCAGGAACGGATTGGACAGCTCCATTTAAAATGGGAGGCTGAAGGAAGAGCGCCTCTTGCCTCCGGGATCGGGCTGAATAGTGGTGAGGCGATTGTCGGTAATATCGGTGCTGAAGGGAAAAAGATGGACTATACAGTTATCGGTGATCATGTAAATCTGGGTGCCAGGGTTGAAGGGTTGACCCGGCGCTATGATGCCAAAATCCTGATGACAGAGAATACGCTGGAGAAATTGCGACCGCAAATCGGATGCGGAAAGTTTCCCGGGGTTTCCATTATTGGTCAGGAACGCGTGATAGTTAAGGGAAAGGATACGCCGGTCGGGATTTACGCTGTTGGCCCGCTTGCCGCTGAAACAGCGACGGTTGTCGTGGAATGTGATCCGGAAAAAATAGTGAGATTAACGGAAAAATAATGCTGTGAGGTGAGTCGTGGCTACAGATGGCATTTACGTCCAGGTTTTGGGAGATTATGGTCCGTTTTCTTTCATGGGATTGTGGTGGTAGGCCTTCGTGGCCGACTTGAAAACGGGTGACAATGGAAGTAAATAACCATATGCGTGGCAGTCGGATTATTCAAAGCAGATAAAGCAATAAATTGTTACTTCCGCTCCCTAAACAGATCATGACAACACGGATTCTTGCTGTCTAAGCCTAATTATGGCTGTTGTCCATCAACTTGAAGTACCTGCCGCAACGCTTCATCAATCTTAGATACATCTACGACAGTATTAAAACAGGGGCCAAAGGGGCGTTCATTGAGGATGCCGATGACCGGCAGCGGGTAGCAGTCCTTAATGCCGGAGGTAAGGTCCCTCTCGCAGGCAACTGCCAGCACCAGCTTTGGCCGTTTTTCGACAATTACTTTTCTAGCCAATGTCCCGCCGGTGGCAACAGATATATCGATAGAATACTTTTTACCAATATCCACCAACCCTTTAATGCTGCAGCGTCCGCATTGCACGCATTTATGGATGTCACCAGTCACTTTGATTTCACAGTCAGACAGCTGGATGCAGTGCGGCAGGAGCACCAGGATCCGATCCGGTTTTATCTTCATCCGCTGTGATGTCACCAGGCTGTTATTCATGGCGATAAAAGACTGGCGAATGCGATCCTTATCAAGTCCAAACATTCTTCCGACAAATTCGATAACCGGCAGCAAAAATTTGATGACAACCAAACGCATGAAGCGGGTCAGAAAAATGTCTTTACCCAGTGCCGTGGTCAGCACCAGTAGGCCGGTGCCCAGAATTGCTGCGCCGGAAAGCACCACCATGATGATGCCGACAATATGCGGTAAATTGGAGTTTATATTTGCCAAGCCGCGGTTTGGTATCCACCAAGCCAGAAAAATAACAGCGACTACTATCAGGCAGGTTACGCCCATTAAGGTGACAAAGAGACGTTTGCGCGGAGGTGTTGTGGTTTCAGTTGCCATTGTCAAAGTGGTGACCCCTCTTGTTGACCGCTGCCAAGTAAAGTCCCTTCGGAAACGGAACAGCCTGACAGAAAGCTGCTGCTGTCGAGACGCTTCTTGCCGGCCAACTGCAGTTCATGCAAAAAGAGACTTCCGGTTTGACACGCGACTTCGAAGCATCCCTTCGCTGCCTGTAGTACAGTTCCAGGCTCTCCGATTCCTTCGCCGACTCGGCTGCGGAAAATTTTCAATACCTGATCACCGATGACAGTACAGGCACCCGGCCAGACGGCCAGACCGCGCACGCGGTTGTGGATAGCGCGAGCATCTTCGTGCCAGTTTATCAGGCCGTCTTCTTTTTTGAGCATTGGTGCATAACAGCTGTCAGCATTATTTTGCGCCTGTGGAACAATGTCGCCGGCTGCTACCCTTTCGAGTGTTTCCATAAGCAGCGCGGCTCCCATTGACGCCATGCGATCGTGCAGTGATACGATGTCTTCGTTATCATCCAGTTGCGTTTTCTGGACAAGCAGCATATCGCCGGTGTCAAGGCCGACATCCATCAACATGGTAGTAACTCCAGTTTCAGTTTCTCCATTAATGAGGCACCAGTTGAGCGGAGCTGCGCCACGGTAGCGGGGCAGCAGAGATGCATGGACGTTGATGCAGCCATAGCGGGGGATATCGAGAAGAGCTTTGGGAAGAATCTGGCCGAAGGCAACAACCACGATAACTTCAGGATTCAGCTTGCGAATGATCTCTACAAAGTCAGGATCGCGTACTTTGAACGGCTGGTATACCGGGATACTGTTTTTTTCAGCCAGCTCCTTGACCGGAGGCGGCATCAATTTCTGCCCGCGCCCTTTGGGGCGATCCGGCTGGGTAACTACCGCTATAATATTCTGTCCGTGCTCGATAAGCTTCTGCAGGGTCGGGCAGGCAAAATCGGGTGTTCCCATGAAAATAGTACGCAGGGCGGTCACCGTTTTTCCTCTGCCGCTTTACGGGCTTTACGCTGAAACAGCTCCCGCTTGAGCGCCGAGAGGTGATCAACAAACAGGATGCCTTCCAGGTGGTCAATTTCGTGCTGAAATGCGACAGCGAGTAAATCCTCAGCATGCCAGGTCTGCTCGTTCCCCTCGAGGTCTAGCGCTCTGACAATTACGCTGGCTCGCCGCCTGACATTCGCGGCATAGTCAGGAACCGAGAGGCAGCCTTCTTCTTCGTAGGTTTCCCCCTCGCTTTGCACAATGACTGGGTTAATGGCAATAATCAGTTCCGGTGGCTCATTTTTGCCGGAAATATCGATTACAATGACGCGCTGGTGAACGCCGATCTGCGGGGCTGCCAGGCCGATCCCCGGTGCATCATACATGGTTTCTGCCATGTCATTGGCAAGTTCCCTGATCGATTCGGTAATAATGGTTACCGGGTCGGATTTCTTCTTGAGCTCTGGGTTCGGGTAGGTGAGAATGTTGCGAATCATTGAGTAACGTATCCTTCATTGAAGTTATGAGGGTGTAATGATACTATTTAAGAATAATAAAATCAATTTTCATCTTTACGGCTACACCGAGGTGCGGATATGACGGATCCGGTAAAGAGTATAAGCGAGTCTCAGGGTACCTCAGCAGGGGGGAATTACAGTGGTGGAGGCTTCTCGGAGCACCACAAAAAAAAGGGCACTGCCAAGCAGCAAGATGATCTGATAGAAATTTCCCAGGATGCCAGGGACCGATCATCCGGCAAAATAAAGAAGAGTATAGTAGAGTATTTGAAGGAGTTGCTCGGTTGAAGTGAAGCCATGGCAATTAATTGAAAAAACTTTTGTCCTTTTCGTATGCTTCGACAAATCGCTCAAGTAGAGAGTCTATGCGCTGCTCATTCAGGCCAAGCCTCTGTGACGGCAGCGTATTCAGAAGATCAAGCTGCTCCTCCGGTTCGCGTATTCCGATTCCCACTTTGTGACAAAAAAGATTTGCCAGACCGACAACACAGGTAAGGCTGACTTGATAGGAATCTTCGTCTTCCGTAAATGCGAAGGTATGATGGTTTAATACGGCATGCATCAAAATACTTGGGAAATTCCACTTTTTAATTACAAGTCCGCCAACTTCAGAATGAGTATATGAATATACCTGCCGCTCGGCTTCGTCAAACGTAAGTCCGTCATTATACGTTCTCTGCATGGCATCCTGAAATTGCGTACTGTTCATGGAGTTCATTATTATTTTCCCTATATCATGAAAGAGCCCGCCCAAAAAAGCCTCCTCTTCACTTACAAGTTTGGTCTCTTTGGCGATGATACGCGCAGCGAGTCCGGCGCCGAAGGAGTGTTCCCAGAGCATTTTTTCCGTCAGGCCGTATGGCTGATAGACCTGTTTGACCGATGCTGCTACTACAAGGCTTTTCAGTGTGGCAAAGCCGAGGACGACAATCGCATGAGACAGAGTCTGAATCTGGCGCTGGCAACCATAAAAAGATGAATTCGAGATTTTAAGCACGCGCGCAGCGACGGCAGGGTCAGATGCCACGACTTTAGCCAGTTCTTCAGCCGTAGCACTTTCGCTCTCAATAAGCTGCATAACCTTGGTTGCGACAACCGGGATGGTCGGTAAATCACTGGCTGTCATAATCATTACTTCAAGTTCTCTGTTCATTGTATCCTCGTGCAGCCAACATGCACCAGATGCTGTGGCATCGGCAAATAAAAGAGTCTGCATTATCCACGCACTGCCGCTAATAATCAAGCACTTAGCCTAAAGCATTGAAAAATTGCATGATGGTGTGTATAATCCCGCCGCACTACCGACTATAATCAAGGAAACAGCCGACTTGAAGATACCGCAATCATACATACTACTGCCTATGGCCGTGCTGCTTTTGACCGGATTCAGCTGGGGATTCGGCAGTGACCCCTGTAAAGAAGCGCTTGAAATTGCCGGTACGCTGAATACCACCCGTGATGAAGTTCAAATGCGTCAGGCTGAAGCTAAAATTATGCTTCAGTGCCCTGATGGCG
>SESG01026941.1_pt1 | contig 11507 bp, 8 predicted proteins | sample 3171421 | NCBI WGS metagenome assembly SESG01 (sample SAMN10866946, study PRJNA518727) | freshwater metagenome | biome: subpolar coniferous forest; feature: holomictic lake; material: water; isolation source: holomictic Lake 227, 6 m and 8 m depth | place: Canada: near Kenora, Ontario | collected... | reverse complement strand
TTCGGGTTTCGGGCTTCGGACTTAACCCGCCTTCGGTCTTCGGATTTCAGGGCGGCAGAACATGATCTTCCCTCAACTGGCCGGACTTTAGAGCAGCCCTGCAGGGCGGCGCACTGCCAAGAAAAGAGATGTTCACCTGTAACCAGACTCCTTAAGCTCTCTTGAGCCGTAATGGTGCTGAAACACATGAGAAGCCTCAAGAAGTCACTTATGCGAATTGCCTATCAGAGGATTGCGCAAAATGCCGCAGCCATGCTGGCGGCGTTGGCCTGGGGAACCGGGTTGATCGCGGCAGCAGCACCGGGCGCGACGAACGAAGCGAACCTGATCGGCTACTGGCCGCTGGACGGCAAGGCCGAAGCAGCGGTTGGCGTAAAGGGAGAGATGGTTGGCGATCCAAGCGCAACGGTCGATCACCTGGGAAATGCTCACGGTGCCATGCAGTTCGACGGCGCGCGGCGGCAATGCGTGAGAATTCCTGGCGGAGGCGGTCTGGATGACCGGAGCAAAGGCACCATCAGCCTGTGGGTCAGGTGGGACAGCCACAACCAACCATCTGGCGCCGGCCAGATCGTTTTCGGCACGGTCCTGGCCCGGCAGAAAGATGGCGTCTGGTCGAGCAACCTGCTGGGCCTCAGCGGCCCGGATCCCGGTTCCGCCGTGGTTCGTTGGCGCTCCAGTTTCCAGGAGGAGATCGCACTCGATGGAGTCACGCGCCCCGAAGGCGGCCACTGGCACCATGTTGCGGTTACCTTCGCCCCAGACCAGCAGACCCTCTATGTGGATGGCAAAATGGAAGCGCTGGAGCCCGCTGCCGGTCCGCTGTGGTCCGACCCGGCCATTCCACTGACCCTTGGCGCCTGGGCCGGCCAAGGCAACTGCTTCGCCACCGCCAGCCTTGATGATCTGGCGATTTGGGATGAGGTCCTCTCGCCCGAGCAGATTGGTGCGCTGGCGCGAGGGACCGCCACGCCCCGAACCCCTTTTCCCAAGGAGGATCTGTCCCAGTGGCGTCGGGCGGCGCTGGCCGGTGTCGAGTGGCCGGCGGGTGTGGTCTTTGTGAGCGGCTATGTCCCCATGGAACCGGTTGGCTTCCCTCCGGTTTGGATCGGTCGCTCGCGGGCCTACTTTGAGATGGATCATCTTTCACCCTCGGCGGTGGGCCATCAGCTTTTCAGCCTGGTGCCCGCCAAACCGGAGGGAGAGCTCCGGTTGCTGCACGACGCTGGCCAAGGGGTGCTGGGCGCACCCAGCGTTTCCTACGATGGGAAAACCATTCTCTTTGCCATGGCGACCGCCAGCGAGAAACTGTTCCACATCTATGCGGTGCAAAGCGACGGTGCCAACCTGCGTTGTCTAACTCGTGGCCCGTTCCATGATTATGATCCGGCCATGCTGCCCGATGGGCGCATCGTGTTCAGCTCCACCCGGATCGGTAATCGGGACGAATACCACGGCAACCTCGCCTCGGCTCTCTTCACCATGAACGCGGATGGCACCGAGATCCACCCGCTCACTCATCACATTATAGGCGACCACGAACCCAAGGTGACGGCAGACGGCGGGATCGCCTTCATTCGGCGCGACAACTTCATCGAACGCGCCAAGGTCGAGAGCCGGATCCAGTTGATCCGCAGGGATGGAACCGGCGGCGTGGTGCTGTGCGGCGCGGATCGCGGGGCGGTGGGCCTGGACCCTGGCCCTGCGGCGGAGCGCAATGCCGATTGGCTGCGAATCTTCGGAGCCGGCTGTCCCACACCGCTGCCCGATGGCCGGGTGGCGGCCATTTCAAACAACGGTCTGGTCCTTTCCGGATTACTCGATTCGGGCGTTTCAAGCTTCGAGCGCATTCGGACCACGCAACCGCCTTTTGACATTGCAGCACTGCCTGACGGACGGCTCCTCTGCACCTCAGCCAGGCGAAACTGGCTTGGGATCATGGACCCGGCACAAGGCCGGGTGACACCGTTCTATACCTCGACGAACATCCACTCCCCCGTTTTCCTGGGGCCACGGCCGTGTCCGTTGACCATCGCTCCTCAAATTGATGTGGCGGAAGCGGATCAGCCTGGACAAACGGGCTTTCTGCTGTGCCAGGACGTCTTCCGCACCAAGCAGACTCACGCCGACCTGAGTCGAATCAAGGCGGTGCGCATCTTCGAAGGGCGGCCTATGAAGGTCCGCAGCGTTCGGCACGCCCTGGTGCATTTGGGCGTCGAAGCCGTCGAATTGGGCAGCGTGCCGCTGGCGGCGGACGGTTCGTTTTACGTGCGTGTCCCCGCGGATCGGCCCCTGGCAATCCAGGCCGTGGATGCGGAAGGCCGCAATGTCATCACTGAACTTTCCTGGCTTTATGTGCGTCCGGGCGAACGCCTCAGTTGCGTGGGCTGCCACCAACCCCGCACCGCTTCTCCGAAGCCATCGAGCGCCCTTGCCGCCCGCTCCCCGCCGATTTCGCTTCTCGGTCAGGGGCAGGCCTATCGTTATCGCGCCAACAACGCCGCCAACGGCGGGATGCTCAACCTACAGCTCGACCGCTTCCGGGAAGCCGCCAGCATCGACCTCTATACTCAGTCGGCGGTCGCGGGGACGCAGACTGAAGTGCCCCTGCCGCCGGGCCGCTCGACCGAGGTCAAGCGGCTGTGCCAACAAATGGTCTCCGGCCCAGCCGACCTCCGGATCTCCGCTGCCCAGCGCTTGGCCATTCTTCGCGATCGCACCGCCGTGTCTGTGCTGGCCAAGGCCCTCACAGATACTTCCGTCGAAGTCCGTGTCAGCTCTGCCCTGGCGCTGGCCGCTTGTGGTGACCGGCGAGCGATCGAGCCGCTGCTGGCCGGGTTGAGCGACGCGCACCCGCTGGCGGCCCAGGCGGCCAACGTCGCGCTGGAGCAACTCACCGGACAATCGATTGCCTTTGATGCCTTTGCCGAGGCGTCCCACCGCCGGGGCGCCGCTGCGTGGCAGACCTGGTTTGGCACCACCTCCTGGGCGGCTATCGAAGCCCGGCTGGTGAAGGATCTTGCCGCCACAAATCGACTGACACGCCATCAGGCGATCGAAGCCCTGGGACATGTGGGCGGTCAACCCGCCAAGGCAGCCCTCCGGGAATACCTCGTCAGGCATCCCAACGAGGAACTGCGCCAAATGATGTCAGCCATCCGCGCGCTGGGTTATTTGCGGGACGAGAATGCGGTTCCGCTGCTGGCGGGCGTGCTCCGCGAAAACATCAAGAAGGACCCGGGGCCGGCGCCTGACTTGCACGAGCTGGGCTGGCTCCAAAAGCCTGGCTACCTTGCCGCCACTGCCGCCGAAGCCCTCGGCTGGATCGGGACGCCCAAGGCCGAGCAGGCGCTGCTGGAGATTCTTCCCAAGCTCAGCGAGTTCTGGGTTTATACCCTCCAGAATGGGGACCACGAATGGCTGAAGGGCTGCCATTCCTCGGTGATCCACTATCGGATCATCGAGGCGCTCGATGCGATCGGCTCCCGCCAGTTGCACCCCATCACCGCCACCATCCTCAGGTCCGTGCCCATCGATCCCGATCGCGCGCTCCTGCTGGAAAGCGACAGTTATGAGTCGTTGTGTGGCCGGGCCATGCAGCGTAATGGACTCGGCCCCCTGGTGGTGGAGACGTGCCTGGCGGTCCTGGGTGACCGCGCCGCCCATCCGGCGGAAGACTTGTGGAATGCAGTCACCAATTCGCCTCCGGCGCTCGAAGTTCGCGCTCACGATCCCGAGGCGCGCGCGGCGCAAATCCTCTCCGTCGTCTGCCTCGACGCCCGTCCGGCGGCACGGATCCGGGCAGCTCTGGAACGCTACCGTGCCACACCTCCCTCCCGCACACGGTCCTACGTCTGTTTCTTCCTGGCCAGGACGTTGGGCAAAGTTCAGGACGCCGGCGCCGTGGACACACTGCTGGGGCTGCTCAACCAAGATCCGACCGAGGCATCTTTCGGCTATGAAGATCCACCGCATGTCTTCATTCACAAGGCCCTGGCGCCGTTCTACCGGGCTGCGGCCGCGTATGCCTTGGGCGAAATCGGCGACCGGCGAGCCGTTCCGTCACTCCTGCGCACGTTGGAAAACTTCGACAACGCCTTGGACGTGCGCTTCACCGCCGCCGTAGCCCTCGACCGCCTGTGCAGCACGGAGGATTTGCCTCGACTCCACCAAGTTGCCGACGGCTATCCTGAGGTCTCTACTCGTTACGCCCTACTGGAAACCTGCGCCCGGTTGAAAACACAATCCCTCGACAAATAAGAACTATGAAGAAATCTGCAAAGCAAGCTTGCCTCGTCCAGCGAATCGGTGGCGTGAGGGCATTCACTCTGATTGAGTTGCTCGTGGTCATCGCCATTATCGCCATTCTGGCGGCGCTATTGCTGCCGGCTTTGGCGAAAGCCAAGGAGAAGGCCCATCGCACGTCTTGCTTGAACAACCTCCGGCAGGTCTCGCTTTTCTTCCACTACTACACGGACGACAATCGGGACGTCTTTCCCGCCCATAGAATGCCGGACATTAACGACCTGACGCACTTTTGGCCGACCTTCATCACAGATGGACTGAAGAACGTCTCGACCAATACCTTTCATTGCCCAACCATCAAAGGCGTGCGCAAAGACAACGGCGTGACGTGGAGTTGGAGTTTCACCATGAAGGGATTGGGCTATGGCTACAACGGCTTCTTCCTGGGCCTTTACCCTTATGATTCGGCGTCGTGTGCCGGCATCAACACTTCCCCGTGGTTCAAGCGCACGAATATCAAGCGTCCCTCGGACAATCTGTTGGTGGCCGATTGCATGCCCAAACGGAACGAGGGCTGGTGCCTGGACATCTGGTGGCCCTTCGCAGGCATGGGGCCGACCGACTGGAGCGAGGGGGTTGATCCTTACCGTCACAATGGGGTGGGCGTGGTGGCTTTCAACGACGGACACAGCGAGATTCGTAAGGATAAGAACATCAATCCGCCCACTTCGCCTTCGACCAGTAGTACGCTGGTCAACAGCCGCTACTGGGACCCGCTGTTGCGAGGAGGGAATCCGTGAATTCGACTGGTGGAGCTTCCACAGCCGCCGGGGCTGGGAAGACAACAACACCGGACTTTGATCGGGAAGGCGCCAAATGATGCGATGGAATGATTATTGGCAAACGGTTTCGGCAGCCTCATGTATGAGAACGATCGAACGCCGTCCGTGGAACTGGAAAGCCCGCCAGAGTGCTTTCACCTTAATCGAGCTGCTGGTGGTCATTGCCATCATCGCGGTGCTTGCCGCCATGCTCCTGCCGGCGCTGGCCCGCGCCAAATCCAAGGCCCTGGTCACCCAGTGCATCAACAATCAGCACCAAATCGGCATCGCGCTCCAAATGTATATATCGGACAACACCGATTATTACCCGGCTTACCCGGATTGGGCGGCTTGGGGAGGAAACCTGGGAACCAACAACGTGCCCAGTCAAGAGGTTCCCGGGAACAGCCTCCACGGCGGGAATGTAGCCCCGAGCAATCGAGTGGTGAATGCCTATACCTCCGCGCTCAGACTGTATCAATGTCCGACGGACAAAGGGGACCCCTATTACCCCACGATCAAGGTGAGTTGCTGGGATGCCTGGGGTAACAGCTACCTGATGCAATGGTACTTCAGCGTGTACCTGGTTGAGTTTGTCGGCGGGAAGCAGGTGAAGAACAACCCCGCGGACTACTTCGCGCCCAATCGTGGCAGTCGGGTAGCGCAAAGGCCGAGCACCAAGATTATCCTGGGTGATTGGAACTGGTATTCCGCGCGCAATGACAACGATCCGAGGACAAGCTGGCATTCGGTTAAGGGAAAGCGCGTTATTCCCATGCTGATGGGTGACACCCATGTCGTAAACTATCGTTACCCTCCCTCCTATGAGTCCGCGGACCCAAGTGCCAAGCCCGACATCAATGCCGCGTTCTGGTAGCCTGTCATAACAACATCTACGGCTCGGCGTAGATCCCCGGGTATGATGATACGGCTTGTGCGGGAAGTCGCACGGAGAGTGGAAGTGCGCAATCCCATGGCCTTGCCCACCTCCGATTGTCCGGCGTTTGGGAGAACCAACGCGCCGTCAAACGAACTTGCCGGGATTGAGGATGCCGCGAGGGTCGAGGGCGTGCTTGACGGTGCGATGCAGCTCCCGCACTTCTTTCGAGACGGCCAGTGGCCACCAGCGCTGTTTGGCCAGGCCGATGCCGTGTTCGCCGGTGATGGCGCCGCCCCAGGCGAGCACTTGCCCAAACAACTCGTCCAGCGCCTGCTCGCTGCGTCGTTTGGCACCGGGTTGATTGAAATCGACCATGACATTCGTGTGGATGTTGCCGTCGCCCGCGTGGCCGAAGCAGGCGACGGCCAGGCCGTGCTTTTGCTGGAGTCGGGCGGCAAAGGCAAACAGGTCTTCCAGTCGGCCTCGCGGAACAACGATGTCTTCGTTGAGCTTGGTGAGGCCGGTGTCGCGGAGAGCATAGGAGAACTCGCGGCGGATTTGCCACACGGCTTCGCACTCGGCCTGACCGCGGCCGATCTCGACGAAGAGCGGTTTCTGGGGCGCGATAAGCTCTTGGAGCTGCCGGATTTCGCCGCGCACGGACCGTGGCTGACCATCCAGCTCGACGATGAGGTGGGCCTGGCAGCCCCGCAGCCGCTCGCTTCCGGTGCGCTTGAAAGCGGCGGCCAGCGTGAAGGAATCGGCCAGCTCGAGTGCGGCCGGCAGAAAGCCGGCCGCCAGGATGGCGTGCAGCGAGCGTACGGCCGTGCGCATCGAACCAAAGCCGACGGCCAGGCACGCGCGGTAAGGGGGCAGGGGCAGCAGCTTTAGCGTGGCCTCGGTGACGACGCCCAGCAGGCCCTCGGAGCCGACGAACAACCGATGCAGTTCGAAGCCGGTCTTGTTCTTGTGGGTGCGTCCGCCCAATCGCAGCACGGTGCCGTCCGCGAGGACGGCCTCCAAACCCAGGACGTAATCGCGGGTGACGCCGTATTTGAGGCAGCGCGGGCCGCCCGCGTTGGTGATGATGTTGCCGCCAATCGTGTTGTCAGCCCGGCTGGCCGGGTCGGGGGGATAGAACAGCCCCTTCTTTTCGACTGCCTGTTGGAGTTCCTTCGTGTTAACGCCGGCTTCGACCACGGCCACAAAGTCGGCGGCGTTTATTTCCTTGATGCGATTCATGCGCGCCAACGAAAGCACGATCCCGCCGCGGACGGGAACGCAACCGCCTACATAGCCGTGCCCCGCCCCGCGCGGGGTGACCGGCAGCTTATGGCGGTTCGCGAAGCGCAGCAGCGCCGAGACGGTTTTCGAACTGCGCGCCAATACGACCGCGTCCGGTTGGTGCGCGGCAAACCACTTGTCACCGGCATGCTCCGCCAGGACGGAGGGGGCGATACTGACCTCGCCCGCCGGCAGAATGCGCTTCAGTTGGGCCAGGAGCTTAGTCTTCGCCATATCGGGCACACTCACGCGTTTTGGTCCGGAAGTTGCGCCGGGACTGACGGTTTGAGGTCGGCGAAGACAATGACGCCCGCACCAGTCTGGAGCTGGCTCTGGACCTGCACCTCAACTTGCTGACCAACGGCGTTCTGCGCGTTGTTCACCACGACCATCGTCCCATCGGGCAGGTAACCTACGCCCTGGCCCTTGTCTTTACCCTCGCGGACAATGCGCAAGATGATCATCTCGCCCGGCAACAGGATCACCCGGAGTGACTTGGCCAGGTCGTGGAGGTTGACGTAGCTGACCTTCTGCAACTCGGCGATCTTGCCCAGGTTATAGTCGTTGGTATAGAGCTTGGCGCCCAGGTTGCGCGCCAGGTGTACGAGCTTCGCATCCACTTCCTTTTCCTCCGGGAAATCGCCGTCGTGGATTTTGACCTCGTTGCGGCTGTTGCGCTGGATGCGATTGAGCACCTCCAGCCCGCGGCGGCCGCGGCCCCGCTTGATCGCGTCATTGGAATCAGCGATTTGCTGCAGCTCCTTGAGGACAAATCGCGGCACCACGATCAAGCCCTCGACGAAGTTCGCCTCGATCAGATCGGCAATGCGGCCATCGACAATGACGCTGGTATCCAGGAGCAGGAGGTTGTCCGGCTTGTTTTGCGGCGCGAAGCGGACGTAGGGGATGATGAGCGAAAAGTCTTCCTTGTTGCTGCGCATCGCCAGAACGATGCCGATGTAGCCGAAGCTGAGGAAGAGGCAGAGGCGAATCAGCCATCGCGTGGGATGTTCCTCGACGTTCTCGAAGAGACCGGACCGGTCAATGAGCAGCGCGACGACCGTGCCGAGCAGTAAGCCAAACGTCGTCGCCGAAAAGGCGCGCAGCGAGAAGCCCTTGAGCATCTCGTCGATGGCGATCAACAGGCCACCGAAGCCGAACCCGATCGCCATACCAAGGACGCCGCTGTACGGCAAACCGACCATCTCGGGCCGCACCTGGCTGACGGCGTAGCCACCAACCGTGCAGAGGGACAAAAACAGAATCCGGATTACCCAGAGCGCCATAGGTTAATCAAGAAGCGTTCTTGGGAGCGGTCAACGCCCGTGCGGGCGAAGCGGGTGCGTTAGTGCGCGGCGGCTTGTGTTGCCGCAGGATGCCCCACAGGCCCAACCGGTTCAAATTGCTGGTGGTGATGCTCAGATTATTGACGATCTGCTCCATATTGGCCGCAAGTTCCTCGTTTTCAAGCAATTTCCCGGCCATGCCCTTGCCTGCCTGGACGCCATCCAGCAGGTTCTTGAGTGTGGCGGAGGAGGATCTGATGTTCTTTACCGCCGCGTCGATCTCCGGCGAGTTGGTGGCCAGCAAGCCCTGCACCGCGCCGGCGGACTGGTTGAGTTGCTCGGAGAAGAACACGAGGTTGCTCACCGAGACGTTGATGGAAGGACGGTTGCTTACCACCAGGGCGTCCAGGTTATCCGCGATGGAGAGGGAACGCTCGGATACGCGGTGAAAGTTGTCGAACGTCGCCGCAAGGTTCGTGAGCGCGCGCATGCTGAAGATGGTGGCGCGGGCTTCGTTCAGGGCGTTGTTGATGTTCGTCGCGGCGGAGTCAATGTGCGTGAGGAAACCGGCCGCCGAGCGCGCCACTTCCTGGAGGTCGAGTGGCGGTTCGGACTTGGCCTCGTCGCCGGGACCGAAGATGTCCCCCTTGTTCCCGGTCGGCATGATGGCGACGTATTGGTCGCCGAGAAAGCCGGATTGCTCGATCACAAACCTTGCGTCCTTGTGAATCTGATACCGGCGGTATATTCGCAGGGTGATCAGGACGATCTTGCCGTCCGGGTCGAGCCGGATGTCGGAGACCGCCCCGACCTGGACGCCGGACATCAGCACCTGGGCGCGCGTCTTCAAACCGCCAACGCTGCCGGATCGGAGCAGGATCTCGTAAGTGGGACGAAAGAGGTTGGTGCCCTTGCTGAATTGGAGCAGCAGCACGGCCAGCAGCACCAGGCCGATGAATACGAATAAGCCGACTTTGCCCTCCAGACGCGATTGGTTCATGTTAGAAATAGAGTTCTTTCGGATCGGAAACGCCCTCCACAAACCGGCGCACCACCGGGTCCGCCGAGCCGAATATCTCGTCCGGGGTGCCGGTCGCGTAGATTCTCTGGTTGTGCAGCATGAGGATGCGCTGACCCACCCGGCGCGTGCTCCGCATGTCGTGCGTCACCACCACGGTCGTCACGTCCAGCCGGTCGCGCACGCGCAGTATGAGCTGGTCGATGCTGTCCGACACAATCGGGTCCAGCCCCGTAGTCGGCTCATCATACAGCACGATTTGGGGCTGATAGATAATGGCGCGCGCCAGCCCCACCCGCTTTCTCATGCCACCCGACAGCTCGGAGGGCTTCTTGTCCTGTGTGCCGGGCAGATCCACCATTTCGAGCGCCTCCGCCACTTTCTGGCGAACTTCCTGCTCCGGCAGCGAGCGGTCGCGGCGGAAGGCGAAGGCCACGTTCTCGGCCACGGTCATGGAATCAAACAGCGCGGCGCTCTGGAACAGCATCCCAAACTTATGGCGTACGGGCAGAAGCTGGCGTTCGTTCATGGGGCCGATGTCCTCGCCTTCAATGAGCACCTGGCCCGCATCGGGTTTCAGCAGGCCGATCAGGTGTTTGAGCAACACACTCTTCCCCCCGCCGCTGCGGCCGATGATCACCACCGACTCGCCCTTCTCGATCCGGAAGCTCACGCCGTTCAGGATCGAATGGCTGCCGAAGCTCTTCTTCAGGTCGCGGACTTCGATCATAGCGTGCGGAAGAACTGCCCCAGGAAGAGGGTCAGGAAGAAATTGGAGATCAGGATGGTGATCGAGGAATACACCACCGCCTCGGTGGTGGCGCGTCCCACCCCCTCCGCGCCTTCACCGCAACTCAGGCCCTTGTAACAGCCGACCAGCGCCACGATACCCCCGAAGATGAGCGCCTTGATCAAGCCCACGGCCACATTGCCGATATTGGTATAGCGCAGCATGTGCGACCACAAATAGGTCCGGTCGATGTCCAGCAGGTAAGCGCCCACGAGGTAACCCGCGCCGATGCCGACGGAGATGGACTCCACGGTCAGCAGCGGCAGAGCGATGTGCAGGGCGAGCACCCGCGGCACGACCAAATAATCCACCGGATGAGTCGCGAGCGTGCGCAGCGCGTCGATTTGCTCGGTGACGCGCATGGTGCCCAGTTCCGCCGCGAAGGCCGCGCCGACCCGCCCGGCGACCATCAGGCCCGTCAGCACGGGCCCCAGTTCGCTGCACATGGAAACACTCACCACCGCCAGCGTGGCGGTGTCCATCTTCACTTTGTGGAACTGGAAGTAGGTTTGGGCGCAAAGCACCATTCCGGTGAAGGCGCCCGTAATGAGGACCACCGACTGGGACTTCACGCCGGTGAAATAAACCTGGTAGAGCAAGTCACGCCACGCCACCTTGCAGGTGAAGATCGAGGCGACGGTCTCTCTTGCCAGCAACGTGACCCGACCCAGCCCCTCCAGCCAGTCGGTTATCCACTTGTGACCCCAAGAACTCATACGAATACCGAAGCTAACAGGCGGAGGTCACCATAGCCAGAATTTGATTTGGGGTGGATAGGCGAGGTGCGACTCTGCGCAGCACCACCCTCGGAACGGGCCGGAAGGTCGGGCGCCTCCATCGCGACGACCCGCGAATGTCGAGAACCGTCCTAACCTAGAACACGTCGAGAAATAGAGGAACAATCGAGCAGCACACGAGGAACATACGGAAAAGGGGGGCCGCCCCCCTTACCAGTAGAGCCGATTCTGAGCGAGGCGGCCGCGGTGCTGGGTACCGCGGATGATGTTTTGCGGATGATCGAGACGGGTGATCTTGTCTTGTCCCTCGTCCTGGCTAAAGAGGTTTCCCCGATCCGCGCCTTGATTCTGAAGTGTAAGGACCAATCAATGGATCTGGGGATGCTTGTTGTGCGGCTGGCAGAGTTGCTTGCAGGCAGTGTGGTCTACTGAGGGGTCCGCAGCAT
>SESG01019838.1_pt1 | contig 11508 bp, 9 predicted proteins | sample 3171421 | NCBI WGS metagenome assembly SESG01 (sample SAMN10866946, study PRJNA518727) | freshwater metagenome | biome: subpolar coniferous forest; feature: holomictic lake; material: water; isolation source: holomictic Lake 227, 6 m and 8 m depth | place: Canada: near Kenora, Ontario | collected... | reverse complement strand
AAGCAATGCGCTTTTTTGGTTGGAAAAATATCATATAGATGGCTTGCGGGTAGATGCTGTGGCATCTATGCTGTATCTGGATTATTCGCGTAAAGCAGGGGAGTGGATACCGAATAAATATGGCGGCAGAGAAAATCTGGAAGCTGTGGATTTTTTAAAAAGATTTAATGAGACAGTGTACAAAGAATATCCTGATGTGCAGACGATAGCTGAGGAATCCACTTCGTGGCCTATGGTCACCAGACCGCTTTACGCAGGTGGGCTTGGCTTTGGTTTGAAATGGAATATGGGCTGGATGAATGACACGCTTTCGTATATGAGCAAAGATGCGATTTACCGCAAACACCATCAGAACAACCTTACCTTTGCTATGGTATATGCTTTTTCTGAAAATTTTGTACTGCCTATTTCCCACGATGAAGTGGTGCATTTAAAAGGGTCGCTTCTAAATAAAATGCCAGGAGATGACTGGCAGAAGTTTGCAAATCTTCGCGCGTTCTTTGGATATATGTGGATGCACCCCGGAAAAAAACTTCTTTTTATGGGCTGTGAATTTGGCCAGTGGACAGAGTGGAATGTAAACAAGTCGCTGGATTGGCATTATGCGAGTGCCGACAGACATAGTGGAGTAAAAAAACTCGTAAAAAAACTTAACGAACTGCTGGTATCAGAGCCAGCGCTTTATATTGGAGATAATGATTATTCTGGTTTTCAGTGGATAGATTGCGGAAATTACGCTGATTCAGTCCTTATATTTATGAGGAAAAACGGACTATTTATGGATGATGCCCTTGTAGTGGCGGTAAATATGACCCCAGTGCCGAGAACCAGTTATATGATAGGCGTCCCTGAGGGTGGGTTTTGGGAAGAAATTTTAAATACCGATTCTGAAGAATATGGTGGAAGTAATATGGGAAATATGGGCGGAGTGCAATCCTCTGATATTTCTTGGAATGAGCACGGCAGGTCAATCTGCATAACGCTACCGCCATTGGCTGTAGTGGTGTTTAAAAGAAAAAAATAATGGTTTGTAATAGTTTATTTGTCCCCGTAGGGCTTAGGTCCTTAGGGGACTTTTTTTACCTTCGGAACTTCTTTTAGTAATAGGTTTGCTATTACCCCCTTTCCTTGACTTCTCTACTGCTTTAATGATAAAATAAGTATTGTTAATTATTTGCTTTATTTGTCCGTCGTGAGACTCGACGGGTCCTTGACAAACATATTACAGGAGAAAGTAAATGGCCGAAGCGGCGGAAGTATTAGGCGCACTTGTAAAACTTCAAAAGATTGATACCTTTATTCACAATTTAAATGTAGAAAAGGAAGCTATAAGTAAACAGATTCTTTTAAAAAATGCGGAATTTGAAAATGCAAAACTTGGTTTTGATGAGAAGAAAAAGGCAACTGATGATCTTAAAAAACAAAAAGCAGGAATAGAACTTGAAATAAAACAGAAAGATGTAGATGTTAAAGCGAAGGAAGCAAATTCGCATATGGTGAAAACCAACGACCAATTTAAACTTATGCAACTTGAAGTGGAACGCGATAAACAGGTAAAGAGAAAACTTGAAGACGATGAGATAATAATAATGGAAAAAGAAGAAGTGGGTATAAAGGTAATGAAAGAAGCGGAAAAAGACTATAAAGAAAAAGAAATTCTCATAAAAAATCAAATCAAAGCTTTGGAAACTGAAATATCACTTAAAGATAGCGCCATTGCTGGGGAAGCGGCAAACAGGGCTGCGGCCATAGAAGGAGTTAAAAAAATCGACAAAGTAATAATTGACAGATATGAGAAAATTTTAAAAAACCGCAATGGCCTTGCCGTGGCAGAACTGATAAAAAACGAAAAAGGGTCGGTCTCGTGTGGCGGCTGCAAGTTGACCGTAAGGGCACAGGCTATGATAGAAGTCAGGAAAAAAGATAAAATATATAGTTGCGACAACTGCGCCAGAATTTGGGTAGTTACTGAAACGGAGCAGGAGTAATAATTTTTAATAATAAAATAGAGGTTTTTATGGACATAAAGGGCGAGATAAAAAGAGTTTTACAAATAGAGGCAGATGCGATAGCAGCGGCTATTTTAAAAATTAATGCGGATTATGAAAAAGCTTTAAACTTTATTATGACTTCCAAGGGGAAGGTAGTAGTTTCGGGCGTGGGCAAGTCGGGGCTTATCGGGCAGAAAATAGCCTCTACTATGGCCTCCACTGGAACTCCAGCAATTTTTGTTCATCCCACAGAAGCCGCTCACGGCGACTTGGGTATGATTATGAAAAATGATGTGGTGATTCTCTTATCTCAAAGTGGGGAGACAGAAGAAACCATAGATTTAATTCCGTCCTTAAAACGCAAACTGATACCTATTATAGCCATAACTGGAAAAGCGGATTCTTCTCTGGCAAAAGAAAGTGATGCTGTCCTTAATTCTCATATAGCGGAAGAGGCCTGCCCACACGGGCTTGCGCCTACGGCTTCCACTTCTGTCCAACTCGCGATAGGGGATGCCATTGCTGTCGCACTTTTAAAACTGCGCGGGTTTCAAAAAGAAGATTTTGCTATGTTACATCCAGGGGGTTCACTTGGAAAAAAACTTTTGTTAAAAGTAAAAGATGTTATGCACGAAGGCGAGGCAGTGCCAATGATAGGCGAAAATGAAACGCTTAAAAAGGCCTTGCTCGAAATGACTAAAAAAAGATTTGGGTGCGTGGCAGTGACAGGTCCTGACGGAAAAATGATTGGGATCTTTACAGATGGAGATTTGCGGCGTTTGCTTGAAAAAACAGCAAATCCTTTTGATATGAAAATGAAAGATATAATGATAGTAAATCCCAAGACCATAGGAGCGGAAGCCCTTGTGGTAAAAGCCCTCGCAATAATGGAAGAAAAAACAATCACAGTCCTTATGGTGCCTGACGCGCAGGGCAAACCTTCAGGGGTCATACATTTGCATGATATATTAAAAGCAGGAGTGGTGTAGTAAACCAGCACCTACTGAATAACGCAATGACGACGCCAAATCATTTTTAGTTAAATTAAATTTAAAAACTGAGGATAAAATGCCGAAAAATAAAAACATCGACTCCAAAATAAAAAAAATAACTTTCATTATATTGGATGTGGATGGGGTGTTAAGTGATGGTTCCATAATAATAGCTTCGGATGGGACTGAAATAAAAAGTTTTAATGTGCGGGACGGTGCTGGAGTGGCATTGGCGCAGTATGTGGGAATAAAGTTCGCTATTATAACTGGACGAGCATCAAAGGCCATAACTTTGCGCGCTAAAGAACTCAAAATAGACGACCTCCACCAAGATATAATGGAAAAAGCAAAAACCTATGAAGAAATTAAAATAAAACACGGCTTAAAAGATGAGAATATATGTTATGTAGGCGATGATGTGATTGACCTTCCTGTTTTTAAACGCTGTGGGTTTTCGGCATGTCCAAAGGATGCCGTAAAAGAAGTAGCCGTTCTTGCGGACTATGTCTGTAAAATAAAAGGTGGGCGCGGTTGTGTCAGGGAAGTCATAGAAGTGATATTGAAAAAACAGGGGCTTTGGGAAAAAGCTTTGAGGAAGTATCTGAGGAATGCCTAAGCCTTTAATAAAACGCGTCAGAAACTTTACCCTATATTTAATAATACAATTTTTGAGAGGGGTGTTCTTTATAATTCCTTGGGCGGCGCGCATATGGGTGGGGAAAACGCTGGGAACTTTTGCGCGGCTAGTCATGAAAAAACAAAAAAAAATCATATTGAAAAACTTTGAACTTGCATATGGCAACAAGCTTGATGCGGTGGCAAGAGAAAAACTATTAAAGGAAAATTTCACTCATTATGGGATAAGCGTTTTTGAATTTATGAAATGCTCCACTCTGAGTGCGATAAAAGTAGCGGCATTGGTGACGGAGTTTGAAGGGGCCCAATATCTGGATGAAGCAAAGGCGGCTGGAAAAGGTGTGATAGCTGTTACGGCGCATTTAGGAAATTGGGAAATCTTACCACTTTTTATAGCAGTCCGCGGATATAAGGCGGGGGCGGTGGGGAAAAAACTTTTTGACGAGCGTATTGACACGATTGTAAATGGCTCGCGGCGCAGGCAGGGAGTAATGATTTTTGACCGCGATTCTGCACCGATAGCGATGATAAAGGAATTGAAGAAAGGGCTGGTGCTTGGGCTCTTAGTGGATCAGGACACCAATGTGGATAGCGTGTTTGTGCCTTTTCTTGGAAAAATTGCAAAGACCCCATCGGCACCGGCGCTGATGGCAAAGAAGTTCGATTATCCGCTGGTGACTATTTTTATCACCCGCAGACCAGATGGAAAATATAAAGTAACTGTAAATAAGCCCATAGAAATAAAAGCAGAGGACACACCGGAGAGCATTGCCACGGCTTACAATAAAGAAATAAGTGATGCCATTTACGCACAGCCCGAGCAGTGGGTATGGTTGCATGACAGGTGGAAAAGTCCACCCATAAATTAAAGGATAACAATGAAAAAAGAAAAAGTGTTGAAAAGGATAAATATAATATGTGGTGTTTTTATAGTGGCGCTATTGTGTACCTCTTGCGGAGGGGAAGAAAAAATACAGCCAAAACTTCCAGTAGGGGATAAAATAGAAAACATTCCAAGCTATGTAATGGTAGGGTTTAAAATGGAAGCCACTGAAGGGGCTAAAAAAAAGTGGGAGTTTGAGGCAAAGACCGCTCAGGTTTTAGAAATGAAGAAAAAATCTTATGCCCAATCTGTAAGGATAAAATATTTCCAACCAGATGGGAAGTTTTCATATCTGACGGGAGACCGCGCTATTCTCAGCACAGATACCAATTTTATGGAAATAACTGGGAATGTGGAATTGACAGGAGCGGATGGAGTGCGCATGCAAACGCAGAAACTTTTTTGGGATGATAAAATAAAAAAACTTTATACAGATGCAGCCGTGACCATTATAAGAAAAAATTCAACCCTCAGCGGAGTCGGTTTTGAATCCGATATCTCCATGAAAAATATGATAATTAAAAAAGGGGTAAAGCTGAGGGCGGAACAACTTGGTACAGAATAAATTATTTTTTATTTTGATGTTAATGTTTATATTTACAGGTTGTTTGAGATTAGATGATAGTAAGTATAGGGATGTGTATATAAAAAGCGTTTCTCAGATAGTGGCTGAAAAAGATAATTTGAAAGGAGCCCTCTCTGCGGAAGGAAATGTGACTCCTACTGCCATAGCGCAAGTGCAGGGGAAGGTAAGCACATTAAAAACTAAGAAAAAACTTAAAGTGAGGGTGGTGGAAGTGGGCTCAGATACCCTTAATTTTAATAATGAAAATAAAAAAGCAATCTTTAGAGGTAATGTGATTGTAAATACCGAAGATATTAGAATCCTTTGCACGGAACTGGATAGCGAAAATTATCAGCAAGATGCCGAGGCCAAAGGGAATGTGAGCGTAGTTTATAAAAAACAGGGAATGAAAATGACTTGTAAATATATGAAGTATAAAGACAACCTAAACAATGTCACGGCGTATGAAAATGTTTACGCGACCAAAATCCTGCCAGATGGAAATACGCTTACCATGCACGCAGATGAAGTGAATTTTAACACTCGCGAACAGACGCTTACCGCTTATAAAAAGGATAAAAAGGTAAAAATAGAGCTTAAAGATTTGGTGGCATTTTCAGAAAAAGTTGTGTACAATGAAAATGATAAAAAAATATATATGACCGGAGAGCCTATAGTAAGGAAGAAAAGCAGTTATTTTCTATCGGATGTCATAGTGTTGGACACTTTGAGCAAACTTTTTGTAATGAAAAACAGCATATGGTCAAAACTTTTTTATAAGGAATTTGAAGAAACCAACAAGGAGCTTGTAAGTGAAAATTCTAAGAACCTCACACCTCGTAAAAACATACAATAAAAAAAGAGTAGTGAACGATGTCTGCGTAGAAGTCGAGCAGGGCGAGATAGTAGGCTTGCTTGGACCCAATGGCGCCGGAAAAACCACTACTTTTTATATGGTCTTAGGCGTTATCCAACCAGATGGCGGCGATATAATTTTACAAGATGGAGAAAACTCACAAATTATAACGGGATTTCCTATGTTTAAAAGGGCGCTTATGGGAATCAGTTATCTTTCTCAAGAACCTTCTATTTTTCGTCGTTTGACAGTGGAAGAAAATATTATGGCGGTGCTGGAGTTTACAAAACTTGACGAGATAGAAAAAAAGAAACGGCTTGAAAAACTGCTGGAAGAATTTAAAATAGGGCACCTTTCAAAACAAAAAGCATATACTTTATCAGGGGGAGAACGCCGCAGAGTGGAAATAGCGAGGTCCCTTGTCTTATCTCCAAGTTTTATTCTGTTGGATGAACCCTTTGTGGGAATAGATCCGATAGCGGTTTTTGATATACAAAACATTATTAGAGATTTGAAGAAAAAAGGCATAGGTATTCTTATTACAGACCATAATGTCCGGGAAACTCTTTCCATAACCGATAGGGCATACATACTTTATGAAGGTAAAATTCTTATGTCCGGTACTGCGGCAAAACTTTCTAAAGATAAAAAAGCCCGTGAAATTTATCTTGGTGAAAAATTTACGCTATGAGTAAGTTTTTTTTAGCAATGGGCTTTATGTTTTTTTGCGGTAGCATAAATGCTGACATTCTCTCCCCCTATTATACGGACACAAGTAAAGCCATAGCTTACTATTCTGAAATTGCCGACAAAGACTCCAACAACATAGGAAATTATTATGACCTTGCGTCTGTCTTTAAAGAATTTGGGGAAAATGATAGGGCAGTGGATGCGTATAGGCAGATAGTAATGCGCAGGCCCAAAGAAGTGCGGTCACATTTTGAACTCGCTAAGGCATATTATTTTACAGGGGATTACAAAAATGCCGAAGAAGAAATAAACGCTGTGATCATAACGGGGAAAGAAAATTGGGAAGTAAGTTTTTGGAGTGGTTGCATATTGATAGAAGAGGGCAGGTTTGACGAGGCCATAGATACTCTGGCAAAAGGGTTAAATGAAGATGACAGGAAAAATGTGGTCTATATAAAATTAGCGCAAGCATATGAAAGGAAAAACGATTATCTTAAAGCCATTGAAAATTATAAAAATGCCTTGGATGCCGATAAAACCCATATAGAACTGAATGAAAAAATTGCTCTGTTGTATGAAAAAACGCAAAATATAGTATCGGCTTTCAAGTATTGGAACAAGCTGGGAGATATAGATACTAAGGATAAAAACATATCGGAAAAAATAAAAGAACTTAAAGCCCTTTACCCCGAGATAAAAAAAATAATTGAAGGCTGGGAAGATAAAAAACAAAAAGACAGAGCAGAATATATGCCCCCGGCACGGCTACCTATAGAAAAGGGAGAGGCCATTCCCAAAGTTAAAATAGGAGTGCTTAAAGATGTTGTTGGAGTGCGGTTTAAATGTGGCGCTGATTTTAAGGTCTATGACCCAACACAGACTATGATTTTTACTGGAGAAAAACTCAAAGAGTATAATATCGTGGTGGAAGGAAAAAAAGCGTATATCAGTCTTGCTGGCAAGGAAACTTCTAAAAAATATTTTGATAATGAAATATATATTACGAAAGATGAACAGGCGGCTACCACTGCGGTGTACGGGGTGAAATACGGAGAGGGTTTTTATTGGGCGAAAAAAGTTGACACAAGTTATCGTGGGGATTTTATCGCAAAACTCGAGAATGAAAAATTGACCTTTATCAATGACTTGAATGTGGAAGAATATCTTTACGGAGTGATAGTTGCGGAAATGCCTGCGTCCTGGCCGTTGGAAGCGCTAAAGGTGCAAGCGGTAGCTGCAAGGACCTATACTTTTCGGAATATGAAAAAACACAAAAAAGAAGGTTATGATTTGTGTGCCCAACAGCATTGTGCTGTTTACGAAGGGCTGACAAAAGAAGAAAAATACGCAGTCCAGGCTGTGGATGAAACCCGCGGGGAACTGCTGTATTCGGCTGACAATGATATTATGGATACTTTTTTTCATCACAGTTGTGGCGGGCATACCGAAGATGCCTACGATGTCTGGGGTTTTAAACATGTAAAAGGGTTGGAGGGCATTTATGATTCCAACGATGCAAAGTGGAACTTTCCGCTCTCTCCTTTTTGGATGGAAGAATGGGTGCGCACACTCCCTGATGTATATTGCAAGGTGGATGGCAGAGGTGAGGTTTCTTTTCGGTGGATAAGATATTTGGACGGGGAAGGGCTGGCATATTTTGTAAACAGAATGTATCCACTGGGGAAAATACAAAAACTGGAACCTGTAAAACGCAGTAAAAATGGCTCAATTACGAAAGTTTTAATAGAAGGGGATAAAGGCTCAAAAATAGTAAATTTTGATCAGATAAGAAATGCCCTGGGGAAACTTAGGAGCAATGTAATAAAGTGGGAATATACTAAAGATGCTTCTGGCTATATAAAAGAAATATTTATTTATGGGGCGGGCTGGGGGCACAATGTAGGAATGTGTCAGCGCGGGGCGAGAGGCATGGCAGAAAAAGATAAAAAATATAAAGAAATACTTTATCATTACTATAAAGGAAGTTATATCATAAAAAAGTATCAGTAAAATATTAAGCATGGCTATGCGAGCACCAGTCCTTATTTTCATAGGGTTTCCCTGAAGCGTAAATCGTTAGCGTTAATTGCAAATGTGTACTTTTCAGGTTTAAACATATTCAAATTTGTTGTATAATTCATTTTTGAAAGGTTTGGGCTTTGTTATGTAGGCTGAAACTTATTTAGTGGAGGTTTTATGCATAAGTTTAAAGCATATCCTATAATGGTAAAACCGATATTTAAGAAGCGTCCTTGGGGAGGCAGAAACCTTTCTGCTTTGCTAAAAACACCAAAAGGAAAAATAGGAGAAGTGTGGTTTTTTTCTGACCAAAAGGATACTCGTTCGATTATTTCAAACGGAAAGTATAAAGGGAAAAAACTGGGTGCCTTGATAACCGAACATTCCAAAGAAATTCTTGGCACAAAACTTACAAAAAAATATGGCAAACACTTTCCACTTTTGATAAAATTTTTGGATTCCAATGAGGCCCTGTCTGTGCAGGTGCACCCCAATGATAAGTATGCTGAAAAACATGAGAACTGTTGGGGAAAAACAGAACTCTGGTATGTCGTAAAAGCAAAGCCAGGAGCTAAAATCTGGGCCGGTTTCAATAAAAATCTTGATCATAAAACTTTACGCGCTTGTGTTTTTGATGATGTGATAAAAGGAAACCTTCAGGAATATGCTTCGAAGGCGGGAGATGTTTTTTATATTCCCACAGGGACAGTACATGCGCTGGGAAAAGGAAATCTTGTTATGGAAATTCAACAAAACTCTGATATTACTTACAGGCTTTATGATTGGGGGCGGCTGGTAAACGGCAAACCACGAGAACTTAATGTGAAAAAGGCATTGGCTGTGGTAAACGCTTCCAAGACGAGTGTTAAAATAAATCAAAAGTTTTTGAAAGGCGGAGGGCTATTGCGTAGGCCGATTGCGGACTGCCCATATTTCAGAGCGGCGGAAATACTAGCGCTGGAAACAAAAAAATATATGTATGGCTTTGTTGGCCCCTCTCTAATTACCCTACTTGCGGGCGACTTGAAACTGAGCACAGAAGGAAACTCATATATTTTTAGTAAAGGCGAGACAGTTTTGATACCAGCGGTGTTAAAAAGTATGGTCCTTGAGTTTAGCAAAGGGAACCATATCATAGTCACAGAAATAAAATAAGCGAAAAGGGAAAAAATGAAAAGATTAAGCGTCCTTTTGGTTATTACAATATTATTCAGAGGAGCAATAATGGCAAATGACAATGTGTATAAAGAGGTATTATCTAATGGGATTACAGTGCTTATCAACGAATCTCACGAGGCGCCTGTGGTGGGGTGTAATTTTTGGGTAAAGACAGGCTCAGTATATGAAAAAGAAAATGAAAAAGGGCTGACCCATTTTATTGAACATCTTTTATTTAAAGGGACAAAAAAAAGAGCAGTCGGTCAGTTGGACAAAGAGGTAAAAGCGCTCGGCGGATATAATAATGCTTTCACCACATACGATGCGACAAACTTTGTCATTGTCCTACCGTCTGAATATGTAAAAAAAGCGCTTGAGATAGAGTATGATGCACTTACAGCATCGGTATTTGATGAAGTTGAACTGAACAAAGAACGGCAGGTGGTCTTGGAAGAATTGAAAAGAGGGCTGGATAATCCTGATAATTTTTTATGGCAGAAACTTATGGAATTGTCTTTTGAATCGCACTATAAGACGCCTATCATTGGCTATGAAGAAAATTTAAAAAAATTCACCCGCAGTGATATTGTCGGCTATTGGAAAAAACATTACAGCCCAGACAATCTTATTGTAGTGGTGAGTGGAGATGTAAAAAAAGATGAAGTAATGGGTTATGTGAAAGAAATTTTTGGGCGTATGGAGAGACCTAAAAATGTTGCAAAGGAAGTGTTGCCGTTGCTGGCACTCAAACAGAACACACGGTTTAAAAAATATACAGGCGAGATAGATGGCAGGTATTTAGCCGTGGCTTTTCGTATAGCGGATGCGAGTAATCCAGACACGGCAAAAATGGAGATTCTCAGCAGGATTTTAGGTGGGTCCGAGAGTTCTGTTTTTTATCAATCCATAAAAGAAGAAAAACAACTTGTGGATTCTATTGACTGCGGCATTTACTCAGGTAAATTTGGAGGCCTGTTCGTAGTGGTGGCGGAACCAAGACAGGGAAAGTTTAGCGAGACTCTAAAAGAAATCTTTGCGCGCATAAATGAACTTAAAAAGACAGGCGTTAAAAATTCGGATATAGATAAAGTAAAATCGGACTTAATCAGGGAACAATCAAAAGAAAATATGAAAGTCGAAAATATGGCTATCAATCTTGGGGATTTTGAAATGTTGGGCGATTATAAGAAGTATTTTGAATATTTCAGCAATATGAAAAAAGTCACGGATGACGATATCGCAGAAGTCCTGCGTAAGTATATCTCTCCAGAAAATGCCAATGTGGTGGTGTATTATCCTGCCACGGCGAAAAAAGAGCTTGAAAAATATAACAAAATTAAAGATATCAAGCCATTGCTTGCGGCGACACCAGAAAAAAAAGGGGCACAGGTAGGTAAAGTGGTAAAGAAGACATTGGTAAGTGGAGCGCTCTTGCTCAGCAAAAAACGAACAAGCACTCCAGTGGTGGCAATAAAGTTTATTTTTAAAGGTGGCGCGATAGCTGAAACGGATGCCAACAATGGAATTACAAACCTTATGTTGGATACTATGTTTAAAGGCACGCAAAAAATGACAGCGAAAGAATTTGCGGCAAAAATAGATTCGTTGGGAATAGTCCTGTCAAAAGATATCAACAAAGATAGTTTTGGATTTTCGGCAGAACTTACAAAAGATAATTTGGAAGATTTTTTTGAAGTGTTCTCCGATATGGTGTTAAA
>SESG01015122.1_pt1 | contig 11510 bp, 12 predicted proteins | sample 3171421 | NCBI WGS metagenome assembly SESG01 (sample SAMN10866946, study PRJNA518727) | freshwater metagenome | biome: subpolar coniferous forest; feature: holomictic lake; material: water; isolation source: holomictic Lake 227, 6 m and 8 m depth | place: Canada: near Kenora, Ontario | collected... | reverse complement strand
GCCCATGCAATAACTGCCAAGGATATGGATCGGTAATAACAAGCCCATGTGCTGAATGTGCGGGGGATGGACGGGTACGGGCAAAACGAAACATTTCTGTCAAAATTCCGGCCGGTGTTGAAAATGGAAACCGTATTCAAATGAGCGGCCAGGGAGAAGTTGGTCCAGGCGGCGGTCCTGCTGGCGATTTATATATCGAAATTCTTGAACGTCCGCACGACTTATTAGTACGCGACGGAAATACGCTTCATGCATCAATTTCTGTTCCTTTCACTTCGGCTGCCCTTGGAGGAGAGGTCGTAATTGAAACTCTGGATGGTGAGCAAAAAGTGAGCATTAAGCCTGGAACTCAAAGTGGTTCTACCGTTATTCTAAAAAATCTTGGAGTAACGCACTTGCGCGGTGGAGGTCGAGGAGATCTCGTAGTTCATGTGGATGTTATGACACCACATAAGCTGAAAAAAGAAGAAGAAGAGCTTTTGAAGAAATTAGCCTCCCTTCGCGGTGAAACACCGCAGACAGTGAGCGTTCACAAACGCGACGAGAAGGAACACGGCTTCTTTGCGCGCTTCAGAGATGCTTTTGGCCGCTAATGCTCTCGGTTTTCGCTGTTCCTGAATTAACTTCGTCGGATGTTCAGATTATTGATGGAGATGAAGCCCATCACGCGATGAAGGTGATGCGCCTAAATATTGGTGAAGAAATTATTGTGACTGATGGTCAGGGCAATTGGGCTCAAGGAGCTGTTAGTGGTTTGGATAAAAAGAGTTTTTCAATTGCGGTAATAAGCCGTGGGTTTGAAGAGCCACGTGCACCAGAATTGATTGTGATTCAAGCGCTGACAAAATCAGACCGTATGCGCGAAACAATCGAGCTTCTAACTGTTGCTGGGGCTGACAGAATAATTCCGTGGAAAGCCGAGCGTTCGATTGCTCAAGAAAAAGAGAGTTCTACTGAGAAATGGAACGCTGTTGCAATCGCCGCATCAAAGCAATCTCGCCGGGTTCGGTTTCCAGTTATCGAAAGTGCAATAACGACAAAGCAAGCTGCTCAAAGATTTGATGGAAAGATGATTGTTTTGCATGAGGCCGCATCTTATAAATTTTCTTCGCTTAAATTTGTGGATTCAACTCCAGTTGTAATTGTTGTTGGACCTGAAGGTGGAATTAGCGAAGAAGAGCTCTCACTTCTCTCTGGAACCCAGGTGCGTTTGGGCCAGGAAGTTTTGCGCTCGGCTCATGCGGGATTCGCGGCACTTGCAGCCGTTCAAACTTTGATTCAACGCTGGTAGGACTAAGATTTAGCCATGTGCATCTTCTGCAAAATCGTTGCCAAGGAAATACCAGGCGATATCGTCTTTGAGAGTATCGATGTGCTGGCTTTCAACGATCTCACGCCTCAAGCACCAACGCATGTACTTATAATTCCTAAATGGCATCACGAAAGCGCTGCTGAATTAGCCGCAATGGCCCCAACAACCCTTGCCGAACTCTTTACTGTGGCAGACCAAATTGCCAAAGAGCGCGAACTTGATGGATATCGACTCGCCTTTAATACAGGTGAAAGTGCGGGCCAAAGTGTTTTTCACGCTCATTTGCATCTCTTGGGCGGGCGTCCATTCGCTTGGCCTCCGGGTTAAAAGTAGTATTTAAGCCATATGGATCATCCTGCAGCGATTACCGTCCCAGTAGCCATTCCGATGGTTGCACTTGTTGGGCCTCAAGATGCTTATTTGCGCGAAATCGAATCGGCCTTCCCTTTAATCTCTGTCACCGTACGAGGTAACGAGATATTCGTTGGCGGTGACCTCGAGCAAAGTGAAAAATTTGTGAGCCTAGTTAGGGAGCTACTTGTCATTCTCCGTGCGGGACAAGCGCTAACGACAGATTCGGTTCGACAATCTTTAGCAATGGTTTCGCGTACGCCAGCAGATCATCCTGCCGAAGTTCTATCGCTAAATATATTGAGCAATCGCGGAAAAACGATTCGTCCTAAAACTGCAAATCAAAAGAAATATGTCGAGGCAATTGCCGAGAACACAATTACATTCGGGCTTGGACCTGCAGGTACGGGAAAGACTTATCTTGCAATGGCAAAGGCAATTCAGGCCTTGCAAGCAAAAGAAGTAAATAGAATAATTTTGACTCGTCCTGCTGTCGAAGCCGGCGAAAGGCTTGGTTTTCTTCCTGGAACTCTTCAAGAGAAGATTGACCCATATCTGCGCCCACTCTTTGATGCACTTCACGACATGATTGATCAAGATTCCATTCCACGTTTAATGGCTTCTGGAATTATTGAAATTGCTCCTCTGGCATATATGCGTGGTCGAACTCTTAACGATGCTTTCGTAATCCTCGATGAAGCACAAAATACTTCTGCCGAACAGATGAAGATGTTCTTAACTCGTCTGGGATTCGGTTCGAAGATGGTCATCACTGGCGATGTGACGCAAGTGGATTTACCTCACGGTACGCAGTCAGGGCTAAAAATTGTTCAAGAAATCTTGGAGGGTGTGGACGATATTTGTTTCCTCACACTTACAGCCGAGGATGTAGTTCGTAATCGATTGGTCGGCGATATCGTCACCGCCTACGGCAATTGGGATGAAAAAGGGGCTGGTAATAATGGCCATCGAACTCTTAAACGAATCTAAATCAATCTGTAATGAAGAGGCCATCACTTCTGTGGCCGCATTCGCCATGGAAAAAATGGGAATTCATCCAGAGTCCGATCTATCCATCACAATTGTTGATGAGGCGCGCATCGAAGAACTTCACGTGCAGTGGATGGATTTACCAGGACCAACAGATGTTCTATCTTTTCCAATGGATGAAATGGTTCCGTTTTCCGCAGCAGATGGGCCCGGAATTATTGGCGACATAGTTCTCTGCCCAGAATTTGCCCTAAAACAAGCAAAAGATGGGCTTGATGCGGAGCTTGCGCTACTTACTGTTCATGGCGTTCTGCACTGCCTTGGATACGATCATGCCGACAAGGAAGAAGAGAAGGTTATGTTTGCACTTCAAGATGAATGTCTTGCTGAATGGAGAGCATCCCTCGCATGACACCCTTTGGAATTTTTCTAATAATTGTCCTCCTTGTTTTCGCTGGCTTTCTTGCTGGAAGTGAATCTGCCCTTAACTCGATTTCACGTGTGTGGGTTGATGATCTAGAGGAGCGCAGACCAAAGTTGGCACAACGACTTAGCAAGATACTTGCGCAACCTTCGAAATACACAAATGTCATGCTCTTGGTTCGCAAGGCTTGTGAACTTACAGCAACGGTTCTTGTCGCCGAATCCATCATTACGCCAAATGGAAGCCACATAGCTCAAGTAACAATCACAATTGCGATTATGGTTGTTCTTTCTTATGTTGTCGTGGGAGTTGGACCAAGGACACTTGGAAAACAACACGCTATGAAGTGGGCACCTGCTGCCACAATCGTTGCTGATTTCTTAGCACAAACACTTGGACCGCTTACTAGATTGCTTATTGCAATTGGAAATGCCCTTACGCCGGGGCGTGGTTTTAAACAAGGACCGTTTACTTCGGAAGCTGAACTTCGTGATCTTGTTGATCAAGCTCGAGAAAGTGGTCTTGTAGAAGAGTCAGAGCGGGAAATGATTCACTCTGTTTTTGATCTAGGTGAAACATTGGTTCGTGAATTAATGGTTCCGCGCATAGATATGGTTTATATCGAAGGAAATAAAACTCTAAGACAAGGGCTTTCGTTAGCGCTTCGTTCGGGTTTCACTCGAATTCCTGTTATTGATGAGAATCTCGATAATGTCATTGGAATCGCCTATGTAAAGGATTTAGCACGACGGGTGCATGAAAATCGGGATGCAGAAAATACAGAACATGTCGTTGAAATAATTCGTAACGCGACATTTGTTCCCGAAACTAAGACCGCAGCAGAATTACTTAAGGAAATGCAGCGAGATCAGATACACATGGCTGTTGTTATCGATGAATATGGTGGCACGGCTGGGCTCATCACAATCGAAGATATTCTCGAGGAAATTGTTGGTGAAATCGCCGACGAATATGACAATGAAGATGCAGAAGCAGAATGGTTAGATTCCAATACGGTTCGCATTTCGGCGCGTCTTCATGTCGAAGATTTTGAAGAGCTTGCTGATACAAAAATCTCTGCCCTCGAGCGTGAAGATGTTGATTCTGTTGGAGGCCTGATTGCCAAGACCTTAGGGCGGGTACCTATTCCCGGTAGCTCGATTGTTGTGGCTGGTTGGAAATTTACTGCTGAGCGACCTGTTGGCCGACGTCACCGTATCGGAACAGTTTTGGCCGTTCGCATTACCGAAGAAGTTACTCAAGAACCCCACCTATAAAGAGCAGATAGACTGTCGACATGCGTATTGTTAGATTTTCAGCCAATGTGGATGCCGGTTTTGGCACTGATCCACATTATGGTGTCATCAATGACAACGACCAGATTTTGGTTTTAAAAGGTGACCCTATTTTTGGTGGAATTGTTCCGAGTGAAAGCAAGATTGCGCTCTCAGAAGTACGACTTCTGGCACCCGTCCTTCCACGCAGCAAAGTTGTTTGTATTGGGAAGAATTACGCAGATCACGCCGCTGAAATGAATTCTGCGGTTCCTGAAGAACCAATTATTTTTCTAAAACCAAATACTTCCGTAATTGGACCAAATGATTTGATTCAATGGCCTCGCATGAGTGAGCGAGTTGACCATGAAGTAGAACTTGCAATCGTGATTTCACGCATTTGTAAGGATGTTCCCCTCGAACGGGTAAATGATGTGATATTTGGATACACCATCGCTAATGACGTTACCGCTAGAGATTTGCAGACAAAGGATGGTCAGTGGACTAGAGCCAAGGGCTTCGATACGTTCTGCCCGCTTGGTCCGTGGATTGAGACAGATTTCCTACCAGGTACGCAAAAGATCGAGGCGATTGTAAATGGTGAAGTAAAGCAATCCTCGACCTTAGATCAAATGATCTTTGACGTTCCCCGAATTATAAATTTTGTTTCCTCTGTGATGACCTTGCTACCAGGAGATGTCATCATCACAGGAACCCCCTCCGGAATAGGTCCAATGCCAGAAGGTGCTGAAGTTTCCGTTTCAATTGACGGACTTGGCACATTAACGAATAAGGTCAGCAATCGTGCCAAATAGTGCAAATACCACTCTAGATACCCGCCCAGTTCGCGTTCGATTCGCACCATCACCAACAGGTGACTTGCATGTCGGAAATATTCGAACCGCTCTATTTGATTGGGCATATGCGCGCCATACTGGCGGAACTTTCATATTCCGTATTGAAGATACTGATAAAGATCGCGTGACCGATGAATACATTCAAGCAGCAATCGATACTCTCAAATGGCTAGGCCTCAATTGGGATGAGGGTCCAGAAGTTGGGGGAGCGAATGGCCCTTACTTGCAATCACAGCGCCTTGATATTTATGCCAAGTGGGCGCAAAAGTTCTTAGCTGATGGATTCGCCTATCACTGTTACTGCAGTTCTGATGAGTTAGAAGCTGTACGTGAAGCACAACGTAAATCAAATGTCGCGCCTGGTTACAACGGGCATTGCAGAAATCTTACGCAGGAACAAATCGATGCATTTGTTGCGCAAGGTCGCAAGCCAGTTGTTCGCATGAGAATGCCAGATGGGTCGACTACCTTTACTGATTTAATTCGTGGCGAAGTCACCTTCGACCACAATTTTGTTCCCGATTTTGTTTTGGTTCGCGCGGATGGTTCGCCTCTTTATACCTTGGCTGTTGCGGTCGATGATGTCATGATGAAAGTGACACATGTTTTACGCGGCGAGGACTTACTTTCTTCAACACCACGCCAAATTCGCGTCTATCAAGCTATGGGAATTTCTGAATCCGAATACCCGCTTTTTGCTCACCTTCCATTTGTTATGGGACAAGACAACGCCAAACTTTCGAAACGAAATGGCGAAGTATCAATTGCTTGGTACCGTGAACGTGGATTCTTGCCTGAAGCAATATGTAACTATTTGGCGCTTTTAGGATGGTCGCCTGGAGAAGATCGTGAAGATGTCTCTATGAAAGAGTTGACCGAGCTATTCACTGTTGAACGAGTCCACTCAAGTCCAGCCCGTTTTGACATGAAAAAGCTTGAGGCAATTAACGGAGATAAGATTCGCGCACTTTCAGAAGAAGAATTCTTAACTCGCTCACTTCCATTTCTGAAGGATGCTGGTGTCGTTAGTGGAAGTTCTGATGAGTTGGAACTCTTGAGAAAAGCGCTGCCTATCATTCAGGAGCGGGTCGCAACGCTCGCTGAAGTGCCTGCTATGTTGAAGTTTCTATTTGTTGAAAAGTTCGCTGTCGATGCAGAGTCTCTCCCAAAGATAAGTGATCCAGAATCCAAGAAGTTGCTTCAAGTTGCATTTGACCGTCTCCAATCAGTTGATGAATGGAACCATGATGGAATTGAAGCGGCTCTTCGATCTGCTCTTATCGAAGAAATGGGCTTAAAGCCAAGAATCGCATTTAGCGCAGTTCGAATTGCTGTGACCGGAAGCCATATTTCCCCGCCTCTCTTTGAATCTATGGAGTTGCTTGGGCGAGAAAGTTCACTTTCACGCATAAAAAGTTCGATTTAGCTGGGAAGGCCTTCACAAGGTATTCTTTGCCAGCCGAAATTGTTCTAATGGGGTATGGGGTAATTGGCAGCCCTGCTGATTCTGGTTCAGCCTGTCTAGGTTCGAGTCCTGGTACCCCAGCGATGTTCACGTGCAAGCGTGGGCAGTTTTAAAAATGTACTAGGGCCCCGTCGTCTAGCGGCCTAGGACTCTGGCTTCTCAAGTCAGCTACGAGGGTTCGAATCCCTTCGGGGCTACCAGAAATGGTATGAAAGAGCTGCGCACTTACAAAAGTGCGTAGCTTTTTTTATTTGGATTGAGCTAAATACTCGGTTAACCGAGCAGCAGTGGCAACAACTTGGGCTGCATGCAAACGTCCTGGTTGGCGTCCAAGTCTTTCAATCGGGCCGCTTATGCCAACAGCAGCAATAATTTTATTGTTAGGACCGCGCACTGGTGCTGAAACTGAGGCAACCCCAGCTTCGCGCTCACCAATAGACTGTGCCCATCCACGTCGACGAACTGCCGACAAAGATGCGGCATTAAATTTTGCGTTCACAAGCCCACGATGCAATTTATCGGGCTCTTCCCAAGCCAAGAGGATTTGCGCCCCCGAACCTGCAAGCATTGAAAGTACTGTTCCAACAGGAACAGAGTCGCGCAACCCGCTCATACGCTCGGCAGTTGCTACGCAAATACGCGCATCACCCTGGCGGCGATAGAGCTGGGCGCTCTCGCCCGTTGCATCTCGAAGTGCCGAAAGAGCAGGAGTCGCAACGGCTAGGAGACGGTCTTCACCAGCGGCAGCAGCTAGTTCAGAGGATCGGGCACCAAGGACAAAACGCCCCATGAGGTCGCGAGAAACAAGTCTGTGAAATTCAAGAGCCACTGCAAGGCGGTGAGCTGTAGGACGGGCAATGCCGGTTGCTGCTACGAGCTCAGAGAGAGAGTGCGGTCCACTTTCAAGGGTCGCAAGGATCTTGACGGCTTTATCTAAAACGCCGACTCCGCTATTCTTCTTGTCCACAATCTAATATTGCCATCTCAATCAGTGAGAAGCAAGTTTCTGACTGAAATAGTTGGGTAAGACGAAAGGCCGGTAAATGGGAAAGACGCTCTCGGAGAAGATTTGGGCAGATCATGTTGTGAGAAGTGCGGCTGGAGAGCCAGATCTTCTATACATCGACCTCCATCTTATTCATGAAGTAACAAGTCCTCAGGCGTTTGATGGACTTCGTCTTGCTGGCCGCAAAGTGCGCCGCCCTGATCTCACGATTGCAACAGAAGATCACAACACGCCAACACTTAACATTGATAAACCGATTGCAGATCCTGTTTCAAAATTGCAGATTGACACACTTCGTAATAACGCAAAAGAATTTGGTATTCGAATTCATTCACTTGGCGATATCGATCAAGGGATTGTGCATGTTGTTGGTCCGCAACTAGGAATCACACAACCGGGCATGACAATTGTTTGCGGAGATTCGCACACATCTACACATGGCGCATTTGGAGCACTTGCTTTTGGAATTGGCACTTCACAAGTGGAGCATGTTCTTGCAACTCAGACACTTCCACAATCAAAGCCAAAGACTATGGCAATAAATGTCGAGGGAACCCTGAAGCCAGGAACTACCTCTAAGGACATAATTCTTGCGATCATCGCTCAAATTGGTACTGGCGGGGGACAGGGTTATGTAATTGAATATCGCGGAAGTGCTATTCGCGCACTGTCGATGGAAGGTCGCATGACAGTTTGCAACATGTCCATCGAGGCAGGGGCCCGAGCCGGACTTATTGCACCTGATGAGAAGACTTTTGAATACCTCAAGAGCAAGCCTCACGCACCACAAGGGGCTGATTGGGATGCTGCAGTCGAGTATTGGAAGACTTTGCATTCAGATTCTGATGCCGCCTTTGATCACGAAATTACGCTTAAAGCAGAGGATATTTCGCCATTCATTACATGGGGAACAAATCCTGGGCAAGGCGCCCCACTTGATGGCAGCGTTCCTAACCCTGCTGATATTGCAGATGTCGAAGACCGCGGAGCAGCAGAACGAGCTCTGGAATATATGGGACTAACTGCCGGCACGCCATTTAAAGAGATCAAGATTGATACTGTCTTTCTTGGTTCATGCACAAATGGCCGCATCGAAGATCTTCGATCAGCCGCGCAAATTCTTAAAGGTCAAAAGATCGCATCGAATACTCGCATGCTTGTTGTGCCTGGTTCTGCTCGTGTTCGATTGGCCGCAGAAGCCGAGGGGCTCGACAAAGTATTTCTTGATTTTGGTGCCGAATGGCGACAAGCAGGATGTTCAATGTGCCTAGGCATGAACCCCGACCAATTAGCAGTTGGAGAGCGTTCAGCTTCGACGAGCAACAGAAACTTTGAAGGTCGCCAAGGTAAAGGCGGTCGTACTCACTTAGTAAGTCCACTTGTTGCAGCGGCGACTGCGATTCGCGGAACTCTTTCATCACCGGCAGATTTGTAAGGGAAGGAAACAAAATGGATAAATTCGTTACTCATACAGGGACTGTTCTTCCACTTCGTCGAACAAATGTCGATACCGACCAGATAATTCCTGCCGTTTATTTGAAGCGTGTAACAAAGAGTGGCTTTGAAGACGGTCTCTTTTCTGCATGGCGCAATGATCCAGAGTTTGTAATGAACAAGCCTGAGCACCAAGGTGCAACAATCTTGGTAGCTGGTGCTGATTTTGGAACCGGATCCTCCCGCGAACATGCTGTTTGGGCACTTCAAAATTATGGCTTTAAAGCAGTTCTTTCAAGTCGCTTCGCAGATATTTTCAGAGGAAATTCGCAAAAGGCTGGATTGCTCACGGTTTTAATTCCTCAAGAAAAAATTGAGGCAATTTGGAACGCAGTAGAAGCCGACCCTTCCTTAGAAGTGACTGTTGATCTTGAAGCAAAGAACGTGCGCTACGGCTCAGAAGTTATTCCTTTCGAGATTGATGATTACACGCGTTGGCGCCTCATGGAAGGTCTCGATGACATCGGGTTGACTCTCAACAACATCGCTGATGTTGATGCTTTTGAGGCTAAAAGGCCTTCTTTTAAGCCCCAAACAATCCCTGCTCGCTAATTGAGCGTAACTCTCAATCACTAATCGAGAGTTTTTTACGCGTAAAAAGTGCGTTTTTCTCATCACAATGAGAAGGGCGCACTTTTATTTTTTGCGACACACCGCGCTGCATGCGTAAAAACCCTTTATTTATGCGTAGATTTTCATTCATGTTAAGCGACTGCTTAACAAATACGCGTATTTAAGGGGAAAATTAATGAACAAAGCCCAGTTCATCGCCTACTTGGCACCGCACTTCGGTGATTCAAAGAAGGAAGCAGCTCGCGCTGTAGATATCGTTTTCGACAGCATCGTCCGCAATATTTCAAAGGGCGAAGATGTGATGATCAACGATTTCGGTAAGTTCAAGAAGGTTGATCGTGCTGCTCGCAAGGGTCGCAATCCATTTACTGGAGAAACAATTCAGATCAAGGCAAGCAAGAAGGTTCGTTTCCTTCCTGCAAAGGCTCTTAAGGAAGTTATCTCAGGTGCACGCAAGCTTGAGGCAGCTCCAAAGCCACCTGTAAAGGTTGTTGCAAAGCCAGTAGCCAAGGTTGCAGCTAAGAAGGTTGCAGCTAAGAAGCCTGCTGCCAAGAAGGTTGTAGCTAAGAAGCCAGCAGCTAAAAAAGCAGCTCCTAAGAAGGCAGCTAAGAAGGTTGTGGCTAAGAAGCCAGCAGCTAAAAAAGCAGCTCCTAAGAAAGTTGCAAAGAAGAAGTAGTAATACTTTTTTAAAAGGAGGGGACCAGAAATGGTTCCCTCTTTTTATTTTCTCATTAGGCTAACAACATGAATCAGATGGAGATGAGCTACCAACCCCCGGCTGGCAGACCCCTCGGCACAAATGGATACTTTAAATTTGGCGCCGGCGTATTGATCCCTATCTTGTCGGCAATAACAAAGCGAGATTGGCGCGGAATGGAAAATATTCCACAAAGCGGTCCTGTTATCGTTGTAAGCAACCATATCTCTTACGCAGACCCTCTCGTCTTCTCACAGTTTCTCTATCAAAACGGACGAGCCCCAAGATTTCTTGGAAAGGCTTCTGTTTTCAGGATTCCGATTATTGGAAAAATAATCGCCGGCTCTGGTCAAATACCAGTAGAACGTGAGAGCGAAAATGCAAGGTTTGCCTTGCAGCATGCGATTGCATTTCTAAGGGCGGGTCATTGTCTGGGTGTTTATCCTGAAGGCACATTGACTCGAGATGAAAATTTCTGGCCTATGCGCGCCAAGACAGGTATTGCTCGTTTAGCAATAATTACGCAGGTCCCAGTAATTCCATGTGCTCAATACGGTGCCCAAGAAGTTCTTCCTCGCTACGGGAAACTCCCTCGTTTTTGGCGCCGGACGAAAGTATCGGTCTGGGCTGGCAAGCCTTTGGAATTTTCTCGCTGGAAGGGGAAGGAAGAGGATCCGCAGGCGCTGAAAGAGGCCACAGAGTACGTAATGAGCGCATTAACTCGTCTCTTGGAGCAAATTAGGGGAGAATCGGCACCCGCAGAAATATTTGACCCCCACAATTCAGAACTACCACGAACTGGTAATTACAAGAAAGCGAAGCGAGATAAGTAATGAGTCGAGTTAGCGTTTTAGGTTCCGGAGCATGGGGAACCACTCTCTCTCAAGTTCTTGCAGATGCTGGTCAAGAAGTTTTGGTCTGGGGTCGAAATGCAAACGTGGTCAAGGAAATTAATGACGACCATACGAATCATGCATTCTTGCCTGGGGCCCAACTCCCTTCATCAATAAAGGCAACGACTGATGTTATGGAAGCGTTCGAATTTGGCGAAGCACTCGTATTGGCAA
>SESG01029385.1_pt1 | contig 11515 bp, 12 predicted proteins | sample 3171421 | NCBI WGS metagenome assembly SESG01 (sample SAMN10866946, study PRJNA518727) | freshwater metagenome | biome: subpolar coniferous forest; feature: holomictic lake; material: water; isolation source: holomictic Lake 227, 6 m and 8 m depth | place: Canada: near Kenora, Ontario | collected... | reverse complement strand
ACGGGTAATGGTAAGTTCACCGCGATGACCGTCAATACCAAGGTTCATACAAAGCTTAGCAATATCGGTAAGCACAGCGTCATCCATGGTAACGGTTGGCAGCAGCTCTTTGGCGGTCTGAATTTTTTTCTGAAGCTTCTGCTGTTCGCGATTGTACTTTTTCATAAATGCATCCGGATCATCATCAAACTCACGGCGGCGTTTGACGATATCAACCCGTTTTGCAATATCAAGAATCGTAATAATACGGGCATGCAGACCAAAACGGTCGAGAAGCTGGGGACGAAGCTCGCCCTCCTCGGGATTGCCTGAACCGACAAGCACAAAACGTGCAGGATGGCGAATACTGATACCTTCACGCTCAACAACGTTTTGACCGCTGGCAGCAACATCAAGCAGAACATCGACAAGATGATCGTCAAGCAGGTTGACCTCATCAATATAGAGAAAGCCCCGGTTCGCCTGGGCAAGAAGGCCGGGCTCAAACGCCTTTACACCGCTGGTAAGCGCCTGTTCGATATCAATGGTACCGCAAACACGGTCTTCAGTAGCACCAAGAGGCAGGTCAACAACGGGAACTGGAATTTTTTCGATTTTGAGGGATGCCGGATCAATAGCCTTATGACCCTTTTTAGCCTCCTCACCTTCAATAAATTGATCGACAGTGCGATTGTAGGTATCACCCTCAACCCTTTCAATAAAAGGAAGCACTTCAGCAAGCGCCCTGACGGTGGTACTTTTTCCGGTACCCCTGTGGCCCATGACCAGTACACCTCCGATTCTCGGATCAATGATATTAAGGATCAAACTGAGCTTCATTTCCTCCTGACCGACAATTGCAGTAAACGGAAAGGCCTGACCGGACTTCTTCTTGGCAGCAGGCTTTACTGCTTTTTTGGGTTCCGGAGTTGCCGTGACCGTTGAACTCGCCTTTGCCTTTACTACAGCAGGTTTTTTTGCAGCAGTTTTTTTTGCAACCGTTTCAGTCTGAGTCATAATTGATCGTTTAGTTGATACCTGTCTCCCCGTGAACGATGAAATCATTCACCAAAAAAAGGCTTACTGTTTTTATGATTTAAATAAAAGAGATTGAATTTATGCTTTTAGAAAGACAATAGAAAATGGTTTTCAAAAACCTTACGACTGCAGAGCATTTTCTGCTGCCTCTTTGATCGTTTCAGACAGAGTTGGATGCGCATGCACGGTACCGGCAAGCAGTTCAGCCGTTACCTCAAGCCGGCGTGCCAGCGTGAGCTCACCAATCAGCTCAACCGCTCCATGCCCCACCGCATGCGCTCCAAGCAAGCGACCATCCCCGGCATTAAAGACCAGCTTCACCAGCCCCTCCAGATTACCGTAAGCATTTGCCTTGCCTGACGCAGCAAACATGGAGCGTCCGACCGTGACCTTATAGCCCTGCTCAATCGCCTGCTGCTCACTCAGTCCAACGCTTGCAACAGAAGGTTCGGCATATACACACCGTGGGATCATGCTCTCATCAAGCTGATGGGGCACCTTACCTGCCAGAGTATCAACCGCAATGGCCGCCTCAGCCGAAGCCTTGTGGGCAAGCAGCATACCTCCACGCACATCCCCGACAGCAAAAATATGGTTGACTGACGTCCTGCAAGCCTTGTCCGTCAAAACAAAGCCCCCAGAGGTTTCCACGCCGGCATGTTCCAGACCCAGTTCATCACCATTTCCGCTCACTCCGACAGCAACAAGCAGGTAATCCGCACTAACCGTCTGCGGCTCTTCTGTACCAACCGAAAGAAATCCGCTCACCCGGTCCCCCGATACCGTAACGCCCGCAAGTTTTGCCTGGGTTACAACCGTGATACCTGCCTTCTGAAACGAGCGCTTCAAAGCTTCAGAAATCTCCTCATCTTCAAGCGGAAGCAACCGAGGCATCATTTCAACAAGCGTCACCGCTGTCCCCGCCATGGCATAAAACCAGGCCATTTCAACACCGATAGCACCGCCTCCCAGCACAATCATGGAGGAAGGAACACTCTTCATGGCAAGCGCTTCGCGGCTGGTGACAATACACTTCCCATCAGGCTCAAGGCCCGGAAGCTTGCGTGAACGGGCCCCGGAAGCAATAATGATACGGTTGGCGTGCAGAGTTTCAACACGCTTACCTTCACGATAAATATCAAGGGTATGCGCTCCAGTGAAAATCGCCTCCCCCTGAATCACCTCAACCTCGGCCCGTCGCAACATGAAGCCGATCCCTTTTGATAGTTTCAGCACCACATTCCGGCTGCGCTTGACCGCTTCGGCTAGATCGATAGTAGAGGCCTGAACGTTGAGACCGTAGGAGCCCGCTTTTTTAAAAAGATCGAACACTTCGGCGCTCCGTAAAAGGGCTTTTGTTGGAATACAGCCCCAGTTCACGCACACGCCACCCAACGCACCTTTTTCAATGAGAGTCACTTTGATTCCAGCTTTTGCCGCACGAAGTGCCGCCTCATAGCCTCCCGGACCAGAACCGATAATGGCAAGATCAACGACACGGCTTGACCCCTCAGGCAACTGTTGCATGGAATGCATAGAAGATATGGTATGGTTTTGTTATACTGACCGGGAAGTAGACCGCCGGAAGTATTCATGTACTGTAAAATGCAAAATCAACCACAAATAAACGAATCGGAGCAGGCGGATATCACACCTCTTGCACCAAAAAAACTCACCCTGCAGGTGAGCAAGATGCAAATACCTATGCGTATAGACCAGTACCTGACACAGCAGGTAGAAAATGCAACGCGCAATAAAGTCCAGGAAGCTATTGAGGAAGGGCGGGTTCTGGTCAATGAAAAAACAGTCAAATCAAACTATCGCATCAAATCGTGCGATCTTATCGAGATGACATTTCTGCGGCCACCAGCACCAGAACTTGCAGCAGAAGATATTCCCATTGAGATTATTTATGAAGACCAGGACCTGATGGTCATCAACAAAAAACCCGGAATGGTGGTCCATCCGGCCTTCGGCAACTGGACCGGAACGCTGGCAAATGCAATTCTGCACCACATCGGCAAGGCCGCTGAAGAACTCGACAAAGCTGAACTCCGTCCAGGCATTGTACATCGGCTCGACAAAAACACCTCCGGGCTCATCATCGTCGCAAAAAATCCAGTTGCACTCCACCGTCTTGCGCGGCAGTTCGCCGAAAGAAAAGTAATCAAAATCTATAAGGCCATCGTGTGGGGGGTTCCTGAGCCACCATCTGGCACCATAACAACCAATATAGGACGATCAAAAAGAGACCGCAAGGTAATGGCGAACTTCCCTTTTGAGGGGGCGCTTGGCAAAACTGCGGTTACAGACTATACCGTAACGGAAAACCTTCACTGGTTTTCTCTGCTCTCGCTCACGCTGCATACCGGGCGAACCCACCAGATAAGAGCACACATGCAACACCTCGGCCACCAGATTCTTGGTGACGAAACCTATGGAGGGGCCTCCTTACGCACACTCCCTTTCAGCAAAAGCGAAAGCTTCGTCAAAAACCTTATGGCTTTGCTCCCACGCCAGGCATTGCACGCTGAAACCCTCTCGTTTCATCAGCCCTTGACCCGTGAACCGCTCTCCTTCACAGCTCCGTTACCTGAAGATATGCAGCTTGCACTCAATAAAATCAGAGCCTCAGTTATCGATGAAGCCATTCTGTGAGTGCGTTGGAAAATGATTTTCTATAACAGATCACCCAAAGGGCCGAGATTCAGGTTCAGGTCTTTATCAGTAAAATTGAATATTTTTTTCAGCTCATCCATCTTGTTTTCAAGCTTCATCAGGGTCTCTCCGAGGTTTTCAATTTGTTCATCAGTCAATGAGTCACCGTCAATTCTGCGCATTGCCTGTTTTTCAATCAACTTCCGGATCAACTCTATAAGGGTCAAAACAAGTTTGGCAAGTCCGGACTCCACATTTTCAGGTGTCGCATTAATTCGCCCTTGAGTACCCGGTTTTAATTTTTCGAGCTCTTCAACGATCTCATTGGCAGAACCTGCATAAAACAATATTTTATCTTCTTCCATTTCTATTCAAGCTTTATTTGAGCAAAATTATATGGTGCCCATGGGCCCGTCAACATGACATTATGTTCCGGATAGATGGATTGCAAATGAGCAACAAAAGCAAGCAGTTCACCTTTTGCTGACCGGTCAACCAAAAGAACGGCATCAACAATAAATGCCGGCGTTACCTTTTTATTAAACTCTACAAACTCCGTTATCTTCTTAAGATCATGAATAAGCATGGATTGAATATGCTCAATATACTTGATACGATTTTCTTCGATGATATGTTGCCGGTATTTGTTCAATAAATATCTTTTGTTTTCAGTATTTCCCTGCAGGGCGCCTGGAAGCGATTGCGTGACAGCAACACTCTCTTCATTGGCCTGAGCATCCTGTTGCTGACGCGAAAACATAAGCCGCAAGGAATACTCCTCCTTATTCATCACCTTTTTCAGGACCTTAACAAAAGATTCTGAATTTTTTTCTAACAGAGTTTTTACATCCCCAGATGAAGCTGCAACAGAGCCGTATCTCATGGGAAGAATTGAATATTGTTGCGCTATTGCATCAATAATGGCGGCATACCGTAACACCTCTTCCTGGCATATTGCTGATGTCACACCTGTTTGGACTGAAATTATGGCAGTCAACTCATTGGTCGACAGTAATTCAAACTGAATTCCACTCTTTACGGAAAGCAGTTCAAGAATATGAGCTATCGTCTGATTGGCTGGAGCGGCTTCAAGAATGGCGTAAATAATTATGGGCATAACGGACAAGGATAAAATAGTAATACCATAGCTAGTCTACTGCTTTCATTTTTTCCATTGTCTCGACTGAACTCAGCAATACCCTTAAACCAAGATAGATCAGATCAATATCAGCTACTGAAATAACAATATCACCGGTGATGACAACCCCTTTTGTTAAAACACGATCCAGAACATCAAGAATGGTGATTTCTTTATTTCTGTCATAGAGGTCTTCTTGCATATCAATGTGATAATTTTAAAAACGTGTATGGAGGCCATGGCCCAGCAACATCGAAAATCATGCCAACAGATATATATTCATGCTGCAACTTATCAGAACAGGTGATAAAATGCTCGACATTTTGTTTGGCTATAAAAAATGAAACATTGAGAATCATGTCTTCATCTTTTTCCGATAACTCATTGGAAAGAATGACATTGAATTGGTATTCTTCACAGAATTCATTCAAAGCAGTAAAGACTCGCTTTGAAAGAGTGTTATAAATACCATTAATTTCCGTTTCAATAATTTCCTTTTTTTTCTTCCCAAGTATATATGCTTTCCCCGGAGAACTATTCTTGATCTGCTGGTCGATATCGGAAATATTCTGACTGAAATCGCCAATATTTTCAATGATCATTTTTCTGTCACAAAACACCTTGACAGACCACTCTTCCTTATTTTCAAGATGCCTGAAACTTTCCCTGAAATCGTTCGCGTATTTGCTTACAAACTGCCTCAGACTTTCCTCGGATTTATAGATAGTACCAAAATTAAACGGAATCACCGTTTCCATCTGCATGAAAACCGATATTGTCCCCAGATGTTCCCTTACATTTGTATCCAGCCAAGCAACATCAGAAATATTTTTTTTAATATTTTCTTCAGAATACTCATCTTCAGAAACATACTTTACAGCAGCATAAAGCCCATTAATCTTAATGAAGAATATTTCCTTCTGAATTTCCGTATCACTTAATGACGGAACTTTTCGAGTAAGACAATAGATATAAAGAAGCTCTCCATGATCAACATTCATAGCGACACTATCAATCAATTGTTTTCATTTTCACTATCATCATATGTTGAAAGTCTTGTAAAGGACAACACTTCCAATTCCGCATCAACAACAACTGCGTAAAATAGTCTGATCTTTTTAGGCGGAAGATTCATTGATTTCAAGAATGAGTCATCCTCATAAACCTCTGCTACCGTCTTCCATGTCTCACCAACTTTTTCTATCCGTATGACGGTAACTTCCGTCGTCTTTATATTTTCTTTAAGGAATTTAATGACCGCGTTTCTCACACTGATTATTTTGCTCATAATATGCCCCAAAATGTTAAGTTACAAAAAAAGAGCGACTTATAAATTTTTTATTTCAATAAACATGACACCGCTTTATTGATTTTGCTTGTCCATTCTTATTCTTTCAAGCTTATTCAGGAGTTCATCCTCTTGCCGGTCATATTCCTCTTCATCAATTTCATCCAGTTCAAATCTAAGCTGCAGAGCCATGAGCTGTTCTTTAACATAGCCCTCATCTGATGTCTCTTTTTCAACAACATCATTGATTTTTTTTGCAACAAATATGAGGCCATTTATTGGAGCAAATAAGATATCATCTAAAATAAAAATTTTATCCCCCTTTTGTATTGATCGAAAGGTTAACAAAATTATATGGCGGCAAAGTTCCGACATATTTAAAGGTCATAATATCCCCGTATTTTTTGTCAAGTTCATTGACTGCCTCATCAAACTCCGGCTCCTTAACTTCCTGAATAAGAAACGCCGCATTAAGAATCATCAGATTCCCATAGTTATCAGTTATCTTGACATCATCAGCAATAGGACTTAATATATCAAGAATCAGTTTTTTGTAGCCTTCAATTTCTTTTTTCAGAGCCTCGGCCACCATCTCGCCAATCTTTACCCGCTGATAGTGGATTTTATCAGCCGGCTGGTTCATCAGCTTATCCCGAAGTGACCGTATACTGTCGTATTTCTGAATAATATTTTCATAGATTTTTGTCTCATCCGCCATAACTTTGAGTCCCAACTCTTTCTTGCCTTTCATTTTATCAAGCAATTCGTCGAATCTTCGATAATCTGCAGTAAGGATACGAATTATGGCTTCATCATTATCATGTGGCGATATGGTAGAAAATCTGACCGGAAGAACATTAAACCGGATCATCACCTCTTCAAGCACTTTTTGATGAGCAATCATATTGGCCCGTCTTGCCTGATATTGAATATCTGGTGATGCACTTACCACTGCACAAATATCTTTATAGGATACACCATAAACATGATCATTGCGACTGCCGATTCCAATGGGACCAAAATCAATCTTTTCGGAATTCCTGATGATTCCGTAGATATATCTGCCTTCTTTTACATCATCGATGTCCATATCATTAATAGTCTACTGTGAATTTAAAGCTCCCATTTTTCAGGAAGGATTCTCAAATCTATAAAATTAAATATTGGCAAAGGCCCAGTATAATAAAAATCACTTCTCTCTTTAAACCGTTCTCCAAGATCAGTCATAAGATTATCAAACTCAACCTCACGACCCTTGTTGAACAAAAAAGCTGTATTCATGAACATGGCTTCGCCTGTTGTCTTGTTATGCTTATAGGCGACGACCGTTTTTCGGAAAGAAGTTACAATTTCCTCGGCTTCAAATTCTTTCTTTTTTTGCAATGCATCTTCTATCAAATGACCAGCCTCAACAATAAGTAGTTTTCTTTTTTCTTCATCGGCCAATATCTCAATTTTGCTTCTCAGCTTTTTCAAACCGGGATTTTCTTTATCAATCTCTTTATAAATAACACCCATGTTTCGCCATGATACCTTAAGATTATATTCAACCTTGTTTTCAAATCGCACAAGAAGTTCGGATAACTCGCTGTATCGCCGGTCAAGAAGATTTCTGATTTCATCAGGTGTTGCCGCTACAGTGCCGAACCTGACAGGGATAACACTGTCAAATTGACTCATCACCGCTTCAATTACTTTTTGATGGGCAAGAATGTTTTCAGGATTTAACACAAAATGATTCAAGGGATGATCACTGACCACCATGCTTAACCCCTGAAACCCTATGGTACTTACCAGATCACCTCTTCCGCCGATTCCAATAGGCCCGAAATTGCACTCATAACTCGTCGCAATTATACAATAGACATATTTGCCATCTTTTTGCATATTATTTCTTTATTTTGACCAGATATAAGGGTTCATGAGAGATATTCTCAGGAGACTTTTTAATAATGCTTGAATAGTCAAGCATTATTTTATAAGCATTGTTGATTTTAATAAATCCTTCATTATTGTCTCCGGCAATTTCATTGTTCTTGTCGGGATGAGTCAATCCTGCTTTAAGGCGATACGCTCTCTTGAGATCTGCATCTGACTTATAGGCATCAATACCAAGCACCGCTTTCGCTTTTTCTACTTCATCCTTGTTAAGTGTTTTGCATTCTATAGTATAAAAGCTATAGCACGGTAGTGGGCCAACAATCTTGAAGTTGAGCTGATCTGCATATTTTGCATCCAGTTGGTCGATCATCACCATAAAAGAATCCCTGTTTTCCTTTTTTACAAGAAACGCAGAATTTACCGGCATTTCGTCATTCATCGTCTCATGCTTTTTAACATCAAGACAATAAGGCATTAATGAGTGGACAACATCAAGATGGACTCTGTTGTTTTTTTCATCAATTTTTTGCTTTATCAACTTGCCGATAGAAATGCTGTCAGCCTGATCATAAACATTTTTCTTTGCAATTTCTTCCTTCATGAGCCTGACTGTTGACGTCTCAGATATGGTTTTAATAAGATCAGGAAAGTTGTTCCAGACCGCCACCAAATCAAATTCCTCAACATTGCTGACAACCTCAAAAGTCTTCTTTAAAATATCAAATCCATTTTTTAATATTTTAATAACATCATTGCCTGAACTGACTATGGTACCAAGCTGCATTGGAATTATTGCCGAGCATCCGCCGCTCATAATTCTTTCAATTTTTTGCTGATGATCAACAAGAAGATGCGCAAGAGCCTCCCTGTCCAGATATTCAAGTTTTTCATCCCTTGTATCCGATACAACGGCTGAAACATCCCCGTATTCTATTGCATAGATGCCTGATTCCAGCAAGAGACTTCTGATGGTCTCAAAACAATGGCTGGGAACAAATCCGTATATATAAATACCTTGCCTATTCATTACTTGCTAATTTAGTATATTTTCATTTTGATTGATCACGAGCTGTATTGCCTCTTCAAAGTGTTTTTCCAAAACAAGAATCTCTGCAGTATCTGAGGCCTCATTTTTGTCAATTACTTCACGAATGGCACACATTTTTGACTTTTGACAGATAAACTGTAAATCAGCCCCAGTCATGTGTTCTGTTTTTCCGGCTAAAACCGTCAGGTTCACACCCTCTCCAAGAGGCATATCTTTGGTATGGATTTTAAATATTTTTTCTCTGGTCATTAATTCCGGCAATGGCACTTCAAACATAAGATCAAATCTGCCGGAACGCAATAATGCCGGATCAATGATATCAATCCGGTTAGTTGCAGCAAGCACGGTGACTCCTTTCAACTCTTCAATACCATCCATTTCAGTGAGAAACTGACTGATAACCCTTTCAATAACACCGGATTCTGTGCCATCATTTCTTCTGCGCGGCGTCAGACTGTCAATTTCATCAAGAAAGAGGATGGTCGGCGCAGACTGTTTGGCAAGCCGGAAAAGTTCACGTACCCCTTTTTCCGATTCACCAATAAAACGGCTGAGTAGCTGGGGACCCTTGACTGAAATAAAGTTAACGCCACTCTCACTGGCGAGCGCCTTGGCAAGGTAGGTCTTACCGGTACCGGGCTTTCCGTACAATATGATTCCCTTAGGAGGCCTGGTACCTGTTTTTTTAAAGAGTTCCGCATATTTTACAGGCCACTCCACACTCTCTTTTAACGCCTGCTTGATCTCTTCAAGCCCCCCCACATCTTCCCACTTGACATCCGGCACCTCTACAAATACTTCACGGATCGCCGATGGTTCAACCTCCTTCATTGCTTCATAAAAGTTATCCATCGTAACTTCCAATTGCATCAAAAGCTCATAGGGGATCTCTGACAATTCAAAGTTAATCTGCGGAAGAATTTTTCTTAACGCCGTCATTGCGGCCTCCCTGGCCAATGCCTCAAGATCAGCTCCGACAAAACCGTGGGTAATTTCTGCTATTTTAGCCATATCCACATCTTCTGACAACGGAATACCCCTGGTATGGATATGAAGAATTTCAAGCCGCCCCTTTTTATCGGGAATTGAAATGCACAGTTCACGATCAAAACGGCCAGGCCTTCTCAGTGCCGGATCAATTGAATTCGGAATATTGGTTGCACCAATGACAATGACCTTACCCCTCGACTCCAAGCCATCCATCAACGATAAAAGCTGCGCAACAACCCTCTTCTCCACCTGTTTTTCGCCACCCATATCCTCCCGTTTGGGAGCAATAGCATCTATCTCATCAATAAAAATAATGGACGGGGCATGTGACTGGGCTTCAGCAAAAATATTACGGACACGAGCTTCACTTTCACCATAATACTTGCCCATGATTTCAGGGCCTGAAATATTGATAAAATATGCATCCGTCTCCTGAGCCACCGCTCTAACAATAAGCGTCTTGCCAGTACCCGGAGGGCCATAGAGAAAAACACCTTTTGGCGGTTCAACTCCCAGTCTCTCAAATATTTCGGGATATTTAAGGGGCAGTTCAATCATTTCGCGTATTCGTTGAACCTGATTGCCGAGCCCTCCTATATCCTCATACGTAACCTTATTTGATTTTACTTCATTTTGCTTTGTCAGCTCAAGCTGAATGGTCGTATCAGGGTGTATAAGAACAACCCCATCTGGCGACGTTGCAGTAATCGTATAGTATATTGATCCGGAACCAAAAAGGGTGGCCTTGATTTTATCACCTTTCGTCACCGGCAAACCATTGATAAGCGAACCGATATATTTGGCATCATCAGCTTTGATCAACGAACTTGACTTTGTTACCGGTTTGAGCTTGATTTTAGTTGCCTGACGGAAAGCCACCGTATTGATGACAACCTTTTCGTCAATACCGACGCCGGCATTATCCCGGCTGATGCCATCGATCTGTATAATCCCCTTATCTCTATCTTCTGGGTAGGAGGGAAGAATTTTGACCGGAGTGGAGCGCTTACCCTCAATCATAACAATATCGCCCGATGCCAACCCGGCACGGGTCATATCCTGAGGATCAATCCTTGCAATTGCACGACCCACATCCTTGACAATGGCCTCTTTTACCTTGAGTACCAACTTATCATGATTCATTTTGTATCTGTGTTTTGCGCTTTAGAAACACCAAAAAGGACCTGCTGTAAGTTCTTCAAGGCCTTTACGCCCTTGATTTCATCAGGAAAAACCGGGACCATGACTACCTGCAACTCTTTAAACAGATGATGGACCTTGTCAACATACTTGAGCTGGGCTGCCTTTCTTTGCCTGCAAAATCCCGATTCGTCTGACTCCATTACATTATTGAGAATCAACTGACGAGAGGTAATCTTGAAGTTCCTGAGCTCCTTTAAAAGCCTCTCCGTTTCCATAATCGCCATATCCTCAGGAATGCAGACAGGAATAAATTCACATTTCTCACTATTGCTCAAGAGCGCCGCAATACGCT